>Ga0209075_1000445_pt1 | contig 39859 bp, 34 predicted proteins | sample Stecom2011_FD_187523 | JGI IMG/M metagenome (GOLD analysis project Ga0209075, IMG submission 187523) | Agricultural soil microbial communities from Utah to study Nitrogen management - Steer compost 2011 (SPAdes) (version 2) | ecosystem: Environmental > Terrestrial > Soil > Agricultural land...
CCTGCGATACCCCGGGTATACAACCAGAAGTATTCCGGCAATTAATAGACGCGTGGCACGAACAGCCTGAATACCCCGTTATCGCCCAATGCGCCGGAAGATCCCACCCCTTGCACGGTGTTTACCCGGTATCACTTATTAACCTGCTGGAAACTCAGCTACAAGACGACAACCGAAGGGTAATGGTATTCGCTGAAACTGCAGGCGCGAGAACTCTGGATTGCCCAGATGCTGCTGATGCGTTTAAAAACCGGAATCGGCCAGAAGATTTAATAAGCTGAAAGGAAAATCAGTTAAAAGAATTGGCACAAATCAGGGCTTCAGCAGGGAATAGTGTCCCGAAAATGTGCGGAGCCATGGATGGCGGAGCCAAGCGTACATGGAAGTATTTACAGCGGTTTTCGGGACACTATTCCCTGCTGAAGCACGGCTGGCATGCTCCCAAGTTACAGTTGCCGCTCGCCAGTATCCCAAGCCTCCCCCCGAGCAACATCCGAAGCCTTCTGCTCCACCCAATGCTCCCCGGCCTCCGAAAGCTCCTTCTTCCAAAACGGCGCCGACGTCTTCAAAGCATCCATAATAAACTCGCAAGCCGCGAACGCATCTCCTCGATGGGCACTGCAAACACCCACAAACACGATTTGCTCCTGCAACAGCAACCGCCCAACTCGATGAATCACCCGCGCCTTGCGTACATCCCAGCGCCGCGAAGCCTCCTCAATCAGCCCCGCAATTACCTGCTCCGTCATCCCCGGATAATGCTCTAAAAACAACCCGGATACGTCTTGAGTATCGCCGTTATCCCGCACCAGCCCAGTAAACGTAGCAATAGCCCCCGTACCGGCACCGCTATCCCGCAGGGCCGCATACTCAACACCTGAATCAAAATCCTCAGATTGAATACTGATCATATTAGCCCCCTGTTACCGGTGGGAAAAAAGCCACTTCATCACCAGCCTTAACCGGCGTGGCAGGCTTCGCCATCGCCTGATTAATCGCAATCATCACCGGCTGACCGCCTTGCAGTTGCGCCCAAGGGCCGCCGCGGCTAGCCAGCTCAGCCAGCAAGTCACCGGCAGTCTGATCCTTTTCTGCCGGCAAGGTGAGTTGCTCCGTACCCAGCTCCTCCCGGAGGCGGGCAAAAAAACGAACAGTCAGGATTTGGTCAGTCATATCAACTCAACAGCTCTGTGAATGGGTAATAGGTTATCAGATCACCCTCTGCAACCATCGCATGCTCTGGAACAACCGCTAACCCCCCGGCCCAACAGGCAGAACTCAGAACACCAGAGCTCTGATTGGGGTAGGCGGTGACCTGAATCTTACCGTCGACAGACTCTGTGCGGGCACGCAAAAACTCCCTGCGCACCGAAGGGGAGGCGACATTCAACGCAGCAGGCACTTGTTGCCCCACAGGATGAACCTGAGTACGCCCCTGACAAGTGCGTATGTAAGGCATGCCCACAACCAAGAACGTAACCAACACTGCCGCCGGGTTGCCTGGTAAGCCAAGCACCGGTGTGCCTTGTATTGAGCCGAACGCCAACGGCTTGCCGGGCTTGATCGCCATACGCCAAAGAGTCAGCTCACCGGACTCTTCCAATACCGCCCGAACGTGGTCTTCCTCGCCTACAGAGACGCCCCCGCTGGTAATGATCAAGTCTGACAGTGCTGCCGCGCGCTTTAGTGTCTCCCGGGTAACAGAGCGAGTGTCTCGAAGGGTCTCGCACAGCACCACCTCACAGCCAGCCTCGGCCAGAAGACCAAGCAGAGTGAAGCGGTTGGTATTATAAATCTGCCCCGGGCCCAACGGATTGCCGGGATCGACCAACTCATCACCGGTGGACAGAATCGCAACCCGGAGCTTTTGCACCACAGTAACGTTGGCTACCCCCATAGACGCTAAAAGGCCCATTTCCTGAGCCCTAATTTTTGTGCCTTTTGGAAGTGCAAGGCTGCCTTCGGCAAGATCTTGGCCACGTCTGCGGATATTTTGATCGGCTTTTACTTCAGCGTTAATCAGAATGCCCTTTTCAGTAACATCCACTCGCTCTTGCATAACCACCGTGTCGGCGCCCTCGGGAACCTCGGAGCCTGTAAAAATGCGCGCAGCCGTACCGGGCTTCAACGGGCCGGGGGCGGAGCCAGCAGGGATACGGTCTGATACCGACAGAGTTTGACCCGGCGCATAATCCATAGCGCGCAGGGCGTAGCCATCTACCGCGCTATTATCTGCCGGTGGTACATCAGCAGGCACTGTGTAATCTTGTGCGAGAATGCGCCCCAGGCTTTCAGTGAGCGGCAAGCGCTCATTTTCTGTTACCACCGGGGCCCCGTCCAGAAGGTGGGCAATAGCCTCTTCAACCGGTGTCAGATTGGCTGCCATGTCTTTCTCCGTATTCAGAATTAACGTTCGGCGCGAGTGCCAATAACCTGCTGCAGGCGCTCTATAGCGCGCTCTGGCTTACGGCCGACCAGTGCTGAAAAATTGCAAGGGCCATGGCGGCTGTCGAGTTGCGTCTTCAAAATGCCATTCCATCCCGTACGGCATGCTCCGGTGGAGCCGGGCAAGCAGAAGATAGCGGTATGATTGGCAAGGCCACCAAAGGCTCGGGACTGAATGGTTGATGTGCCGATCTCGGCAGCTGACTGTCGGCGGAACTCCTCACCAAACCCTTCAATCGTTTTGTCCAGCAGAGGTGTGACGGCTTCTGGTGTACTGTCGCGTTCGTGGAAGCCCGTGCCGCCCGTAATGATCACTGCATGAACATCCGGATCTGCAATCCAGACCGACATGGCCGCGCGCACTAAGTAGACATCGTCCGGGAGAATGCGCCTTGAAATCAGCGTATGTCCGGCTTCTAGTACGCTGTCTTCAAGAAATTGACCGGAGGAGTCCTCGTTCGGGCCCCGGGTGTCGGAAATCGTAAGGATGGCGATATTGAGAGGTTTGAGTTCGCTGGTGCTTTCACTGCTCATGGGCGGGCTCCGAAAATCACAGAAAAATTCTATGCACCAGTATCCTTATCAGAGGTAGGGAATGGAAGGGAGTAACCCATCAGGGGGAGGTCAGAAGCCTCGCTTGTAGGCGTTTCAACCGAAAAGTTAGCTCTATTTTCGCTGCTGCACTTGACATTGGCCAGCAAGGTAGCAGATTATCGGTCTTGCCCTACGAACGATTATACCCACTCTACTGGCTTCTGTTATTTTCCGGATTACATCCGCACCGGTTGCTCCATCTGGCCAGCATCTGTTTTGACAACGAATTTTATAATCTGTTCAGGGGCACCCCTGTCATACCAACTTCCGTTTAATTCCATTCCTGAAAAATCTAATAACCTATGAATCTTACTGAACTCAAGCAGAACTCCATGCCCGAATTGCTCGACATCGCGCAAGAGATGGGCCTCGATAACCTGGCACGTTCGCGTAAACAGGATGTTATCTTCACCATACTGAAGAAACATGCCAAAAGCGGCGAAGACATTTACGGCGACGGCGTACTGGAGATTCTGCAGGATGGTTTCGGCTTCCTCCGCTCCGCAGACGCCTCCTACTTGGCCGGGCCAGACGACATTTACGTTTCCCCCAGCCAAATTCGCCGGTTTAACTTGCGTACCGGTGATACGGTTGCTGGCAAGATTCGCCCGCCGAAAGACGGCGAGCGCTATTTTGCCCTGCTGAAAGTCGCAGAGATTAACTTCGACAAGCCGGATAACGCCCGCAACAAAATCCTGTTTGAAAACCTGACTCCGCTGTTTCCCGATGAGCGCATGGCGCTTGAAACAGGCAACGGCAGCACGGAAGACTTGTCTTCCCGTGTGTTGGATCTGGTTGCACCTATCGGTAAGGGTCAGCGTGGTTTGATTGTATCGCCACCTAAGGCTGGTAAAACCCTGCTGATGCAGAGCATTGCGCAGTCTATTACGCGCAATCATCCGGAGTGCCACATCATCGTTCTGTTGATTGATGAGCGTCCGGAAGAGGTCACTGAAATGCAGCGCACCGTGCGCGGCGAAGTGATTGCCTCCACCTTTGATGAGCCGCCTGCGCGTCACGTTCAGGTTGCTGAAATGGTCATCGAGAAGGCCAAGCGTTTGGTTGAGCATAAGAAAGATGTGGTTATCCTGCTGGATTCCATTACTCGTCTTGCTCGTGCTTACAACACGGTGATTCCATCTTCGGGCAAGGTGCTGACCGGTGGTGTGGATGCCCACGCGTTGGAAAAGCCTAAGCGCTTCTTTGGTGCGGCCCGTAATGTAGAAGAGGGTGGCAGCTTGACCATTCTTGCGACGGCTCTGGTGAGCACGGGTTCCAAAATGGACGAAGTGATCTACGAAGAGTTCAAGGGCACAGGTAACATGGAAATCCACCTTGATCGCAAAATTGCGGAGAAGCGTGTGTATCCTGCCATCAATATTCGTAGCTCGGGCACGCGCCGTGAAGATTTGCTGATGACAGAAGCGGATATTCAGCGTGTGTGGATTCTGCGTAAGTTGTTGCACTCCATGGACGACGATACTGCGGCCATCGAGTTCTTGCTGGACAAGCTGAAAGACACCAAGACCAACGATGAGTTCTTCCAGTCGATGAAGCGCCGTTAAGAAGTTGAGTCTATGCGCCTCTGGGATGTTGAGTTTGGCCGTACCGGGGACACCCTCCCCGGACACGCCGTGAATACGTCCATGTAGGCTTGGTCTTACCATCCTTGGCAAGACGCAGTCCGGGGAGGGTGTCCCCGGTACGGCCGATCAGATTTTGGGCGCGCGCCTTTATTGGATTACGGTTTAGCTTTTGTGCTTTTGCCTTGAGTTAACTGGTGATTTCGTGAACGCGGTGAGGGCCTGCTTTCCCAGACTGTATCTTGCCATGGATGGCAAGACCAAGCCCCCCATGGATGGGTTCACGGCGTGTCTGGGAAAGCAGGCCCTCATTGCGTTCTGGCACCGGGCAAGAAGTCTGGAAGGCGGCGAACTCCGTATTTAGAATCTAACCGGAAACGGAGCCAACGATGAAATACAACGATCTGCGGGACTTCATTGACCAGTTGGAAAAACTGGGCGAGCTGAAACGCATCTCAGTCGAAGTAGACCCCCATTTGGAAATGACCGAAATCTGCGACCGCACACTGCGGGCAGGTGGGCCTGCGTTGTTGTTCGAAAACCCCAAAGGCTACGACATGCCCGTGCTCGCCAACCTTTTTGGCACCACCAGAAGAGTTGCCTTGGGCATGGGCCAGGAAAACGTAACCGCGCTTCGGGATATCGGCAAGCTGCTGGCTTACCTCAAGGAACCGGATCCCCCTAAAGGCTTCAAAGACGCTATCGAGAAGTTGCCACTGCTTCGACAAGTTATGCGTATGAGCCCAAAAGTGCTCAGGTCTGCGCCTTGTCAGGATGTAGTGATTGAAAAAGACAATGTCGATCTGTACCAGATACCCGTACAGCACTGCTGGCCGGGAGACGCCGGGCCGCTGGTAACCTGGCCTCTGGTGATTACCCGCGGTCCCCACAAAGAACGACAGAATCTCGGGATCTATCGGCAGCAGGTGATTGGCCGCAATCGGCTGATCATGCGCTGGCTGAGCCACCGTGGTGGCGCGTTGGATTTTCAAGAGTTCCAGAAACAGAATCCGGGCAAACCCTACCCCGTTGCAGTCGCTCTCGGCGCCGACCCGGCCACGATTCTTGGTGCCGTAACGCCAGTGCCTGATTCGCTCTCCGAGTATGCGTTCGCAGGCTTGCTGCGGGGCAGCCGCACCGAGCTTGTAAAGTGTGGGCTCAGTGATTTACAGGTTCCGGCCAGTGCAGAGATTGTTTTGGAGGGGTTTATTTACCCCGACGATCACGCGCCGGAAGGCCCGTTTGGAGATCACACAGGTTATTACAACGAAGTGGACGAGTTCCCGGTGTTCACTGTTGAGCGGATTACCCACCGCAAAGACCCGATTTATCACAGCACCTACACCGGCAGGCCACCGGATGAGCCTGCCATTCTGGGAGTCGCGCTGAACGAGGTGTTTATTCCCATCTTGCAGAAGCAGTTTCCTGAAATTGTGGACTTTTATCTTCCGCCGGAAGGCTGTTCGTACCGCATGGCAGTAGTAACCATGAAGAAGCAGTACCCCGGCCATGCGAAGCGCGTGATGATGGGTGTATGGTCGTTTTTGCGTCAGTTTATGTACACCAAGTTCGTTATTGTGACGGATGACGATGTGAATGCCCGCAATTGGGAAGATGTAATCTGGGCTATTACCACCCGTATGGATCCGGCCCGAGATACTCTGTTGGTGGAAAATACGCCTATTGATTATTTGGACTTTGCCTCGCCTGTTTCTGGTCTTGGTTCCAAAATGGGTATGGATGCCACCAATAAATGGCCGGGTGAAACGACCCGCGAGTGGGGCGAGCCGATTGCTATGACAGACACTGTAAAACAGCGAGTGGATGAGCTCTGGGGCAGTCTGGGCATTGAAACCCCGGTTAATCGCCCCGACTGATATGGATAGCAGTCGTTGGCAGGTTTGCCTTGAGCCGTCCGGGATTCGCTACGTGACGGCCGCTGATAAGGATTTGCTGAGCGCTGCAGCAGGTGCAGGCGTTGCTGTTCCATCCGCCTGCAAAAATGGCGTATGTGAGCTCTGTGAAGCGCGCTTGCTCAGCGGCTCTGCTTTGAACACCCGAAACCAACAAACGATTCCGGTCGGCGCTCGGCTGATGATGTGTAGAACCGCAGCGCTCGATCACCTTGAACTGGAGATAAGTGCCGTTATGGCCGCAGGAAATAACCAGCCCCGCAAGTTTCAGGCAAACGTGGTGGATGTGAGTTCTATCAATCACGATGTATATCGGGTGGAGCTTCAGTTACCACGGCGACGGGAGTTGTCTTTTCATGCTGGTCAATATTTGTCAGTTAACCTTCCGGACGCTGAGCCTTGCTATTTTTCCATTGCCAGTAGCCCTGCAGAGCAAAATCTGGAACTGCATATTCAGGCTTCTCCCGAGTGGGTGTCGGCGCAAAAGGTTATTGATGCGCTAAAATCTGGCCAAACAGTCAGTTTGGAGCTGCCCCACGGCAAGGCATGTTTGGACTGCGCCCCGGATAAGCCATTGCTATTGGTTGCTGCAGGCACCGGATTTGCGCAGATGAAAAGCTTGGTGGATTATTTGCAAGGTACATCTTTCTCCCAGCCGGTGAAACTGTATTGGGGCGTGCGCCGCCATGAGGACATGTATCTCAGATCTATGGCTCGGCAGTGGGAGAACGATTGGCCGGAATTCAGTTTTCAGCCGGTTGTAGGTGACGATGATGACAGTGAATGGAGTGGTCACCACGATCAACTCGTGCGGGTTGTGCTAGCCTCAGGCATGGATTTGAATAACGTGGATGTGCACGCCAGTGGGTCGCCAACCATGGTATACACGCTGATGGATGCCTTGGTGGAGGCAGGGCTGCCACCCGAGGCGTTCTTTTCCGATGTGTTGGAGTATGCACCTCGTAATTGAGGTGCTGTTCCCGACTTTAAAGAGAAATCGCCGTATTGGTGGGCTAGGCTCTGGGCATGGGCAGCTTAGGAAGCCCATTATCAGTTGCTAATCCCTGCATCATAAGTTTGATGCTTAGCTCTTCTTCGCCCATGTGAGCACTTAAACGGCTTAGCTCTGCTAGAGCTTCCCGGCTGCGGCGTAACTTCAAGCTTGTTTCGAAATACTCCCGGGCTTTGCCCCACAGCTCATTTCTTAGGCTAAGGCGTCCCAGCGCTAATAGTAGCTCTGCATTATTGGGGCGGTCTTTTAGCCACTGTTCAGCGGTGAGAAGCTGTTCATCCGGTTTGCGGCCTTCTATGCGGCCATACAGATTAACCAATTCATCGCTCCAATGGCTTTGTAAAACCTTGCGCAGCAACGTTTCGGTCTGGGCTTCATCGCCAAGACTGGCCAGTTGGTGTGCATAGTCACCAATGGTTTTCTCATCTTTACGCAAAAAGCTCGGTAGCTCGTCCCAAAGGCGGGTGAGCGGTTCTAAAGATGCGTTGGCATCGTCCTTTTGCTGGCGCCGACAGTCCTCGGCGGCTTTCTCCAGCAGGTTGTGCCATACCAGACGCTCCAACTCGCTGAGTTCGGATTCTGGCATCACACTGCGTTTACGCAACTCTGGCAAGAGCTTTGAAAGCTCGCGCCAATCCTCTAGGCGAAGGTAAGTATTTTTCAGAAGTTTGAGTACAAAAGGATGATGCGGTGATTGCTTGCGCAAGCGCACCAGTGTTGCCAACGCCTGCTCCAGACGGTTGCCAGAAAGCTGCAGCTGAGCCTGAGTAATACCCACGGCCATATCCGACCCGGGCGTGCTCTCATACGCTTTTCTCAACAGTTCATCGACAGCCTCGTGGTCGCTGCACTCAAAAGCTGCCTGAGCTGCTGCTAAGTAGTTGATGAGAGGTGTGTCTGCGTGGCCAGCTGCCGAGGTAAGCATTTTGCGGGCTCTTGGCCAGTTACCTTCCGCCAATGCCAGTAAGCCCTTAGTGGTTCGGCGGCGGGCGCGACGCTCCTTGCTGCGGGATAACCAGTTGGCCACCAGTCCGGTGCCTTCTCGCATGCGGCGGAGCATGTTGATCGTGAACACAATGAGTGCAACCACAACGACAATGAGGGCAAGCCCCACCCAGAAATTGGTTTCTACCAGATAATTGCCGAGGCTGATGCGAATGTACCCCAGATCATACTGCAGACCGAGGGAGAGCGCGGTGCCGATAAGCAGGGCGAACAGAACGATCAGAAGCAGGCGGATCATGAATCGCGGCCTCCATTTGCTTCGCTGTTGCCGTTGCTATTGCTGAGACGGCCTGAAAGCCGCTCTTTGAGCAGATCCAGAGATTTGCTGATATCAGGTAGGTCTGGAGCGACGTTACGGGTGCTCAGTTCACCAAGGGTTTTAGTGAGGGCGCTTACCCGTGGGTTGCTTGCATCGTACCAGTCTTCAACCGCAGCTTGCGCTTTGACGAGGGCTCGCTCATACAATGGTTGGTTGCCCCTGAGCACTGCCATTTCGGCTTCTTCGAGCATCAGTTGCAGGTTTAGGCGAGCATAGGCGCTTTGGTCCGGCGACAGAAGCGGTTTTACCGACTCGTCAAGGCGACGAACGACAACGACCTGCATCAAGGTAGACTTGAACTTTCTCCAGCCTCTTATCAGCATGCCCGGCTCACCGCCTTCTTCGGCTTCTGCTCCGGGCTGTGAATGACCGACAAACCCGGGCGCCTGTTCACTAATAAGAGCTTGATCGGTAAGCTGGTGTACGCTGTCGATGGCGGCTTCAAGGGTAAGGTAAAGCCCGGTTCTGTCGACGCTACTAATACCTTTAAGCGATAGGATCTCGCGCGCGAGCTGCTGGCGTACAGGGTAGACGCCGATGTCGTCCGATTCAGTCAGTACGTCGTCTGCGGCTTCAAGGGCAGACAAAGCTCCACGAATGTCTTTCTCAATCATTAAGCGCTGGTTCGCAATGCGGAGCAGGTATTCCGCCTCTGCCAACAACCAGTCGGTGCGAGTGCGGTTTCCAGCTTCAAGCAGCTCACGGGCATTGTGATCGATTTGCCGCTGTTGGGTAGCAATAAGCTCGCGTTGGGACGCCAGCTTATCTTCCAGAGCTTGCAAGCGTTGGTTCTGCTGTCCACCCCTGTCGCCATACAGGCTTTCGAGTTGCGCGGTATCCTGTTGTAGGCTTTTCAGCGCCTGCGCTGTCGTTTGGTTTCCGTTCCATTGTTGCCAGTTCCACAACGCCAGTACGGCAACACTGATCAATGCAATGATGGAGATAACCCAGACTGGCCAGACTTTCTGCCGTGTGGGTTGTTCTTTGGCAATCGGTGCGGGTAATTGTTTTGTTGTTTCAGTCACGGGCGTCCTTACTTAGCTCTTCCGGTGCCACCGTCGCGGCCGGTCAACTGTTCTGCTACGGCGGCCACAATGTCGTTGTCGGCAAGGCTTACTGGTATACACGGAGCATTGAATCCCGCTGCACGGGCCTGATCGGCAATACGCCGGGCGGGTACAATAACGGGGCTATCGTATAGATTATGGCTGCAATTCGAACATAGTGCGATGAGATTGTTCAGGGTTTCTCCGGAGAGCGCAATAATGGCGTCCGGTGCAAACTCTTCCAGTGCATTGTGGATCTGTGCGGGTGTGTAGTTTGGACAGAATCTGCGATAAAGCGGCATCACAGTGACGCGTGCGCCGCGCGCCTCAAGCGTTTTCCGGGTTAGCTCCCGGCCTTCCTCGCCTCTGGCAACCAGAACGCGCTCTCCTTCAAAATGCGCCAAAGAGGGCAATTTGAGCAAGGCTTCACTGGTCCAGCCTTCATCTGGTTTGCGGGGATTCAACCCATACTCTGCAAGAGCTTTGGCTGTGCCAGCCCCCACGCCATACCAGTTTAGCCCAACAGGTAGTTGAGGCCACCAGGTATCGAGTTCGTCTAGCAAAAGGCGGGCTGCGTATGGGCTAACAGCAATGACGTGGGAAAATTCATCAAGGCTAAGGAGAGTGCTGCGCCGTTCCGGAGTTTCGGGTAGGGGCTCTCTCTCAACCAACGGAAACACATGCACTTCAGCACCGGCAGCTTGGAACTGCCGAGCCAACCGGGACGCTTCCGGCTCTGGCCGACATATCAGAACGCGTCGGCCAGCCAGACTGCAGGAATCAGCGGGGAGTGTGACCATAAATTTCAGCCAGCACTTTGTCTGCGCCCAATGCTAAAAGGTCCTCTGCCAGTTCACGGCCCAAGCGCTCGCCTTCAGCACGGGGTGCCCGGCCTTCAACCCGGAGTATTTGAGTGCCATCAACGGCGCCAACCAATCCACGCAGCCACAGTGTGTCGTCGTCTTCCAGCAGCGCATAGGCAGCGATAGGCACTTGGCAGCCACCTTCAAGGCGACGGTTAAGAGCTCTTTCAGCTTTTACCCGATCGGCTGTGTCCGCATGGTTCAGCGGCTCAAGCATCGCCCGAAGCTCGTCATCATTGAGCCGACATTCGATACCAAGGGCACCTTGACCCACGGCGGGTAGAGATACGGTGTCTGGCATGGAGTAACGAATCCGGTCATGAAAGCCCAGGCGCTTTAAGCCAGAGCTGGCTAGCACAATGGCGTCGTAATCGCCGGCGTCCAACTTTGCCAGACGGGTATTAACATTGCCCCGTAGCACTCGAATTTCCAGATCGGGTCTGTAAGCCCGGAGCTGGGATTCCCTGCGCAGGCTGGCGGTGCCAACTATTGCGCCTTGGGGAAGGGCGTCAACGTTAGCGTATTGGTTGCTAACGAAGGCGTCGGTCGGGTCGTCCCGTTCACAGATTGCAACCAGCCCCAGACCCTCGGGGAAGGCCATGGGCACATCCTTCATCGAGTGCACGGCGAGGTCTGCGCGGCCATCAAGCATGGCTTCTTCCAGCTCTTTCACAAACAGGCCTTTGCCACCGATCTTGGCGAGTGGCACATCAAGGATTTTATCGCCCTGAGTTTTGATCTTTACCAGCTCAACAACCACGTTGTCGTGGAGCCGTTCCAACTCGGCCTTGATAAATTCTGCCTGCCACAGCGCCAAGGCACTGCTGCGGGTTGCGACACGAAGGGTTCGTTTAGACATGATGCTCACTGTCGATTCTGAAAAATGTTCGCCAAGGTTACCCTGTGGCGCCGAAAAAGTCCCGTGGGACCCTAGCTTTGCAGACCCTGAAGCCATTGGCGCACGTTGCTGGAGTGTCGGCGGCTTACTGGTAGTTCGCCCAGATCATCTCTTAGTTGCAATAGATTGTGGCCATCCGGTGTTCGGCGCAAAGCCTGTATGAAGCGCACACCCACTAGCGTGTTGCGGTGAATCCTAAGCAGCTGGCTTGGGTAAGCGCTTTCCAGTTCTTTCAAGGTGTAGTCGGAAACGGTCTCACCACGGGAATGGTGAATGGTCACGTATTTTTGATCGGCCTGACAATAGCGGATCCCGGCTATATCAATCAGCTCGGTACCCCTGTGGGTACGCACTGCCAGTTGCTCTTCTTCGGCTGTTTCACGATTCGTGTTATTCCCCGCGATGCTGGCGGAAAGCGTTTGTATTTGTACCCGATTGACCCGACCGGCGCGGCCCAGCGCCTCAGCAAGTGCGTCCTTGCGCACAGGTTTGAGCAGGTAGGCCACGGCTTGCACATCGAATGCTTGAATGGCGTAGTTGTCGTAAGCGGTGCAGAAAATAATCGCTGGTGGATTGTTGAGTTGGCTCAGATTTGCGGCGGCCTCCATTCCATCCATACCGGGCATTCGTATATCCAGCAATAGAATGTCTGGGTGCAGCTCGGCAACTTTCGCAAGTGTCGCCTCACCATCACCGGCTTCACCGCATACCTGATATTCCGGCATGCTCTCGACCAAGCGCCTGAGACGTTGCCGGGCCAAAGGCTCATCATCAGCGATGAGTATCTTCTGTTTAGTCATGAGTGCTGTATGGTTTTTGGCAGCCTTAAGGTCACCGTGTAAACCTCTCCCTGATGGCTGTGTTTCAAAACGGAAGCCTCTCCAAACAGTGCGTGCAGTCGTGCCTGAATGTTGCTCAAGGCCATGCGGTTACCCTTGTGCTGGTCGCAATCGTCTTTGGGTTTGGGGTTTTGTACCAATAAATACACAAAGTTACCGCGCTCTTCTGCTTCGATGCGCACGATGCCGCCCTCCGGTCGTGGCTGTATGCCGTGATACACCGCATTCTCAACCAGTGGCTGAAGCGTTAGAGGAGGAATTGCCTGGCGCTCCAAGCCGTCGGCAATATGCCATTCCAGTTTCAGGCGCGGGCCAAGGCGCAGAGACTCAATGGCAAGATAGCGTTTGCAGAGATCTAGCTCCTTTGCGAGCGGGATAAGCCGGTCGCCGGTGCGTAAGCTGGCGCGAAAGAGCTCGGATAAGTCCAGAACAGCGTCTTCTGCCAGCTCGGGGTCTGTGGCGATAAGGCTGGCGATGGTGTTCATGCTGTTGAATAAAAAGTGCGGTTGTATGCGCGCTTGCAGCGCTGTTAGGTGCGCTTGCATTTCTGCTTCTCGCTGCTGTTGCCATTGGTGCTGCAAATAGAAATAACGCAGTACCATCAGAACAATAAGTAGCGCCAGAAGTAGCTTCTTGGCAATAGCTTGCCAGCCGATGATACCCGGTTGCGGATGTAAAACACTGTCGGCGAACAGACTGAATGCCAGCACATCCAATAGCACGATAAAAGCAATGGCAAGGGTAGCCCGGGCTACAGACAGCTTGGCTAGCCGCGAGCGCAAAAGGCAGATCAGCGCGGCGCTGGTAAGGGTCGTCCACTGCACAAATAATGACAGGAGCGCGAAATAGTTCCAGTCAATCCAGCCGTCGCTCGCCTGAACAATGGCCAGTACCAGCACCATTAATTCGCTGGTGATGAGCAGCATAAATACAGAGCGCACCCGGCACAGATCCGGCACAAAAAAATCCCGCATCACGACGGCTTTGGATCTGTTTAGATGGGTCTCTTTTCTCCGAATCAGAATGTTATACTCCCGCAACGTTCAATGTACCCAGTTCCCGCCAGATAATGCCGGGCTGTCAGCAGGAAATATAGACCATGACGGACCAGAAAAAACCTGATCAAGCCACAAGCTCCGAAAAACCTTGGGGCGGGCGTTTCAGCGAACCTACAGACGCATTTGTGGAGCGCTTTACCGCATCTGTAGGGTTTGATCAGCGCCTGTACCACCACGATATCACTGGCTCTATTGCTCACGCGACCATGCTCGCTGAAGTTGGCGTGCTCACCGTGGAGGAACGCGACAGTATTATTGACGGTCTGAAGGGGGTGAAAGAAGACATTGAAGCAGGGCGCTTCGAGTGGTCAGTAAGCCTTGAAGACGTGCACATGAACATTGAAGCCCAGCTGACCAAGCGTATTGGCATCACCGGTAAAAAGTTGCACACCGGGCGCAGTCGGAACGATCAGGTAGCTACGGACATCCGCCTTTACCTGCGCGATGAAATCGATGTGATTGCGGAGGAGCTTCGTCGTTTGCAAACAGGGCTGTTGGATCTGGCGGAGCGTGAAGCCGATACCATCATGCCCGGCTTTACCCACCTTCAAACAGCTCAGCCGGTAACCTTCGGGCACCATCTGCTGGCTTGGTATGAAATGCTTGTGCGTGATGCTGAGCGTTTGCAAGATTGCCGCAAGCGGGTGAACGTGATGCCTCTGGGCGCGGCGGCTTTGGCTGGCACCACTTACCCCATTGACCGGGCCATGACCGCTCGCCTGCTTGGCTTTGACCGGCCCACGGAAAATTCTCTCGATTCCGTCAGCGATCGGGATTTTGCCATTGAGTTTTGCAGCTTTGCGGCCCTGCTGATGACCCATCTTTCGCGCTTTAGCGAAGAGCTGGTGCTGTGGGCATCTGCTCAGTTTGATTTCATTGACTTGCCGGATCGCTTTTGCACCGGGTCTTCCATTATGCCCCAGAAGAAGAATCCGGATGTTCCGGAACTTGTTCGTGGTAAGACAGGCCGGGTGAACGGCCATCTGATCTGCTTGCTTACTCTGATGAAAAGCCAACCGCTGGCCTACAACAAGGATAATCAGGAAGACAAGGAGCCCTTGTTCGATACCGTGGATACCGTTAAGGGTTGCCTGAAGGCCTACGCGGACATGGTTCCGGCCATTCGCGCCAAGGCTGATAACATGCGCGTGGCGGCCAAACGCGGCTTCTCTACGGCAACGGATTTGGCGGATTATTTGGTCAAGAAGGGTATGCCCTTCCGCGACGCCCACGAAGTTGTCGGCAAGGCCGTGGCGTTCGGCGTGGCCGAAGCGCGGGACCTTTCTGATATGACGCTGGAAGAGCTGAAGCGCTTCTCCGACACAATAGGAGAAGATGTGTTTGATGTACTGACGCTGGAAGGCTCAGTTCAGGCCCGTGACCATCTGGGCGGTACTGCGCCGAATCAGGTACGGGCAGCTGTCGCACGCGCGCGTAAGCTGTAAGGCAGACTTCGTGAACCTAGCCCTGTGCTTATAGGCCAATAAGCACAGGGCTTAGCCGCCAATCCGTCCCGTGGAAAGATCAACAGCCACGGGCTTCAGCTCTGCAAGAGGTTTGGGAGCGCCAATTCTAAAGCCCTGCCCGTAGTGAATGCCCAGAGTGCGGACCTTCCGGAGAATCTCGTCGTTTTCTATGTAAGTAGCCACCGTTATTTTTCCCGCCTCTTGAGCGATCCGCTGCAGAGCTTCCACCATTATTTGTTGAACGGGATCGTTTCCAAGCCTGAGCATTAGGGTGCGATCGAGTTTGATAACGTCTACCGGCAGTCTCGCTGCAAGACTGAAGCTTTCCACCGAGGCGCCCGCACCGTCCAGAGCGATACGGCAACCAATCCTGTGTAGGTCGTCGCAGAGAACGGCCACCTCATCAGGGTATTGGGTGGCGTGGGCTTCGCGAATTTCAAAGCAGAAACTTTCGGTTGGGTAGTTTGTAACCCTGACCACAGATTCTACGAAATCCGCAAACGTGTCATCCAGAACGCTGGCAAGAGACAGGTTGAACCCACAGTATTTGAGCCTGGGCTCCAGCAGACGGTGGTCGTCCAGCCAGCTGAGTGTTTGCAGGATCACTTGCCTGTCCAGCCGCTTTGCTAGATCAAACCGCTCTGCTGCCGGAAGAAACTGGTCCGGCTGCAGCCGTTGATCCTGCTTGTGGTAGCCGGGGATGCGGCAGAGAATTTCTATATGGTCGCCCCAAGTAACACTGGCAACCGGCCTGAGTGACTGAAATTCAAGAACCAGCGACTGCTGGTCTAGAGCATTGCGTATCTGGTCGACGTATTCATTGCTGTCGTTGCTGTCTGACAGGCGAGATGCGTGGGCGGTGTGGATCCGGTTGCGCCCGGATGTTTTGGCATCGTGACACAGATCTGCCGCTTGCCCCAGCAGTTGTTCGGGGTCGGCAGGGGTGTTTTTGCCCATAATGAGCAAGCCACCACTGGCGGTGGTTTGCAATTGATGGCCTTGCCACTCGAAAACAAAACTTTGGATGACGTTTAGAATGTCGTCTGCGAGTTTACGGGCGCCAGACTCTGTACAGTTTTCAATGAGTAACGCGAAGGTGTCACCAGAAAGCCGCGATACTGTATCTTGTGGACGGCTGCGAACATCGAGGGTGCCAGCCAGTTCCCTAAGGTAGCGGTCGCAAGCACCGTTGCCAGCAATGCTGTTGAAATGCCCGAATGCATCCAGATTCAAATACAACAGACTTGTATCGCTGGCTTTGCCCTCTTTCTGCTCCAGACTCCGCTGGAGGCGGGCGATAAACTCCCTCCGGTTTGTTAGCCCGGTTACCGGATCGTGCCGGTAACGGTACTCGCTGTCACCGGAGTTGCTGGCGCGGTTGCTGATGTTACTGGCCACAACGACTGCGCCCGTGGTTTCGCCTTTGTCGGCATCCTTGTGGGCATTACGGGTTCCCGCTGGATGATCGGTCAAGCGCTGGTAATGAAACTCGTACACCGGCCACTCACCGCTTTGTTGGGTGATGGGCATGTCGACAACGAAACTGTCTTGTTCGAAAGCCCTCCGCCAAAGCCGTTCTGCCAAATGCCGCTCATTGGGGTGCTTTTTCAATAACTGGCTCAGGTTGTCGCCAACTCTGGGTGTAACGCCGTAGATACTGGCAAATAGCCGGGCATAGGGTGTGTTGAAGTGCAGCAGGTTCAGATTTTTATCCACGGCTGCGATCAGCCCGGGGCTTGCTGCAGTGGTGGCGCTTAGAATTTTTTCAGCTCTGGTGCGGGCTTGGTCCCTTTGCATTTCGCCTGTGCGATCAATCAGGGTTCCACCCATTTTTCTTACTTTACCGCCAACTTTGAGAGCCCGGCCGTTCAAAGTGGCACGGATCTTTTTTTCTTTAGCGGTAATCAGGTTTAAATCAATGGTGAAGGGCGCTCCGGTATGGGCACATCGCCGGAACAGAGCTCGAACGCGGCCCTGACCATTTGGACAATAAAACAGGGCCTGTTCAGGTGTAATGCCTGTGCCCGGTTTTAGCTCAAGCAACCGGTATAAACCCTCTGTCCAACTAATTTGGTTGCTGGCGATATCCAGCTCCCAGATACCGAAGCCTGCGGCGCTCTCTGCGTAACGAAGCAGACGGGGATCTATGGCAGAGCTTGCTTCTTGGGTAATGCGGGCGCTGGCCGCTTCGTCTGAATCGCGCATACTGACACGCAATGAGAGGCTAGCCGTGTAGAAAAAACCCTCTTTGTGGCGGAAGGTGACCATCACGGTTTGCCCGCTCTCTAAGCGGTGCCGGTTCACGGGCGCGAAAGGGTCATCCTCTCTGGAGGCTAATATCTTATGAGCTGCAACGCCCTGTAGCTCGCTGGCGTTGTATCCCAGTACTGCCTCAGCATTGTTGTCAGCGAATAGCACCTTACCTTCGTCGTCGACACGTAACAGGGTCTGACGATCGGAACCGGTGGATGTGTCGGCACGATAACGCTGTATGACAAACTCTTTCACTAGGCAGGGCCTCGGATTCTCTTAAGCGTACTTCGCTTTTGTTTTTCTGATGGTTTTGCAACGATGAGTTCATCATACTAATAAATAAACCGGAAAGAACCTCTCTCCCGGAGCTGCCTTGACTGCCCATGCCACACCAATAGCCCTAGATTTTGATGAGGGTATTGACCGCAAAACCCTGCGCCGTCTGCGGGACAGATTCCTCATGGTTAACCGACTGCGTTGGCAGCGAGCCCACTCATCGCTTACATACAGGCAGAAGGTGGTACTCGAAATTCTGCCTCTGGTGTTTCATACAAACCACCCGGCACTGCCCGGCTATCTGGATGTGGATTGCCCCTATGGCCTGAGCCACTATCAGCCGGATGCCGCGACTATTGGCGCAGCACGGCGTTTGGCACGGACTTTCAGCCTTCGGGACGAAGGCAAACGTCGGCCCGATTTGCAGGCGCTGTTCCTGATGGGTAGCCCCGGCACTCTGGGCCATTCTGTCGCCAGTGATCTGGATGTTTGGTTGTGCCATCGCGATGACCTCCCGGAACCGGGTATTCGTCGTCTCGAGCGCAAGGCACAGAAAGTGACGGAGTGGGCGTCGTCTTTTGGTATCGAGCTGCATGTGTTTGTCTTTTCTGCCGCCGATTGGCGCGAAGGGCGACAGCATGCAGAGATAAGCGGCGAGAGCTGCGGTAGTGCCCAGCACTACCTCTTATTGGATGAGTTCTACCGCACCAGTATACATTTAGCCGGATGTTACCCTCTTTGGTGGTTGATCCCCTCAGAACAGGAGCAGCACTATCGGCACTGTGTAAACCGGCTGGTGGATTGTCGTTTTATTCGGGGCGACGAATACATCGATTTTGGTGCCGTGCCGTTTATACCCACCACCGAATTTCTCGGTGCGGGAGTGTGGCAGCTCTACAAGGGAATTGATGCGCCCTGGAAGTCGATTCTGAAACTGTTGTTGATTGAATGCTATGCCCAAACGCAAGAGCTACCGGTGTTGTCTCGTGCTTTCAAGCAGGCAGTATTCAGCGGTGTTACCGATGTGGATGCGTTGGACCCCTACGTGATGTTGTACCAGCGACTGGAACATTGGCTAACTGAGACCGGCGCGGATGCGCGGCTGGATTTGGTCCGTCGCAGTTTGTACATCAAAGCGGGGCTGCCGCTCACTCGCGTAGAAGGTGGGGGTGAGCAGGGGGCAGACGTTTGGAGAGTCGGGTTGCTACAGAACCTGATAAGCCGTTGGGGTTGGCAGAAAAAGCAGATTGAGCTGCTGGATAATCGGCAGCGCTGGCGGGCGGAAGAGGTTGCCTCCCTGCGCCGGGCGATGGTGTCGGAGCTGACCCACAGCTATCGGCTGCTTTCGAAAATGGCTCGCGATGATGACGAGCAGTCAGCGATTAGCGCTAATGATCTCAACCTTCTTGGTCGAAAGCTCTACGCCGCTTTTCAGCGCAAAGCAGGCAAGATTGAGCAGGTTAACCCTGGGTTGGCACCGTCGCTGGCAGAGGAGAATCTTGCTTTTCACTATCAATCGGATCAGGGCGAGGCGGGATCGGGGTGGCTGCTGTACCGTGACTTGGAAGACCCTCAAGATGCCTTCTGGCTGGCGGCAATAAGGCGTTCCGGTAATCTTGCTGAGCTGGTGGCTTGGTGCTATTTCAACGGTTTGCTGACTCGTTCAACCCGCCTCAATGTTCGTGCTGAGCAGGGCGTTGCCTCGGTCAGTGAGTTGCGTGAAATGCTGGATGCGCTCGCAAGCTTTGTGCCTTTTCCTGTGCCGCCAGCAGAGCGCGACGCTCTGGCCCGTGGCGTTCGCCCGCTGCGTAACCTTCTTCTGATCAATGTGGGCGTTGATCCGCAAGCTCATCTTACAGAGTTGGGGCTGCACAAATTGAGTGCCCGGCACGATTCTCTGGGCTTCAGTGGTGGGCGAGAGAATCTGGTTGTTACTATCGATCACATTACACTCAATAGCTGGCACGAAGTTAGTCTTCAGCATTACGCTTCCGGCGACACGTTAATACAGTGTTTGAAGAATGTGCTCGCCTCAGTGGCATTGGCACCCCACAACATTCCCGATATGAGCGTGCATAGCCATAACCGAGGACATGGCGGCGCCATTGCGCGTAGAGTGCGCGAGCTGTTTGCCGATGTGTTGCGCCAGTTTTTTGCGGGTGGTAGCGGGCCGCATCCCCTACGTTATGTTATTGAAATGGATCGCCGGTACTTCTTGCTGGAGTTCAATAGCTCAGAGCCCGGATTTATAGTGCTTGAAAGCTTGTCCACACTGATGGACTGCCTCGCCCAGCCACGGGATACCTATCTACCCATTGTGTTTGATCGCCATGCGCTGCTGGATCAACCGGCTCTGCGGGCGGTCTGCCAAGCCAGCGAACCAGACAGCATTCAGGTTTTTTATGTTATTCGCAGTGGGCAGGCTCAGATTTGGGTGATTGATGAGCGCGGCTCATTGTTCAGTTGGACTCAGCGGGTCACCAATCGCCGCCATCTTATGACACCCTTGCTGCGCTTTCTGGAAAATCTGGTGGAGCGCCGCACGCTGCGCACCAGCGAAGTGCCCGTCGCTCTGGCTGGAGTGCGTTGCTACGAATTGGTTGTAAGTAACGGGCTTTGGCGGCCAGAATATCGACCGCAACCGGATGCCGGGGGTCGGCTGCCGGGTTTTGAAGTGCAAGCCGTCGGCATTCAGGAGGGTGATAGCCGTGTTCGCTTTGATCTGTACTGCGCAGAGCAGGAGTTTACGGAGCTGCAATACGGCGACCAGCTAATTCGGGCGGTTGCCCACTACATCCATTCGCTGCGCCAAAGCAGCGACCGCTATCCAATCTATCTTACGGACGTGCACTTGCCTCACGACTTGGATCCAAGGGTATATCAACGCGACATACAGACCAGCCAATACCTCTATTACCGCACTTTTCTGGAGGAAGCCTTAAACCGTGAATTGGACACGTTTCAATAGCCTGTCGTTCTCGCGGTGCAGGGCGAGGGTCAGGTATACTTTCGTTATTATCAACTCTCGATATGAATTCTTACTATAAACTGAAAGGTGCCAAGTATGCGGGCAGTGAACATGCCGATCGTGATACTGGTTGTGGCAACTACGCTGGGAGGCTGCGGCCAAAAAGGGCCGCTATACCGGGAGAATCCGGATGTATCCGGATCTGTCGCCGGTAAACCCGTCAGCGCCGAAGCGCAAACCGAGCGCTCGGGCGACCGCAACCCAGACGAGCAATAGTTCTGCCGATACCAGCACCGCGACACGAATCAGGAATCAAATGGATCATTTCAACTATCGTGACGGCGAACTTTACGCCGAAGATGTACCTGTCTCCTCCATTGCCGAGCGCTTTGGTACGCCAGCTTATGTATATTCCCGGGCGGCTCTTGAACAGCACTACAAAGCCTATGACGACGCCCTGAAGGGGCGCAAGCTCCTTGTGTGTTATGCCGTTAAAGCCAACAGTAATCTGGCCGTGCTGAATGTACTTGCGCGCTTGGGCGCAGGTTTTGACATTGTCTCTGCCGGTGAGCTGGAGCGGGTTCTGCGTGCAGGCGGCGATGCAAGCAAGGTTGTGTTTTCCGGTGTTGGAAAGCAGGAATGGGAAATGCGCAGGGCACTAGAGGCGGGTGTTCGCTGCTTTAACGTGGAGTCTGATACCGAACTGGACAGGCTCAATGCGGTGGCTGGCGAGTTGGGTGTTAAAGCCCCGGTGTCGCTTCGTGTGAATCCGGATGTCGATGCCGGAACGCACCCATACATCTCTACGGGCCTGAAAGAAAACAAGTTCGGTATTGATATCACAGAGGCGCCAGCAGTCTACGCGCGCGCAGCAACCCTGCCGAATCTGGATATTCAAGGCGTGGATTGCCACATAGGTTCGCAGCTTACCTCTGTGTCTCCATTTATGGACGCCCTCGACAGGGTCTTGGCTCTGGTCGACGAACTGGCAAGAAGTGGCATCCATATCCGGCATCTTGATATGGGTGGTGGTCTGGGCGTTACCTATAACGATGAGCAGCCGCCCAAACCCTCTGACTATGTCCGCGCTTTGGATGAACGCATTGGTGACCGTAAGTTGGAGTTGGTTCTTGAGCCGGGGCGTTCCATTGCGGCGAATGCCGGTATCCTGATTACCCGCGTGGAATTTCTGAAGTGCACGGAGCACCGTAATTTTGCGATTATTGATGCCGCTATGAATGACCTGATTCGCCCGGCGCTCTACAGCGCCTGGCAGGCCATTGTTCCAGTAAAACCCCATCTGGACGCGGAAGAAAAGGTCTGGGACTTGGTTGGCCCCGTGTGTGAAACCGGGGATTTTCTTGGCAAAGACCGCCCCCTCCGGCTGAATGCCGGGGACCTTCTAGCTGTGCGCTCTGCCGGTGCCTATGGCTTTGTGATGAGCTCCAACTACAACACCCGAAACCGCCCGCCTGAGCTGATGGTGGATGGTGATCAGGTGCACGTAGTTCGCCGTCGTGAAACCATTCAGGACCAGCTCGCGCCCGAAAACTGCCTGCCAGAATGAGCGGCGGACAGGATACGGGCCAGCAGCGCCGAAACCAGGGCCCGCTGTTACGGTTCAGCAAGATGCACGGGCTGGGCAATGATTTCATGGTAATCGATGCCATCAGTCAACCGTTTAGGTTGCGCCCGGAAATGATTAGGGAACTGGCAGACCGGAATTTTGGTGTTGGTTTCGACCAGCTTTTGGTTGTGGAGCCGCCCGGGCTGCCGGATGTGGATTTTCGTTACCGCATCTTCAACGCCGATGGCTCGGAAGTTGAGCAGTGTGGCAATGGCGCCCGATGCTTCGCCAAGTTCGTGCGCGACCAGCGCCTGACGAATAAAAAGATCATCCGTGTGCAGACGGCCAGTGGCGTGATTGAGCTACGTGCGGTTAAAGACAGCATGGTGGTGGTCAATATGGGCGTGCCGGAGCTGAATCCGGCGGCGATTCCGTTTGCTGCCGAACGCCGCAAAGACGTTTACACCGTAGACGTGGGTGCGGAGCCCGTTGAGCTCAGTGCTGTGTCTATGGGTAACCCCCATGCGGTCATTGTGGTTGAAGACGTGGACTCTGCACCAGTGTCAGAGCTTGGCTCGCGTCTGGAAAAGCACCCAAGATTTCCATCGCGAGCCAACATTGGTTTTTTGCAGATAGTCAGCCGCAATCAGGTGCGCCTGAGGGTCTATGAGCGTGGTTCGGGCGAAACGCTTGCCTGTGGTAGCGGAGCTTGCGCGGCAGTGGTGGCAGGTCGTTTGCGGGGCCTGCTGGATGACCGAGTGGAGGTTGAACTGCGTGGCGGGCGGCTGGTCATTGAATGGCAGGGTGAGGGGGCGCCTGTTATGATGGAAGGGCCTGCTACGAGTGTATTTGAAGGGCAGTTGAGACTGCCTGGTGATTCAAGCGGTAGCCGGCGCCGAAAGCCCAGCCGCCCAAACAAACAACGGATCTGACGACAGCCAGGAGAGCACAATGACAGACCAAACGGCCCACCAGAAGGCCGGAGAGCTCACCCGCGAAGCCGTGGCTGAGTACCTAAAGCACAACCCTGATTTTTTTGTCGATCAGGATGAGCTTTTGCGCAGCCTAACACTGCCCCACGACAGTGGCCGGGCGATCTCTTTGGTTGAGCGGCAGGTGCACCTGTTTCGCGAACAGCGGGATACGCTCCGCCATGAACTTGTAGAGCTGGTGTCCATTGCCCGCCACAACGACCGTTTGTTTGAAAAGAGCAAGCGGCTGTTGATGCAAGTGATCGAAGCCCGCAATCTAATGGATATGGCATCCGCTATTGATGACAGCATTCGCGGCGACTTCGGGTTAGACGCAGCGTCGGTTATTTTGTTTGCCGATGGGGATGTGCTCGGAAACTCTCAGGGTGCTCTGCATGTTGTGAGCCCTGCGGATGCACAAGAGCGCCTTGGTAATCTTTTGGAAGGCAGCCGCGCAGTCTGTGGCCAGTTTCGTGAGAGCGAGCGTGAGTTCCTGTTCCCGGATCGGGACGAGCCCATTGCTTCTGTGGCTTTGGTTCCTTTGCGCCATGACGAACTGGTGGGAGTGTTTGCGGTCGGAAGTTGTCAGCCTGGTTACTTTGATCAAAGCATGGGTTCACTGTTTCTCAGTTACATCAGTGACACCCTAAGCCGATTACTGCCACCCATGGTGCGCCGCCATACTACGGCCGCTCCAGTTGCCGACCTCGCGACGGAGTCCCGCTAGAGTGATCGCTTCGCCCGCCCCAACTCTCGTACCTGATGAGTTGAGCGGGTGCATGACCGCCTTCATACAACATCTTGCATCCGAGAAGCGCCACTCGCCCCGAACCTGTGACAGCTATCAGCGCGATCTGCAGCGGCTGGCCATCTGGCTTGTGGAGCAGGGCAACCCTGAATGGCGCAACGTTAGCGGTTATGATCTGCGCCGTTACGTAGCCAACCTTAGCCGTGCTGGGTTGAGTGGTCGTAGCATTGCGCGCCATCTGTCCGCCATACGTCGTTTTTATCAGTATTTGTTACGAGAACGCCTAGCCACAGACAACCCAGCCCTAGACATTCGTGCGCCGAAAAGCAGCCGGCGTTTGCCCGGTGTGGCCGACGTCGATCAGCTCAATTCTCTACTGGATGCCGTGCCGGACGACCCTTTGGAAGTTCGCGACCGATGCATGTTCGAGCTGATGTATTCTTCGGGCCTGCGTTTGGCAGAATTGGCCAGCTTGGATATCGATGCCGTTGATTGCCACGGTGGCGAAGCGAGGGTTGTCGGGAAAGGCGGCAAAACACGATTGCTCCCTGTTGGACGAAAAGCGCTGGAAGCCATAGCCCAGTGGTTGCCCATTCGCGCAGCGCTTGCCCCGGAAGCTGAGCCCGCTCTGTTTGTAAGTCGCCGGGGTGATCGCATCAGTCACCGCAGTATTCAGGCCAGACTCAGTCGCTGGGGCGTGGTAAAAGGTGCAGACCAGAAACTCCACCCACATATGCTCCGGCATTCCTTTGCCAGCCACATGCTTGAATCCAGTGGTGATTTGCGTGCGGTTCAGGAATTGCTGGGTCATGCGGACATTGCTACAACTCAGGTCTATACTCATCTTGATTTCCAGCATTTGGCTCGGGTTTACGACCAGAGCCACCCCAGAGCGCGCCGACGCAAATCGCGTGACTACAACGAACAGAACGCCGGACAAGAAGGAACTACTTGATGTCATCGGATCAGACCTGGAAGGACAAGTACTTCCAGGAACTTGAATCTGCAGAGCAGAGGGAAGAGCATTGGAAAGCCGAGCGCAATACTCTGGAGCGTATGCTGGTGCGTACCAGCCTTGCATCTGCAGGCCAAACACCCGAGCTGGACCGCCTACTTGATCAAATAAGATCCGACCTGCGCAAAGGCAAAGTTGAGGTGGATAGCTGGCGGCATTTGCAGGAACAAATAGATCGCCAGATCGCGCTGCTGGACGATATGCCCGCTGCGACAGCCAGTCATTCCCATAACCCCTCGGCCGCGATGGTTGAAGGCGAAAACACCCTAAGTGAGAGTGCGAGCGAGACAGGTTCACTTGAGCCGGCCCCCAGTGTTGAAGATCAGAGCCAGCAGCTGCGAATCGCCCGACGTGTTGGTCACCTCCTTGGGCAGTTGCTTAGTCAGGTTTCTTTGGAACCGGATGCCGAGTCGCGGGCGCGAAACCTTCAAAAAGCACTGCTTTCGAGTGGCAACTGGGATGAGTTGCGGGACGGGCTGAATCAGGTGGCAGACCTGATTGTGGCCGCTGTTACCCGCAGCCAGCGCGAGTTTGAAGCCTTTCTCAAGCGCCTTGATGAACGACTTGAGTCCTTGCAGGAGCATTTTTCCCAGCAATCATCGGCGCAATCTAGCCGTCAGGTGGCAGCCGAAACGTTGGACCGCAATATTCGTGAGGAGATTGAGCAGGTTGGGCGGCACATCGAGGCAAGTGGCGACCTTCATGAGCTAAAACAGTCTGTCACTAGCCACTTGGAGTCTATTGGTCAGGCCGTTGGGCGTTTCCGGATTGAAGAAACGGAGCGGGAAAAAGTGCTGTCTGAACAACTAGCCGCCATGCAGGAAAAAATGGCGGCCATGGAAGCACACTCTGAACAAATGCAGGGGCAGGTAAAAAAGGAACGTGCGCGCGCCATTACCGATTTGCTCACACAGTTGCCCAATCGTGAAGCCTGGCAAGAGCGCCTGTCTTTTGAATTCAATCGCTGGAAACGTTATCAGTATCCACTAACCATTGGGGTTTTGGATATCGACTTGTTCAAGCGTATTAACGACTCTTACGGGCACAAAGCGGGGGATAGAGTGCTTCAACTGGTGGCTAGGGAAATCAAAAAACGGCTACGCAAAACAGATTTCGTCGCCCGCTTTGGTGGCGAAGAGTTTGCGCTGCTGTTCCCGGAAACGCACGCTGAAGATGCTCGTGCAGTGCTGGACAAGCTGCGTGCCCATGTCAGCGCGCTACCGTTTCACTTTGGCGGCGAGCCAGTCACCATTACCTTCTCCAGCGGCTTGGCGGCCTTCAACCCCGATGATACAGAAGAGTCGGTCTTTGATAGAGCCGACAGGGCACTCTATCTTGCCAAGGACAATGGCCGGAACTGTATTAAGATCGGTTAGTTCTGAGGATATCCCGTGAAGGCCACCCCGTTCGTTTTAGCTTTCTGGCTGCTTCTAACCTGCCAACCTGCGGCACTGGCAGACCCACCCCAGACATCACCCGCGCCGGTATTGGGTAATGAAGACCTGAGCTGGGTGGCCGAACAGGAAATACTCCGCATTGGTGTGCGCGCAGAGCAAGTACCTCTTGTTTTCGACACCGGCAACGGTGATCTTGCAGGCACTTATATCGACTACCTTGCCCGCCTCTCCAGTAAGCTCGGCCTGCCCATTGAGCCAGTCGTAGTGAATACCGGCGACAATTCGGAGCCCCAGCTTGCGCAGCCCAGAACCGATGCCTTGCTAACCACAAGAATCCCGGGAACACCTATACCGAATGGCATCCGGTTTACCAACCCATTGATGACGCTCACCTATGGCCTGTTTGTCAGTGCAGGCGATGCCGCCATCCGTTCATTGGCCGACCTTGAGAATGGTCGCATAGCGGTTGTGGAAGGCGACCCCAACCAGTATGACATGCTTGATTCTGTCGAGAGTTTTACACCGGTGCCGGTACAAAGCCTGGGCGAAGCCGTTAGCCGTGTGTTGTCTGGTCAAGCCGATGCCTTTCTCGGGCCGGTGCCAGTGGTGTCGGATTATCTGCAATCAGCCATGATAAACGGTATTGGTCTATCCGTGCTGCTTGATCAGAAATCTGTCGATGTGGTGTTTCAGGTGGATGACAGCAATGAGCCTTTGTTCCGTGTGCTGAATCAGACTGTGGGGGCTATCACCCATAACGAACACCGGGTTATTCGGCAGTCTTGGCTACAGGTGGATCTTTCTGCGTTGGAGCAGAGCGGGGTGGAACTGTCAGCTTCGGATGTTGATTGGCTTAAACGCCACCCTGAACTCTCGGTCGCTTATCGCTCCGACTGGCCGCCGTTCGAATACGAACAGGACGGCCGCCCCACCGGCCTTGTACCGGATCTGGTTGCGCGCCTTGAAAACCAGCTGGGTGTCCGGTTTGAAAGGAAAATACTGGAAGACCGGGTAACCGCTGAGCAGGCGCTGGTTTCCGGAGGCGTGGATATTCTGCCTGGTTTGTCCCGCACACCGCGAACCCAAGAGTCCTTTCTCTTTACCCGGGCCTATGTGAACGTGCCAATTGCTTTGGCTATCCGCGATGACGGGCGCTTTATCGGAGATTTGCGGGAACTGCGGAGTGAGCGCGTGGGCGTGGTAAACCGCCATGCGGCACACGACTACCTGCTGATTAACCATCCAAACCTAGATCTTTACCCTATGACAACGGTCGAGGACGGGCTGCTAGCGCTCTCCAATGGCGACCTTGATGTCATGGTGACCCATATTCCGGCAGTCAGTTATACCGTCGCCAGGCTTGGACTTTCCAATCTTCGAATTACCAGCATTACACCTTACCAATACGACCTCCGGCTAGCCGTCCGTAAAGACAGCCCGGAACTGCACCGAATTCTTAACAAAGCTCTGGGCAGCCTGAAGCCTACTGACACAGAGGCCATTTACAACCGCTGGATTCACCTCGATATCGAACAGGAAGCGGACTATACAGTGGTGCGGCGGGTTGTTCTGATCGCCATTGTAGTGGTGCTGATCTTCCTTTATTGGAATCGCAAACTGTCGCGGGAAGTGGACGAGCGCATTCGTTCTGAAAACGCTTTGCGCCGAAGCGAAGATGAATTGAGGGCCGCCAAACTGGAGGCGGAGCGCTTAGCCCGGGAGGCAGAGGCGGCAAGCCGCACCAAGAGTGAGTTTCTCGCCAACATGTCCCATGAGATCCGAACACCCATGAATGCGGTGATCGGCTACAGTGATTTGCTCAGCAACAGTGTGACCGATCCCCAGCAGCGTAACTACTTGGATGCCATCCGGGCCGGAAGCCGCAGCCTACTGATGTTGATCAACGATATTCTTGATCTCTCCCGAATTGAAGCTGGCAAAATGCGGCTGGATTATTCGCCGGTATCCGTGCGTAGACTGCTGGATGATGTTCGGCATATTTTTGATCTGCGCGCACGGGAACAAGGCATCACTCTGGAAGTAAGCGTTGGCTCCAATATGCCGGTGGCAATGATGCTGGATGAAACCCGTTTTCGGCAGGTGTTGTTTAATCTAGTGGGTAACGCTATTAAGTTCACTCACGAAGGCGGCGTAGCTGTGCGGGCAACCGTCAAACCGGTTGAAGATGAATCCGGGGAAGCACCAGAACACCAAAGTTACCGGCTCACGGTGAAGGTAAAAGACTCAGGTATCGGGATCTCCCCCGACCAACGCGATCGCATTTTTGACGCTTTCGAGCAACAGGAAGGGCAGAACACTCGTCGTTATGGTGGCACAGGGCTAGGCCTCGCCATCAGTCGTAAGCTGGCCCGGATGATGGGGGGCGAATTGGAAGTAGAAAGTGAGCCGGATAGCGGATCTGTTTTTACGCTTACGTTGCCCAACGTTCAATCGACCGGTGAGCAGGCGGAAGATGAAGGTGAAACCAAGGAATCCGAACGCTTGTTGGCACAGACACTGAGTATTCAAGAACGCGGCTGGCTGCGAGAGCAGCTGACGGCAGATTTTGGTGACGAGTGGGAGGCCGTGCGGGAAAGTGGTGATCCGGAAGAAATGAGAGATTTCGCCCGCCGCGTGTTGGCGTGGGGGGAGCGTTACCGCTCCCGGTCAGTAACGCGTTTTGGTGAGAAGCTGCTGGCGGACGTTGAGGCGTTCAATCTCGATTCGGTTAACAGTGCGCTGGATCTGTTTCCTCAATTATTGGGCCGTGAAGAATGAGTTGAATGGGCGCTTCCATAATTCAACGCTGGCCCAATCGCTTAGAGGCAATCAAATTGGGAGCGGCGGTCAAAGGCTACAGAAACCATATCGTAGCCGGAGTCAGACAGGTTGCGGATCAGTTCGCGGTCTTTTAACAAAGCCATGCAGACTTTGTGAACGCTGGCTTGAAGCTGTTCCGATGCCAGCTGATTGGCCGTAAGGCGGAAATCGACGATGAGATACTTGCGGTCGACGGCAGAGGTCACGGGAATATCTTCACGCTCAACACTTTCGTAGCCAATGTAGGTTGCCTGATCCTTCGGGAACACTTGGCTCATTACGATATCCAAATTCTCCGCTTGGGCCGTTGGCGTAGCAAGTGCAGCAGCAAATGTTGCGATGTGGATCAGGCTCTTGATGTTCATGTAGGCTTGCTCCCCGAATGTAGCGTTCGGATGCGTGTAACGGATTGTAATGTTTCGTTACGGGGATTGTTGCAAAAACTGTCGCTTATTGCGTGGTATTAGGTCCGCTTTTTTCAATTGTTTGCAGTTTGCATACATTAGGGGTTTTTGCTCGATTGCAAAGGGCTCCCATGAACGTGGCCTATCAACTATTATGAAACCAAAACTGACGGCAGGAGACTTGCCCATGTTTCAGCTCGTATTCAAGGGAGAGTGCGCCCCTGGCACAGATATGACCACCGCGCGAAACAATGCCCGCGCTTTGTTCAAGGCCAGTGTTGAACAAATTGAGCGCATGTTCAGCGGCAGTCCGGTGGTGATCCGCAACAAGCTCGATGAAGAACAGGCCGAAAAATATCGACAGGTGCTGAACAAGCACGGCATGGTTGCCTATGTTCAGCCTATGCCGGGCAGCCAACCTCCGGAAAAGCCCGCGCCTGCACCCGAGCCCACTGGCACTGCACCCAGTACCATAAACACGGCTTCCCAACCTGCAAGTTCGCAGCCCCGCACCAACACCCCGAGTGTTGAACCGGGTGATCGCTTGCCGGTAGCGGGAGACAAAGTCGATGAGATTCTTGCCGGGTCGGCGCTTGGGCTCGACCCGGTCGGTGTGACTCTGGTGGAACCGGAGGAAGCAGAGCCGCCCATGTTTCAACACCTTGATGACTGGACACTGGCCCCGGCCGGCAGCGATATCGGCGTCGAGCGGGACTTGCCGCCACCCATGGTGCCGGACGTATCGCATCTTTCATTGGCAGATGACGAGTCAAAAAAGTAATGGGCGTGGAGTGCATAGGGTTTGTTAGGTTTTGAAGTGGCTCTCGGTAGTATCACTCACCTGTCTGATTTTAACGGCCCCCAAAGCACTCGCGACGGCCGCTAGCGACACACCGGGTGATGATCGCCCTCGGGTTGGTCTCGTTCTTAGCGGCGGTGGTGCAAAAGGCATGGCCCATGTCGGCGTGCTTCGCGTGCTGGAAGAAATGAACATCCCGGTGGATATGGTGGTAGGTACCAGTGCTGGCTCAGCGGTGGGTGCGCTCTATGCCTCGGGCATGTCGGTCGCGGAAATAGAACAGCGCTTCATCGATTTGGACTGGTTATCCAGCTTTCGGGATGACCCCGGTCGGGCATACAAGCCCGTCCGCCGGAAACAAGTGGAGTGGCGCTTTCCCGTTACGCCGGGCCTTGGCGTTAGTCTGGACGGCTTGCATCTAGGCGCAGGTATCATCGCCGGACAAAACCTTGGCTTTATCCTCAACGGGCTCACCCATAATGTTGCTCTGGTCGAGGACTTTGACCGTTTGCCTATACCTTTTCGGGCAGTCGCAACCGATTTGGAAACCGGTGATTTGGTGGTGCTTAGCAAGGGTAATCTTGCTACCGCGGTGCGGGCAAGTATGAGCATTCCCGGCGTCTACGCCCCGGTCAAACTTGAGGGCCGCTTGCTGGTAGACGGCGGCATCGCGAACAATTTGCCCGTTAGTGTCGCCCGTGAAATGGGCGCAGACATTATCATTGCCATTGATATCACCGATGCCTTGGTAAGCTCGGATGAGCTGCAAGAAGCTTTTTCGGTGTTTCGCCAACTCACCACCATCATGACCCGGCGCAATACCGACCAGCAGCTCGATTTGCTGGGTGAGAACGATGTTCTCATCCGTCCGGATTTAAAAGACTATGGCTCAGCAGACTTCTATGATGCGCCAGTGTTATTTGAGCTAGGAGCCGCCGGAGCCCGGGAGCATGCAGTGGAACTCCTCCCGCTGACTGCTCCAAGTGAGGTGTGGCAGGCCTACAGGTCGCGATTGGCGTCTGCAAACCTTGGTGAAGAAGGGGTGGTTGCAAGTATTGATGTTGAATATGGCCGTCGTCTGAGCGGAGCCTTTCTTAGGGAGCGTATACGCCAAAAAACCGGCGAGCCCTTAAACGTGGAGGCTCTGGAAGCGGATCTCAAGCGGATCTACGGGCTTGGCTATTATGAAACCGTGTCCTACACCCAGTCCCCGTCAGCCGACGGAACACAGTTGGTTATCAAAGCACAGGAAAAAAGCTGGGGGCCTAACTATTTGTCTTTTGGGCTCAACTACGAGGATAACTTCGATGGCGATACCCGCTTCAACCTTACCTCTTCCCTGCGTGTGACTGAACTGAATGCTCTGGGGGGAGAGTGGCAAACGGGCTTGCAGCTTGGTACCGAGCCGCGTATCCGCACCCAGTGGTATCAACCGCTTGATTATGGCTATGAGCGTTTTATGGTGGCGGGAGCCGAATACGCCCGGGACACCATCAGCGTTTATGACCCTGAAGGCGCGCGTGTTGCTGAGCTTGATGTTACCTTCCGGCATTTTGATCTTGGTTTGGGGATGGAACTGGGCGGTAACGCTGAGACACGCTTAACCTACACTCGCGGATACGCCACGGTGGATAAACAGGTTGGTACAGCGGTAGCGCCCAGCGAAGCGGTGCATCAGGGTGGCGTTAGCCTGCAGTTGGTGCATGACTCTCTGGATGATGCGTTCTTCCCCCGTAGCGGTGCCTTTGCCGGAATTCGCGGCCGTGTGGAGCGCGAAGATTTAGGATCTGACCGGCACTTTGATGCTGTAACAGGTATGGCTTTGGGCACAGGTAGTTGGAGAAAGTTTACCCTGACGGGGCTGCTCTACGCCCATACGGTGACCCGGGGCGACCCGGGCATTGAAAACAGAGTGCGGCTTGGGGGCTTTCGGCGGCTATCCGCGTATGCGCCCGGACAGATTACGGGCGACAGTGCGGGGATAGCATCTGTTTACGCCCGCCAAGCGTTTGGAGGGCCTATTACGCCTTGGTTCGCAGGCATGGGGTTAGAAGCCGGTAACGCCTGGGAATCGCTGAGTGATGCCGGGTGGCACAGTTCAGTAAAGTCCTGGAGTGTTTTTGCCGGAGTGGACACCTTCCTAGGCCCGGTACAGCTAGCAACCGCCTACAACAATGAGGACGACTGGACGGCCTACCTAAATATCGGCTTCTCGTTTACCCAGCTGTTTTATTAGGGCGCTTCTGCAAGCGGGCTGGACGCTGTTGCAGCGTCACAAACCTGCTGACACTGCTGAATGGCGTAGTGGTGCAGTATTGAAGCCAATCTTTCTTCGTCTCTGTCTCGAAGTGCGCTGATGGATTCCCGCATGTGCGCAAGGTTGTCTTCCAACACCCGCTTGCCGCCGCGCTTAAAAGCGACGAATGCGCAGCGTCTGGCCGAGGGCCATAGGTCGTCAATTGCTGCAACAATAAAGTAGTTATCGGCGTAGGCGAGGGAGGCCTTGGTGTACTCAATACCTAGGTCGAGGAAAGCCATCAGATTATTTTTATGGAAGTGGTCTTCCATCTGCTGGTACAGCTGCTCTAGCCGGTTCAAATCTTCCGGTTGCCACTGCCGCGCAAGTTTGCGCCCCGTGTGGGTCAAATACAGCTCCAGCGTTTCGTAAAGGCTGCGTACAAAGTAATCGTCCAGGTCTGTAACAAAAGCGCCTTTACGAGGCACGTTTTTCACCAAGTGGCGCTTTTCGAGTAACAAAAGACCTTCGCGAATGGAGCCATTGCTAACCTCCAATTGCTTGGCCATTGTGCCTTCGTAAATACGTTCACCGGAGCTGAATTGGCCGAAAACGATCTGGTTTTCAATGTGGCGGGCGACTTGTTCAGTCAGTGTTGTTCTGGGTTCGAAGGCCTTCATGGGTGAGTTTCACCAGGCATAGTTGGATGAATGTAATGTAGAGAGAATAGTCGCATATTCAACCATTCTGGAGCCAGTGTCCAAGCCGCCAAAAGTTCGATTACAGTAACGGGGCCAGCAGGCGAACGGCGCGGCAGGTTAGGCGGAACATTAGGGAGCGGCCTTGGTAGTCCTCTTCCGTCATCCTGCGGCAGTGGGAAAGGTCTTCTGTAAGCATGGCGTCCACTTCGCCAACAAAGGGCTGTGAGGTGTTGATGGCGATGATTTCGAAATTCAGCCGCATGGATCGGTTGTCCAAATTCGCGGTGCCGACCGCGGCATAGTGGTCATCAACCAAGACGACCTTCTGATGCATGAAGCCAGGTTGATACCGATAAATACCAATGCCCGCCTGACTCGCCTGTATTAGATAGGAGTAGGCCGCAAGCCCAACGAACAGGTTGTCTGACTTTTCCGGAATCATGATGCGCACATCCACTCCCCGAAGCGCGGCCAGTTGCAGTGCATTCACAATCTGCACCTCTGGAACAAAATACGGCGATGCAATCCAAATACGGGACTGAGCGTTGTTTATGCAGCTCAGAAAAAACAAAGTGCAGGTTTCCCAGGTGTCCGCGGGGCCTGTGGGTAGCACCAAAACCTGCTCATCGCCCGGCATTTTCTCCCTCGGCGACCAGTCCAGATTGGGGAACTCGTCGCTGGCCCAGTTCCAGTCCTCCAGCCAAGCCAGTTGCAACCCGATAACAGCCGGGCCTTCTATGCGGCAATGGGTGTCTCGCCAAGGCTCTTGGTTCATAACGGTGCCCAGATACTCGTCGCCCAGATTAATACCCCCGACAAAACCGATCTTGCCATCACAGACCAACAGTTTCCGGTGATTGCGGAAGTTGATCTGAAAGCGGCGCCGCCGGATGTTACCGTCGCCAAATGAAGCGACCTTGGCACCAGCTTTTTCAAGCTCTTTCAAATAGGCGCGTGGCAGCCCGAAGCTGCCTACGTCATCGTACAGAAACCATACCTGCACACCTTCCGAGAGCTTTTTCTCAAGGGTGGTTTTGATGCGTTGACCAATTTTGTCCGAACGGACGATATAAAACTCAAGAAGAATATAAGAGGTTGCGTTCTCCATCGCTTTGATCAGGGCGTCGAACGTGGCCTCGCCATCCTTCAGCAGATCGCACCGATTACCCTCTGTGAAGGGCTGGCGGCCGAGCTTACAAAGCACTTGCAGCGGCCGATCGAGGTGCTGTTGTTGTGGCATAGAGAGAGAAGTGGTTTGCCGCTCAAACCGGTTGAGCAAGGCGGTTAGGGCTTTGTCCCCCATTCGCCGCGCTTTGACATAGCCGCCAAAGCGCGAACGGCCGAACACAAGGAACATGGGTACGGCGATATAAGGCAGGCCCAGAAGGCCAATAATCCAAGCGATAGCGCCTTGGGTTGTGCGATAGGTCAGAAGAATGCGATAGATACAGGCAGCCGAGCCCAAATAAAGCAGGCTGATTGCTATGGCCACTAGTGAGGTGTCAGGCATTATTCATCTGCTTCCCGATTAAGATGCTGTGCTCGATACTGGGCAGGAGCCGTGCCGGTCCAGCGTTTGAAAGCCCGGCTGAACGCGCTCAATTCGGAGAATCCCAAAAGAAAGGCGATTTCCCCCAGAGCGTAGCGATCAGACGCAACATAGCGCAAGGCTTTGTCTTTACGCACGTGTTCCACAAGCTCATGAAAGCTCAAACCCTCCTTCTTGAGCCTTCGGTACAAAGTTTGACGGCTCATATGGCACTGCCGGGCCAGAGTGTCCGCATCGATCTTGTCGGTCGACATTTGGCGTGATATCAGTCGGCGGATCTTGCGACCGAAAGAGCGCCGGGTTTGCAGGCGAGCCAGCAGGCCGTTGACCTGCTTCAAAACCGCTGAATACACATAAGGGTTGCGATGCGGAATCGGATGGCTCATGTGGCGGCTGTCGAATGCAAGACGTGTTGCGGCGGCGCCGAAGGCCACAGGCCCTCCTAGCAGCTTTTCATACTTATCGGCATAGTCCGGGCGCGCATGGGCAACTTCTACCCACTCAGCGTGTATCCCCGGATAGATAAAGTGCCGGGTTCTACACAAAGCAGCAGCCAAAGTGCGGTCCATATCCTGACGGCAGTAGTGCTCCGGAGAGTCTGCCTGCCAGGTCAGAATAGCCTGATCGCCTGTTTGCTCGAAGCTCAGGGTGACGGATTCGTTGATCAGCCGGTGCAAGCGCACGTACTGGGTTACGGCTTCGCCAAGCGTGTCGCAATTGAAAAATACGTGCCCAACCAGCCCCATACGGTCAGGATCAATAACCTGACCTGCGTTTAGGCCTATCGCCGGGTCGCCGGTCACTTTTTCGGCGTGATCCCAAAGCTCGTAGTGAGCATGGGCGGGTACGCGCAGGTCGGGGTCCTCAAGTGCCGAAATGCCTACGCCAGTAAGCTGTTCAACCCGCTGCCTGTCCAGAACACCCTGACGTTTCAGGTAGTGCACCAGTGCAAGCGTGCTCGATGCTGCAACGAGAGGTGTTGTTGTGTTATCCGTAGGTGCAGATGTCACTTTAGCTGGCCCATTAACGAGTTGTCATGGATGCTGATACAAAATGTCAAACGAGTGGGACAGTCTGTCAACGGTTTCTGTTTTGTACAACGATAGCATTTAACGCACAGGTTGAAGTAATGGAAAGCGCACCAGGAGGTGTTCGATGAGAAACGAAATTTTTGTACCCCAAACCGAGCTTGAGCGTAAAAACGTAATGGCATTGGCAGAATATCTAGGCGATATCTACTACTGCTAAAGCCACTGTAAAGAAGACTATGACCAATTTAGCCGGGCAATGCCCGGTTTTTTTTGGCCATAAAAAGGCGGCCATCTTCTGTCCTCCCCTTGCTCGTCTGACTGGCAGTGTTAATGTATCGGCATCGTTAATAACATGAATCCCGACGGAGACGGCCCGCCCATGAGTGAAATACTGAATCACAGAATTACCGGAGAAGGTGCCCCACTGATCCTGCTGCACGGTTTGTTTGGTGCCCAGGAAAATTTGGGTGCTATTGCCCGGCAGTTTCATACTCAATGGCAGGTGCACGCCTTGGATTTGCGCAACCATGGTAGCTCTTTCCACGCGGATACTATGGATTACCCAAGCATGGCGGGAGACGTGCTTGAGTATATGGACAAGCAGGGACTCGACAAGGCCTGCCTGTTGGGACACTCAATGGGCGGTAAGGTTGCGATGCAGGTCGCCTTGCAGGCTCCGGAGCGGGTTGAAAAGCTCATTGTTGCCGATATCTCCCCGGTGACCTACAAAGCGCACCACGACGCTATTCTAGAGGGTATGATGCAAGTTGATCTCGCTAGTGTTCGTTCCCGTCGTGATGCCGATAAGCAGCTGGCAGAGTTTGTGGAGACGCCTGGTGTTCGGCAGTTCTTGCTCATGAATCTCGAACGGATTCCAAACGAAGCCCAATCAAAGGACGGCCCGGTGTACCGTTGGCGTTTGAACTTGAAAGCCATTGATGACTGCTATGCCAATCTGGCCGCCGCACCGGTTGCGGATGCGCCATACAAGGGCCCGGTGCTGTTCTTGAAAGGGGCTGACTCGGCTTACATTCAGGAAAAGCACAAGGAAGACATCAGCCGGTTGTTCCCGGACGCCCAGATTCAAGTTATTGAGGGTACTGGACATTGGCTGCATGCTGAAAAAACGGACACCTTCGTTGCTCTGTGTCAGCAGTTTCTCACGGGTCAAAATGCCGAATAAGTAGTCAAAATAACAAGCAAGCGGGTTGAGCGTATGAAGTGGTTGACGGGCGGATTTCTAGTTTTGTTTATTGTGTTGGGCGGTTTTTTTATGGCGCCATCTCCTATTGATGCCAGCGCCTGGCAGCCACCGAGCCCGAATGCCATGACGGGGTTGTTGGCTCCGAACGAGCAGTTGCGTCAAGCGGAACTGCTTGCAAAAGGGCAGGTGTATGGGCCGGAAGACACAACGGTTAACTCCGAAGGTGTGGTTTTTGCAGGTACCCAAGATGGGTACATTGTGCGGGTATATCCGGACGGCCGGGTTGAAAACTGGCTGTCCACCGGAGGGCGCCCTCTAGGCATGATGTTTGACCAGAGTGGCAACCTTATTGTTGCCGACGCCTGGAAAGGGCTGATATCAATTACCCCAGAAGGCGAAACGACTGTACTGACCAGTGAGGCAGAGGGCGTTCCTTTCCGGTTTACCGACGATCTTGATATTGCCGCTGATGGCCGGATCTATTTCAGTGATGCCAGCTCACGTTTCTACCAACCGGATTACCAGCTCGATTTGCTGGAAATGCGGCCCCACGGCCGCCTCTTGCGCTACTCCCCAAAAACAGGTGAAACCGAGGTGTTGCTCAGCGGCCTGCATTTTGCCAACGGCGTTGCAGTGGCACCTAGCGGCGATTATGTGCTGGTTAATGAAACCTGGAAATACCGCATTCAGCGCTATTGGATAAACGGACCGAGAGCAGGGCAAGCGGAAATTTTCGTGGATAACCTGCCGGGCTTTCCCGACAACCTGGCAGTGGATGAAAAAGGTCGGTATTGGGTGGCTTTCCCCACGCTTCGCAATGCCAGTATTGATACCTTGCACCCAAAACCCTGGCTCAAAGAGTTGGTCGCCAAATTACCCAAGAGCTTTCAGCCTGCGCCACAAGAGTACGGTTTAGCCATAGCGTTTGATAGCGACGGAGCGGTAATAACCAGTCTGCACGACACGCAGGGCGAGCACTTGCAGGAAATTACCTCGGTTAACCCGCACGGTGGGCACTTGTATTTTGGCTCTTTGCACAATGACCGTATCGGGCGGATAGCCTTGCAGGCTATACCTGGCCTTGAGGAGGAGAAATGACCGAACAACAGCCAATACAGTGGGATCTACCTGACCCCTTTACCCTTGAGATTCTGGTGGTTGAAGAGGATACCGATGAGCTGGGGCACGCCAACAACGTTGTGTATGTGCGCTGGCTGGAAGACATCAGTTGGGCCCACGTTAAGAGCTTGGGCATGACTTGGGAACTGAATGAAGCCACTGGCAAAGCCTTCGCGATTACCCGTACAGAGATTGATTATCTCGCGGCTGCAAACCCCGGGGATCGGCTGATTATGGGTACCTGGCTTACCGGCTTTGATGGTCGCTTCCGTTCAGCGAGACAATTTCAGCTGGTGCGCCCTAAAGATGGAAAAACTCTGGTTAGAGCGGTATCAACCCACGCCTGTGTGGACTTGAAAACCCAGCGGCCCTCGCGCGCACCAAAAGAATTTGCCGATATCATGAAGGCGGCTTGTGTGCCCGGAGGGAAAGGTCTGTAAGTCACTATTGCAGGCGCTTTCTGGTAACCTGAAAAAAAGAATAGAAACTCCAATACCAATCAGTTGCTAATCAGCGCCCTTTCTCGGAGAGACCTATGGATACACCCATTGACCATAATTCAGAATCGTCTATGAAAAAAGTGGTCTATAACCAGTTTGGTGAGCGCGATGTTTTGGAGGTTGTGAGCTCGAACATTCCTTCACCGCAAGAAGGCGAGGTACTGATTCGTGTTCACGGGGCCGGGCTCAACCCGATTGACTGGAAAACCCGCAAAGGCTTTGGATTTGTGGCACAGCAGATTGAAAACGCTTTGCCATGGACGCCCGGCTACGATGTGGCTGGAGAGGTGGTTGCCATTGGTGATGGCGTAACCACTCTGGTGCCAGGGGATCGGGTGATGGGGCTGGTAGGTTTTCCGCTGAATGGCGGGGGCTATGCAGAGTATGCGCTGACAACGGCAGACGAGCTGGCCGTAGTACCCGAAGAACTTGATCTGGTAACCGCGGGCGCCTTACCGCTGGCGGCACTCACAGCGTGGCAGGCCCTGTTTGAAGTGGCTGAGCTTGAAGCTGGCCAGAAAATTCTTGTGCATGCTGGTGCAGGCGGTGTTGGCCACCTTGCTGTGCAGTTTGCTCTGGCGCGAGGTGCCCATGTTATTGCAACGGCCTCTGCCGGAAACCGCGACTTTCTTGCAGAGCTGGGGGTGCACGAGGTCATTGACTACAACACCACAGATTTTGCGGAAGAGTGCTTTGGGCTGGACGTGGTGCTGGACTTGGTAGGCGGCGATACGGGTAAACGGTCCCTGCGCACTTTGGGAGACAGCGGCATGCTGGTAACCATTCCTACGGTGACTGCCGATGAGGTGGTCAGTGCTGCCGAAGCTCAGGGTTTAAGGGCTCACGGTATGACTGTTCGCCCGGATGTCTTCCATCTTGAAGAAATTGCCGAGCTGATTGAAGATGGCGATGTGAGGGTACACATTGAGAAAGCGTTTACGCTGGATCAGGTTGCACAAGCCCACGAACTGCTCGAAGGTGGGCATGTGCGGGGCAAGCTGGTTCTGGATTGCAGCTAGCCCTCGGTTTTTAACTTCTTGGGGACGAGCTTTCGGGGGGTGGGCCTTCGCCTGTGGCTGAGGGTTCCTTACCCATGGCTGATGGCTCTGCCCCCTCCCCATTACTTTCCTTGCTTTTTCGCTCTTTACGGTTCTGGGGTGGCACCAGACTGATCAGTATCCAGTCGTCATCCGGTTTCAGGTCGTCCATGCTGCGTACCGGGTTGATTCGGCTCTTGCTGTCAAACACAAACAGCACCAG
>Ga0209075_1000446_pt1 | contig 39819 bp, 33 predicted proteins | sample Stecom2011_FD_187523 | JGI IMG/M metagenome (GOLD analysis project Ga0209075, IMG submission 187523) | Agricultural soil microbial communities from Utah to study Nitrogen management - Steer compost 2011 (SPAdes) (version 2) | ecosystem: Environmental > Terrestrial > Soil > Agricultural land...
TGCCAACCGCATCCAGCTTGCCAAGGGGCAACAAGGCCTGGATCAAATAATCCAGGTAATAGCCTTCTCCACAGCCCGCATCCAGAAGTCTCAAAGGGCGATCCTGCTGCAACAGGGGGCGAACCAGTTCCGTCACCTTGCGGGCAATGGGCTCATAGATCCCGCTATTCAGAAACTGGCTCCGGGCCGCGACCATTTCCTTGCTGTCGCCCGGATGCCTGGAACGCTTCTGCTGCACCGGCAACAGGTTCACGTACCCCTGGCGGGCCACATCGAAACTATGATTGCTGGGGCAGACCAGCTGCCGCGTCAGCAGGCTGAACGGCTCGCTACACAGCGGGCAAAGGAGAAGTTGAGGATTCACGTCAGTCAGGTTCCGGGCTTCATCGTCAGACATTGAAGGCGCCATTGTAGAGACTCAGGCGGGGACTTCCAGCACCGGCGAAAACTCTCGGTTCTCAGGCAGCAGCTTCACAAGGGCATCCAGACTTGCGCTCCGGGTGCCCTTGCGCCATGCCAGCCAGGTCCAGGTGCGGCCGATTTCCTCCGGCAGCTTACAGGCACGGACAGCTTCATGCCCAGGCAGGGTTTCCAGCACAGAACGGGGCATACAGGCAACTCCGCTACCGGCGGCCACACAGCCCAGCATGGTGTGGTAGGAATCAATTTCCATCACCCGGGCTGGCGCCAGACCAGCCTCCCGGTACCAGCCTTCAATACGCCGGCGAAAAGAACAGGTGGGCCTGAAGGCGAACAGAGGAATCTGCTCCAGATCCGCAGGAGTGCGTACCGGTGCATGCTGCTGCGGCATGACCAGCACCAGCTCTTCCAGATAGACCGCGACGCCCTCCAGGTTCGGGCTGCTCAGGGGGCCATCCACAAAGGCAGCGGCCAGCTGCCCGGCGAGCACGGCCTCAATCAGCTCTCCCGTGGGCCGGGTCGTAAGTTGAACACTGACCTCCGGAAACTGCTGATGATAGCGTGCCAGCAGTTGTGGCAGGTGTACCGCTGCGGTGGCCTGCATGGATCCCAGCGCCAACGTTCCCGCTGGCTGATCACCGGCCACTGCAGCCCGGGCTTCATCGGCCAGCTTCAGCAGCCGCTCTGCGTAATCCAGAAAGATAGAACCGCTGGGAGACAGCCGAAGCCGCTGGCGCTCGCGAATGAACAGGTCCACTCCCAGGTTTTCCTCAAGCTGACGGAGCCGGGTCGTCAGGTTCGAAGGCACGCGGTGCAGCCGATCTGCCGCCCGGGCAATCGATCCCTCCTCCACCACAGCACAAAACATCTTCAACTGGGTCAGATCCATTACCATTCTCTTTTAAAGAAAAAATTGATCACATTTATTCAGTTTTAGTGAAACAGGAAGCACCCTACCATATCCTGCAAACTGATCGCGAAGGATTTGTTGTGCACCTCCAGACGGCCCTGACAGGCTTCATCGCTCTCATCATTGCCATGGGGATTGGCCGCTTCGCGCTGACGCCCCAGTTGCCGCTCATGATTCAGGACAACCAGATCGATGTAACCGGTGCCGGGTTGGTGGCTGCCGTGAATTACCTGGGATATCTGGTCGGCTCCTTTGATGCCATGCGGGCACAAAGCCATGCCGCACTGCGCCTGCACCTGGGATTATGGCTGAGTGTGGTCTGTGCGCTGGCTTCTGCCTGGGCTGGCGATCTGGCCAGCCACGGTATCCTGCGATTTGTTGCTGGTGTTGCCAGCGCCTGGGTAATGATCATGATTGCCGGCTGGACCCAGGATCAACTTGCCCACAGTGGTCGCCCGACTCTCGCAGCGGCGGTGTTTACCGGGCCCGGCGCCGGGATTGTCCTTGTCGGCAGCGTTGCGATTCTGATCAACCAGATATTTGCCTCTGCCGGTGCCGGTTGGGTGGCCTACGGTGTGGTCGCGCTCCTGGCGCTTGTGAGCCTGCAGCGCACCCTGCCCCGCCAGCTACCGGACCGGGGTTCCGGACCAAGCGTCGGCCTGCCCCGTTCAGCAGCGCTAACCCGGCTGGCACTCAGCTATGGTCTGGCCGGATTCGGCTACATCCTGCCAGCCACCTTTCTCGCTCATCTGGCCTGGAAACAGTATCCGGGGAGCCTGCTGGCGGATCTGTTCTGGCCGGTTTTCGGGCTCGCCGCCATGGCCGGAGTGCTGATCGGTGCCCACACCAGTCTCCGGGGCAACACTCCGACCCGCCTGGCCTGGGCGCTCTGGCTGCAGGCTCTGGGTGTGCTGGCTTGCTGGCTGGTTCCTGGTGTACCGGGCCTGGCACTGGGAGCAATACTGGCAGGAGGCACTTTTCTGGCTATCGTTCAGCTTGCCATGCAAACCGGGCGGGAACTGGTGCCGGAACACAGCCGTGCCGTCGCTGGCCTGATCACCACCGCCTACGCAGTGGGCCAACTGGTCGGACCATTACTGGCGGCCATTTCCACCCACTATTTCGACTCGCTCGATCCGGCACTCGCCATGGCCGCGTTTGCCCTGGTCGCCGCAGGCGTCCTGGTTCACCCCCAATTACAGCGGGAGCCAGAAGATGCGCTATGTGAACACCAGAATCATCCATAGAGGGCGTACAGTCTGTTCAGATAAGTGACTGACCAGAACAGGAAATACCGAACATAGCGGTTCGGTCCAACAGTTCATGTTCCAGAGGTGAAAGAATGACTCAGACAAATAACTTCTTGCAGCAACTAGGTATCCGGCACCCGATTATCCAGGCTCCCATGGTCGGCGTTTCCACCCCGCAACTGGCGGCTGCCGTATCCAATGCCGGAGCTTTGGGCTCTATCGGTCTGGGAGCGAGTAATGCATCTCAGGCACGCGACATGATCCGCAAGACCCGGGCGCTGACGAGCGCACCGTTCAACGTCAATCTGTTCTGCCATCGTCCGGCAGTGGCAGACGCGGCTCGGGAAAGCGCCTGGCTGAATTATCTGGCGCCCCTGTTCCGGGAGTTTAACGCCGAACCGCCTGCCACCTTGAGCGAGAGCTATCAAAGCTTTTTAGCTTCAGAGGATGTGCTGCAAGTGCTGCTTGAAGAACGTCCGGCAGTTGCCAGCTTTCATTTCGGGCTGCCGCCGCGTTCCTGGATTGAAGCCCTGCAAATACAGGGAACGCTAACCCTGGCCTGTGTCACCAGCCCCGCGGAGGCCAAACTTGCCGAAGCGGCCGGGGTGGATGCCCTGGTGGCCCAAGGTGTTGAGGCGGGTGGTCACCGAGGCGTCTTTGAACCGGACCAGGACCTATTGATTGGCACCTTTGCCTTGGTCCGCTTGCTTACCAGCAACACCAATCTGCCCGTGATCGCCGCTGGTGGGGTTATGGATGGCCGTGGCATTGCCGCCGCCCTGGAGCTGGGAGCAGCCGGTGTACAGATGGGCACCGCTTTTATTCTCTGCCCCGAATCCTCTGCCAACCCGCAATATCGGGAAGCCCTGCAGAGCGAGCGGGCTTACCAGACCCGCATCAGTGCCGCGATTTCAGGCCGTCCAGCAAGGGGCATGGTCAACCGGCTGTTTACAGACGTCGGTGGGGCGAATGCACCGGCCTTGCCGGACTATCCCATCACCTATGACGCGGCCAAGGCCCTCAGCGCGGCTGCCACCAAGCAAGGTAATCAGGAGTTTGCCGTCCAGTGGGCCGGTCAGGGAGCACCGCTGGCGCGAGCCATGCCCGCAGCCGAGCTTGTAGAGACCTTGGTTCGCGAACTAAACGATGCCCAAAAAGGAGCCTGATCAAAGGAAGTATTGGGCCTGGCAGCCTCCATGCCTGGAGGCGCCTAGGCGAAGGGACTGCAAGGCCTGACGGGGATCAGCCCTCAGGCCTGCGGCGGAAAGGTTTGCTCAAAGGAACAGGGCTTGCCGATATGATAACCCTGGGCGTAGTCCACATCGAAGTCATGGAGCATATCAACAATCGCTTGGCTTTCCACGAATTCGGCCACGGTTTTCAGGCGGAATACCCGAGCTACTTGCACCAGGGCCTGAACCAGGGCCTGGTCATCCGGTTCCTGGCAGAGGTTGCGGATGAAAGAGCCGTCAATCTTGACGAAGTCCACCGGCAGCTGCTTCAGGTAGAACAGTGATGAGAAGCCCACCCCGAAGTCGTCCAAGGCGAACTGGAAGCCCAACTCCCGCAGTTGGATGATGAGCTGGCGGGTCGCGTTGATATCCTTCACCGCGGCAGTTTCGGTCAGCTCGAAGATGAGCAGCTCCGGGGGCACCTGGTATCGCTCCAACAATCCTTTGATATGTCCCATCAGCCGTTCCGGATGCTGGAATGAGGCGCCTGACAGGTTCACGGCCACGCTAGCCCTGACACCACGCCCCACCAGCTCCGCCTGGTGCTGTATCACCCGTTCGAGAATACGTTCGTCCAGCACATGGATGGCCCCATTACGCTCCGCCGCCTGGATAAACAGGCCGGTTGCGACTTGGCCATCCCCATCATAGACCCGCAGCAAGGCTTCGTAATGGGAGATCTCGTTGTTTTTCAGGCTCAGGATCGGCTGGAAATGGATCTGGAACTCGCTGGTCTTCAGTACCTCTGTGACCTTCTCGTTCCAGTACACCCGCTCCCTCACCCGCTCCGTGGTATCTTCCTTCGGATCAAACATCTGCCATTGGTTGCGGCCCGCCTCCTTGGCGCGGTACATGGCCAGATCCGCATTGGCGACCAGATCCTCCACCGTATCCCCATGCCAGGGAATTATGGCGATACCGATGCTCGCAGTGCAGCGGTGGCTGTGGCCCCGCCCCTCCACATGCACCTGGGCCAGAGCACGGGAGAATCGCTCCGCCAGGACCGGCAATTGGTCTGGATTGATATCCTTGGCAATCACGGCGAACTCATCGCCATCCAGACGGGCGACAAAGTCATCGCCCCGGGCGATTTCCATCAGGTTACTGGCAATCCGCTTCAGTAACTGGTCCCCCACCTGATGCCCGCTGGTGTCATTAACATCCTTGAACTGGTCCAAATCGAAGAAGACCAGCGCACTGGTCCGGCCCGTCCTGCGCGCATCCTGGAACACCCGCTCCAACTCGGCCGTAAAGCTGCGCCGATTGTAGAGACCGGTCAGAGCGTCATGGCTGGCCAGCCAGGTCATTCTCCGCTCGGCCTCCTTGCGGGCGGTGATATCGATGCCCACCGCCAACACCGAGCTCTCCTGACTCAGGGGGTTCAAAATCAGAGCGTAATGCCAGGACATATGGAGCACCCTGCCATCCCAGCAAGTTACATCCGCCTCGTGCTGTAGGCTGTGCACCCGCTCCTCGAGCAGGTCCTCCAAGCGGGGCCTGAAGTTGGCATGCCAGCCTTCATCCCGTATCAGCAGCTCGATAGAGGCGTTTTCCAGCTCGGGCTGGGCGTAGCCAGTCATCTCGGCACCATGGAGATTCACCAGGGTAATCCTGCCCGTCCGGTCCAGCACCATCACCATGGCCGGAATGGTATTGAGCAGTTGCTGGACAAAGTCCCGCTCACTCTTAAGCTCGGCTCCCCGCGCCGCCAGCTCCTGGTTATGGCGCTGCAGCTGGCCACGCATGGCTTCCAACTGATGTCCCAAGCGTTTGGCCGTGGCCTGCAACACATCGGTCTCATCCTTGGCCCGGCGCCGCTTCCGACGCCCGGCCAAGTGACTCTGGACCTCCTGAAAACGATTCTCCGCCAGCAATGGCAGGTATGAGGTGATCTGCCGCAGCCGGGTAGTCGGCCCCCAGAGTAGCCAGAGCAGCAGCAACTCAGCCAGGATCAGGGCCGCCAAGCCATACAGCAAGCCATTGAGGATCGCGTCTCGGATCCTGTTGGCAGCGGCACTGATATCCTCAATAAACACCAGCTCCATGCCTTTCCAGGACAAAGTCCTGAGTTCCTTGGTCTGTCCGTTTTTATACAGCACCAGCGGGCTGGCGAGCATCTCTTCCAGGGAGTGCTGCTGGCTGACCTTTTTCAGCAACGGCAGGTTGCGCTCCAGATTGGTGACCGCCGCCACACTCCGTTGCCACCCGCTCAGCCGCCGTTCACTGTCAGTGGCGCGATAGTCTTTGGGAAACAGGGCCGCCAGATCGATGCCGGTCATGTTGGCAAACTGGATAATGATATCGGTCACCGCCGCGCTGGCCGCGAGAAAGAACACCCGGTCCGTGACCAGTACCGGCATCACCAGCACCTGACGGCATACTTCCAGGCCACACGTCATCCGGGAATGGGGATGCTCGTCCTGACGTGCCTGCTCAATCAAGGAAGCAGCCTCGATCGGCTCCCCCAGCGTGACCAGCACCTGGCCCTGGTCAGAGTAGATTGCCAGGCCATTGATACTGGTCTCCAGTTGGATTGACCAGAATAGCTCCGTAAGCGCCTCCTCAAATTGGTCAATGCCATCGGAACTGATTGCCATGCGAAGAGTTGTTCCGGTGCCGACGCCTGTCAGCAACTGGCGCATCCGCGTCACCGAGAGCTGGCTCAGGGTTTCCAGTTGCTGGACATGGATCTGGACCAACCGGTCACGACTGAACTCGAACTGCTGACGCAGATAGGTGGTGCTAAATATGATGAAGCCTATAAAGACCACGGCCAGCAGCAGCCCAATGGAAATAAAGGCTTTCCACTTGAGACTGAAAAAACGTGCTCTGGGAGATGGGTTAGAAGGCATGATCACCATTTATAGACGGTAGGAGACTTGAAACAGGACCATTTGCCAATGGCTCTGTTGCTTATGGACGGGATTTTCCCGCAGTGAAAGTGCCGACTTCCCGTCAACAAAATGCCACTCCGCCCGTAACAACCAATGGGAGTCCGGCCGCCAGCCCAGCCCGATGGTCACATCTTTGGTGAAATACAGGGAGTCATGGCGCCGTTCCTTGTCCAGGTACTGGACGTCCCAGCGGAGGAAGGTATCCCAGCCGTTCCAAAAGCGATAGGTGCCCTGAATGTAGTAGCCATAGCCCCGCGTATCAAAACGCAAGTCCATCAGCTCCGGTGTCACTTGCCCCAAAATATCGGGCGACAGTTGGGCCAGCATGTCCGGCGTCAGCGACGGCAGCAGGTTCCCCAGGTTGCTTTTATAGGTCATGTACTCACTGGTCAGCGACCAGCGCTCTGTGTTGTATTCAGCCGACGCAATCCAGTGGGTCAAGGACAGATCCGCGTCCTGGAACAGCTCCCCCGCTCCCGCGTCATAGCGCGCCTTGCTCTTGGAGTAGGTCAACCCCAGGCGTATCCGCCCCATATCCCAGTCCCACAGCAGCCGGGCCATGGGGGTAAAGGGCGTATCCATTTCTCCCCGTAATTCCACCGGGCCGACGATTTCTGGATAAAATTCCTCCTCAATCAGCAGTTCGCCATAGGAGAAGTCCCAGCTCAGGGTATTCAGCCCCCACCGGTAGCTGCCAAACAATACCAGCCCATCCCGGGCGAAAAACAGGCTGCGCAAGCGATCCACATAGACGGACTGGGGCAACAGGATACCCGGACGGGTATGGGCTACATCCCGGGTTTCGCTGAAGAAGCCTAGGGGCGACCGGATACGGCCAATCTTGAGGCCCAGCTCCCGATCCAGGTCAGACAAAAAACTATAGCTGGCAAAGGCATAGTCCACCCGCAGGTCGGTATCCTCTACATCGCCCGCCCGCCGGCTCAACAACTGGCCGACCAGGTTAAGGTTTTCGTAAGGCTCCACCCCAAGAAGAACCCCCAGCTCCCGAAAGTCCGCCGAGACTCCATCATCGGAGTTGCCAAAAAAGTTATTGTCGCTGCTATGAATCAAGCCCTGGCTGGCAAAGGCATGCCAATACCAAGAGTCATGGCCGGGCGCGGCCTGAGCGGAACCGGCAACCATGCACAGTAGCAGGAAAGCCTTACGGGCTGACTTGAATGGCTTTAATCGTCTGCTCACCGGATACTGCATCAAGGCTCTCCAGGTAACCAATAGCCCCAGGGGTATTGCGAACATGCTCAATCATTGCTTGCTCGTCCTTCACTTCGATGGGAGCTCTCCCCATGCCGGAAAAAACCAACCGATACCAGGCCGCTTGCAACTGGTGTGGCAACACTTGCAGCACACTTTTGCAGAAGCGCTGATGAACCTCACTGCGTGAAGGCAAGACAAAAACCTGCACCTTGAGATCATTCTTCCAGTGATCCAGGCGCATGGTGTAGATGGCGCGCAGCTCCTTGAGGCTTACCTGCGTGACCGGCACCGATTCGTGAGCGATGAGCTGGAGGCTATGGACACGCTGGGCAAACAGGACCAGGAGACAAAATAGAAACAGCGCCAACCAGCGCCGCCCATTTGCCCCGTCACCTGCACCTTTCAGCCGATAGGTTGTGTCAGCCATGACAGAAGCCATGTTAATACATCACCCATGGTTTCATTTCATTGAGAACTGTCTATAGAGTTATGCAGCGAAGTATAGCTGGATATAACCTGGCTGTTGCCCGAACCCGGCTGCTTCCCGCCTAAAACTTGTAAAACTTTGTTATCTTTAGTGTCGGGTTCACAACCGGCACGCAAACAAGTCGCCGTTGAGTCGCCCCTTCTCAGAGACGGTAGGACACCTGGAACAGCACCATCTGCCAGTGCTTCTCAAGGTCTGGCTGCGGATTGTCCCGTACAGATAACCAGGTGGTTCCGTCGATAAGATGCCACTCTGCCCGCAGCAGCCAATGCTGGTCCGGCTGCCACCCCAAACCCACAGACAGATCCTTGACCCTGGAGCCCTCTAACAAGGGGTTGTCATGCTGGATGCGCAACCCATCGTAGCGCAGAAAGCCACTCCAGCCCGGAGCAAACCGATAAATACCCTGGGCGTAATAGCTGTGGGACTTGCTATCGAAGGACAGACTCACCGGCAGGTCATACAGCTGCACACTCAGGTTGTTTTTGGCAAAGGTATACTCACTGATGAGCGACCAGCGCGCGGTGTTGTATTCCGCCGAAAAGGTCCAGCTGTCAAACTCCGCGACACCGCTGTCATAAAGATCTCCCGGCGCCGCCTTGTACTCATATTCCAGCGGATGATAGGTCAGCCCCAGGCGAATCCGCCCCGCATCCCAGTCCCAGATCAAGCGGGCCATGGGCAACAAGGGCGTGTCGACCTCCCCCTGCAAATCCTGGCCCCTGACGACTTCTACCAGATCTTCCTCGGTAATCTGCACTTCAGCAAAAACCAGGTCCCAGCTCAGCAAGCTATTCCCATACAGGTAACTGCCAAACAGCTGGATGCCGTCACGGGAAAAGCTCAAGTTCCGCAGCCGGTCAGTGTAGATACTCTGGGGCAGGATAATACTGGCTCGAGTATGGGCAACGTCCCGGGTTTCATTAAAGAAACCCAGCGGCGAGCGGATACGCCCCACCTTAACTCCCAAGGTCTGCTCCCACTCGGACAGGAACATATAGTTCACAAAACCATAATCGAGCCGCAGATCCCCATCATCCATCTCGCCCATGGTCCGGCTCAGGATCTGCCCCACCACCTGGACGTTCTCAAAGGGGCGACTTCCAATAATCAGCCCCAGCTCACGGAACTCGGTGGAAATACTGTCGTCCGAGTCTCCGGCAAAGTTATTGTCGGACGTATAGACCAGCCCCTGGCTGGCAAAAGCCTGCCAATACCAGTCATCGAACAGGCTATCGATGATCTGGTTGGCTTGAAGAGGCGACGCCAAAACAAAACAGAAACCACCGGCAACAAAACCTTTAACGGACCTAGTCGTCAGATACCGCATAGACGTACTCCAGATAACCCAAGGTTTCCAGATCAACGAGGCGTCTTATTGTTGTGCCGACTCTGGAGTTCAGATAAACCCGTTGGAAAGACCAATGCCTGCCCTGCTACCTGCACCCGAAACCGCAGCGCTTTACCAATACAATCGCAATAGAAATACTCGCCCAAGCGGCGGCCATAGCCGCCCCTGGCCTGAAAGCCCTTGCACTGAACAGCGCAGGTTACCCAGCCGCAAGTGCTGGCCGGATGTTACTCGAGTTTCCGGAAAAGCAGGTGTAAAACATTGTCAGACGTGGTTTTTTCTTGTAACCACCAGGAAGAGCCATACCGCCAATCCTCCCAGCAGAATGCCGGCTCCATTGGCAACGATATCAGCAACCGAGAAATAACGATTCGGCACCCAAATCTGGCCAATCTCCACCAGTACCGAATACGCAAACAAGACCGGCGCCATCCAGACCCGAAAGTTCTTTTGCCCGCAGGCCAGCCACAAGGACACCAGCAATACCCCCCAGCACAGCAGGTGGAGGAACTTATCGGGCGAGGCCTCAAACACCGCACCGGGTTTGGGCACCAGGGAGAGATAGGTGGCAATGGCAGTCAGAACCACAAACTGCACCCGCCTGAGCCATCCCCAAGCGACCACCAGGCGCCCTCCCTGTGGGCCGGAATTGTCGCCAGAATCCCAGTGCCACTTTCTGCTCTCGCCCAGTTTCGCCTGTGCCTCACACTCCTGCATGGTTGCTTTCTCCTTAGGATCAATCTGTTTTCTTTACTGTATTCTAGGTAACACCGGGTATCGCCAACCGCGAGGCAGCTTTGGAGTGAATCCTTGCGCCCCATTGAGGAGGCCCCCATGCAGCGCTTGTACTTTCTCACCCCCAACGCCGTCAGCACCGTTTCCATTGCCCATGAGCTCAATGACCTGGGCATCCCCAAAGAACATATCCACATCGTCTGCAAAAACCAGGTGCTGCTTGACAAGCTGGACCTCAACAAAGCGAGCGTGCGCCAAACCAGCGACCTGGTGCAGGCCAGCAAGCGCGGCATGCTCTACGGTGCAATCATTGGCGCAATTGCCGGCATTGTGGCGACTGTTTTTCTGCCGGTGGACCAACCCTTCAGCATTGGGCTCACCATTGTGGCCCTGACCGCCTTTGGCGTCCTGTTCGGGATCTGGGCCAGCACCCTGATCGGTGTGTCGGTGCAGGACGTCAAAGTAAAGAAATACCAGGACGACATCAACAAAGGATCCCTGCTGATGCTGGTGGATATTTCTCCGGAACGGGAGCGGGAAGTCACTTCCCTGATCAAGCTGCATCACCCCGAAGCCCGCATTGAAACAGTCTCCTTGAGCGAGCAGCGCCGGGGCGAAGGCGTTGGCGCCTAACGGATGTGGGCAGCTAAAAGACCCGGGGACGGCGAGGACGAACCTTGCGGGGCTTTTCCACGCCCACATCGTTAGGGCCTTGCTGCCATTGCTGGCGATCTGCCTGGATTCGGCCATCAACGAAGGGCACATAGGTGCAAGTACCGTAAAAGGACTCCTTCATCACCAGCCAAAAATCCCCTTCGAGCATCTCACTGACCTCATCGGCCGGCTGAGAATGATCGAAGGGATATTCATAGCGCTCCAGCAAGAGCTGCCCCTCCGGGGTCAGCCGGTAATAGGCGAGATACCCTCGCCACAGCTTGGAGCACACCGCATGGTTACTGGGCCTTGGCCGGTGCTTAAATGGATACTGGTTATTCCAACGGGGTCGGGCTGGCCGTTGGCCCTGCACGATGGTGTAAAGCCGCAGAGCACCAAAGTCTACGGAAGGGTATTCATTAACCAGGATATCGGGTGGCTGCTGGGGCATAGGGAGAACCTTTCGGGCTTGCAAAGCCTGGCTGAACAGCAAGACCACCTGGAGCGGTATGCCAGGCCCTGGCCAGGTTGGCGGAAACCTCAGGACGGAGGAAAGTCTTCAAACAGCTTCTGAATGGCCTCACGGACCACGTCCATACGCTCCGCCGGGCTGGCACCGTCATCCCAGAAATAGCTGGCGATGCCGCGCCACACCAGTTCCCGGGGAGCTCCCGCCTGTCCTGGCTGCACCAGATCCACGACAATAATGGCCTTTTCAGTTTCGGTCACCACGGGCCTTGGCCCCCACACGGGTCCGTATCCCGCCCACCAGGGACCATGCATGTAGCCAAAGGAGTCATAGAAGAAGTCTACATTCACTTCCTCTTCGATTCGGGTGCGGAAGGTCACATAAAAGTCGGGGTTGTCCTGCACCTGGGCATAGCCTTTGGCCGCCAACTCTTCGCCAATGGCTTTCTCCACCCGGCGTGCGGTCAGGTCATAGGGCTTGGTCAGGTCAGATTCTTGACGGGGCAACCACTGCCAGCCGGACAGGGCCGAGAAATCCACCGTGGGATCATAGTCGCGGGCCACCCGCACACCACTACAGGCAACCAGCACCAGAGAAGCCAGTAGGAGAACAAACCCTAGGCAGCGAAGTGGGAAACGATCGGGCATAATGGCTCTCCCTCGGCCCGAAGCCGCCAGGAACCCGGCAAGGGTTCAAAAGCAGTCCGGCTATTCCAACACTCTAATCTGCCCACAGGCGGGAGACAAACAGGGAGAGATCTGCAGGGGAATCAGTTGGCGGGCTTACCGGCCTCCTCCTGCAAACCCGTAGAGGACAGATCATGCTCGTAATGGAGCACGGTGCTCACACCGTGTTGCTCGTAAATCCGCTTTAAGGTTCCATCCTCTGTAATCTGCGCCAAGCCCCGGTTGAAGGCCTCCAGCTTTTCCTGATAGTTCGGAGCCTTAGGGGAAAATGCCACATAGAAGTATTTGAGCTCCAGGGGCGGATGCATGAACTCCAGCTCCTCCCGATACTCTTTAAGGAGGGTTTCAAGCAGATAGTCCGCCACGAACTTGTCGATTACGATCAACCCCACCCGTTTGTGGTACAGGCGACGCAAGTTAACCAGGTCGCTCTTGGCGGTTTCCTTGTTCAGGAAGTCGGCATTGTCCACGGCAAGGGGATTCGCATAGCCGCGCACCACTCCGACAGTATGCTCACGGATGCCCTGCAAGGCGGCCACCGGGTTGGAACGGGGATCAACCGGATAACGAGCCGGGGTGTCCTTACGCTTATACAAGCCTACGGGGCCACCCGCAAATGGCGTGGAAAAGGCGAGCTGGCGGGTGCGTTCCTTGGTGTAATAGGCGGGAAAGATTCCGTCCACCTCCCCAACGCTGGCTTCACGAACAGCGCGAGGCCAAGGTACAAACTTGACGTGCACCTCGTACCCGGCCCGTTCCAGCGCAGTAACGACCAGCTCATGGACATAACCTCGCCCCTTCAATCTCTGCGCGACATAAGGAGGCCACTCCAGGGTCGCCAGGGTAATGCGCTTCGCCTCCGTAACCTCAGCCTCCGAGCTGGACGGGGAGGCAGAAGCAGGCAGCATGGCCATGGGCCAAAGCAGCCAAACCAAAATCCGTATCCACCGGGAAACGTCCCTACCCATCAGGGGAACTCCTATACTAACGAAGCCAAAGCCTTCTCACTTGTATCCAGCCGCTAAATGGCACCAGGCTCGCCAGCTCCGTATTCGCCAGTGCCCCCTTTCCTGGCCATCCCTGCCAAAAGCATTGGGCCTAAAACAGGCCGGCTTCCAGCCCTGCCGCCATATACATCCCCACCTCTTCACACTGGGCCAGGAACTCTTCCTGAAACTCGCCCCGGCAGATCAAGGGTTCCCGTACCGCCCGCCAGCGCAGTCCCGTCACAATGGTTTCCACCGCCCGCCGGGTTCCGGTGCCATCATGCCCGGCCCGAATCACCAGCGCATAGGGCTTGCCTTGGGTTTTCTCCAGACAAGGATAATAGATCCGGTCAAAGCAGTCCTTGAGGGCACCGCTCATATATCCCAGGTTTTCCGGGGTTCCCAGAATAATGCCATCCGCCGCCAGTATATCTTCCGGCCCGGCCTCCAAGGGCGGCAACCAGCGTGCCTCCACTCCGGCAATGTCCGGATGGGCGGCACCACGCAGCATGGCCTCTACCATGGCCTGAATCCTGGGGGATGGCGCATGGGCCAAGATCAGCAGTTGCTTTGCAGAACTCACCGTCAGACCGTACTCCCAAACAACTTAAGCATGTCAGACCGTTCCAAAGGCTGATGCAACACATAGCCCTGGATCCAGGAAAAACCCAAGGCCTGGGCGTACGCCAACTGCTCCTCTGTCTCGACGCCTTCCGCCACCGCCTGCATGCCCAGCGCTTCGGCCAGCCCCAGGATCGAGCGTACGACCTCCCGGCTCTGTCTCTTTTCAGTCAGGCTCTGGATAAAGGAACGGTCCACCTTAATGACATTGAACGGCAACTGATGCAGGTAACTCAAGGAGGAATAGCCTGTCCCGAAGTCATCCAGGCATGTCTGGATCCCCATGGCCTGTAACCTGGTCAGGATCGCTGCTGCTTCCCGGTCATGGCGAATGATGACATTTTCCGTCACCTCCAGACGCAGGTTGCTGCCCTGCAATCCATACTTGGTCAAAGTCGCCTGAACGTAAGGCACCAGGTCCTTGCTATAGAACTCCTTGGGAGAAACGTTGACGCTCACATAGAAGTCTGCCGGAATGGATTGGACTTCCAGCCACTCGGCGAGGCTGGCACAGGCCTGGTCCAGCACGAAACGTCCAAGGGGCGTGATCAGCCCGGTTTCCTCCGCCACCTGAATCAACCGGGAAGAGTCAACGTTGCCCATCACCGGGTGCTTCCAGCGGATCAGGGCTTCACAGCCAACGGCCTGACGGGTCTGCAAATTGACAATCGGCTGAAACTGCACCGCCAGCTCAACTTCCTGCAGGGCGCGGCGCAGCTCCGATTCCAGGTAAAGCCGGGAAACCTTCTCTCCCCGCATGCGGGCATCGAACACTACATACTGATTTTTGCCCTGGCGTTTCGCCTCGTACAGGGCAACATCAGCGTCGAGCAGAGCCTGGTCGGCACTACGACAGGCCCCATCACCCAGCATGATGCCAATACTGGAACTGACGGTGATCTCATTGCCATCGAGCATGAAGGGTTGCTGCAACGCCTCCAGGATCCGGGTGGCAATCTGTTCAACAGCCGCCTGGTCTTCGGTTTCTTCCAGTAGCAAAGTGAACTCATCGCCTCCGAAACGTGACAGGGTATCTACGGGTCGCAACAGTTCCTGGATTCGATCCACAAAGGCACAAAGCAGCTTGTCTCCCACAAGGTGGCCGAAGCTGTCGTTGATCAGCTTGAAGTTATCCATATCCATGACGAACACGGCAAAGCGCTCTCCAAACCGCTCTGCGCGCGCAACCACATGGCCCAAGCGATCCATAAACAGGGAGCGGTTGGCAACGCCGGTCAGGCGATCATGGAAGGCATCATACTGCAGCTGCTGCTCCAGGCGCTTGCGCTCGGTAATATCCGCAAAGGACACCACCACACCAGACAGTTCCTCGTCCCCTCTCCGAAAAAGGGGACGGGAATTAATGGACAACCAAGAGATCTCGCCACCGGGACGGGCCAGGCCAAGCACCACATCATCACAGGCCCTCCCGGTCTGCAACGTCACCTGGGCGGGATACTCCTCGGTGGGGAACGCTGTGCCATCCTCCCGCACCACAAACCCTTGATAGCAACCTATGGACTGCCCCTTGATCAGTTCACCTCCCAGCAAACGTTCAGCACTCTGGTTCCAGGCCTGTACCCGGCCCTCATCATCAAAGAGCACGACGCCTTCCGCCAGGGCAGCCATCATCGTACGCCAGCGGTCTTCGCTTTCGCTGAGAGCCCGCAATACCTGGGCCCGCTCCACCGCCCGGCTCAAAGGCTTGGCCAGAGCCTGCACCAGGGTCTGCTCTCCATAGCTGAAGCCTGGTTCGCCCTCCCTGGTTTCAGAGCTCATCCGATGGATCTCCAGATGGCCTGCGCTACCTTCCGGCAGCCGCAACTCCTGCACCAGGCTGGCGACACCGGGACTAAACCCGGGCGGCTGGAAGATCTTGCCATCACAGACCAGGCGCACCCGGATATTGTCGGGTCGGGAGAATCCGGAAGGAATGATCTCAACGACCCGCTCCAGCAACTGGTCCAGACTGCCTTGGGTCTGGACCAAGCGGGATACCGCATACAAACAATTGAGTTCCCGAACCCGGGCTTCCAGTTCCAGTGTCTGGTTTTGCAGTACTTGCTCGGTGTGTTTGAGTGGTGAGACGTCAGAGACCGCTCCGATCAGGGAAACCGAGCGCCCTTGGGCATCCAGCTCCCGCTCCCCTTGGATGGCCAGCCAGACCGTCTCGTCCCGCCCTCTGGGGCGTACCCGGAATTCCAGTCGAAACTGGGGCGGAGGATTAACCAGGATTTCACTCACCAACAGCAGGTCGTCCGGATGGATGAGCCGTAGATAGTCCTCCAAAGGCCGAATCTTTTGTGTCTCAAAGCCCCAGAGCTGTTCAGCGCTTTCCGAGGCCACCACCATCCGGCTGTCGAGGAGGATCTGCCAGGTGCCCATCTGTCCGACCGACAAGGCATTACGCAACCAAGCCTGGTTGGCCCGCAGCTCTTCCTCCATCCGTTTACGGGAAGTGATATCCACACAGGTGCCGGTCATCTGATGGAGTTGCCCGTCCCGCCCCCGGGCCACACGCCCTTTATCGATCAGCCAACGGACCGAACCGTCTGCCAGCAGCAGCCGATACTCGGATTCGAACTCTCCTGTTGTCCGTAAATGCTGTCTGAATGTTTTCTGAAAGAGATCCCGGTCATCCGGATGGATCACCGCACAAAACTCTTCCAAAGACAAAAGGTGCGGCATCGCCGGCAACCCCAGCAACAGGGCCAGTGCGGCATCGACTTTGATCTCAAAAGTATCCAGGTCCCAATGGTAAGTTCCGGCTCCGGAGGCAACCAGGGCGGCGGTCAGGCGTTCCTCCTGCTCCTGCAATCCAGACCCACGGCTGGTCTCTGCCCTGATTTCTATAGGCCCGTCCTGCGCACTCTCTACCTGGGCCTGACTTTCTTCCCGTTCAAGCACCTACGTACTCCCCAACCGTTCGCCTGCAAGTTTGACCCATCCCTAAGGCGATATCGGAACAGTCTCTTCAGAGTCTAAGGAATAGGCTTTGGGAGGAACAGAACGATTTGTAGCCTTATGAAAGGCATCACAGAAATAACGAAAAGCACAGCCCAAAAGCCCAATAGAGTGAACACTGGGCGAGCCCTGCCCAGGATGCCTTGCGCGTGACTTGAGATGTATGGGAAGGCTACTGCCCGGATTCGGGCAGAGTTAGTTGCATCAGGCTAAAGAGCTGGGCATCAGGCTAAAGAGCTGGAGAGCCTGGAAGGGGCAAATGGCTGCCTGAGCCAGCCACCCCTAGGGAGCTGGTCCAGCTGTCCGGCGGGATGCGCCCCAGCAGCTCACGGGCCTCATCTTCCGGCACTGGGCGGGCATCTTCATACCACCAGTCGATTCCCAGGAAAGGTTCTTGGGTGGCAATATAGGCAATCTCGTCAGAAATGGCCTGCAACTCATCCATCACCCGAGTCGGGGCAACGGGTACGGCAATCAGCAGCCGGGCGACATCCTGATCCCGCAGCACCCGGGCCGCGGCCCGCACCATTCCCCCATGCTCCAGGCAATCGTCCACCAGTATCACGCAGCGCCCCTTCAACTCGGGACGCGGCCGGTCTCCCCGCAAGGCCTGCTCTTGAGTATCAAGCACCTGCTGCTGGCGGCGGGTTTCCTCTCCCAGGCGCGGCTTGCCGATGGGGTACTCCTGCAGCATGCCGTCGTTCAAAACGGGAATATTGCCGCTGACCACTGCCCCCAGGGAGACTCCGTCATTGTCCGGGCAAGCCAGCTCGCGCACCAGATACAGATCCAGCCCGGCCCCCAGCCCTGTGGCTATTTCATAGGCCACCGGCACCGCATCCTTGGACAAGGCCAATACCAGGACATCCCCCTGATCTTGATAGGATTCGAGAAAGGCCGCCAGCGTACGTCCCGCCGCCCGCCGGTTGGGAATGGGAAGATTCATAACGACACCCCCTTCATCTTGCCGACACATCCAAGATGTCAGTAGCGCCGTCCTTGCGCTTGCGTTCATCACAGTCTCATTAAGGTTGTGAAGTGCCCTCTCCCGGAAAACAACCCCGACCGCCGGGCATTACAAAAGCGTCAGCCTATATAGATCTCTCCTCGGGAGTATTGCACTCTGGATTTTCCGCGGGCTGTCAGGATAAAGGCCAGGGTCAGGGGCCCCAGCCTCCCCACGAACATGCAGACCAGGATCACGCCCTTGCCGATCTCTGAAAGCTCCGGCGCCAGGCCGCGGGAGAGCCCGACTGTGGCAAATCCCGACATGACCTCGAACAGGATATCCTGGAAGGGAAAGGGCTCGGTAACCGTCAGCAGAAAGGTCGCTAACGCCACCGCCATCAGGGAAATCACCGTAATGGCCAGGGCGCGCGCCACCGTCTCCGGGCCGATGGCACGGCCAAAGACGACCGCCTCGTCCTGCTGCCGGAGCACCGCCCGCGTGGCGAGAATCAACACAATAAAGGTGGTGAGCTTGATGCCTCCGGCAGTGGAGGAACTACCGCCGCCAATGAACATCAGACCGGTCAACAAAGCAACCGTAGCCGGATGCAGAGCTTGGATATCCAGCGTATTGAAGCCGGCTGAACGGGGCGTGGCGGCCTGGAACCAGGCCGCCCACAGCCGCTCCCCCCAGTCCGGCAGGCCGGCGAGCGTCGCCGGGTTACGCCACTCCAGCAACAGGATCAACAGCATCGAAACCGGAATCAGGATCAAGGTACCCGTCAGCATCAGCTTGGTGTGCAGGCTTAACTGCTGGAAACGACGTTTCTGGTGCAGATCGGCGAGCACAGCAAACCCCAACCCGCCGGTGATAAACAGGACAGTGATGGTCAGGTTGATGACCGGATTGCCCACATACGCCGACAAGCTATCCGACTCCAGGGAAAACCCTGCATTATTGAAGGCGGACACTGCATAGAACAGGCTACGGTACAGTCCCTCCCAGAACCCGAACTCCGGGATCCATTGGGTCGCCAGGACCAGCATGCCCACGCCCTCCATACACAGGGAGATGACCAGCAGCACCTTGACCAGCTCCAGCAGGCTGCCCAGTGAGGTGTGATTGAGCGCTTCGCGCAGGATGATCTGCTGGTGTAACCCGATACGGCCCCCCAGCAATTGCAGGATGAGCACGGCAAAGGTCATGAAACCGAGCCCGCCGAGCTGGATCAGCACCAGCAGCACCGATTGCCCAAACAGGGTAAAGCTGCTTCCCGTGTCGACCACCACCAGCCCCGTGACGGTCACGGCCGACATCGCCGTGAATAAGACATCCAGCCAGCTGATGGGCAGATGGGTAGCCCAGGGCGTTTTCAGGAGCAGAGCTCCCACCAGCGCCAATAGGGCGAACACCAAGGCCAGCACCCGAGGCGGCGACAGGTCGATGATTCCTTGATGGAGCCGGCGCAGCTGTGGGGGCCGGACCCAGGGCAGCCACTCCCTCATAGCTCCAGGGCCAGCAGTCGCAAATTGGCCAGCGACCCCACCAGTAGGAACTGGTCTTCCTCTTGCACCAGCCAATCCTCAGGCGGAGGCGCCAAGGCCTCCCGGTTCCGTTTGACCAGCAATAAGCGGAGTGACAGGCGTCCTTGCAGATCCAGCTCGCCCACCGTCTTTCCGGCCACCCGCTCGGTGGCCCGGATTTCCACCACGTATTGGTCGTGTCCCAGGTGGATGTAGTCCAACACCATGGGATAGTTCAGCGCCTGGGCCACCCGCTGGCCCATTTCGAACTCTGGCTGAATGACCCGGTTGACGCCCAACTTGGCAAGGATTCGATGGTGGTTGTGGCTTACTGCTTTGGCCCAGACCTGTTTAACCCCCAGGCCCTTTACCACCAGACTACACAGCACATTGGCCTCAATGTTTTCGCCAATGGCGACGATGACCGCGTCGTAACTGGCAATATCCAGCTCCCGCAGGGCCTTTTCATCTTCCCCATCGGCCACGGCGGCATGGGTGATATGGTCGGCCACTTCGTCAACCCGGCGACGGTTCGCGTCAACGCCCAGCACCTCATTGCCAAGGCGAGCCAACTCCAGGGCAATGGTGCTGCCAAACCGTCCGAGTCCGATTACGGCAAACTTTCGCTTCAATGGATTCAACCTGAGCGCTGCAAGACGTTATCAGATTCATCTTACTCAAATCCGCCTTGGTTGAACCCTTCTCCACCAGGGTGTGTCTTCAGGAGGCAGAACAGCTCTACAGGCCGCTGACCAGCACCTCATCCCAGCGCTGATGTTCCAGGCGCTCGGCAAACTCCTCCGCCAGACGCTCACCCGCATCAATCACCTTTTGCCAATAGCGGATGCGAGTCTCATCGTCCAACTCCACGAAGTCCTTACGATCGGAGATCTTGCCATAGGGCAACTCCGCCACCAGGGAAGGACTGGGCGCGATCATCACCACGTTACTGTAGTGCTCCGGCTTCGGCCGACGCCAGGCCAGCCCCTTGTCGAACCAGCCCGGCACAGCCTTGCTGTAGAAGTGGGGGTAGAACACCAGATCATCGGTCTGCGGCGCAAAGGGCAGGTCAAAGTGATAGTCCACAATGCCCCCGTCGCGATGCACCGGATGGCGACTGCCTTCAATCCCCCTCACCCCTTCCAACACCAGGGGAATGGCCCCGGTCGCCTCTAGCACCTTGGGCAGGTTGTTCGGAGTCAGGGGAACCCGTTCGGTGGGATAATCCCGCAAGTTCAGGAAGGGGGCATCACTGTCCGGCACATGGAACAGAGAGCGGTGGAAGAACCCGGACAGCCAGCGCCGGTTCATGGCATTGGCCGTTGCGGCGAGAAACAACCCCGACAGTTGCAAAGGTTTGGCCTCAACCCCGGTCCAGCCGCGACAGCCGGCGGTCACCAGGTGCAGCTTGAAGACGGGGTTGCTACAAATGCGCTTTGCCCCTTCCTGGCCGATAAAGGAAGCGATCATGTCCCGGCTGGACTGGGAAACGATACGGGCATTCGCCTTGGGCTCATAGCGCAGGTGATGATAGTGATCCCGGAAAAACGTCAGTGCCTTATAGGGATCAGCACTGGCATGAGCTGCCATCCGCCAGCCCCCCACCGATGAACCGAGCAAGTGCAGGGGCTTTTGGCGTCCCTTGAAGAACTCGCTTGCCAAGTAGCGGTCCAGACCGCTCAGAATAAACCACTTGGGCCCGCCCGAGGCGCCAACCATGACCCGGAACTGGTCCTGGCGAATTCCCTCGGACCGGATTCGGGCCAGGGCCTGCGGACCGGCCTTGATCACAAAGGTAGGCTGCTTCATTGTGTTGCTGACCTCAAATTTTGTTCAGATTAAAAGCGGCATCTTGTCGGGCCCGGACCGAAGCCACTACGGCTGCCGGTTCACGACAGCCACTTCAACCCCGCGATCCCTGCCACAATCAGCAGGATGCAGAGAATCCGGGCCAGGGTTGCCGCCTCGCCAAAGAGCACAATGCCCAGGGCTGCCGTTCCAACGGCGCCAATTCCCGTCCAAACGGCATAGGCCGTGCCCACCGGCAGGAACTTCAGGGCATAGCTTAACAGCCCAAAGCTGACCACCATGGCCGCCAGTGTCCCCACAGAGGGCCAAAGCCGGGTAAAGCCTTCCGTATATTTGAGGCCGATCGCCCAACCCACCTCAAACAAGCCAGCAACAAAAAGCACAAGCCACGCCATGATACTCTCCATCAGGAAACTCGGAGTCGTCCCCGAAATACAGGAAGATGCACCGGGGTCGTCCCCGGGGATCGGTCTCATCACCCGGTGATGAGGAAGGGCCTGGCCAGCACTCAGCATGCGGCCTTTGCGGAAAATAAGGCCAAGGCAGTTTATCAAACCTGCCAAAAAAGCACCAAGTCGGATTCCCCTTAACTAGAGTGCGCACCCAAAATTCCCTATAATTGCCGCCTTTATTTTATCCAGGCCACAGGCACCCCCCTTTCCGGGTGTCGGCAGCGGCCACTCCATTGGCAATTCAACTCTAGGAAACCCGCACATGAACTTCGACAAGATCCCGGCAGGAAAAAGCCTTCCCGACGATTTTTATGTAGTGATCGAAATTCCGGCCAACAGCTCGCCGGTTAAATATGAAGTCGACAAGGACATGGGCGCGGTAATGGTTGACCGCTTCATGGCGACCCCCATGTTCTACCCGGCCAACTACGGCTTTATCCCCAACACCCTGTCCGAGGACGGCGATCCTCTGGATGTGCTGGTTATCACCCCCTACCCGGTTGTGCCCGGCGCCATTATCCGCTGCCGTCCGGTAGGTGTCCTGAACATGTCCGACGAAGCGGGCCAGGACGCCAAGTTGCTGGCGGTTCCCCACGGCAAGCTGACCACCATCTATGACGACATCAACGATATCGACGACGTCCCCGAACTGCTGATCAAGCAAATCGAGCACTTCTTCGAAAACTACAAAGATCTGGAAAAAGGCAAGTGGGTCAAGGTGGACAAGTGGGAAGGCCGCGAAGCCGCCCGTCAGGCCATCGAGAAAGCCGCTGCTGCCGTACAAGGCAAGTAAGTCCGGCGATTAGCCTGCGATTTCCTGCAACAGGAAAAAAGCCGAACGGTTTGTTCGGCTTTTTTTGTGCACACCTATCTTCAACGGCCCCTGGCTAGCCCTGGGCCAGCAAGCTGCGCAGGTCACGAATGGCCGTATTGGCGCGGGAAATATAGGACGCCATGGTCAGGGAGTGATTGGCCAGAACTCCAAAGCCGCTGCCATTGAGGATCACCGGACTCCACATGGGGGCCTGGGCGGCCTCCAGCTCCACAATGATCTGACGCAGGCTGGGCAAGGCATTCTTGTTTCTCAGGACCTGTTGAAAGTCCACTTCCACTGCCCGCAGCAGGTGCAGCAGCGCCCAGGTGGCGCCCCGGGCCTCATAAAACACATCATCCAGCTCCGTCCAGGGAGTCGTTACCTGCTCCGCCGTCAAATCCACCTCCTCCTGGACCACCGGCTCCCCCGCCAGGGAGAGATTGAGACGGGGCTTGCCGACACTTTCGCTGAGCCTGTTGGACAGACTGCCCAGCCGCGTCTCCAGGTTGGCCAGCCAGTTCCGCAGGTTGTCGGCGCGGGCATAAAAGTGGGCATCCGCCCGGCTGGGATCGGCCAGGCGGGCCAGATAGCTCTCCAGGGCTTCGATGCCCCGCCGGTATTCCCGCTCGGTGGAAGGGATCGCCCAGCTTCCGTTATCGAAGTTAAATTGCGGCTCCGCCACCCGCAGATCCCGATCCTCTACCGACTGGCTCTGGGAGCGGCTGATATCATTGCGCATGGAACGGGCCATATCCCGCACCTGGACCAGGACGCCAAACTCCCAACTGGGCATATTGTCGAGCCAGATGCCCGGCGGCATGACGTCGTTGGTGATGTAGCCGCCGGGCTTGTCCAGAAGAGTCTTTGCCAGGGTAATCAGCGTGGCGGTGGTAACGTAACCGGTCACGGGCTGCTGGTTATTGCGCAACGCCATCTGCTCGGCATTTTCCTGGACCGGGAACAGATCCGGCTCGCTGCTCCAGTAAATCCCCAGCACAATGACCACCACCAGATACACCGCCAGGGCACTTACCAGGACTTTCGGCAGCAGTCCCCGCCCCATCAAGGCTTGCAACCGCGCCCATTGACCTTGCAAAAACTCTCTCATGGTTTGTGACCACCTCATCTTGGTTTGATCATTCGATCCCTTCCCAGGGGGATGCCTGGGGCCTGCACAGGTAATAACCCATCGCGGCATCAAATCCGAGCTCTTCGATCAAGCGCCACTCATCTTCATATTCGACGCCCATGGCCACAACCCGGACGCCCAAGCCCCGGGCAATCTGCATCACCGATCGCAGGAAAAACTGGTTATCTCGGCTTTGGTGCAGATCCCGGATAAAGCTCTGATCGATTTTAATGAAATGGATCGGCAGATGTTGCAGGTAGCCAAAAGGAATGGCGGTTGCTCCGAACCGGTCGATTGCCACCTGATAACCCAACTCGCTCGCCCGGGCGGTCAGTTGCTCCACCTGGGTCTGGGCATAATGCAGAGTATATTCAGGAATTTCCAGCACTAGCCGCCGGGTCTCCTGGGGCTGCTGCTCCAGGCGGGCCTGCAGCCACTCCACAAAGCCCTGTTCCGCCAGGCTGCTTGGGGACAAGCTCAGGGCATAACGCGCCTCTCCCCCATGCTGCTCTATATGCTGCAACAACAGCTCCAGCACCAGCTGGTCAAATTCCTTGGACAAACCGAAGCGCTTTGCCATGGGCAGAAACAACCCGGCCACCAACGTATGGCCGGCCACCTCGATCCGGGACAACACCTGATGGTGCACAACCGTTTGCCGGTCCAGGCTTAAAACCGGCTGGAAATACAATTGCAGCGACCGATCCGCCAGCACCTGCCGCAATATCCCCAGCCATTCCGAGGCCGAATAGGCATGCTGTTCGGGAAACTGCGCCCGATCCTCATGCAGGTAGCGCTGCCAGCCATTGGGGCCGGTGGCCTGGGCCTTGCGCAAGGCCATGTCCGCCTCCGCCAGCAGGGCTTCCCCGTCTCGCTGGTGCAGGCTGGAGGTGATGCCGATGTGCAGCACATCGTTGCGGCACATCTTCTTGACGGCGGGCAGGCTGGCCAGCCGCTTCAGTAGCTCATCGGCAAACCGGTCGCCCTGCTCTTCAAGCAGACCGGGCAGGTACAGGGCAAAGTCAGCACCTGAGCGCCGGGCCACCAGCGCACCAATCACGGATTCACTGGAGCGGCGCAGCTCCTGGGCCACCTCCCAGAGCAGGTTATCCCCTTCGGCACGGCCAAATTCCTGGTTGAACTCGGCAAAGTTGCCCACCTGCAGCAGCAACAGGCTACCCACCGCAAAGTGGGGCTCTGACTGTAAGCCGGCCTGCAGGCGCTTGTCGAATTCAAGCCGGTTGGACAACCCGGTCAGGGAATCCCGATAGGTTTGCTCCCGCAAGGCCTCGATTTGGTTCAACTGTTCCTGCTGGACCTGTTCCAGGCGCTCGGCCATATGGTTCATCGCCGTGGCCACCTGACGCAATTCAGTGGTTCTGGGCAAGGGCGAACGGGCACTGAAGTCCCGCTGGCGGATGGCATTGGCCTGGCGTTCAATCCGGTGCAACGGCTGCAGAATCATGTACACCAGGGCCCGCACCACCAGATAGCCCAGCACGGCGATCACCACAAACCAGATCAGTTGCGCACGGATCAGCTGCCACAGGTCCCGATAGGCAAATCCGGGATGACTCACCACCGTAACCGTTCCCAGCTGGTTCCAGCCGCTGACCACGTCGGCTCTGCCCTCTGGTGTTGTCAGGTCGATCCAGTTCACGAACCAGCCGGGCACGCCTTCCAGGGCCATATCCGACTCCCGCACAACCAGGGGGCGCCCGTCCAGGTCCGACAGCACAATCCGCTGGTAATAGCCGCTATCGTAGATGGCGTTGATCACAGAGCCCGCCACGGCCAGATCCCTAGCATCCACCGCGGTCGACAGGGACAGGCCCAGGGACGTGGCGGCATCCTGGGCGTGGGATTGCAACTGGGCCTGCATGTATTGGCGCAGGTTATACAGGTTGGACGACAAGGTTCCGAGCAAAAGCAACAGCAGCAAGCCGCTGACTGCCAGCTCCAACACACGCCTCAACGTCATGCCGGAGCCTGTTCCGTTCTCAGCCCCCTTCATTGCCGACCTCCTCAAATTCATCGCACTGTTTCATCACACCGTGCTTCCTGCCTGTCGCAGGCCTATTCCATCGCTTTTCAGTCTCAATTGGCAACAAAATGTCTTTTTTTACATTCACTGACATTTAGCGGCTATATTTAAGCAGTAGGCGGATCTTATACTCTTGCATACTTTAGCCAACAACAAATAACAAAACCGAGGCACAGACCGAACAATCATGACTTTGTGCGTGTCGCCATTATCGCCAGCCTTAATTTCAAATAATTTTTTTAAACAGCTGCGGGGCCACCATGTCATCATCTGAAGACCAGCGCGAACAACTTAAACGGCACTTTGCCAAACGTGTGACCAACCAGGCGCGAGTAGTTCTGGATGCATGGCAACACTGGCTGGATCAGAAGTTTGCCGATCCCCGCTGGCTGGAGGAACTGGAAGAGGCCAACGAGAAGCTGGGCAAATACGCCGCCCGCTTCGATATGATGCACCAGCTGTCCATTGCCCAGAAAATCAGCACGACCCTGAAAGAGCTACGGCTACGGGACCAGGGCCTTAGCCCCGAGTCCCAGGCCAGCCTGTCCCGCTTAATGGATGCCCTGGCCGAGTCCATCATTCGCAAAACCGACAGGGATGCCCCCGAGGCTCCGCGCACCTTCCTGCGCTCACCGGTTTACCTGGCCTTTAACCAATATGAAACGGCCTACCGCATCATCAAGCAGATGGACTTTTTCGGGTTCCGCGGCCAGCAGTTCGAAACGGCCGAAGAGCTGCTATTAGCCACCCAAAAGCACAAGCCGGAGACCATCGTCATCGACGTGGACTTCGGTGAAACCAAAATGGGTGGCATCAACCTGATCAAGCAGATCCAGGCCAACCATGAAACCCCCATCCCGGTGATTTTCGTCTGTGACGACGAAGGGGACATCGAAACCCGTCTGCAGGCGGTGCGTGCCGGTGGCGAGGAGTTTTTCGCCTGCACTGTGGATCCGGGCCAACTGGTGGAGAAGATCGAGTCCTATACCCGTGCCACCCCCCAGGAGCCCTACCGGGTTCTGGTGGTGGATGACTCCCGGGCCCAGGCCGTGTTCATCGAAAATGCCCTCAAGAAAGCGGGCATGATCCCCAAGGTCATCACCGACCCCATGCAGGTGCTCATTGCCCTGGAGCAGTTCTCGCCGGAAATCATCATTATGGATATGTACATGCCGGGCTGCACTGGCATGGAGTTGGCCAAGGTGATCCGCCAGCAGGACAAGTTTGTCAGCGTGCCGATCATCTACCTGTCGGCCGAGGATGATATCAACAAGCAGCTACATGCCATGAGCCTGGGAGGCGACGACTTCCTCACCAAGCCCATCAACCCTCGCCACCTGGTAGCCACCATCCACAACCGGGGACGCCGGGCCCGGTCCCTGCTGGCCCTGATGATCCGCGACAGCCTGACAGGCCTGTATAACCACACCCATACCCTGTACCTGCTGGAAACGGAAATCCTCAAGGCCCAGAAGAGCGGCAATCCGCTCACCTTTGTCATGATGGATATCGACAACTTCAAGAAGATCAACGACACCTACGGCCACGCCATTGGCGACCGGGTACTCAAAAGCCTCGCCCTGTTCCTCAAGCAGCGCTTGCGCAAGACCGACCACATCGGGCGCTATGGGGGCGAAGAGTTCGCCATTGTGCTGCCCAACACCACGGAGTCTGACGCCAAACAGATGCTCAACGACATCCGGGAACGGTTCAGCGACCTGCGCCAGCCGGCTGGCGACCAGGAGTTTCGCGTCACTTTCAGCTGCGGCGTGGCCCAATCCCGGGGGGAGTCGGCCCAGGCCCTCTCGGAACGGGCCGACCGGGCTCTTTATGAAGCCAAGCATGCTGGCCGCAACTGTGTCCGCGTCAACCGTGACAACCCGGTCCCCGAAGGCTGATTGCCCGCCGCCACTCCATCCACTCTCTCGGAATCAGGGACGGTTCCGACAAGATTTACAGCGCCCCCTTGCCTATTATTTGTTGAATCTTGCTGGCGAAAGCGGCAAACTTCGTGAATTTTCGCGACTTCTACCAGTACAGATCAGCCTTGATCATGACGTCAGGGCTGACTGGGGCAACGGGAGTCAGCGCAGAGCCAGAAACCTCTAGTCCGGCCTGATAATCGAACAATTTGGATTCAACCCATGGCAACCATTCTCGTTTTACATGGCCCGAACCTGAACATGCTGGGCTCGCGGGAGCCTGCCCACTATGGCCGGGACACCCTGAACGATATCAACCGGAGACTGAGCCAGCAGGCCAGTGCCGGAGGGCATCAGCTGCTGGCGCTGCAAAGCAATGCAGAGCATGAGCTGATCGACCGCATTCATGCCGCCGGGCGGGAGTCCGTGGACTTTATCATCATCAACCCCGCGGCCTTTACCCATACCTCCGTGGCGTTGCGCGATGCCCTGCTGGCAGTGGGTACGCCCTTTATCGAAGTGCACCTTTCCAACGTCCATGCCCGTGAGCCCTTTCGCCACCATTCTTATTTTTCAGATATTGCCGTTGGCGTGATCTGTGGCCTGGGAGCCCAGGGCTACGAACTGGCCCTGCAAGCGGCAGTGGCCTATCTGGAAAAAACAAACGCGTCTAGAAAATCATAGAGAACCACTATGGATATCCGTAAAGTCAAAAAACTAATTGAGCTGATCGAAGAGTCCGACATCGAGGAAATCGAAATTAAGGAAGGTGACGATTCTGTTCGCATCAGCCGTCGCCGGCCTCAAGCTGCCGTGGCCACCACCATGGCCCCCATGGAGCAGATGGCGCCCGCCACTCCGGCAGCCGAGCCCGCAGCCTCTGCGCCCCAGTCCAGCGAAACAGGCCTGACCGGACATGTGGTTCGCTCGCCCATGGTGGGAACCTTCTACCGGGCCCCCACTCCCAACAGCCCGCCCTTTGTGGAGCCTGGCCAGCGCGTCAAGGTGGGAGACGTCCTCTGCATTGTGGAAGCCATGAAAATGATGAACCAGATCGAGGCCGACAAGGCCGGCGTCATTGAAGCGATCCTGGTGGAAAACGGCCAGCCCGTGGAATTCGATCAACCTCTTTTCACGATCGTTTAACGGTCAGGTTCGACATGCTTGATAAGGTTCTTATTGCAAACCGGGGCGAAATCGCGCTCCGTATCCTCCGTTCCTGCAAAGAGCTGGGGATCAAAACGGTGGCGGTCCATTCCTCAGCTGATCGTGACCTGATGCACGTGCGCCTGGCGGATGAGTCGGTCTGCATCGGACCGAGCAACCCCCAGGACAGCTACCTCAACATTCCCGCTATCATCAGTGCGGCCGAGGTCACCGATACCGTTGCCATTCACCCCGGCTATGGATTTCTGGCAGAAAATGCCGACTTCGCCGAGCAGGTGGAAAAAAGCGGCTTCATCTTCATCGGCCCCACCCCGGAGGTGATCCGCCTGATGGGCAACAAGGTCTCCGCCCTGCAGGCCATGCGCAAGGCCGGTGTTCCCACGGTGCCCGGCTCCGATGGGCCGGTCGGCCAGGATCCGCAGGAAACCCTGCGCATCGCCCAGCAAATCGGCTACCCGGTCATTATCAAAGCCGCCGCCGGTGGCGGTGGCCGTGGCATGCAAGTGGTCCATACGGAAGCGGCCCTGCTGAACGCCATCCACATTACCCAGGCGGAAGCCAAAGCCGCCTTCGGTGACGACACCGTGTACCTGGAGAAATTCCTGGACCGGCCCCGCCACGTGGAAATCCAGGTGCTTGCCGACGGCCAGGGCAATGCGATCCACCTGGGTGACCGGGACTGCTCCATGCAGCGCCGCCACCAGAAAGTTCTGGAAGAGGCCCCGGCCCCGGACATCGACCCGGAAGCCCGCCGCTTCGTCTACGAGGCCTGTATCAAGGCCTGTCTGGACATCGGCTATCGGGGCGCCGGTACTTTTGAATTCCTCTACCAAGACGGGCAGTTCTATTTCATCGAGATGAACACCCGGGTACAGGTGGAGCACCCGGTGACCGAAATGATCACCGGCATCGATATCGTCAAGCAGCAACTGCGCATCGCCGCCGGCCTTCCCCTGGCGATCCAGCAGAAAGACGTGGTGTTCCGGGGCCATGCCGTGGAGTGCCGGATCAATGCGGAAGATCCCCGCAGCTTCACCCCGAGCCCCGGTGAGGTGACCTATTTCCATCCCCCCGGAGGTAACGGCATTCGCGTGGACTCCCACCTGTATACAGGCTACCGGGTTCCGCCATTTTATGACTCCCTGGTGGGCAAGATCATCAGCTATGGCTCATCGCGGGAAACCGCCTTCAACCGGATGAAAGTGGCTCTCGACGAAATGGTGGTGGAAGGCATCAAGACCAATATCCCGCTGCATCGTCGACTGGTTCGCGATGGCGGCTTGCGCCGTATGGAGTTCAACATCCACTACCTGGAACAACTGCTGAGCGACCACTGACATGCCTTGGATTCAGATCAAGATTGACGCTCACAGCGACCAGGTTGGCCAGTGTGAGGATTGGCTCCTGGAAGCCGGCGCCGAAGTGGTCACGCTGGAAGACGGGGCGGACCAGCCCCTGTTCGAACCACCCCCTGGCGCGACGCCCCTGTGGGACCACACCCGGGTGGTGGGCCTGTTTCAGGCCGGCATCGACAGCGAGGCCACAATCGCCTGGCTGAAGGAACAGGCTGAGCCTGAAACCCTGGATGTCCGCGCCGAGCTGCTGGAAGACAAGGACTGGGAGCGGGAATGGATGAAGAACTTCCATCCGATCCAGTGTGGCCAGCGCTTGTGGATCTGCCCCAGCTGGCGGGAACCGCCGGAACCGGATGCGGTCAACCTCAAGCTCGACCCCGGCCTGGCCTTCGGCACCGGCACCCATCCGACAACCGCCCTGTGCCTGCAGTGGCTGGATAGCCAGGATCTGGAAGGCAAGCAGGTCATCGACTACGGCTGCGGCTCGGGCATTCTGGGCATTGCCGCCCTGTTGCTGGGCGCTCGGGAAGTGGTGGCCGTGGACAACGATCCCCAGGCCCTGACGGCCACCCGTGACAATGCCCAACGCAACGATGTGAACGACCGCATCATCACTGTGCTGCCCGAACAGGTGCCCGAAGCCCAGGCGGATATCATGGTCGCCAATATCCTGGCCCAGCCGTTGCTGCAACTGGCCCCGAGGCTGGCGCAACTGACTCGTCCCGGCGGTCTGATCGCCCTGTCAGGCATTTTGCAGGAACAGGCTGGCCAGATCGTAGAATGCTACCAGCAGTGGTTCGAGATCGACGAGATCCAGCAACAAGAGGATTGGGTGCGGGTCAGCGGCCGGCGCAAAGCCTCCTGAGTGACCAGCCAAGGAGGTTTAGCGTACTGACGCCAACCTCCGACGCCTACTACGGTTGCAGAAAACCGGCTACACTTAAAACCGTTTGGCTGGGTGTGTGAGCGCTGGCAGATTCGGGACGAGCCAAGCTCCCCTTGAAAGGCGTTCACGGCCAGGGCCAGAGTAGCCGGGACAGGTTTGGACCGGCCGGGCCATCACCACCGATCTTTAGTACAGCATCAGGAGTTCCACCTTGCTCACGCGCTGTCCCCATTGCGACGCCACCTTTCGAGTCACCGAGGCACATCTGAACGCGGCCAAGGGAAAAGTCCGCTGCGGTGCCTGCTTGAAAGTGTTCAATGCCCTCGAACACCTGAGTACCACTACCAGCGAAGCCGCCCAGCGCCCTGCTCCGGCTCCTGACGCGGCCACCCAGCCGCCTTCCGCTAACCGACCGGCCCCTTCGCCCCGGGCAGAGCCCAGCGCTGCGGCCTCCTCCCTGGCGGCCCCGTCTACAGCACCAGCGTCCAAGCCGGTAACCAGCGAGGCCGTGACCACGACCCAAGCCTCTGCTGCCACAACCTTCCAGCCACAGCCCGACACCAGTCCACAGCCGGACGAGGCACAGTCGCTTCAGAGCCATCCGACTGAAACAGCGGAGGCGGAACTGCTTGCGGAACTGGAAGCCGCCCTGCGAGAGCATCCGGAAGCGGATCCTGCAGAGGAAGAACTCGCCCAGGACTACCAGGACTTCAGCCTCGACAGCCTGTTGGAAGAAGATGAGGAATTGAAAAAGGCTCTGGGGGATTTCAGCCTGGATCAAGAGCTGCAAGCCTATAAGGAGATGGATGAGCAAGCCTTGGCCGAGGCCGAAGCAGAACTGGACGCCATCCTCGCCCAAGCCGAAGCCGACGAACAGGCCGCTTTGGCACAAGCCGACCAGCAAGACGAGGCGCCATCCCCCTATCTCGATTTCCCGTCTTCCAGCCCGGAGCCGGCCTCCCTCCCAGAGGAGCCGTCCACTCTGCAAGATGACGAGGAGTTCCTGTTCCAGGACAACCCGGAAGAAGATAAAGAAGAAGGCTACTACACCGGCAGCCTGATTTCCGATGACGAGCTCAGCGACAGCTTCAAGGAACTGGACAAGCCCACCCATGGCCCCTCCCAGTTCCAAGACCTGGACGATGAAGAAGCCCTCCAGTCCGATGAAAGCTGGGCCGAGGAGATGCTGGACGAACTGGAAGCCAACAAGGCCGAAACCGAACTCCAGATCGCTTCCGAACCTGAGCCCAGCCCGAGCCCTACAGCCCCAAGCCAGCCCGAGCCCGCCCCCGAGCCGGCTCCGGAGCCGCTTTATGCCAGCGCGACCACCTATGACCGCCTCAGTCCGGAACCCATTGCCTTAAGCGAAAGCGAACCCCAGGGCCGGCCGCTCCGCACCCTGGGCTGGCTGCTGGTCAATGCCCTGCTGCTGGTCGTTCTGCTGGGCCAATTGGCCTGGTTCCATCAGGACAAGCTGCTACAACACGAACAGTTGCGCTCAATATATGAGACCGTCTGTGACCGGATCGGCTGTGAGCTGCCACTGCAACAGGATATGGGCAAGATCAAGAGCCGCTACCTGTCGGTGCTGCCCCATCCCAGCAACCCCAATGCCCTGGTGCTCAATATTCTCATGGTCAACGAGGCACCTTTTGCCCAGCCGCTGCCCCACATCTCGTTCCGGTTCTTCGACCTGAACGGCCAAGTCATCGCCCAGCGTATCTTTACGCCAGCGGAATACCTCCAGGGCGAGGCCCGGGGTCTACAGCAGTTTCCGGCAAACAACTCGGTGCAGATTTCCCTGGAGATCCTGAAACCCGGCCTCGACCATGACAATTACCAGGTCCAGTATCTCCCCGCTCCTCGACAACGCTGATCCTGCCTTTGCCCACCTCCCTTCGGTTTGGTTTCCGGATCGAAGGGAGGACATCAAAAAAGAACAAAAAACATGCAGTTTTTGAAATTTTCAAGTCTTTATCCGCCCTGCCCAACTGGGTATCATAAGCCCCCCTATTCATAGGGCCCCCTGACAGGCTGTTCCTAACTCCACTTTCACCCCCGGGTTGAGAGGGATCGGACAGGCGATGGCCTTAAAGATGAAACACCTGCACAGCCCGAAGGCCCCTTCGCAGCCGCAAGGGTGCTGAAAGTGAGCCTGGGTTGTGCGCAATACGGTACTGACAGGTTTTTAGATGGTGCAGATAGGTCCTTACACCCTGGAAAGCTGTCTGATTCTGGCCCCCATGGCCGGCGTCACAGACCTCCCGTTTCGACGCCTGTGCCGACAGATGGGAGCTGGGCTTGCGGTATCGGAAATGGTGATTTCAGACCACCGCCTCTGGCATACCCGCAAATCCAGGTTGCGCCTGGATCACCGGGGGGAGCAGGAACCCCGCTCCGTGCAGATTGCAGGCGGCGAGCCCCTGATGATGGCGGAAGCTGCGCGCCTGAACGAAGCCCGAGGCGCGCAGATTATCGACATCAATATGGGCTGCCCGGCCAAGAAAGTCTGCAACAAGGCCGCGGGATCCGCCCTACTGAAAGATGAAAAGCTGGTTGCAGATATCCTCCATGCCGTCGTCAACGCGGTGAAGGTTCCTGTTACCTTGAAAATACGTACTGGCTGGAGCCCGGAGCAGCGTAACGGTGTGCAAATCGCACGCATCGCCGAAGACGCCGGCATTCAGGCTCTGGCTGTGCATGGCCGCACCCGCGCCTGCGGTTACAAGGGCGCGGCGGAGTACGACACCATTGCCGCCATAAAACAGGCGGTGCGGATTCCGGTCTTTGCTAACGGCGATATCGACTCGCCCCACAAAGCAAAGCAGGTTCTGCAACACACGGGGGCGGACGGACTGTTGATCGGTCGCGCTGCCCAAGGAAAACCCTGGATATTTCGGGAAATCCACCATTACCTCACCCATGGTGAGACGCTCAAGCCACCAACGACTGCGGAGATCCGTGACATCCTGCTAGCCCACATTCGGGAATTGCATGAATTTTACGGGGACTTTATGGGCCCGCGCATCGCACGCAAGCATGTCGCCTGGTACTTGAACGCCCACCCGGGAGGGGAAGAGTTTAAACGTGACTTTAATCAGCTCGAGGATCCGGCCCGTCAGGTCGAGGCGCTGGCCAACCACTTCGAGCACCTGATCAATGTAGAGGAATTCGCCGCATGACCACTGAATCCGTTGTAGCCGCTCAAATCGCTCCTGAGAATTCCCATACTCTCACTGTCGACAAGGGCACCAGCCAGGCCAGAACACTGCGCGACAGCGTAGAAAACAGCCTGCAGAACTATTTTGCCCAACTGGACGGCGCACCGGTCACGGACGTGTACCAAATGGTTCTTTCTGAAGTCGAAGCGCCCCTGCTGGAGCAGGTCATGCGCTACACCCGCAACAACCAGACCAAAGCCTCCACCATGCTGGGCCTGAACCGGGGCACCCTGCGCAAGAAGCTGAAACAGTATGGTTTGCTATAAGGCCTGTTCGCATTAAATTAGCTCAATATTGACCAGTGCGGGAGCCCAGGCTCCCGTCTTCATTTTTCAACCTTGTGGTATCCGCAATCATGGCAGACACTCAATCGGCTATCGTCATCAAGCGCGCCCTAATCAGCGTATCGGACAAAACCGGCGTGGTGGACTTCGCACGCGCCCTGCAAGACTTCCAGGTGGAAATCCTCTCCACAGGCGGCACCTACAAGCTGCTCAAGGACAACGGCATCCCCGTGACGGAAGTGGCTGACTACACGGGCTTCCCGGAGATGATGGATGGTCGGGTGAAGACGCTGCACCCCAAGATCCACGGTGGCATCCTGGGCCGGCGCGGCACCGACGACGCGGTCATGCAGCAGCACGGCATCAACCCCATCGACCTGGTGGTGGTCAACCTCTACCCCTTCGAGCAGACCGTGGCCAACCCCGACTGCGACCTGCCAACGGCCATTGAGAACATCGACATCGGCGGCCCCACCATGGTGCGCTCCGCCGCCAAGAACCACAAGGACGTCGCCATTGTGGTCAACGCCTCGGACTACGATTCCGTCATCGCCGAGATGCGGGAGCACAACGGCGCCCTGACCTTCGACACCCGCTTCGACCTGGCGGTGAAGGCCTTCGAACATACCGCTTCCTACGACAGCGCCATTGCCAACTATCTGGGTCTGCGCGTGGAAGGTGGTAACGACCAGTTCCCACGCACCTTCAACCTGAACCTGGTGAAGGCCCAGGATATGCGCTACGGTGAAAACCCCCACCAGAAAGCCGCTTTCTATGTGGAGCGCAATCCCCAGGAGGCCTCCGTCGCCACGGCCCAGCAACTGCAGGGCAAGGAACTTTCCTTCAATAACGTGGCCGACACCGATGCCGCCCTGGAATGCGTCAAGCCCTTCGCCGATCCCGCCTGTGTGATCGTCAAGCACGCCAACCCCTGCGGTGTGGCAATCGGCACGGATATCCTGCAGGCCTATGAGCTGGCTTTTTCCACCGATCCGACCTCGGCTTTCGGCGGCATCATCGCCTTCAACCGGGAACTGGACGCCGCCACCGCCAAGGCCATTATTGACCGTCAGTTCGTGGAAGTAATCATCGCTCCCAGCGTGTCCGAAGACGCCCGCAATATCGTTGCCACCAAGCCCAATGTACGCCTGCTGGCCTGTGGCGACATCTCTGGGGACCGGGTACCCGGCTTCGACTTCAAACGGGTCAACGGCGGGCTGCTGGTGCAAGAGCGGGATCTGGGCATGGTGGACATGTCCGAGTTGAAGATGGTGACCGAACGCGCGCCCACCGAACAGGAACTGGCTGACCTGTTGTTTGCCTGGGAAGTGGCCAAGTATGTGAAGTCCAACGCCATCGTCTATGCCAAGAACGGCCGTACCATCGGCATTGGTGCCGGCCAGATGAGCCGGGTCTACAGCGCCAAAATCGCCGGCATCAAGGCTGAAGACGAAGGCCTGGAAGTGCCGGGTTCAGTGATGGCGTCTGACGCGTTCTTCCCGTTCCGCGACGGTATCGACGCGGCGGCCAAGGCCGGCATTACAGCAGTGATCCAACCGGGCGGTTCCATCCGCGACCAGGAAGTAATCGACGCTGCCAACGAACATGGCATCGCCATGGTGTTCACCGGCATGCGTCACTTCCGCCACTAAGTTCAGGGAGTAAACATGAAAGTATTGATTATCGGCAGCGGCGGACGGGAACATGCCCTGGCCTGGAAGGCCACCCAATCCGCCCAGGTGGAACAGGTGTTCGTAGCGCCAGGCAATGCCGGCACCGCCCGCGAGGCCAAGGTTCGCAATGTCCCCATTGACGTTCTGGACCTGGAAGGGTTGAGCAACTTCGCCCAACAGGAAGGCGTGGCCCTGACCATCGTGGGCCCGGAGGCCCCACTGGTAGAAGGTGTCGTGGACCACTTCCAAAGCAAAGGCCTGAAGATCTTCGGCCCAACCCAGGCGGCCGCCCAACTGGAAGGCTCCAAGGCCTTCACTAAAGACTTCCTGGCTCGCCACAAGATCCCCACGGCCGACTACCAAAACTTCACCGACGTGGACCAAGCCCTGGCCTACATCCGTGAGAAAGGTGCGCCCATCGTGGTCAAGGCCGATGGCCTGGCGGCCGGCAAAGGCGTCATCGTCGCCATGACCCAGCAAGAAGCGGAAGAGGCGGTCAAGGATATGCTGGCCGGCAATGCCTTTGGTGCCGCCGGCCATCGGGTGGTGATCGAAGAGTTCCTGGAAGGCGAGGAAGCCAGCTTCATCGTCATGGTGGACGGCAAGAACGTCCTGCCCATGGCCACCAGCCAGGACCACAAACGGGTCGGCGACAATGACACCGGCCCCAATACCGGCGGCATGGGCGCCTACTCCCCGGCACCTGTGGTTACCCCCGAAGTGCACCAGCGTATTATGGACGAGGTGATCTACCCCACGGTGCAGGGCATGGCGGCTGAAGGCAACCCCTACACCGGCTTCCTGTATGCGGGCCTGATGATCACGCCGGATGGCACCCCCAAAGTCATCGAGTTCAACTGCCGTTTCGGTGATCCCGAGACCCAACCCATCCTGATGCGCCTGCAATCCGACCTGGTGGCCATGTGTGAGGCCGGGGTGGAAGGCCGTCTGGATCAGGTGGAGTCCCAGTGGGATGAGCGCGCTTCAGTGGGTGTGGTGATGGCCGCCGGCGGTTATCCCGGCGACTATGCCAAAGGCGACGTTATCAGCGGCCTGGATGTCAGCGAGCCGGAAGGCGTTAAGACCTTCCACGCCGGCACCCGGGAGCAGGATGGCCAGGTGGTGACCAACGGTGGACGTGTACTCTGCGTGACCGCCCTGGGCCAGACGGTGACGGAAGCCCAGCAGCGAGCTTATGCCCGTGCTGCCCAGATCCAATGGCAAGGTGCCTTCTACCGCAAGGATATCGCCTATCGCGCCATTGCCCGCGAGCAGCAGTAAGTAATCCTCAGGGGGCGGTCTCTTTCAGGGCCGCCCCTGGCTCTCCCCAAAGTCACCTTCCCTCCCCAAAATCAGCGCGCCAATCCTTCATAGAGTTGCCCGATCAACTGCTCCGTGGTTTCCCAGCCGATACAGCCATCGGTGATGGAGCAATGGGGATCAAGAGCAGCAGGGTTCCCATCAACGGCCTGCTTGCCCTCTTTCAGATGGCTTTCCAGCATCACTGCGAACAGGCTCTGGTCTCCGGCCTGGATCTGCTCCAGGACGGCCTTCAACACCTCCGGCTGACGGCGGTAATCCTTATTGGAGTTGTCATGACTGCAGTCCACCATGATCCGCGGCGACAAACCAGCTGCCTGCAAGGCATTACGACAACGTGCCACGCTGACCACATCATAGTTGGGCGCCCCCTTGGCTCCCCGCAACACCACGTGGGAAGCAGAGTTACCGGCGGTCTGCCGGATCGCCACCTGGCCTGAGGCATCAATTCCCAGATATTCGTGGGGGCTGGCAGCGGATCGCATGGCATCAATCGCCACCTGCAGGCCACCATCGGTGGCGTTCTTGAAGCCGACGACCGACTCCAGGCCACTGGCCATTTCCCGGTGAGTCTGGGACTCCGTGGTACGGGCGCCGATGGCGGTCCAGCTGATGTAGTCTTGCAGGTACTCCACCACCAACGGGCTCAGGGCTTCCGTCGCCAACGGCAATCCCAGCCCGCAGAGTTCCGCCAGTAGCCGACGGGCCTGCTCCAGGCCGTAATCCATGTCATTGGAGCCATCCAGATGAGGGTCCGCCACCAGGCCTTTCCAACCCACGGTGGTGCGGGGCTTTTCGAAGTAGGCACGCATCACCAGCAGCAGACGGTCGGAAACCTGCTCTGCCAGACCCTGCAGCTTCCGTCCATATTCATAGGCGCCTTCCAGGTTATGGATGGAACAGGGGCCAACCACCACCAGCAGGCGCTGATCCTTGGCCTCCAAAATATCCCGTACCTGACGGCGGTGTTCCTGGACCCGTAATTCATCGGCCTGGGCCAGAGGAATCAGTTCACGCAACTCTTGAGGAGAGCGGATGCGGCGGTGGCCGGAAGATACCTTACGACCTTGCGGTGAGGCGGTGTTAGAAGCTTGTGGTTCGATGTTTGCTATCGCAGCTGAGGAACAAGTTTGCATGATTGAATCTCCTGAAAATCGATGAAGTGGTTAAGTGCCCGTTAGCGCCAATATCGCCCCTGGTGTCCATGCCGCGCATAAACACCAAAGGCGTGGCTAAATCGCACCAACCACCACCGTCTTTCAGGATTCGCTTGCATTACCTTTCCTCTCTTTATCCATTCACCAGTCCACCCTTGTGGCTGGTTTCCAGTTTCGGCGAGGCAATAAAAAAGCCCCGTCGGCCAGGCCTCACGGAGCTTTCTTGCGAATCCGGAGGCCGTTACGTCAAACGAGCCTCCAGCAGCGACCCGTCTAACGTTCGTTAAACCAAAAGTAATAGCCATAGCCAAACTGCCAAGCGTTGTTGGCAGAAACGAGATGGGCAAACAGGCTGATCATCTGGTTCATATGGCTACTTAAGATACGTTAAGGGTCTTGATACACCCGATACTAACTCCACCCTTTGGTCGATTGCAACCGATAAGTTACAAACCAACATCTCATGTCCGGGCTCTCGTTTCTTCCAACTTTCTGCCTGAAGCAGGGTCTATAATGGCAGTATGCTTCACAATGGATACAGTTTTATGACAGCCCTGCGCCCCTTCCTGACTCCTTTTGCCCTGTTGTTCGCCCTGGCCGCCTTACTGGCCCCTGTCTCCCATGGGGAAACCATTACCAGCCATACCCTGAGCTACCAACCGGCCGGCGCCATCATTGAGCAGGTTCAGGCCCTGTTTCCGGAACAGGAAGTCCGACTAAGCGGAATGCAGAACCAGATCATTATCCGGGCGCGGAACGAATCCCTGGCGAATGAGATTAAGCAGCTGATCTCCCAACTGGACCAGCGCCCCCACCAGTTTCGCATCACTCTGCGCCAACAGGGCGAACGCCTGAATGACCGGGTGCAATACCGTGCCGGCGGCACGGTGAGCCAACGCTCAAGCACAGTACAGATCACCGCCGGTCACGGCACCCTCAATCGCAATGGCCAGAGCCAGCAGGTCGTGACCGTGCTGGAGAACAATGCGGTTGCCATCCAGCAGGGCCAGTTGCGCCCGATTCGGGATTTCTGGGTCAGCCGTCATGGAGTGGCCAGCTCCACCCGCTTTCAGTCGGTGGGCAATGCCCTGGTGCTAACCCCTCGTCGACTGGGTACGGATCAGGTCGAGCTCAGTGTTCATGCCCGTCATGCCAGCGAAAGTGACTTCGACCGGGAACGGGTCGATCAGTTGGAACTGGTCACCCAGCGGATTGTGCCGTTTGGGGAGTGGGTTGAATT
>Ga0209075_1000447_pt1 | contig 39798 bp, 32 predicted proteins | sample Stecom2011_FD_187523 | JGI IMG/M metagenome (GOLD analysis project Ga0209075, IMG submission 187523) | Agricultural soil microbial communities from Utah to study Nitrogen management - Steer compost 2011 (SPAdes) (version 2) | ecosystem: Environmental > Terrestrial > Soil > Agricultural land...
CACCCGGCTCGAATATCTGGGACTCACAGTAGCGGCCATGGCCATCTTCCACTTCCACATCAAACAGGTGGATCTTGTCATAACGGCCCACAACCTGCCCCTGGTCATCAAACACCCAGCAGGTTGAACGTACCCGCTCCTCCAGCAACTGGCCGTCCGGGCGCTGCGCACAGGGCGTTGAGCCTCCAACCAGCCATACCCCATGGTCACGGGCCTGCTGGCTGAGAAAGGACTGCACCACCCCTTGCTCTGCTTCCCGGCGTCCGGCCTCTTGCATGGCCGAGGTATCAAACAAGGCAAAGTTTTCCGGCAACACCACCAGTTTAGCGCCCTGCTCCGCTGCCTGACCAATTAGCTCGCGGGCCTGGCCCAGGTTGGCTTCCAGATTCCCGCCACTGACCATTTGTATCGCTGCCACTCGGATCATTTCTTTGGCTCCTGCTTGCTTGTGGTGCTTTTCCGTTTGCTGTTGCCACTCTGGCTGGTGGTATCAAACACCCCCTTCAGCTCCAGCTTGGGCTCCTGGAAGTTCCCTTTGATGGAATAGGTCACACTGGTCAGCCGACTCAGGGGGTCGCCCAGCAGGCGGTCAATCAGGAACAGGGCTCCTCCCACCTGAGGCGCCCCCACCAACAAGGCTGCCAGGGGCAGGTTCTGGGTGACCGGCAGAATCGTCACCATTTCCATATCCAGGGTTTCCGCATTCAAGTCCGCCTCACCGGTAATCTTATAGGCGCTGGAAGGGGCTTTGATGGCCAGGGGCTGCTCGAACTTCATCACTCCATAGCTCAGGGACGCCTTGCCCTCCATCAGGTCGTAACTCAACCCCTTTTTGTACAGATCCGAAAAGTCCAACCGTAGACGGCGGGTAATGGACTCCATGTTCAGGACCCCAAACACCCGGACCGCGTCTGCGGAACGACCGGTCTCCCGAAAGATGCCATCTTCCATCTTCAGCGCCAGGCTGCCGGACGCCTTGGCGATTTCGAAGTCCATGGGAGCAGCCGGCCATACCAGGCCCACCTCCAGCTCGACCTTCTTACTGGTGACGGAGGATGTCTCCCCCCAATGGGCGAGAAACTTTTCCACCTCTCGCCCTTTCAAGGTTCCGGTCAGGATGGTGGTTTGCTGCCCCGTGCCCCCATCTTCAAACCAGCTCATGCGCCCCTTGATTTGGGCTCCACCCACCTGTCCGACCACATTCTTGAAGATGGTTCCCTGATCCCGATGCTCCGTCACAAAGGACCAGGCCCCATAGTTTTGCTCGCCCAAGGTCAGGTCCTGCACAGCAAAGTCCAGGAGGGGAATGGATTTAGGCGACATCGCCGTGCTGATTTCCTCACGATCTACCGAGGCTAAACGTAGGTAGTCGAACCGCCCCAGTAACGGCGCCTTCTCGTCATCCGGCAAAAACAGGGAGCCCGCCACCTGGTCAGGGCTGTTCAACGCCAGGCGCCAGCCGGTCTCTTCCCTGCCCAGTTGGAAGCGGACCTGTTGCAGCTCCCGCCCCATCAGTTGCAGGCGCTCAATGTTCAGATCCACTTTCAGGGCGGAAGCTGATGGTGTGCCGCCGGAGGCCAACTCCAGCTGATCTTCCAGCATGGAACGCCAGGCATCGGCGTCGATTCGTTTCAGGTTGCCCTTGATCAGGGTACCGGCAAAGTCTGTGGTCAGCTGGCTGTCATTGAACGCCAGCACTCCCCCCTCATAGCCCTCTTCACCAAAGCGAAACCTGCCGTTAGCCAGATTGCCCAACGCCAGCTGTGCCTCAGAGCGCGAAGAGTTCAATGGGAAGCGATGGACGTAGCGCAGGTTCAGGCGCTCCTGGGCATCCTTTCGCAGGGGATCAGGCCAGTCCATCACCACCCCCACAAGATCCGTTTGCACGTCCAGGGTCAGAGCGGGTTGGGTCTCATTGATCTCCGCCAGCAGGCTGGCCTTGAACGCCGGCTCCCCCTGCACTCCAGGTAGCGGCTCCATCCCGCGCCAGACATAGAGATCCGGCAAAGACAGGTTGCCCGCCACTTCCACTTGGATCGCCTTATGCTCTTGCCATTGGGGGCTATGCATACTAAGCCGGGCAGGCTTTCCCAAGAGCCCCAAGTGGACCTGATCAGCGGAAAAGCCTTCCAGGCTATCGAAAACAAAGCTTCCGCGCAGCTCCTCCAGCGTTAAGTCCAGGGCCGGAATGGTCAATTTCCCGTCTTCAGTCCTGGTGACCACTCGCACATGGCCGGGGGCCTCGGCCAAGGGTATTTTCAGTTCCACATCCGTCTGGAACTGCCCCTCCAAGAGCCAGTCATCCACAATGGAGCCGGCCGCCTCCTTCAAAACAGGCTGCTGCAGCCAGGCGCCGACCTGTTCGGCGGAGAGGTCCGCCTGGGCCTGGACTTGCAGGACAGTTTCACCGGACTCGGCCGGCGGAATCCAGACCCGGGCGTCCTCCAAGGGGGTGCCGGCCAAGGTGGCCTGGTGAATGGCAACATCCAGCACTGAGCCATCCAGCGTGAGCGTTGCCTTCACCTCTTCGGCAGCCGGCCACTGGGGAGCGAAGGAGACGACTCCCTGCTCCAGCTCCAGGTGCAGGCGAGAAATCTCTTCTTGGTCGCCTGATTCCGGGTTTAAAAAATGGCTAAAGTCATAGCTCCCTTCCCGGATCCTGCCGCCCTGGACGCTATTGCCCACCCAGTCACAGATGCCGGCACTGACAATCAGACAAGGAATAAAAGTCCGCGCCAGAGAGGCGTCCATATCCCGCATGCTAAGGGACAAATCGAAGCGCTTGTCAGCGGCGGCTTGCTCAGCGCCTGTGCGCAACAAGAAACCACCCTCGATGTCTCCACGCCGATCCGGCAGACTGAGACGGATATTGCGGCCTACCACTTCAGTCCGTCCGGGCTCGGTCTGCCAGGTGACCACACCTTCTCCGCGCCCGAACTTCCAGGCCTCTTCAAACAGCTCTGGAAAGTTAAGGCCCAGGTTACGGCTTTGGAATTCGACCAGCCCCTGCTTTTCGGTCATCCTGAGATAGCCCTCGATGCCGCTTGCACCCGGAGCAGAGTGGTATCCGGTCACATTCACGCCATTGAGGTCAGCCCGCAGTTCAAACAGGTCTTCCGACTCATCCAAGGGCACCCGAAGCCACACATTGCGCAATTCCCCACTGGGCTCACGACCGGCCAGTTCATCCACACCCACCAAGGGCAACAGCTGGGTGGCCTGGGCCAGTTGGGACGCCAGCCCCAGGGGAATACGGTTGATTTGGGCGAGCAACTCGTAACGGCTCGGATCCTGGGCCACGGGCCGCCGGCTCACCACCAGGCTGGAAGGCCGCCAGCGGGCGCCCTGCCAGTAGAAATCCAGCTGATCCACCAAAAGCTGCCAGTGGCTGTCAGCCAATTCCAGGTGGAACTTGAGCGACAGGTTCTCCACCGGTGCGATGGCCAGGCTGTCGGTCCGCCATTGCACCGCATTAAGCCGCACATTGCCCTGGACGTCCTGTAGCCTGCCCCCCTCGAAGGTGAGCCAGCCGGTCCCACTGGCATCCACATGGGACAGCCGCACATCCTTCAGGCTATAAGCTTGCAAGAAAGGATCGAGAAAAGGCCCGGACAGCCAGTCCACATAGATCAGGCCGCTGAAGTCACCTCCAAAGGGATTGCCCTGCCCCCGTAAGGAGAACTGTAGGAAACGCTCGTTACTTCCGGGCTGCAGCAGGCTGCCACTGGCTTCATAGCCGTTGCCCAGGTCCCGCATATGCACCCGGGGCAAGCGCCAGCGGCTGCTCTCGCCCCCCTGGTTTACCAGGGTCACATTGACTTCCGCAATATCCACATTGGGCTGGGCCAAGTATTGGCGAATGTCTTGCCAGCCGGAGCCCTGAGAAGGTTGGCTCGCAAGGCCGGCCAAGTGCCAGCTGCCTTCCGGGGACTGTTGCAGGCGGGCATCGATGCCGGTGACATAGATATCCTGGAAGATCAGTTTACGCTGGCGCAAGGACTGCCAGACATTAAGACGCAGACGAAAGTCCCGTATGGAAAAGGCGGATTCCGTATCCGGTACAGGTGCCAGTCGCACCTCCTTGGCAAACAGGACCGGGTCGAAGCCGTCCCAGCCCCCCCGGATCCCGCCCACGTCCAGGGGGTGCCCTATCAGCTGTTCCAGATACAGCTCAACTTCGTCCTTGTAGGAAGCCACAAAGGGCATCAGATAGCGGCCCAAGGCTACATAGGTAGCCAATACCACCACCAGCAGCACTGCGACCAGCCAAATGCCGTTGGAAACTTTTAGGAGCCAGTGCCGCCAAGACATGGAAATTCTTACTGATATCTACTGTTGTTCAGGAGTTCCTGAAACGGACGCCAAGAGCCAGCTCGGCCTGTGCCATAATCTCGGCCTTGGCCATGTTTGCCTTATAGCAGAACCACATCGTACTGCTCCGGACTGTACATGGTTTCCACCTGGAACTTGATATTTTTGCCAATAAAGGTTTCCAGATCTGCCACGCTGTCGGACTCTTCATCCAATAGCATGTCCACCACCGCCTGGGAGGCCAGCACCAGATAGCTGCCGGCATCATAGGCCCGGTTCACCCGCAGGATCTCACGGAAGATCTCGTAGCATATGGTTTCCGGAGTCTTTAGGATACCGCGCCCATCACAAACGCTGCAGGGCTCGCACAGGGTTTGCCCCAGGCTCTCGGTGGTCCGCTTGCGGGTCATCTCCACCAGCCCGAGTTCCGACACGCAGGAAATCTTGGTTTTGGCATGATCCCGCTCCAGCATCTTTTCAAGCATGCGGATGACTTGGCGCTGGTGTTCCGGATCTTCCATATCGATAAAGTCGATAATGATGATGCCCCCCAGATTCCGTAGCCGTAGCTGGCGCGCAATGGCCCGGGCCGCCTCCAGGTTGGTCTTGAAGATGGTTTCCTCGAGGTTGCGATGGCCTACAAAGGCGCCGGTATTGACGTCAATGGTGGTCATCGCCTCGGTCTGATCGATGATCAGGTAGCCGCCGGACTTGAGCTGCACCTTGCGTCCCAGCGCCCGCTGCAGCTCATCCTCAACCCCGTAGAGGTCAAAAATCGGCCGCTCCCCTGGATAATATTCCAGCTTGGGCTGCACCTCGGCCATAAACTCCTCGATGAACCGCAGGACCTTCTGGTGGCTCTCCCGGGAGTCGATGCGGATCTTTTCCGTTTGGGGGCGCACCAGGTCCCGTACGGTGCGAATATACAGAGGCAAGTCTTCGTAAACGGCCGAAGGTGTGGGTGCCAGCTTGATCCGCTCGGACACGGAGTTCCACAGCCGCTTCAGGAAATGAATATCCTGCAACAGCTCCTCCCGCCCGGCGCCTTCCGCCGCCGTACGGATGATATAGCCATGGCCCTCCCCTTCGCCCATCTCCGCCAAGAGCTCTTCAATCAAGGTCCGCAGGCGGGTGCGTTCGGCCTCGTCTTCGATCCGCTGGGAAATGCCGATATGCTGGGTACCCGGCATATACACCAGGTAACGGGATGGAACCGACAGGTGGGTCGTCAGACGGGCGCCCTTGGTGCCGATAGGATCCTTGGTGACCTGCGCCACCAGGGATTGGCCTTCGTACAACAAGGTGCTGATATCCGGCACGACTCGGGGCACACCCGGCGGTTGCTCGCCACCCCGGGGCTGCTCTGCGATATAGACATCCGAAACATGGATAAAGGCGGCCCGTTCCAGGCCAATATCAACAAAAGCCGCTTCCATGCCGGGCAAAACCCGTACGACTTTTCCTTTATAGATATTGCCAACGATCCCCCGGCGACGGCTGCGCTCGATATAGACTTCCTGGAGCATACCGTTTTCCACCAGGGCAACACGGGTTTCCACCGGGGTAACATTGATCAGTATTTCTTCACTCATGCACTATCCCCTCTTCCGTCGGCCATAGGAAATAGCCCGACCGACGCAGCATGGCTGCCGTTTCAAACAAAGGCAGCCCCATTACTCCGGAATAGCTTCCTTCAATCCGTTGTACAAAAACAGCCCCAAGCCCCTGGATGGCATAGCCGCCGGCCTTATCGCGCGGTTCTCCGGTACGCCAGTAGGCATGCATTTCCTCGGGCTCGATGGTGCGGAACTGCACTTGGGTAACCACCACATCCACCAGAGGTTCCCGGTCGGCGGTGACCAAAGCCACTCCCGTCAGAACCTGATGGGTGCGCCCGGAAAGGGCCTGCAACATACTGACGGCCTCGTCCTCGCTTGCCGGCTTGCCGAAGATGCGCTCGCCCAACACCACCGAGGTATCGGAGCCGAGCACTAGCCTGGATGGCAAATGGGAGTGCATATCCGAAACCGCTTGGGCCTTGGCCAAGGCCAGGCGCCTGACATAATCGGCAGGCATCTCCCCGGGCCATACAGATTCATCAAGATCCACCGGGCATTGCTGAAAAGCAACCCCTAGCTGGCGCAGCAACTCCGCCCGCCGTGGGGAGGCGGATGCGAGGATAATGACCGGGGATTCTTGGAAGCTCATAACAATCCGAAGTGGAGGGTTCTCAATAACGGTCCAAACGGTTCATGACCAGGTACAGTATGGGCCAAATCAGGGCCGACGAGATGGCCGGGAACAGGAAAGTCATATCCGCTGGCCGGTAGCCGGTCAGGCTCTTGACCCAGTGTACCAGCATCACATTGATGCCGATGACCATAAAGACCGTTAGCGACTGCTGCAGAAGTGGAAACATCTTGATCCGCTGGTGCATGGTCAGCAACAGGTAAGCGACCACTGCCAGCGACAGGGCATTGAGTCCAAACAAGGTTCCTTCCAATACGTCCAGCAACAGACCTACCGTCCAGGCCAGCCCCAACCCGACTTTTTCCGGCGCCTGCAGCACCCAATAGAACAGGATCAGCGCGGCCCACTCCGGGCGCCAAAGCATCAGGCTTTCCGGCAGGGTGATCACGCTGAGCAGGAAGGCCACAAGAAAACTAAGAATAAGTAATGGAATATTCATGACTGCCAATGACTTCAGCGTTCGGCCGCGGACGGCTGCCTATGTTCCTCGCGACCCTGCCCGTTCTCTTCCCGGCTGCGTCCACTTCCGGTAGACAGCATCGGCAGCGGCTCACGCTTGAATACCAGCAACACATGGCGAATGCGATCCAGTTCGGCCGCTGGTTTCACACGAATACGCAAAAACGGCTGACCCGGCTCCTGCTCCATGGAGGTGACGGTGCCCACGGGATATCCCACCGGGAAGCGCCCACCCAGACCAGAGGTTACCAGCAGGTCGCCCACTTTAATATCGGCCGTTTCCGCCACATTGACCAACTCCAGCTCGCCATGGCTCCCCACCCCAAAGACAATGGCCCTCATCCCATTGCGGTTGACCTGCACCGGCACCGCATGGCTGCTATCGGAAATCAGCAGCACCCGGGAACTGTGGCGACTCACATCGACGACCTGACCCACCAGGCCCTGGGCGCCCAGCACGGGCTGGCCCACATAGGTACCGGCCTCGTATCCTTTATTGATGATTACCTCATGCACATAAGGGTCGGGATTGACGCTGATAATCTCGCTGACGACCACGGATTCGTCCACCACGGCGGAGGCATTGAGCAAATCCCGCAAGCGGCTGACTTCCGCGCCCAGTGCCACCATTTTCTGGACCTGGGCCTCCAGCACGATCATCCGGGCCCGCAACTCTTCATTTTCTTCCCGTAATCGGGCATGGCTGACGAAGGTATTGCCGACCCAGCGGGAAACCACATAGGGCAAGTCTACCCCATGGTAAATAGGAGTCATGAGGGAACTCAGCGTACGCCGTGCCGGATCCAGATAGGAGAAGCGATAGTCGACCAGAATCAACGCCAGCGACAGCACGGCCACAACCAGCATTTGCAGCCCGAGATACGGCCCTTTTACAAAGATGTTCTTAATGGTCTCTCTCCTGACGCAAAACCCGCTTCACTTCACTGCCCGGCCTCATTCGGGGCATATGCCGCGCAAAGCAGGTGCTGAGCCAACCAGCTCCTGTCATCAAAACGAAAAAGGGTCCACTGCAAAGTTCCCTGGTCGAGACCTCTGCTGGACCCTTACCTGACCGCTTGTAGCAAATCAGTCGATCGGAAACAGACCGCTGCTCTTGTCAACCAGTTCCAAGGCCCGGCCGCCGCCGCGGGCCACGCAGCTCAGCGGATCGTCGGCCACAATGACCGGTAGACCGGTTTCCTCGCTCAACAGGCGGTCAATGCCGCGCAGCAACGCACCACCGCCAGTCAGCACAATGCCCCGCTCGGCAATGTCAGATGCCAACTCCGGCGGAGACTGTTCCAGGGCGCTCTTCACCGCTTGGACGATGGCTGCCAGGGATTCCTGCAGCGCTTCCAGAATCTCTTCGCTGTTCAGGGTAAATGCCCGGGGCACCCCTTCCGCCAGGTTACGGCCGCGTACGTCGATTTCACGCAGCTCAAGCCCTTCAAAGGCGCAGCCAATCTCTTGCTTGATGCGCTCGGCGGTGGAGTCCCCGATCAGGCTGCCGTAGTTGCGGCGCACATAAGTGACAATGGCCTCATCGAACTTGTCACCACCGACCCGCACTGACTCCGCGTAGACGATCCCGTTAAGGGAAATGATCGCCACTTCCGTGGTGCCGCCGCCGATGTCCACCACCATGGAACCGTTGGCCTCTTCCACGGGCAGGCCAGCACCGATCGCAGCTGCCATGGGCTCCTCGATCAGGAACACCTCGCGGGCACCGGCGCCGATCGCCGACTCCCGGATGGCCTTGCGTTCAACCTGGGTGGATTTGCTGGGGACACAGACCAAGACCCGTGGGCTTGGGGTGATAAAGCTGTTCTCGTGAACCTTGTGGATAAAATGCTGCAGCATTTTCTCGGTAACCACAAAGTCAGCAATGACACCATCCTTCATGGGACGGATGGCGGTAATATTGCCGGGTGTACGGCCCAGCATGCGCTTGGCCTCGGAGCCGACGGCCGCTACGCTTTTTTGTGAGCCGACATTGCGGATGGCCACCACAGAGGGTTCATTCAGGACAATGCCCCGGTCACGTACGTAAATCAAGGTGTTGGCGGTACCTAAATCGATAGAGAGGTCGCTGGAAAACAGACCACGTAATTTTTTAAACATTCGATGCTTTTAACCCAATCAAACCTGTGAAATTCGGAGCAGCCTGTTGATGTGGGGGCTTGCGGCCACAACAACTTCATTTCATCCCGAGAGGACCGCTTGGCTGCGGCAACTTTAGCAACGCCTCCGGTATAGAGCAAGAATCGATTTAACGACAATTGTCGCCGCTTTCGGACGGGTCTTCACCCTATTGGAAAGCCACGATTCCCGGTGGCTCCACAACGATTCCCCAAAGGCTGGTACAACCTTAAAGACGTAACCTACGGGAGGCGCAACATGCTACACAATTCCGGCAGCCCATAGTATAGTCCAATTTTTTTGCACATCCGCGTATTTCTTGCCCTAAAAGCGGCTTTTATCATCAGATATTCCGCCTTTGTCTCCATCAATGCCGGATGTTAAACATTATTCACCGAACACGGAGAACACAGAGTGTCCATTGAACGCGGTGACGTTGAAAAAATCGCATATCTGGCGCGAATTCAGATTACCGACGCACAACTGGACAAGGTCACCGAAGACTTGTCCCGTATCCTGTCGCTGGTCGATCAAATGCAGGAAGTCTCGACCGAAGGGGTTGAGCCCATGTCCAATCCCCTGGATATGGTCCAAAGACTGCGCGCGGACCAGGTAACGGAAGAGAATCAGCGCGAGCGGTTCCAGGCCATCGCACCTGCCACTGAAGCGGGCCTCTACCTGGTACCCAAAGTGATCGAGTAAGCAGCCTTGCTGCCCTGACTCCACCCACACACACTTTTGACTGACTATCGGACTCCTATGCATACCAAGACGGCTGCCGAAATCTCTCAGGACTTACAGGCCGGGAAATACACCAGTGTGGAAATCACCCAGGTGTTCCTGCAACGAATCAAGCAGATCGATTCCTCTCTTAACAGTTACATTACCGTCAGCGAAGAACAGGCGCTGGAGCAGGCCAAGGCGGCGGATGCCCGCCGGGCTGCCGGCAACGCCGGACCATTGACTGGCGTTCCCTTCGCCCACAAAGACATTTTCTGTACCGACGGCATTCGTACTACCTGCGCCTCACGCATGCTGGAAAACTTTGTACCGCCCTACAACAGCACCGTCGCCCAAAAGCTTCTGGATGCCGGGGCCGTCTGCCTGGGCAAAACCAATATGGACGAGTTCGCCATGGGCTCCTCCAACGAGACCAGCTATTTTGGTGCGGTGAAAAACCCCTGGGAACTGTCCCGGGTCTCCGGTGGATCCTCCGGCGGTTCCGCCGCGGCTGTGGCAGCACGCCTGACCCCCTTTGCGACTGGCACGGATACGGGCGGCTCCATCCGCCAGCCAGCGGCGTTCTGTGGCCTGACCGGCCTCAAGCCCACCTACGGCCGGGTTTCCCGGCTGGGCGTGGTGGCTTTTGCTTCCAGCCTCGATCAGGCCGGCCCCATGGCGCGTACCGCCGAGGACGCCGCCCTGATGCTGCAGGCCATGGCCGGCTTCGACCCTAAAGACTCAACCTGCGCCGAACGGGACGTGCCTGATTACCTGGCAGCACTGAACCAGCCCCTGGATGGCCTGCGCATTGGCCTGCCGAAAGAGTATTTCGGTGCCGATCTCGACCCCGCCATGGCCGATCTGATCCAGGCAGCGATCAAGGAACTGGAAGCCCTCGGCGCCCAGGTCCAAGAAATCAGCCTGCCCAACACCGCCCTCTCGGTTCCGGCGTACTATGTCATCGCACCAGCGGAAGCATCGGCCAACCTGTCCCGCTTCGACGGTGTCCGTTACGGCTATCGGTGCGAAAACCCCACCAACCTGGACGACCTGTACATGCGCACCCGCGCGGAAGGCTTTGGCGACGAGGTCAAGCGCCGCATCCTGATCGGCACCTACGCCCTGTCGGCCGGCTATTACGACGCTTACTACCGCAAAGCCCAACAGATCCGTCGCCTGATCCGCGACGACTTCGTCAAGGCCCTGGAATCTGTGGATGTGATCCTAAGCCCCACAACTCCCGGTACCGCCTTCAACCTCAACGCCATGAGCGCGGACCCGGTTTCCATGTACCTCGCCGACCTCTTTACCATTCCGGTCAACCTGGCCGGGCTGCCCGCGATCTCCATGCCCGCCGGCCTGATCGACGGCCTGCCCGCCGGTCTGCAACTGGTGGGCAATTACTTTGAGGAAGCGCGTCTTTTGAATATCGCTCATCAGTTCCAGCAGCGCACCCAGTGGCACACGCTGGCGCCCCAAGGCGTCCCAGTCTGAGCCCCGCACGCCAACGACCGAGATGAACGATTAACGAGGTGAATTGAATATGGAATGGGAAGCGGTCATCGGGCTGGAAATTCACACCCAGCTATCTACCAAATCCAAGATTTTTTCAGGCTCCAGCACCGCCTTCGGTGCCGAGCCCAACACCCAGGCCTGCGCCGTTGACCTGGCCATGCCTGGCATGCTGCCGGTCCTGAACGAAGAGGCTGTGCGCATGGCGGTCATGTTCGGCCTGGCCATTGAGGCCGAGATCGGCAAGCGCTCGGTGTTTGATCGCAAGAACTACTTCTATCCGGACCTGCCCAAAGGATACCAGACCAGCCAGTTTGAGTTTCCCATCGTGGGGCGCGGCCATGTGGAAATCCAACTGGAAGACGGCACCAACAAGCAGATCGGTGTGACCCGGGCGCACCTGGAAGAAGACGCAGGCAAATCCCTGCACGAAGACTTCCACGGCATGACCGGCATTGACCTGAACCGGGCCGGCACCCCCTTGCTGGAGATCGTCTCCGAACCGGATATGCGCAGCGCCAAGGAAGCGGTGGCCTACCTGCGCAAGATCCACTCCATTGTGACCTACCTGGGGATCTGTGACGGCAACATGGCCGAAGGTTCCATGCGCTGCGACTGTAACGTGTCGGTGCGCCCCAAAGGCCAAAAGGAGTTCGGCACCCGCACTGAAATCAAGAACGTCAACTCCTTCCGCTTTGTGGAACGGGCCATCAATTCCGAAATCCAGCGCCAGATCGAGATTCTGGAAGACGGCGGCAGGGTCATTCAGGAAACCCGCCTGTATGACGCCGACAAAAACGAAACCCGCTCCATGCGCAGCAAGGAGTTCGCCAACGACTACCGCTACTTCCCCTGTCCGGACCTGCTGCCGGTGGTGATTGGCGATGACTATATCGAGGCGATCCGCCAGTCCCTGCCGGAACTGCCGGAGCAGAAGCGCCAGCGGTTCTCCGAGCAGTATGGCCTGAGCGACTACGATGCATCTGTACTCTCAGCCTCCCGCGCCATGGCGGACTACTTCGAGCGCGTTGCCGAAGTGGCTGGTGACGCCAAGCTGGCCGCCAACTGGGTCATGGTGGAACTGTCCCGGTTGCTGAACCAGAACAACCTGGAAATCGAGCAAAGCCCGATCCCGGCCGAGCACCTGGGCCAGCTGATTCAGCGTATCCGCGACAATACCATTTCCGGCAAGATCGCCAAGCAGGTATTCGAGGACATGTGGAATGGCGAAGGCAGCCCCGACCACATCATCGAGACCAAAGGACTGAAGCAGGTTACCGACACAGGCGCCATCGAGGCGGTTGTTGACGAGATCATCGCCAAGAACCCGGCCCAGGTGGAGCAGTACCGTGCCGCGGACGAAGACCGACGCAAGAAGCTGATCGGCTTTTTCGTGGGCCAGACCATGAAAGCCTCTCAGGGCAAGGCCAACCCGCAACAGGTGAATGAAGTGTTGAAGAAGAAGCTGGAAGGCTGAGCAACCAACTCAGGAGCCCAAGCCTCCCCTCTCCCTCCTGGGGAGAGGGGCTGGGGGAGAGGGCTGGACTTTCAGGCTTACTCAAAGTCTAAGCGTGGCTGAAAACTCGCGCCCTCTCCCTAACCCTCTGCCTGCGCGGCCCGCCCAGAGGGAGAGGGAATTCATCTTTCGGGAATTCTAATCCCTACTCCACCGGCGACGCCCAAAGGTCGTGCTCGTCGGAGTGCTCGACCTCCACCGTCAGAATATCCCCCGGCTGCACGTCAGTTACCCCGTTCAGGTACACCAAACCGTCGATTTCCGGAGCATCGGCCTGGCTGCGGGCAATGGCGCCTTCTTCGTCCACTTCGTCCACGATCACCTGGATACGCTTGCCCACCTTCTGGGCCAGGCGTTTGGCGCTGATTTCAGCCTGCTTGGCCATAAAGCGCTCCAGACGTTCCTGCTTCACCTCTTCCGGTACCGGGTCAGGCAGCTCGTTGGCGGGCGCTCCTTCCACCGGGGAATAGGCAAAGCAACCCACCCGATCCAGTTGTGCCTCTTCCAGCCAGTCCAGCAGTAGCTGGAAATCTTCTTCAGTTTCACCGGGGAAGCCGACAATAAAAGTGGAGCGAATCATCAACTCGGGACAAATCTCACGCCACTTCTTGATTCGCGCCAAGGTATTTTCCGCATGGGCCGGGCGCTTCATCAGCTTCAGAATGCGCGGGCTGGCGTGTTGGAAGGGAATATCCAGATACGGCAGTAGCTTGCCTTCTGCCATCAGGGGGATGACATCGTCCACATGAGGATAGGGATAAACATAGTGCAGACGGACCCACACGCCCATCCGGCCCAACTGCTCACAGAGGTCCAGCATACGGGTCTTGACCGGACGGCCATCCCAGAACCCGGTACGGTATTTGATATCCACCCCATAGGCACTGGTATCCTGGGAGATGATCAATAGCTCCTTGACACCGTTATCCACCAGCCGCTTGGCTTCTTCCAGCACCTCACCCACCGGACGGCTCACCAGGTCGCCCCGCATGGAGGGAATGATGCAGAAGGTGCAGCGGTGGTTGCAGCCTTCCGAAATTTTTACATAGGCATAATGGCGCGGCGTCAGCTTGATGCCCTGAGGGGGAATTAGGCTGGTAAAGGGGTCGTGCTGGGGCGGGATCTGCTCATGGACCGCACCGACCACTGCTTCATAGGCCTGCGGGCCGGTCACTTTCAGCACGTTCGGGTATTGCTGGCGGATTTCCTCTTCCTTAACGCCCAGACAGCCCGTGACGATCACCTTGCCGTTTTCAGCCAAGGCCTCCCCAATGGCATCCAGGGATTCCGCCACCGCACTGTCAATAAAACCGCAGGTATTGACCACCACCACATCGGCCTGGTCATAGGTGGGAACAATCTCATACCCTTCCGAACGCAACTGCGTGAGAATCCGTTCGGAATCCACCAAAGCCTTGGGACATCCCAGGCTTACAAAACCAACTTTTCCATTCTGTGCAGACATGGCAAAACCTCTGGCATTCGCCTTGCGAATAAAAGGCGAGCATTCTACCCCAACCGGAGGGTCACTTGAATGTTTTCAAGGCAAGTGCTATTACGTAGTGACGCAACAACATCCTGGTATTGTATCCAACCAGACCTGTTAAGGTCTCCGGCTCGGGCGGATGATACCCCGGACAAGCGAGCCGCAGGCGCTTATCAGGTACCCAGGCGCAATCAACGCCCTTGCCCGCCCTGCTGCTAACGACGCCCAAAGTGAATACCCTGTCACTTTTAGGCCGCAGCCAATTTGCTACACTTGATAGGCAGGAAAGCTCGTGCCCGACATTCAGCATAATATTGTGACCATGATCCAAAGCAGCTCTGCAACAATGACCCTGAAAAGAAACCTGCGGCATCACCTCCGTGTTCCCATCCGTGTACCGGCAACGGTCCAGACGCGAGAGGGCCAGCCAGTATCAGCGGAAGTTGCCAACATCTCCCGGGCAGGGGTTATGCTGGAATGCGACCGGCAGACACTCGAGCTCATACACCCCAAGGCGATGACCGCGAACCCCGGCAGCCCCCTGGAAACCGCCCTGGCCTTCACCATCCCCAGCCAGATCGGCGGCAAGGTTGCCATCAACTGCACCTGCCACATCATCTATGCCAGACGCCTGTCCCGGGATGTCTTCCACGTCGGCCTGGAGTTCAAGGACCTGGAAGAACACCTGGCTCCCCATCTGGAGCACTATATTGAGGCCCACCGCGAAATTACGCCCCACGGTGAAGACTGATTACCAAAAACACATGGGAAAGGCTGGCCGCAACAACCTGGCCCGCTGTTAACCACCACTATCTCTTATCCTCCCTCTATACCTCTTCTCTGTTTTCTTGGCTCACAGCCTCTGCAGCGGGTATGGCCTCAAGTCATATGTTTATGAATTTTTGTTCTAACCAGACCGCTACTTATAATCACCCTCCCTTTGCTATAGTAGCCGCCTAATTCAAACAGACCTTTGCTGCCTCACCTCTTATGCCAGTTGATCCCCCGGGGCCACCGAGACGGCAGCAGGGACGTTCAAGGACTTGCCCCCAGCCATCGCGACTTTGATGAGTGACCGTATGACAGAGTACAACCTGACCCATCTCAAGCAGCTTGAAGCCGAAAGCATTCATATCATTCGTGAGGTCGCCGCCGAATTCGAGCGGCCGGTCATGCTGTACTCCATCGGCAAGGACTCAGCTGTGATGCTGCACCTGGCCCTAAAAGCCTTCTACCCTGGCAAGCCGCCTTTCCCGCTGATGCACGTGGACACCACCTGGAAATTCAAAGACATGATTGCGTTCCGGGAAAAGCAGGCCAAAAAGTATGGCCTTGACCTGATCGTGCACGTCAACCAGGACGGTATCGACGCCGGGATCAACCCCTTCACCCACGGCAGCGCCAAGCACACGGACGTCATGAAGACCGAGGGCCTGAAACAGGCCCTGAACAAGTATAAGTTTGATGCTGCCTTCGGGGGCGCCCGCCGGGATGAAGAGAAGTCCCGGGCCAAAGAGCGGGTGTATTCCTTCCGGGACGAGTTCCACCGCTGGGACCCGAAAAACCAGCGCCCGGAGCTTTGGAACATTTATAACGGCAAGATCAACAAGGGCGAGAGCATCCGCGTCTTCCCCCTGTCCAACTGGACCGAGCTGGATATCTGGCAGTACATCCACCTGGAAAACATCGACATTGTCCCTCTGTACTTTGCCGCGGAACGTCCCGTGGTGGAGCGGGATGGCGCCCTGATCATGGTGGACGACGAGCGCATGCCGCTCAAACCCGGAGAGACGCCCATGAAAAAGATGGTGCGGTTCCGCACCCTGGGCTGCTATCCGCTGACGGGTGCCGTGGAATCTACCGCCGCCACGCTGCCGGACATTATTCAGGAAATGCTGCTGACCCGCAGCTCCGAACGTCAGGGCCGGGTCATTGACCACGACCAGGCGGGCTCCATGGAACAAAAGAAACGGGAAGGCTATTTCTGACCGCAGCGGCCGTCGCCCGCAACGGCCGGGAACTCCGGCACCAGACCAAATTTGGCACCAGCGGACATGGGCCGCAGGAGCAACGGGATTAGAAGAGTACGAACATGTCACACCAATCCGAGCTGATCAGTACCGATATCAACGCCTACCTCAAGCAGCATGAACAGAAGGAACTGCTGCGGTTTCTGACCTGTGGCAGCGTGGACGATGGCAAAAGCACCCTGATCGGGCGCCTGCTGCACGACTCCAAGATGATCTATGAAGACCATCTGGAAGCCATCAAGAAAGACAGCGCCAAAGTAGGTACCACCGGCGACCGCCCGGACCTGGCCCTGCTGGTGGACGGCCTGCAGGCGGAGCGGGAACAGGGCATCACCATTGATGTGGCCTACCGCTATTTCTCCACCGCCAAGCGCAAGTTCATCATTGCCGACACCCCTGGCCATGAGCAGTACACCCGGAACATGGCCACCGGCGCCTCTACCGCCGACCTGGCCATCATCCTGATGGATGCCCGCAAAGGGGTGCTGACCCAGACCAAGCGCCACAGTTTTATTGCCTCGCTCCTGGGCATCCACCATATCGTGGTGGCGGTCAACAAAATGGACCTGGTGGACTACAGCGAGGAGCGCTTCAATGAACTGCGGGCGCAATACCTGGCCTTCAGCGAAAGCCTGAACCTGCCCAATATCCACTTTGTGCCCATTTCCGCCCTGGAAGGGGACAACGTGGTTAACGCCAGTGAACATACTCCCTGGTATCAGGGCCAGACCCTCATGGAAATCCTGGAGACGGTCGAGATTTCCAAGGCCAAGAACATGGAAGATTTCCGCTTCCCGGTGCAATACGTCAACCGCCCCAACCTCAACTTCCGGGGCTATTGCGGCACCGTGGCCTCTGGCGTTATCCGCAAGGGCGACACCATCCAGGTACTGCCCTCCGGCATGACCAGCACCGTCAAGGAAATCGTCACCTTTGATGGGGAGCTGGAAGAAGCCTTTACGGACCAGTCGGTCACCCTGACCCTGACCGATGAGATCGATATCTCCCGCGGGGACATGATCGTCAAGCCAGACAACCTGCCGGCGGTCTCCAACCGGTTTGTGGCGACCCTGGTGTGGATGGCGGAACAGCCCCTGCAAATTGGCAAGCAGTACTACATCAAGCTGGGCAACAGCCTGATCAGCGGCATGGTCAGCAAAATCCGCTACCAGACTGACGTGAACACCCTGGAGCGGGAAGAAGTCGATGAGCTGAATCTCAACGGCATCGGCCTGTGCGAGTTCACCCTGAACCAGCCGGCGGTCTTCGACCCTTATCAGCAGAACCGGGCGACCGGCGCCTTTATCGTGATTGACCGGCTGACCAACGTCACCATCGGTGCCGGCATGGTGGAAAGCGCGGCTGCGGGCACGTCCGTGGAAGACTTCAAGCCGGTCTCCGAGCAAGAGCGCCAAAACCGCCTGGACCAAAAGCCCTTCCTGGTGCTGACCCGGGGCAAAATGGCCGACAAGCTGGCCTATGCGATCGAACGGTTCCTGTTCGACGCGGGCAAGACTTCCCTGGTGGTGGAAGATCCCAGCGTGGAACGTCGCCAGGAAGCCGCCCACTGGCTCACCCGCGCCGGCTTGATTGCCATTGTCCCGCTGGCCGAGGGCGAAACCCTGCCGGCCAAGGAAGCGTTCAGCGTTGCGGCCGATGCGGACGAAACCTTGAGCGATGCCATCCAACAGCTGGCAGAGCAGCTCCGTAACAACAAACTGCTCTAAGCAGAACCGCACCGTTCAGACATGCGGTACCCCCTGCCCCTTCCGCCCACCGGGTGTGAAGGGGCTTCTTTTTTCAAGACTCTTAACGCCGGGCTTTGGACAGGGATGCGGACAACGCCTCCAGGCAACGATCCACATGATCGGGCCGACAGCCGTTGCCCATGAGCCCGATCCGCCAGATCTTGCCTTTCATCGGCCCCAGACCGGCACTGATTTCCAGCCCGAAGTCCTCCAGCATCAGGCTTCGAACCCGGGCATCATCCACTCCTTCCGGAATCTTCACCACATTCAGCATGGGAAGCCGCGCGGCGGGCTCCACCATCAACTCCAGCCCCAGGCTTTCCAGACCATCCCGCAAGCGTTCATGCATGGCCCAATGGCGCGCCCAGGACTGTTCGAGCCCCTCTTCCAGCAGCATGACCAGGGCTTCGTGCAAGGCGAACAAGGCATTGATCGGCGCGGTATGGTGATACACCCTCTGCTCCCCTTCCTGCCAATAGCCCATCACCAACTGCATATCCAGAAACCAGCTTTGGATGGGGTGCCGGCGCTCCAGAATCGCCTGACGGGCCCGCTCGCTAAAGGTAATGGGCGACAGGCCGGAAACACAGGACAGGCACTTCTGGGTACCGCTATAGACGACATCCGCCTGCCAGTCATCCGCCAACACGGGCATGCCGCACCAGGACGTGACCGCATCCACCAGGCTCAGGCAACCATGTTCCCCAGCCAGCCGGCACAGGGTCTGGGCATCACTGGCCGCGCCGGTGGAGGTTTCCGCATGGACAAACGCCAGCACCTTGGCATCCTGATGGCGGGCTAAGGTATCGGCCACTTTCTGGGGATCAACGGCCTTGCCCCACTCTTCCTCCACCAAGGCGACTTCACAGCCCATCCGCACCGCATTGGCCGCCATGCGTTGGCCAAACACCCCGTTGACGCAAACCACCACCTTATCGCCCGGCTCCAGCAGGTTGGCAAAGGCCGCCTCCATACCGGCCGAGCCCGGCGCCGAGATAGGCAGGGTCAAAGCGTTCTCCGTAAAGAAGCTGGCCTGCAGCATTTCCTTCACCTCATCCATGAGGCGAATGAACTCCGGATCCAGATGCCCAATGGTGGGCCGTGACAGCGCTGCCAGTACACGGGGGTGGATATCGGAAGGGCCAGCTCCCATCAAAATCCGCTGGGGTGGCGTAAAACTTTGTACTTTCATGACTTGTCATCCTTATTCTTGTTATGGTCTCCCTGAGCCCAGAGGCTATCATGGAGGGAGCCGGAACGTTTCGGAAATCTCCTGGCTCTGAGCATTGCGTCACGCCTCTCGATCCGCTACCGTCAGCGCTCCGCCACCAACAGGGCCTGCCTAGGTTCGAGCGTGCATCCAAGTTCTTCCCGGCCCCGCAGGCTGGCCGGCAGCAATAAGTGTCGATTGAGTTCTTATGGCTTTACAACATCTTGTTTTTCATCGTATCCAGAAGTGGCAGGAAGACGGCGAGGTCTCCCTCAAGCTGCGTAATGAGGCCCACGCCATCGGTGCCGACGCGGAGTCCCTGTTCAACACCCTGCGCAAGACGTTCAACGGCAAGGCCGGCAAAAACTATGGCTGCTTCCAGGATGATTACGCCAGCTTTCCGGTCAGCCGCTGGCTACAGGAATGTCTAGACGAAAAGATTCCCTTCGCCCGCTTCAGCCAACTGGTCATGGAACGCCTGCAACAGGCCCTGCAAGAGGCGCCGGTGTGCCTGGATGGTTCCGTCATGCTGGCATTGGATCAACGCCCGGAAGGGCATGACCTGTACTTTTTCCTGATTCCCGAGGCCTCCAGTTTCCAGCTCACCAACGACCTGGAGCTGACCCTGACCGAGCACTTGGATCCCGCCCACCTGGACATCGCCGCCCGGATCGAGCTTGATGCCTGGAAGGGCAAGCACCGCAGCGACAGTTACATCACCACCTTAGTCGGCGGCGGGGCCAAGGCCCGGGCCGAGGTCGTGCTCAACACCCTGGGTTTTGTCAGCGCCATCGACATCAAGGAGGAAACCAACACCTTCCTGCAGGCAGTGGAGCAGTTTTCCGCCCAACTGCCCCAGGAAGAAGAGCCCCAGTACCGCAAGCGAGTCTACGATTACTGTGTGGAGCAGGAGCAGTTCGGCGAGCCGGTTGAGCTGGAAACCCTGTCGCGCCTGATTGATGAGAAGAACCCCCAGGCCTTTGCCGAGTTCGCCCGCAACCAGGAAACGCCCCTGAGCGACGAAATCCGTCCCGACCGTCGCCGGCTGAGGTCCCTGGTCAAGTTCAGCGGCCGGGCCAAAGGTGTCACCTTGTCCTTTTCTTCGGACGCCATCGACCAGACCGTCATCTACGACCCGGAATCCGGCTCCCTGACCATCCGTGAGCTGCCGGCCGCGCTCAAGCAACAGCTCAACCGCTACCTGAAACGCCAGCAAGGTGAGTAAATGCGAGCTCTGGGGTGGTTTGCCTTTCTGCTCCTGCTGGGGCCGGCGATCACATTCGCCTCGGCCCAGGCTCCCCCAGAGTGGCCGGAACTGGAGCTGGTCCACGCCTATCGGCTGAGTTGGCCGGGCAACTTCCAGCCCTCGGGGTTAACCGCCTGCCAGGGCAAGTTGCTGACGGTGTCTGACCGGCATGACCTGGAAATCCAGGAAATCCGCCTGGGTGCCAACGGCCAGGCGGAAGTCCGCCCCTTTGGACGCTTCACAGAGCTGCCGCCACCGCCGCCTTTAGCCACCGCCGTGGACGTGTTGCGCCAGATGATCCTCACCCTGGTGGGCAAACAATACGACTGGGAAGGCATCACCTGCGATGACCAAGGGAGTCTGTACCTGGCCAGCGAGGCCTACAGCGCCGTGCTGAAGATCCCAACCCAGGGCCCCCTGCACTGGATTACCCTGGCGCCCCACCCGGAGATCCAGGCCCGCAAGCTGCTGGGCCAGGCCAATGCCGGCATTGAGGGAGTGCAATGGCTGCCCGGTAATTCTCTGATGATCGCCGCGGAATCCAACCCAGCCGGACTGATTCGCTGTCGGATCGATCACGGCCTGTGCCACCCCGAACAGGTACGGGTCCTGTCCGATACCCAGCTGCCGCCGGACATACAAACCCGGGACATCAGTGGCGTCTCGACCGCCGCCCAACGCCTCTATGTGCTGGAGCGCTACCATGCCCGGGTTTGCCGGCGGGATACCAAAGACTTCAAGATCGAGCGCTGCTACAGTTTCAAGGCTACGGAAAAGCACCCGCGCCATGCCCACCGGGGAGCGGCTTGGGGTCAGGCGGAAGGGCTGCAGGTTCTGGAGGATCGGATTTTCCTGGTGATCGACAACAATGGCCGGGTGCTGCGCAGCGACCCCTCCTCTACCGACACCTGGCTGTTTGAGTTCCGGCGTCCGGACGGCTTCTGAGCCTAACGCCCGCCCATGCTATCCCCCGAGAGCTGTTCGGTTTATAATCTTGCGCCTGTTTTCCGGCATCACGTTCTCTGTCTATCGGTGTTTCCATGGTGAAAAAGCTTTATATCAAAACCCACGGCTGCCAAATGAACGAGTACGATTCGGCTCGTATGGCCGACCTCCTGGGGGAAAGCCACCAGGTAGTACTGACTGACAATCCCGATGAGGCCGATATCCTGCTGCTCAACACCTGCTCCATTCGGGAGAAAGCCCAGGAGAAAGTCTTCCATCAGCTGGGCCGCTGGAAAAAGCTGAAAAATTCCAAGCCGGATCTGGTTATCGGTGTGGGCGGCTGCGTGGCCAGCCAGGAAGGGGGGGCCATTCGTGAGCGGGCGCCCTACGTGGACCTGGTGTTTGGCCCCCAAACCCTGCACCGCCTGCCGGAAATGGTGGACGCCGCCCGGGATTTGAAAATCCCCATGGTGGACATTACCTTCCCGGAGATCGAAAAGTTCGACAACCTGCCGCCGCCCAGCGTGGAAGGGCCGACCGCCTTTGTCTCCATCATGGAAGGCTGCAGCAAGTACTGCACTTTCTGCGTGGTTCCCTATACCCGCGGGGAGGAAGTCAGCCGCCCGTTTGACGATGTGATCGCCGAAGTGGTTCACCTGGCCTCCCAGGGCGTGCGTGAGGTCAACCTGCTGGGCCAGAACGTTAACGCCTACCGCGGTGCCATGCACGACGGCAGCGAAGTGGATCTGGCCGAGCTGATCACCTACATTGCCGCCATCGAAGGCATCGACCGCATTCGCTTCACCACCTCCCATCCCATGGAGTTCAGCGACAGCCTGATCGAGGTCTATCGCCAGGTTCCGGAACTGGTCAGCCACCTGCACTTGCCGGTGCAAAGCGGCTCCGACCGTATTCTCGCGGCTATGAAGCGGGGCCACGTGGTGCAGGACTATATCGACAAGATCCAGCGCCTGCGGGAGATTCGCCCGGATATCAGCATTTCCTCCGACTTCATCATTGGTTTCCCCGGAGAAACCGATGAGGATTTCGAGCAAACCATGGATCTGATCCACCAGATCGGCTTCGATACTTCATTTAGCTTCATCTACAGCCGCCGTCCGGGCACCCCGGCCTCCGAGCTGCCGGATGACACGCCAGAAGAGGTCAAGAAGCAACGTCTGGCCATTCTCCAGGATCGTATTGCCCAACATGCCCAGCAGATCAGCCGCCGCATGGTGGGTACCATCCAGCGTATCCTGGTGGAAGGGCCGTCCAAGAAAGACCCCAGCGAGCTGCAGGGACGGACGGAAAACAACCGGATCGTCCACTTCCGCACCGACGACCCGTCCGTGGTTGGCCACTTCATCGACGTGCGGATCACCACGGCCTTCCCCAATTCCCTCCGAGGCGAACGGGTTGACGACGCCAAGTATTGATTTTGCGGCGCGTGCCCTTATGTAGTAGCCAAAGTGGGAGCAGCCACGGCGCAATGCTTTTTCCATAATGTAGGGGAAAGCATTGCCCGATCCATCATGGGACAGGGTATGCTCACCACAGCAGAATTATCATGCCCAGATCCGAGAGAAACAGTTTGACCGACAAGCCTCAGCAGTTTTACCTGGAACCCGCCGACGCCAACCGCCTGGCAGCACTCAGCGGCCAATTCGATGAGAACCTGAGGCTGCTGGAAAAGCGCCTGCAGGTCCACATTAGCCAGCACGGCAACAGCTTTCGGGTCCAGGGCGAGTCCCGCCGTACCCAGGCCGCCGCCGAAATCATCAAACACCTGTACCGGGAAACGGAAGCCAATACGGAAATTTCCAAAGAGCTGGTGCACCTGTTCATCCAGGAATCGGGACAGGAAGCCCTCGACCCGGAGGATGGCGACACGCCTTCGGAGCTGGTGGTGATCCGCACTCCCAGGATGCATATCCGCCCCCGGGGGAAAACCCAGACCCAGTACGTCAAGACCATGGCCACCCATGACATCAACTTCGGGATAGGCCCGGCCGGGACTGGCAAGACCTACCTGGCGGTGGCCTGCGCTGTGCAAGCTTTACAGAACGAAGAGGTCAAACGCATCCTGCTGGTTCGCCCCGCGGTGGAAGCCGGCGAGAAGCTGGGCTTTCTGCCGGGTGATTTAAGCCAGAAAGTGGATCCTTACTTGCGCCCCCTCTACGATGCCCTTTATGAAATGCTGGGTTTTGACCAGGTCACCCGCCTGATCGAGCGTAACGTCATTGAGATCGCGCCTTTGGCCTTTATGCGGGGCCGGACCCTGAACAACGCCTTTATCATCCTGGATGAAAGCCAGAACACCACCCGGGAGCAGATGAAAATGTTCCTCACCCGGATCGGCTTCGGCTCCACCGCCGTCATCACTGGTGACGTCACCCAGGTGGATCTGCCCCGTGGCACCCAGTCCGGCCTGATCCAGGCCATTCAAGTGCTCAAAGGCGTCAAAGGCATTGGCTTCAGCCAGTTCACCAGCAAGGATGTGGTCCGCCACCCCCTGGTGCAACGCATCGTGGAAGCCTACGACCAATACGAAGAGAAGCACGAGCACTGACATGTTAACCCTGGACCTGCAGGTTGCCTCCGAGAGCGACCAGATCCCTTCCGAACCGGACCTGAAGCAGTGGGCCACGGTAGCCCTGCGCGAACCGGGCCTGCCAACGGAAGTAACCATACGCATTGTGGATGAGGCGGAAAGTGCGGAGCTGAATCTGACCTACCGCAACAAATCCGGCCCCACCAACGTGCTATCCTTTGAATTTGAAATACCGCCTGGAGTCGAGTTACCTGAACGCCCTCTCGGTGACTTGGTCATCTGTGCCCCCGTTGTGGAACGGGAAGCCCGTGAACAAGGCAAGAGCCTGACCGCTCATTGGGCGCATATGGTGATCCATGGTATGCTCCACCTCCAAGGTTACGATCACATCCTCGACGCTGATGCCGAGGTAATGGAAACCCTAGAAACCGAGCTTATGACTCAACTCGGTTTTCCTGCCCCTTATGAGGATTAGTAACGGAACCTCCAATGAGTGACGACCATTCGAACTCGAGCCAGAATCGGCAATCCTGGCTCGAAAAGTTGTCCCAAGCATTCGCCGGCGACCCTGAAACCAAAGAAGACATTCTCGAAATCCTGCGAGCGGCACAACGGCGCGACATCATCGATGAAGATGCCCTGAGCCTGATCGAAGGCGCCATGCAGGTGACCGACATGCAGGTGCGGGAAATTATGGTTCCCCGGGCCCAAATGGTCATCGTCAACATCTCCGAACCGCCCGCGGACTTCCTGGCCAAGATCTTCGAGTCTGCCCATTCCCGCTTTCCGGTGATCGACGATGATCCTGACGACGTGATCGGCATCCTGCTGGCCAAAGACCTGCTGGGCCTGATGCTGCACGGCAACCTGAACAAGGACAAGATCCTGGATATCCTGCGCCCCGCGACCTTTGTGCCGGAGAGCAAGCGGCTCAACCACCTGCTGAAAGAATTCCGCAGCACCCGCAACCACATGGCCATTGTGGTGGACGAGTATGGCGGGGTGGCAGGTCTGGTCACCATCGAAGACGTGCTGGAACAGATTGTCGGCGAGATCGAGGATGAGCACGATATCGACGACGAAGGCCTGATCAAGCCCCGGGGCGCCGAGGAGTATGCCGTCAAGGCCCTCACGCCCATCGAAGAGTTCAACGAGTTTTTCCAGTCCGACATGGACGACACCGAGTTCGACACCATTGGCGGCTTGGTGCTGAAACGTTTCGGACGCCTGCCCAAACGGGGTGAAGCCGTCGACTTCGGAGGCTTCCGCTTCAAGGTCCTGAACGCGGATAACCGCCAAGTGAGACTCCTGCAAGTTACCCGCATCTGACAATCGACAATATCATGACGGACAAAGCAGCCAAAATTCTTGGATGGCTCGCGCCTCTAGTGGCAGGCGGCCTGATCACCCTCTCTTTTGCCCCGTTCTTCTGGTGGCCCCTGGGTATCCTGGGCGCACTACTGATGGCCTGGACTTGGCGCCAGCAGACACCGCGCCAGGCTTTCCTGTCTGGCTGGCTGTTGGGGGTCGGCCTGTTTGGTAGTGGCGCCTCCTGGATCTACGTCAGCATCCATGTCCATGGCTATGCCCCCGTCCCCCTGGCACTCTTCCTGACCCTGCTGTTCGTCATGGGCCTGGCCCTGTTCCCGGCACTCCAGGGTTGGCTGCTGGCCCGTTTTTTACGCCGTGACGGGGTCTGGTACCTGTTGTCATTTCCCAGCCTCTGGATGCTGGCCGAATGGTTCCGGGGCTGGTTTCTCACCGGCTTTCCCTGGCTGTATCTGGGCACGGCCCATGTGGAGACGCCGTTGGCAGGCTGGGCGCCGGTCGCTGGTGTCTTCGGGGTGAGCTTTGTGGTTGCCTTCAGCGCCGTGGCCTTACTGGCAGCCTTCCAGAACCGCAACCGACCAGCCTATGCAGGGTTGCTGATCGCTGTGCTGCTATGGGGGGCCGGCGCTGGACTTCGCACGTACTCCTGGTCCACCCCCCTCAACGCCCCACTCCGGGTAGCCCTGGTGCAGGGCAACATCGCCCAGGAACTGAAATGGCGGGAAGATGAACAGCTCAACACCATCCGCACCTACCGGCGACTGAGCCAGCCTTATTGGGACCATGACCTGGTCCTGTGGCCGGAAACCGCCATTCCGCTTTTCATGCATCAAGCCCAGCCCTTACTGGATGTCCTCTCCCGGGAAGCGCGCACCCAGGGGGCCACTCTGATCAGCGGCATTCCTACCGCTTATCCCCGCCAGGAAGTCCCCGGCTACCGGATCCACAACAGCATTCTGGCCCTAGGCAACGGCTCCGGCATCTATCACAAGCAAAAGCTGGTGCCCTTTGGCGAATATGTGCCTCTGGAGTCGGTGCTGCGGGGTTTGATCCAGTTTTTCGACCTGCCCATGTCCAGCTTTACGCCAGGTGCCCGCCACCAGGCACCGCTGATGCTGGGTCAAACCACCACCAGCCCCTTTATCTGCTATGAGGTGGTCTATCCGGACTTTGTCGCCGCCATGGGCAGCAACAGCGACCTGCTCCTGACAATCAGTAACGACAGCTGGTTCGGCGCCTCCATCGGGCCCCATCAACACTTGCAGATCGCCCAGATGCGGGCCCTGGAAAACGCCCGCTATATGGTGCGGGCCACCAATAACGGCATATCCGCCATCATCGATGAAAAAGGTCGGGTCCTGGACCGCTCTCAGCAGTTCGTTGCGGAAGTACTGACCGGCACTGCGCAGCCGATGCAGGGCCGCACTCCCTTTTCCCAGACCGGCTCCATGCCGACCCTGGTGCTGGCAATTGCCCTGGCACTACTGGCCCGACGTCCCCGCCAGGCCCAGCCATCCAGCACTTAAGCGGGTGGCGGTTCGGCACCTAACTCCGGCTCCCGGGGCCAACGGGCGGTAATGCGCTTGAAGTAAGATTGACCACAGGTGTGGCAAGGCTGAATTTCCGTCGTTTCCACCAGGCACACCATATGGCCACAGTTGAGGCACTGGAGCATGCCGGCGCAAGCAATCTCGCCGGCCATATAGGAGCCGGCGTCATGCTGGAGCCTTTGATCCAGCTCGACCAATTCCACTTGGGTCTTATCGGCGATGGAGAACAGCAGATCCCGGGCCTTGGCCTCCACCACGGAGAGATCCACGCCCAACCAGCCCGCCACGCCGTCACCGGTCTCCTGCACATAGTAGCGCAGGTCCTGAAGATCCCTGCGCACGTAGGCTTTGAGCAGCTCAATCTCGTCCCGGGTTAGCTCACCAAGCTCAACTTCCACCTCAACAGCTTTATCGATCTCCTCTTTCACCGTCTCCCAGGTCCTGCCCTCCATGTTTGCCAGAGCATGATCAACCCGCTCTAGAATACGGTTATAGGCGCCAGCCGCCTGTTGAGAGTGTTGTGGGGCTCCAGTTTTCCCTGCCATAGCCTTGTCCTCCGGTTCCGCTTCTATCTGTCGTCCGGTCATTAGGTTACAATAGAGCCCTTTTCACTGTATTTCCAAGAATTAGGCTTCGCCTCCCGGCACCCCTGGTTTCCGACCGGCGGCGATAATGGCGACCGCTCCTGATGGGTAGTCGTCCTGGTTAAACGCACAACGACAAGCTAGAGAACGATGGAAGAACTTTATCATCCGCGCACAATCGAGCAAGAAGTACAGACCTACTGGGAAAAGAACCAGTCATTCAAGGTCAAGGAAGAGCCAGGTAAGGAAAAATTCTACTGCTTGTCCATGTTCCCCTACCCCAGTGGCAAACTTCACATGGGGCACGTCCGCAACTACACAATCGGCGACGTGATCTCCCGCTATCAACGGATGCTGGGCAAGAATGTCCTGCAACCCATGGGTTGGGATGCCTTTGGCCTGCCCGCCGAGAACGCAGCGGTTAAAAATGGCGTAGCGCCTGCCAAGTGGACGTACGAGAACATCGATTACATGAAAAACCAGCTCAAGCAGCTGGGCTTTGGCTATGACTGGAGCCGGGAACTGGCCACCTGCGCGCCGGACTACTACCGCTGGGAGCAATGGTTCTTCACCAAGCTGTACGAAAAAGGCCTGGTCTACAAAAAGATGGCCACCGTCAACTGGGACCCGGTCGACCAGACCGTACTGGCCAACGAGCAGGTTATCGACGGCCGTGGTTGGCGCTCCGGCGCCCTGGTGGAGCGTAAGGAAATTCCCCAGTGGTTCGTCAAGATCACCGACTATGCGGACGAGCTGCTGGCAGATCTGGATAAGCTGGAAGGTTGGCCGGAACAGGTCAAGACCATGCAGCGCAACTGGATTGGTCGCTCTGAAGGGGTCGAGCTCCAGTTCGCCGTCAAGGATCAGGACAAGCCCCTGACCGTCTACACCACCCGTCCTGACACGCTGATGGGGGTCACCTATGTGGCCGTTGCCGCCCAGCACCCCCTCGCCCTCCAGGCCGCCCAGAACAACCCGGCTCTGAAGGCCTTTATCGAAGACTGCAGCCACATCAAAGCCGCAGAAGCCGAACTGGCCACCATGGAAAAGAAAGGCATGGACACCGGTCTGAAAGCCGTTCACCCCATCACGGGTGAGGAAGTGCCCGTGTGGGTCGCCAACTTCGTGCTGATGGACTACGGCTCCGGCGCGGTAATGTCCGTACCCGCCCACGACGAGCGGGATCATGAGTTTGCCCTACAGTTCGGCCTGCCCATCAAGCAGGTGATCGCCCCCCGTGACGGCGCGGAAATCGACGTCCAGGAAGCGGCCTTCACGGACAAAGGCATTCTGGTGAACTCCGGCGCCTTCACCGGCATGACCTCGGAAGAAGCCTTCGATGCCATCGCCGAGAAGCTGGCCGCCGAAAACAAAGGCCGCAAGACCGTCAACTACCGTCTGCGGGACTGGGGCGTTTCCCGGCAACGCTACTGGGGTGCGCCGATTCCCATGCTGACCCTGGAAGACGGCACCGAGGTTCCCGCGGACGAGTTCCCGGTCCTGCTGCCGGAAGATGTGGAAATGGACGGGGTCAAATCCCCCATCAAGGCCGATCCCGAATGGGCCAAGACTACCTACAAGGGACAGCCTGCCCTGCGGGAAACGGACACCTTCGACACCTTCATGGAGTCGTCCTGGTACTACGCCCGCTACTGCTGCCCCAACTACCAAGAAGGTATGCTGGACAAAGATGCGGCTGACTACTGGCTGCCGGTGGACCAGTACATTGGCGGGATTGAACACGCCATCCTTCACCTGCTCTACGCCCGGTTCTTCCACAAGCTGATGCGGGACATGGGCCTGGTCAGCAGCGACGAGCCCTTCAAGAACCTGCTGTGCCAGGGCATGGTGATCGCCGAGACCTTCTACCGCGAGGACGAGTCCGGCAAGAAGACCTGGTACAGCCCCAAGGAAGTCCGCGTGGAGCGGGATGACAAGGGCCGTATCACCGGAGCCGTGCTGATTGCCGACGGCCAGCCGGTCATTCCGGGCGCCAAGGAGAAGATGTCCAAGTCCAAGAACAATGGCGTGGACCCGCAGGAACTGATCGACCAGTACGGCGCCGACACCGTGCGCCTGTTTACCATGTTCGCAGCGCCCCCCGAGCAGTCCCTGGAGTGGTCGGACTCCGGCGTGGAAGGCGCCCACCGCTTCCTCAAGCGCCTGTGGCGCCAGGTCTACAGCCATGTCAGCAAGGGACCGGCACCGCAACTGGACAAGTCGGCCCTAACGCAAGGCCAGAAGGAACTGCGCCGCAAGACCCACGAAACCATCGCCAAGGTCAGCGACGACGTCAGCCGGCGCAACACCTTCAATACCGCAATTGCCGCAGTAATGGAGTTGTTGAACCAGGTGAGCAGCTTCGAAGACTTCTCCGAACAGGGCCGTGCGGTCCTGCAGGAAGCCCTGGAAGCAGCGGTGTTGCTGCTGTCGCCCATCGTGCCCCACGTCGCCCACAAGCTGTGGAATGCCTTGGGTCATGACACCCCGGTGATCGACGCCTCCTGGCCCAAGGCCGACGAGTCCGCCATGGTACGCGACCAGATCGAGCTGGTGGTTCAGGTCAACGGCAAGGTCCGTGCGCGCCTGCAGGTGGCCACCAGTGCCAGCCAGGCCGATATCGAGGCCCTGGCCCTGGCCGATGACAACGTGCGCCGCTTTACCGACGGCAAGACCGTACGCAAGGTAATTGTGGTGCCGGGCAAACTCGTCAACATCGTTGCCAACTAACCCAAGCTAATACCGGTCGGGCCCGCCCGACCGGTTCGGAGTTTTCCATGCATCGAGCCCTCTGGATAGCAGTAGCCCTTACCCTGAGCGCCTGCGGCTTTCACCTGCGAGGCGCCATGCAACTCCCTGACCAGCTGAAATCCATGCGCCTGGACTGTCCGGCCGTCAAGGAGCGCCTGTTTTGCCAGGCCCTGGAACGGCAACTGGCCGCCAACGGCATCGACACCAGTGCCGAGCAGGCCGACTATGAGTTAAAGATCCTCAATGTGGCCACCAACCGCTCCACCGCCAGTATCGACGAACGGGGCGTGGCGCGGGAGATCCAGCTCAACCTGGCTGCCACCTTCGCCCTGACCGGCGCCGGCAATACCGTCCTGATTCCCGAAACGACGGTCAGTGCCCGGCAGTCTTATCAAAACGACCAGACCCAGGTTTTAGGTAAGGGCCGGGAAGAGCAACAGATCACCCGTGAGCTGAGCCAACAGCTGGCCCTGCAAATCCTTTCCCGGATCAGCGCCCAGGCACCCCGTGCCCTGGAAGCGCAAAACGACGGGGAACTCGAACCCCAGGTTCCGTCTGAAGAGCAGGTACCCGTTCCTTGAAACTGAAACCTGAGCAGCTAAGCGGCCAACTCAATCGCAGCCTGGCGCCGGTTTACCTGGTCAGCGGGGATGAGATCCTGCTGGTTCAGGAAGCCTGCGACCAGATCCGTGCCGCGGCGCGTGAGCAAGGATTTTCAGAGCGGGAGCTGCACCACGCGGACAACAATCTGGACTGGCGCCACCTGTACGAGGATATCCAGTCGGGATCTCTGTTTGCCGAGCGCAAGGTCATTGAGCTTCATTTCCCCACCGGCAAATTCCCAGATGGTGCCCAGAAGTTTGTCAGCGATTTCTGTGAACGCCCCTCTGAAGACAACCTGTTGCTGATCCGCTGCAGCCGGCTCGACAAAAGAGCCCTGACCAGCAAATGGGTCAAGGCCGTGGATCAAGCTGGCGTCCTCGTCCAAGTCTGGCCGGTGGAAGCGGCCCAACTGCCCCGCTGGATTGAACAGCGCCTCCAGCAAAAGGGCATGTCCATTGATCCGGACGCACTCCAACTACTGACCGAACGGGTTGAGGGTAACCTGCTGGCCGCCCAGCAGGAGATCGAGAAGCTCCACATCCTGTCAGACCAGTCCCACCTGACCCTGGACGAGGTCAACCGCTGTGTAGTGGACAGCTCCCGCTACAGCCTGTTCGACCTGGTGGACGAATGCCTCAAGGGAGACGCAGCCCATGCCCTGAAGATGCTGGGGGGCCTACAAGGGGAAGGCGTGGAACCCACCCTGGTGATCTGGGCCCTGGCCCGGGAAGTCCGCCACCTAGACGGCCTGCGCAAGAAGCTTGACAGCGGTCAACCCCTGGATCGGGTACTCAATCAACCTGCCATCCCCAAGAAGCGCCTCCCGGCCCTTAGCAACGCCTTACGGCGTCACAACCTCCCCAGCCTGATGGCACTGGCCGAGCTGCTCAGGGAGGCCGACCAAGCCATCAAAGGCGGCAAGGGGGATCCTTGGCAGCCCCTCAAGAATGCCTGCCTGCGGCTTGCCGGACGGCCGACTCCCCAGTCCCTTTTCTAAAACCCTTACGGATTGTGTGATTTTTAAGCAATTATGCACAATCTTCCCGTTTTGCAGATCTTCATCTACACTGTGCTTAAAAGCTGATAAAAGTTCATTTTATATACAGCTCGGCTAGGACAGCCCCCAGAATAGCAATCTCGATTCTGATTTGTCTGATGGAGCCAGGTACCGTGAAGAAAACAATAACGAACTGCACAACGGGAGTACTCGCCAGCTTCCTGCTGGCTCAGCTCGCTTTCGCCCAAGCCCCCCAAGAGAGCCTGGAAGAGAGGTTTTGGGGCAACCTATACAAGGATGGCGGCGAAACCTTCTACTGCAAAAAGCCCTTCACCCAGAAGAGCATGCTGATCACCGAAAGCTATATCTACTCCACCAGTTGGATCCGCGACCATCTTCGCTGCGGAACCCCCAAGCAATGCCGCGAAGAAAGCCCGGAATACCAGCGGATCACCTCGGACCTGCACAATATCGTGCCGGCGGACGCCCGAATCGACCTGGAGCGCAGCACCGCCGTTTTCGAAGAGCTGCCGGATGAAGTGCCGGCGGGAACCTGTGGCCTGAAACGCTCCTTCCAGATTATTGAGCCGCCCGACGACATCAAAGGGGACATTGCCCGCGCCATTCTCTATATGGTCGAAACCTACAACCTGCCCTTACAGGGCAGTCTGCGCCAGTATCAGCACTGGAACACCATGGATCCGCCCAGCCCCCAAGAGATCGAGCGCAACCGCCAGATCCAGGAACTCCAGGGCAACAGTAACCGCTTCATTGACAACCCCAGGGCCGTGGATTTTCTGGACTTCTAACTCCCTTCCCATCAGCCAGGCACAAAAAAGCCCTGCAAATGCAGGGCTTTTTGTTTGGACGCTAGAGTTTTATTCAATCTGATGTAACAGATTCACACTGGTTCATCGCACTTTACCGGGAAACGCCGCTCTGATCGTCAGGAAGAAATAGTCGTTGTCCCGGTAGCTATAGGCCATCCACTTGAGAACCTTGATCTTGTTGTTCATCCAGAGAGGATTAGCAGGCAGAGGGCCGGCGGTGGATTGGTTAATTTCTTTGTTTTGGAGAACTCAAAACTAACCGATTTTACCGCCGTCTCCTACTTTTTCATGCTAATCCGCGAAGAGCCTTAAAAATGCTCGGCACTCAATGCCATCATGTCCTCGGAGCCGGCCTTGATGCCTTCCGCCAGGGCCAAGGTCTTCGGCAGCAGACGCTTGTAGTAGAAGCGTGCAGTGACCAGCTTGGCACTGTAGAAAGCGCTGTCATCAGACTCGACCTTGGACGCGGCAACTTTCACCATCATGGCCCACATGTAAGCCAGGGCGGTGTAGCCGAACAGGTCCAGGTAGTCCACAGAGGCGGCACCGATTTCGTTGGGGTTCTTGGCTGCGGCGCTGATGACATACTCAGTGATGTCTGACAGGCGCTCAATCGCTGCGGACAGGGGCCCCAGGAACTCCTTCAGGGATTCCTCATTCTGGTTGGCTTCAATAAAGTTGGACACTTCGCGGGCGAAGATTTCGTAGAACTTGCCGCCGTTGGACACAACCTTACGGCCCATCAGGTCAAGAGCCTGAACACCGTTGGTACCTTCGTAGATCTGGGCGATCCGTACGTCACGTACCAGCTGCTCCTGGCCCCACTCACGGATATAACCGTGACCACCGAAGACTTGCTGACCCAGCACACAGCTTTCAAAACCACGATCGGTCATGAACGCCTTGGCCACCGGCGTCAGCAGGGCCACCATGGCTTCCGCCTCTGCCCTTTCCTCGGCGTTGTCGCTGAACTTGGAAATATCCAGAGCCCGGGCAACATAGGTGGAGAAGGCACGGCTACCTTCGATGTAGGCGCGCATGGTCAGGAGCATGCGGCGCACGTCCGGATGGACGATGATCGGGTCGGCAGCCTTGTCGGCATTGACGGCGCCTGTTGCGGCACGGCCCTGGATACGGTCCAGCGCATAGGCAACAGCACTTTGGTAGGAACGCTCGGCAGCAGCCAGGCCTTGGACACCCACACCCAGACGCTCGTAGTTCATCATGGTGAACATGCAGGCCAGGCCCTTGTTCACTTCACCGATCAGCCAGCCTTTGGCGCCGTCGAAGTTCATTACGCAGGTTGCGGAGGCCTTGATCCCCATCTTGTGTTCAATGGAGCCACAGCTCACTGCGTTACGCTCGCCCAGGGAACCGTCTTCATTAACCAGGATCTTGGGAACCAGGAACAGAGAAATACCGCGGCTGCCCGCCGGTGCATCCGGCAGCTTCGCCAGAACCAGGTGAATGATGTTCTCACTCAGGTCATGCTCGCCACCGGTGATGAAGATCTTAGTACCGGTAATGGAATAGGTGCCATCAGCCTGAGGCTCGGCCTTGGTACGGATGATACCCAGGTCGGTGCCGGCATGGGGCTCGGTCAAGCACATGGAGCCTGCCCAAACGCCTGCATACATGTTGGGCAGGTACTTGTTCTTGATCTCTTCCGTGGCATGGGAGTCGATCGCCAGGCAGGCCCCTGCTGTCAGCATCGGGTAGAGGCCGAAAGAGATGTTGGCAGACTGCACCATCTCTTCCACTTGGGCTCCGATGACCTTGGGCATACCCATGCCGCCAAACTCGGGGTTGCCGCCCAAGCCACACCAGCCACCTTCAATATAGGTCTGATAAGCTTCCTTGAACCCCTTGGGAGTGGTGACCACGCCGTTGTTCCAGGTGCAACCCTCTTCGTCGCCGCTGCGGTTCAAGGGAGCCAACAAGGAACTGGACAGTTTGGCGGCCTCTTCCAGAATCGCCTCGGCAGTTTCCGGATCTACAGTGTCACGGGTACCCGCCAGGGATGCCCAAAGCTTCTCAGCCTCGAAAACCTCAGACAGTACGAAGCGCATGTCGCGCAAGGGAGCTTGATACTCAGCCATCTAGTATTCCTCTGATTCTTTCACAGTAACCGGAAACCTGGGTGCGCTTCCGGCGGAAAAGTTGGTCTATTTTACCCCAACCCCCGTCTGAACTCCTATTACCGCTGCTCAGACGGAGAGAATAAAGCCCAGAAAAAAGCCCGCCAGAAGAGGCGGGCTTTGGAGGAAGCGCCAGGCTTAGAACGCAAAGTTATCAGCCGGGATTTCCATCAGGTTGCGAGCGCCGGACAGCGCAGCTTCCACGTGAGCGCGGGTACGCGGCAGGATGCGCTGGAAGTAGAAGCGCGCAGTCTGCACCTTGGAGTTGTAGAAGTCGGCTTCGGTGGTCTCGCCAGCCAGTTGCTGCTGTGCAGTGGCTGCCATACGGGCCCAGAAGTAAGCCAGCGTTACATAGCCGGAGTACATCAGGTAGTCGACAGAGGCTGCGCCTACTTCTTCGCGGTCCTTCATGGCGGCCATGCCGATCTTCATGGTGATCTCGCCCCACTCTTTGTTCAGCTTGGCCAGCGGCTCGATGAATTCCTTCATCTGCTCATTGCCTTCGTGCTCCTTGCAGAACAGGTGAACCAGCTTTGTGAAGCGCTTCAGGGACTCGCCTTGGCTCATCAGAACCTTACGGCCCAGCAGGTCCAGTGCCTGGATACCGGTGGTGCCTTCATACAACAGGGCAATCCGGGTATCGCGAACGATCTGCTCCATGCCCCACTCGGAGATAAAGCCGTGACCACCATAGACCTGCATACCCAGGTTAGCTGCTTCGTAGCCCACTTCGGTCAGGAAGGCTTTGGCAATCGGCGTCAGGAAGCTCAGCATTTCGTCCGCTTCTTTGCGGGCATCTTCGTCTGCAGCCATCCGCACCAGGTCGCCCTGTTGTGCGGCAAAGTAAATCAGCGCACGGCCACCTTCAGCAAAGGCTTTCTGAGTCAGGAGCATACGGCGTACGTCCGGATGCACGATGATGGGGTCAGCCGGGCCATCCGGGTTTTTCACACCAGACAGGGCACGCATGGCCAGACGCTCTTTGGCATATTTCAAGGCACCCTGGAAGGAGGCTTCTGCCGCCCCCAGACCTTGGATCGCAGTACCCAGACGCGCAATGTTCATGAAGGTGAACATGCAGGCCAGGCCTTTGTTTTCCGGGCCGACCAGCCAGCCTTTAGCACCGTCGAAGTTCATCACACAGGTGGAGTTACCATGGATACCCATCTTGTGCTCGATGGAGCCGCAGGTCACCTTGTTGCGCTCACCCACTTCGCCCTCTGCGTTCGGCAGGAACTTGGGAACGATGAACAGGGAAATCCCCTTGGTGCCTTGGGGAGCGTTGGGCAGACGAGCCAGAACGATGTGGACGATGTTCTCGGCCATGTCGTGCTCGCCAGCAGAAATAAAGATCTTGGTACCAGTGATGCTGTAGCTGCCGTCGGCATTAGGCTCAGCCTTGGTGCGCAGGATACCCAGGTCGGAACCGCAATGGGGCTCGGTCAGACACATGGTGCCGGTCCAAACACCGGAAATCAGCTTGGTCAGGTAGATGCGCTTCTGCTCTTCGGTACCATGGGTTTCCACCGTCGCAACGGCACCATGGCTCAGGCCGGGATACATACCCCATGCCCAGTTGGAGCTGCCGATCATTTCGCTCATGACCAGGCCTACAGACTCAGGCAAACCTTGGCCACCGTACTCAACCGGGGCGCTCAGCGCGGGCCAGCCACCTTCAACATACTGCTCGTAGGCTTCCTTGAAGCCCGTCGGAGTCTTGACCCCTTCTTCGGACCAGGTACAGCCTTCGCGGTCACCGACGGCGTTCAGCGGAGAAAGCACTTGCTCACAGAACTTCGCCCCTTCACCGATAATGGCGCTGACCATATCAGGAGTTGCTTCTTCTGCTCCGGGCAGCTTGCTGTAGTGCTCCTCAGCATTGAGCACTTCATTCATGACGAAAGAGATGTCACGTAAGGGGGCTTTATATTCCGGCATAGGTTACCTCGAATTTCTCAGGTTTGCGCCCGTAACACACTAGGACTCTGAGTCAGCATGCGTCAGTCAGCTAGTTCACGGTTCGCTTGTGTTAGATCGAATACTAGACCATCAAACAAGTGTTTGAAACATACGTTTGCATCATCTAATTGTCAAGAATCAGATCACTCTTAAAGTGATGCTTTTATGAAGATTGCGGCTGAAAACCAGGAAACGACAAAAACCACCAGACAGGTCCGGCTTCCTCAACCACGACCTGGCCACCCTTAGCCTGCTCGGCTAAAGCTACAGAAAAAGAAGACGACCTACGAGAAAGCTCCAACTTCCCAAGGAAACAGCCTGTTCAATATACAAAGCATGGGGAGAAGGCTTGAGTGAAAAGGGTCAGGCCACGACATCCAACATTGATTGCGAACGCCAACCCTGCTCCTGAAAGAGACGCCCCCGTTCCAGAACATCCAGATAGGTTTCAATGCCCAGCAAGGCCGCAAAGTCCTGTGGGCCCGTTTCCGCCGCGCCTGCTTCCCCTGCCGCAGCTCCTGGGTACTTGGAATTAGCGCTCTCAGAGCCACTGGTTTCGCCAGAGGCGAATTTGGCCGCCCGGGACTTCATCAGCTCTGCCTGGGCTTCCAGCAACTGGCGTGCGGCCATCGCCGCCACGGCCCGGTCCTGGCCGGAGGGCTCCGCGGGAGCCAAGGCTGCCCGGTGGACCTGCCTCATTTTCTGAATGGTCGCCTCAGGGTCTCCGGGAATGGGGGCCACATCAATGGGAACCTCTCCCGACACCGCATAGGAGGCCCCGTCGGGGCCACGCTCATAGGCATAGACTGGAGCGCCCGCGTACTTGCCACCCACCCGGGCATGGGCCTGCTCATGGGTTCTGACCTCTCGGTCGCGAGCCGCCAGCTCCCGAAGCTCCTGCAGTTCTTGCTCATCCAGACCACTAAAGGCACTGCCTTGGCCTTCATCCTTTTCTTGTTGCCCAGAATCGGACTGACCAATGGGGGACAGGGAATCTTCCCTTTCCTCGACCACTTCGGTCTCATCGCCTACCCCATCCGAACGGGTTGCGGCCGGCTCGGATTTTTCTCCAGTGGAAGGTTGCTGCCTGGCAACGGCAGGTTTGGCGGTGTAGACCAAAGGATTGGTGGGGGAATGACGGGCCTGATCCAGGGCGGAGGGCTGCTCAACCGGAGGAAAGGATGGCGTATAGGTGTTCGTTGCCGGCGCCGCAGGCTTGGCCCCGGTGAAAGGCGTCACCGTATTGGGAAGTACAGTGGCATGGCCAACTTGCATACTCACCTCCTGTACACGCCTACCTTTTCTACAACCTAACCAAGCCGTGTGACTTAGGCAAAGGTGTCGATCAGGGTTCCCAGCATTTCATCGGCGGCCTTCACCACCTTGGCGGAAGCCTGGGTGGTTGCTTCATAGAGGCGCAGCTCCACCATCGATTCGGCGAGGCTATTCTCGGGCGAAGGTTGGCTTACCACGGGGGATTGCGTAGTCGCTGGTGCGGGCGCTGCCTGCGTGGTGGCCGAGGCCATGTCCCGGGCCGTCTTGTGCAGGCCGTTCATGCCCTTGTGCACGCCTTCCAGGCCGGCATTCAACACTGAACCAATCATCGGACTCGCCTCCACCAACCTCACCGGGCCGGGATACATCTGGTTGAAACTTCAGTCTCAAAGGCTACCTTGGCTACAGCCAGAGATGCTTGAATTCCGAGACCTTTGTTAGTATTCAATCACCAAGCTGTCTAAATTTCAACCAGAGCTCTAAAAAAGGCGACACAGAGCTCATTTTCCAGCCAAGCCGAGCCCCGCCCTCCTCAGCAAGGCCCAATCAATCACCGGCCGGCTATCTTGATAATCCACCTGCCCCAGACAAGGCGCGGATAATCTTTGCATAAGGGTCTGCAGGTTTTCCGTCCGTGCCGCCATGGGCTGTGGCTGGCTTTGATTGGCGATCCAACCAGCCAGGGACAAGCCATCCCGCTCAATGGCCTCTACCGTCAGCAGGGCGTGGTTCAGGCATCCCAGTTTCATATCCACCACCAGGATCACCGGCAGCCCCAGCTCTTTGGCGAGATCGCTCATATCTTCCCGGGCATTGAGAGGAACCCGCCACCCCCCTGCTCCTTCAATCAACACCAGGTCCACCGACCGTTCCATCATCCGGCGACAATGGGCCGCCAGCTCCTGCACTGAAATTTCCACGCCCTCATGACGAGCGGCCAAATGGGGAGACAGCGGCTCCTGCAGCACCACCGGATTGACCAGTTCATAAGGCAGATCTTCGGTCATGGCCGCCTGCAACTGCAGGGCATCTTCATTGCGACGCCCCTCTGGTGTTTCCTCGCAACCGGCGGCCACTGGCTTCACGGCCAAAGTGGTCAGCCCCTGGCTGGCTGCTGCCCGCAACAGCGTCGACGCGATATAGGTCTTGCCCACCTCGGTGTCTGTGCCGGCAATAAAAAATGCAGCTGTCATTTCAGGCTCCTCTGGTTCATCCCGGCATCACACTTCAAGACTGCCCCATACCAAGTGCCAGGTAGCGGGCAGGCGGCCATGGCTATTGCGAAACCCCTCATAGGCCCGGCGTAAGGCCAAGGCCCGCTGCCGGCCGGTCATCCCGGGAGGGCGATCCGGGTTCAGGTTAACCGCTCCCAGGCTCTTAAGCTCGCCGGTGAGCTCTCGCAGTTCGGCATATTCCAACACCAGTTGCTCCTGGCGGATCTGTACCCGGTCAAAACCGGCCGACTCAACCCGGTGACAAATCTCCGTAAAGGGTAAGAAGTCATTCACGTGGCGGAAATTGTCCACCTGCTTCCAGGCCTCCCGCAGCTCCCACAGGGTATCCTCTGCCAAGGTGGCAAAAAGCACCCGCCCACCGGGCGCCACCACCCGACGCATTTCCCTAAACGCCTGGAGCAGATCCGGGCACCACTGGATC
>Ga0209075_1000449_pt1 | contig 39735 bp, 23 predicted proteins | sample Stecom2011_FD_187523 | JGI IMG/M metagenome (GOLD analysis project Ga0209075, IMG submission 187523) | Agricultural soil microbial communities from Utah to study Nitrogen management - Steer compost 2011 (SPAdes) (version 2) | ecosystem: Environmental > Terrestrial > Soil > Agricultural land...
CCTTCACAGGCTTGCAGCCATTCCCATTCTCCTGCTAATTCCGTCGCCCCAATCAGAGGCGTGTCGACAAGGCGAACGTCTTCTAAAGTTCCCCAGATAATCGCATCTACCGACGTCGCCCACGTGCATAGGGATGGCGCTGGCGGGGGCTCTGCATCACTTTCTTGAATTATTGCTGGCAGCGGCGAAGCTCCAATATTCTCTTGAGATGAAGAATCTTTTGATTCTTCGTTGCCAGATATAGTCACATCTTGATCCTCAGACGTAACAGTCGTATCGGAATCGCGAATCTGAGGATGGCTTTCTCCACACGCGCTTCCCAAAAGCATAATGGAAGCGAGTAAGTATAAATTTACGTTCTTTGGATTCATCATTATATTCTCTGTTCTAAAAGGTAGGTTATCTGGCGTATACTAATGCGTTTGTAAGCGTTCAGTGGGTCAGCAAGAATCCAGTTGCGCACAATAAACCGGAGCCGGGGCATCCTTGCCCTGGTCGCCGCAACGCGGCGAAAGCGAGTGCGCAACCTCTTCACAAGTTGAGCCCGCGCATATCGCGCGGCTCGCGAAGTTGGGCTGGCGCCCAGGCAGGCCAGCGATGGCCTGCCTCCAATTTTAGAGACCCACTGAACGCTTACTGTTTCTCTTATTGCTAATAAGTTTTTTTGGCATATTCGTAGTGCAGTAATCTGGAAGTACCTAGGCACTCTTGCCGGTCTTGAGCGACGATGGCTGCGCCGCTCCTCCTCGACGATGCAAAACATCGCCCCGTCGTCTCGACTTGCCATCTCCGCTTAATCCTCGCCGAGACTGCTCACGTATTTCCAGGTCGCTGCAATAAGTATCCTTATTAAGACAGGTAGTTGTTCGTTTGTTAATCATATTCCATCAAAAAGTCTGATCAGCGGAATCGGTAGAATTTGGGCCGAACCGCATGAGGAGCAACAATACGCCTGCCATACTCATAGCCTTTTGGTACGCCAGACCGAAGTATGTATTGTGATGAGGCAAGCGAGCGACTATAGAACCGCATCGAGCGCACACCTTTGAATAGGGCAGCCAACCTTGACAGCGGATCGCGAAGTTCAAAAATACGAAGCAGACGCCGACTCTTCGGGGGAATTGGTCCCCGGGGCGTTAGGCCCGCGCGCGTCGACGCTGCCCGCAGATTTGCCGCGTCTTGACGAGGAATCCGAGGCGGCCGAAATCGTCAGCCACGAAGACGTGCGCGCGCACCACGCGGCGCTGGCCGCGCATTTTCGCGAGCGCCCGCATAAGTCGGCGATGCTGCAGGTCACCGGGCGTTTGCTGCGCCTCATCGGGTCGATTTTATTCACCCATGTGCTCTTCGGCCAGCGCAACCGCGATAACCTGCGCGACGTCTGCGAGACCGGCACGCCGGTTTATGTGATGCAGTCGCGCAGCTTCCTCGATTATCTTTATTTTAATTATATCTTTCTCAAAAATGACCTGCCGCTCGCCCAATACGCCAACGGCGTTAATACCAATTGGGTGCGCGGGCCTTTCGCCTGGCTAAAGCAGCTTTTTCGGCGAAACCCGGTGGCTCCGCCCGAGATGCGCATGCAGGCGCTGGTGGAGAACGGGGCGGCGGCTTTTATCTTTTTGGAGGAGTCCAAAAAAGATGAGGAAGATAACTTCGAGTTCAGCCAGAAATATCTGACCCGGCTGATCCACGCGCAGAAAAATAGCGCGCGCCCCATCATCGTGGTGCCGCTGATGCTGGTGTGGGAGAAGCGCCCGGACCCCAAGCGCGCCGGGTTGATCGAAGAGGTCTTTGGCACGGCGCAGCGGCCGGGCTTTTTCCGAAAATTTCTGTCGTTTTTCCAGACCTTCTGGCAGAGCTTTTTTAAGATCGGCCAGCCGATGGTCCAGATTTCGACCACGCTGAATCTGGGTGGGTTTTTGCGCGAGTACCCCAACGCCGGCAGCGCCGACGCCTCGGAATTATTGCGCGCGCGCCTGCTCGACTATCTGGAGCGCGAGCGCAGCATTATTCTGGGGCCGACCGGTGAGCCGCCGGAGGTCTTATATAAGACGATCATCAATCGCCCGGCGATCACCGATGCGGTGCGCGAGTTGGCGGCCGAAGAGGGCGTCGATGAGGCGGTCATCCGCAAGCGGGTGCGCGCGCAATTCGACGAGATCGCCGCCGCCCCGAGCCCGCTGATGCTCAAGATCTGGGCGTCGGTGCTCAGCTTTGTGTGGTACCGGATCTACGACGGGCTCGACCTGGATAACGAGGGGCTTGAGCGGGTCAAGAGGGCCGCGCGCGACAGCAGCATCGTGCTGATCCCCAGTCATAAAAGCCACGTCGATTATCTGGTGATGAGCTATATTATGTATAATTACGGGATGGTCACCCCGCTGGTTGCCGCCGGGGTGAACCTCTCGTTTTGGCCGATGGGCCCGCTATTTCGCTGGGCCGGCGGCTTCTTTATTCGCCGCTCATTTCGCGGCGAGAAGCTCTATCCGCTGGTTTTTCGCGAGTACCTGATCAGCCAGATGGAAGAAGGCTACCCGATCGAGTTTTTTATCGAGGGGACGCGCAGCCGCACCGGCAAACTCATCAAACCCAAGTACGGCATGCTCGAGATGATCATTCGGGCCTATACCTCCGGGCGCATCGACGCGCTGAAGCTGGTGCCCATTTCCGTTGGCTATGAGCGCATCATCGAGGAGCGCTCCTACCGCGGGGAAGTGCTCGGGGCGGAGAAGCGAAAAGAAGGCCTGAGTGGGCTGTTGAAAACGCCCAAATTCCTGACCAGTAAGTACGGCCGCCTCTATATTGAGTTTGGCGACCCGATCGACCTGGGGGATTATCTCGACCTGTATGAGGTTGATCGGCTGCGCCCCGAAGACGAGGAAATCGACGCCCTCACGGTGCGCCTGGCGCACCGGGTCATCTATGAAATCAACCACGTCGCCACGGTCACTCCGACCGCCTTGGCGGCGATGGCGCTGCTGTCGAATCTGGGCGTGGGCGGGCGCACGGGCGGCAAGGAGGGGCCGGGTGAGCCGGTCGGACTTTCGCGGCGTTTATTGCTCGACGAGGTGGGGTTTATCCTGCATTTGCTGGTTCATCGCGACGAACCGGCGCGCATTTCGGGCACCCTGCACGAGGGGCTTGACATGCTTGGTGAGCCCCTTGCGGGCGCAGGTGCGCGCTGGCCCAGCGCGCAGAAGTTGGCCGCCAATAGCCCGACCCTCACCGGCGCGCCGGGCGTCGAGTCGCTGGTCGGCGACGCGGTGCAGAACGTCATCGACGAGGCCATCGCGCTATTTGCCGATAATAAGCAGGTGCGCGTCGAGCAGGTCGGCGGCGCCAGCTTCTATAGCGTTCCCGAAGGCTCGCGCCCCGAACTCGCCTATTATCGCAATAATATCGTGCATTATTTCGTCGCCCAGGCCCTGCTGGCCAGCGCGATCCGCAAATTCAGGTCCCCCCAAATCGCGCTTGCCGAGCTGATGGACGAGACGCGTTTTCTGAGCAAGCTCTTCAAGTTTGAGTGGATTTACGAGGAGCGCGCCGAGTTCGAGAACGTCTTTATGCGCACGCTGCGCGGGTTCGAGGCGGTCGGCTGGGTGCAGGTTTTGGCCGAGCAGGTGCGCATCCCCGACCCCTTCCCGGCCGAGCTCGACTTCTTTGCGCGCCTGGTCGCCAGCTTGCTGGAAGCCTACGCGCTGGTCACCGAAATGGTCGCCCAGGCCGAGGAGCGCTGGGAGCGCGACGCGCTGGTCAAGCGCGCGCTCAAAAAAGCGCGCAGTGATTATGCCGCCGGCGATATCTTTTATTATGAGTCGATCTCCAAGCCCACCTTCAAGAATGCGGTGCGCCTGCTCGATGATTGGGCCGCCATTATCAAGGTGAATGTCGGCAAAAAAGGCTCCGCCCTCACCTATAGCGCTGCGCCGGATTGGGAGCGCGCGCGTTTTGATGAATTACGGGCACATTTGCGCTCTTTTCTGTAGAAACGCTCAACTTTTTGGGGGATTTTCTGGTTTTTGTCCGATTAGGGTTGGAATCGTGGGCCGGTAGCGTGTAGCATCCGCTCGTCGAATTAATATCGGTTTCGGTAGTACTATTACTTTTTTACGAAGGGAAGTTAGATGAAAGCACAGTTGAGACTTGTTCTACTTATGGGTGCACTCGTCCTGGGCACCTTGCCTGCGGTCGGTTGCGGCGGGTCCGAATGCGGTGAAGGTACCACCGAGAAAGACGGCACATGCGTCGCTAATAACGATGGCACCGGTGATAATAATAATGTCAATAATGACACCAATAACGATGGCGGCATAACCTGCGGAGCCGGAACCGTCGAGGAAAACGGCGTCTGCGTTCCCTCCGGAGATGTTGAGTGCGGCCCCAAAACCACCCTGAATGATGACGGCCTATGCGTCATCTCGGCAGATGCGTGTGAGGCGGGCGAAACGCTTGATCCCAATAGCGGCAATTGCGTGGCGGGCACCGCGGAATGCGGCGTCGGCACCGCGCTTGACGGCGCTTCGGGCACCTGTGTGCCGACCGCGGATGTCTGCGATGCAGGCACCGTTTTTGATGAAGATAGCGGCCTTTGCCTGCCCGGCGTGAGCTGCGGCGTGGGCGATGTGATCGTCGACGGCGTCTGCGCCAACCCGGCCGAAGAGTTGGCCAGCAACGCCGACGTCACCGACGCCGAGAATAACGACCCCTTCTTCGGCGGCACCGCCCAGGCCCTTGAGGTCAAAGGCGCGGGCGCCCAGACCGTCTTCACGGGAACCATCGGGACGCCTGTCGATCTCGACGCGGATGGAGAGGTCGACCAAGACTATGACGTCTTCAGCTTTGAAGCCACCGAGGGTGACTGGTTCGAAATCTCGGCGCAATCGCTCGGCCTTCCCAGCCCGGTCTTCACGGTCGAAGGCCCCGACGGTTATTTCCGGGTCAGCCCCACGCTGGCTGGACCCGCTGCGGCGCGCCAGATCGTGGCACCGGCGGACGGAACCTATTTGATCACGGTACTCCCGCTCTCGTCCGCCTATAGTTCCTTCCCGGTCGGTGCAGATGACTGGAATTATGTCGGCTCGCTCAAGCATATCGACACGCCCACGCCGGCCGACCTTGACTTCAGCGCCGACGTACTCGCCGGCGACTACGGCTCGCTTAGCGATAACTTCTATAAGATCACCGGCTATTCGGCTGGCGACCTTGTGACGGTTACGGTTGACAGCGCCGATGACGGTGCAGATGCCCTCTTAAGCACTTGGAATAGCGCGACCGAATTCTCGGGTTCGACCGAGTTCGCCGCAGGCGATTCGTTTAATCTGATCATCCCGGCCAGTGGCGAATTATTCGTGGTGGTCGATTGGGCGACCTTGGCGGCTACGGGTGCTGGCTTTGAGCTGAGCAGCGTGCTGGCCGAGAGCTTCGAGAATGTGGGCATCCTGGCCGATGACAGCGTGACCGCTTCGACGCCTGCGACCCTCGTAGAGGACGAAGTCTATAGCTATATCTTTAGCGTCAGCGCGGGACAGGTCATTGAACTGACGCACTCCAATGACGAGGATGATGCGGCGTATATCGCATTGCGCGATGCGAATGGCAATTCATTGCTCTCTAACACGTACACCAGCACCACCAACCGAAACTACTGGTATACGGAAACCGGGGGCACCTTTATCGTGACTCTGGATAATTCAACCTCTAGCGCCGACACACTGACCAACGCGGTCTTGAGTATCCGAACCTTCTCCCCCAATGACCTGGGGACGGTGGGCATCGGCGATACAGTTGCCGAGACGGTGAGTGAAGCCCTTGAAAATGGTGCCTCGAACTTCCATATTGCGACATTGAGCGAGAACCTCAGCATCACGGGCGCGGTGTCCACACCGGAGGACGATGCCGATGTCGACGTTTACTTTTTGAACGCCACCACCAACGCCCGACTGCGCTCCTTCGCTACGAGCGGTGGCGAGGAATTTGAGAATCTTCTGCACGCTTCCGGAACCCTGCTGATTCAGGTGCGCGCCTTTGACACCACGACCTATGATGTCAACCTGACGTTTGCCGGAGCGCCTCAATTGGAGGTCGAGCCAAATAATAGCATCAGTGAAGCGACGCCTTTTGATCTCAGCGATCTCAGCAGTGTCATGCGCGGGTCGATGGACACAAGCGCTGAAGTGGACTTCTACTCCTTCGAGCTGGCCGCTGATCTGGCTGCCGATGAGGTCTTTATCATCGAGATGGAGCGAATCAACACCAATAGTATCGAAGTGGCGTGTATCCTGACCGATTCTTCAGGAAACGATGTCGGAACCATCCAGCCCGCCGGTACAGGCAACGGTTGCATCGCGATGAGCGACTCATTGGTCGCTGGTGAAACCTATTATCTCGAGCTGAGCCGCATCTATTATAGCGGCTCCGTCGACTATAATATCACGGCGCGTATCGAAACCGGCGTCTTGGAGTCGGAGCCGAATGAGGACGAGACCAGCGCGACTGCGGTCGACCTGACTGCTCTTCTCGCCGGAACCGATATTTTCGGAAGCATGGCAACGAATAGCGATGTCGACGTTTTCAGCTTTGAGCTTGCTGCAGATCAGGCGGGTGATGAGTTGATTGAATTCAGCTCCGAGAACTTCGGTAGCTATCCAACCACGGGCAAGTTGAGTTTGCTCGACGCGTCTTCGAATGTGGTGGCGTCCGCCAATATTGGCACAAACCTTCGGGTTGGTGGGCTTACGGCGGGCACCTATTATCTGGAGCTTACCCGAACGGGTTCGAGCTCCTATTGGTACGATGTCGTCTATCAAATCTCGGCGGTTGAGACGGCCGTGGTTTGCGGAGACGGCGTGGTGGAAGGTGACGAGATCTGTGATGGTCAGGCCGAGTGCACCGACCTGTGTGAATGGGAACCTGGTTATGTGCCGCCGCTGATCAATGACTCGGCGCAGCCCATCAGCTCCGCTGCTTCACCTGTCGAATTGACGGTTACTGCAACCACGTGTGATAGCATCCAGGCAGTGACCATCGATACTGTTTTTAGCTCCGGCTTTAGTGATAATTTGAGTCTTGAATTGGAGAGCCCGAGCGGCACGATTGTGGTCCTGCATGATCGTGATTTGTGGGGTTATGTATCGGGATTCTCATTTACGGGTAATTTCCCCAATACGATCACCGTAGATGATCCGATCGGTCTCGATGCTTTCATTGGTGAGAATGGAGCCGGTGTCTGGATTTTGCGTGCGGATAATAACTGGAGTTCGCCTGCGCAATTCGTCTCCTACGCCCTCAATCTTACCTGCAACTAAGAATGAGCCCCAAACCTGAACGCCTCGCCTCAACGCGGGCGCGTTCAATCTGAGCACCCAGGCCCCCGAGAAATCGGGGGCCTGGGTGTTTCTTGGCCGGCGATATTTCTCGCATGGAAAGGGTATTCGCCGGGCCGAGAATTATGTTATACAGCGGGGAGAAGTGATTAGTGAGTCATTCGTCCCAACCGCATCGCCCCAGGGAGCAAAGAAGATGCCCGAATACCGCGCACATGAGGGCCTGAAGGGATGCGGTTTCTTGACCCGGAGGGCGCGCCCCGAGGCGATTCGAACGCCCGAGACTTCGAGCCCGGCGCAGCGTGAATTTGCGCGGGTCGCCGGGGCGTTTATGCGCGAGGCGATCTTCCCGAAGGTCGCGCTCCTTGAGGCGCAGGACGCACCCGCGCGCCGCGCGGCGCTCAAAAAGGCCGGCGACCTCGGACTTCTGGGCGCGGCGCTTCCGCGCCCGTTTGGCGGGGCGGACGCCGATCTCACCACGTGTGTGCGCATTGCCGAGAGCCTGGGGCATTATCCCGGCTGGGCCGCGACCTTCAGCGCCCAGATCAGCGCGGGTATTTTGCCGCTGCTCTTCTTTGGCAGCGCCGAGCAAAAAGCGACCTGGCTGCCGAAGATCGGGCGCGGTGAGGCCATCGTCGCCTGTGCCATCAGCGAGGCCACCAGCGGGTCGGACGCACTCGCCGCAAAGACCGTTGCGCGCGAATCGACGGATGGGCGAAGTTATACCATCACCGGCACGAAGACCTGGGTTCCCAACGCCGATATCGCCGATTTATTGATCGTCTTCTGCCAGATTAACGCCACGAAATTCAGCGCCATCCTGGTCGAAACCGGGCGCCCTGGCATCACGATCGCGGCCGCGACCGAGACCATGGGCCAGCGCGCCACGCCGGTCTTTGAGGTCGAGTTCGACGCGGTTTCGGTCCCCACCCGGAACGTTTTTGGCGCGGTGGCAAAGGGGCATCGAGTGGCGTTTAATACGCTGAATTTCGAGCGCATCGAGTCCGCCGCAACCTCGCTTGGGACCTGCAAGCGTGCGCTGATGCTTGCGGCGACCTACGCCAAGAGCCGCCAGCAATTCGGCCAGCCCATCGCGGAATTCGGGGCGATTCGCTCAAAGCTTGCGCGCATGGCGACGCGCGCCTGGACGCTTGAATCGATGTGCTACCGGGTAGCCGGGGCGGTCGACGCGCGCCTGGACCTATTCGATCCGGAGTCCGACGCCTACCGGGGCGACGCGCTCGGGGCGTTTGAGGAATTCGCGGTCGAAGCCGCCATCATCAAAGTCTTTGGGGCGGAGGCGGCGATTTTTCTCAGCCGAGAATCGCTGCAGATCCACGCCAGCCGCGGCTACTCGGCAGACTGCGAAATCGAGCGCATCTTTCGCGATGCGCCGGCGAGTCTCTTCGCCGCAGGGACCCATGAGATCAATCGCATGTTGATCCCCAGCATGATCTTGAAGCGCACGATGAAGGGGCAACTCAACCTCTTTGAGATGATCGAATGGGTCCAGGCGACGCTGGAGGAAGACGCCTCCAAAGGCGACGCGTTTCGCCTCAGTGAGTCGAGCCGCGGCGCGCTGGACCCGGAGGCGCGGCTGGGCGAGGCGGCGCAAAAACTCGTGCTCTATACGCTGAATCAGGCCATCCAAAAACATATGGCTGATCTTCGCGAGCAGCAGGAAGTTCTATTGGATCTGGCCGATATGATCACCGCGCTCTTCGCGATGGACTCGACCCTGGCGCGCACCCGGCAGGCCTTGGCCTCGGCCACACCCGCCGAAGCGGCGCTCATGCGCGCGCTCACGCGCCTGCAAATCAGCCAGTCCAGCCGCCAGATTCGGCAACTCGCCGCGCGCCTGCTCACCCACCTTGGCGCCCAGCCTGGCGCGGTCGCGCGCTTCGATCTTCCGGTCGATATTGACGAAATTGCCCTGGAGCGCCAGGTCGCAGAAGCTGTGCTCTCCGGCGGCCAATATCCCTTTTAGATCAACGACTTAGTTCGCCTGTTCGGGTTGCCGCACGACGATATCTTGCATCCATTCGACGTCTTCGGGCGCTTGATTCGAATAGAGCCGGGCGGCCCATTCTTCGTCGTTAAGCCGTTGGTAGTTGTCGGTGATTTCCTCGAAATACGAGGACGCAAGCCCCACATAAGCGCGCGGGCCATTGCAGGTGTCGGCGGTGACGACCATCAGGCGTGCGCTGCCGGTGCCCACATGGAGCACTCGCCCGACGGGCACCCCGAAGGCGTCGGTGGGTTGAGTGTGGACGTCGGCGATGGTCGGGTCGAATTCGACAGATGCCTCGTTGCGATAGAAGAGGCGCGCATACCAGCCCTCCGCGAAGGGGGTGCCGCAGCCACTATGAATCACGACGGCCTCGTTGATAAACGCCATTTGCTCGGCGGTAAATGGCGTGCCGCTGCGCTGGGATTCGGCCATCTGAGCCAGCGTCGCGCTGACGGTGGCGAGTTCATCGAAATAGTTGCCCATATGCCCGATCCCATACGCATTGGGGAAGCGCGCGGCGAGGTTCGTGATGATCTGGCGGCCGTGCTGGGCAAAGCCGGTCAGGCTGTGGAAAAACTCCGGATAAGGGTCGATATAGGCGTCTGGAAATTCGCAGGTGACCCCGCCGGTATAGGACTGTTTGGCGTAGAGGATCGTGTCGTGGCGGAGCTCCGCCCAGGACGCCATCTGTGTGTTGAGCAGGCGGCGCGACCAGGCCTCGGTGCCGGTAACCTGCGGCATGCCGTGGGCCGCGGGGTTGGCCTGAGTGCCGTCGGGCGAAAGCGTGCGCAACGCCGACAGCCAGCGATTATAGAGGTTCGCTTCCCAGAAGTCGTCCGCGTAGCCGTCGAGCAGCGTGCGCATTGCGCTGAGATCGCCGGCATATTGGTAGGTTTGCAGCTCATCTTCGAGCAGCGCGACCGCGTGGTCGTTGCCCAGTGCGGCGAAGGCGGCGTCGAGCGGGTCGGGCATCATGCGCTTGGGGGCATCCCCGTTGACCCGGTCATAGACGACATTTGCGAAGACGTGTGAGTCGGGAACGTAGCGTTGGCCAAAGAGCAGAAAAGAGGCCGACAGCGGCAATGTGCCCTGCCCAAGGCCGTTATACATAATATGACTTGCGATTCGCTGGAATCCATAGCCCTGGGCCTGAATGGTGTCGATGATCTCGGCATCGGAGAGCGCGTCGAGTTCGCCGGCGCTGGCCACGCCAAGGTCCTGGAGCATCGGCGCGAATTCGGGGACGCTCATATTATCCTGCTCCCCCACGAACGCGCCGATCGCCGCGTCGAGGCTCTCCCAGAGCTCGCGCGAGGCGTCGTCCAGAAGGGCGTATAGAATATAGGCGATCTCGAATTGCTCGCGGTGAAACTGCAGATTGCCCGCTGTATCGGGCTCCAGCATCCGCAGGTCGATGCGCCCCAACCAGATCATCGCGCGGAAGTATTGCTCCAGGGCGGCGTCCCCGGTGTAGTGGCCGCGCGGCTTGAATTGGGAGAAATCGATCTCGCGCGACGCGCCAAATAGATTCAGCGTTTTGCTGCCATCGTGTGCGCTCGCCATGGCGACAAAATCAGCGATCTCACCCGCCGCGGCTCCGGCCACTGGTGCCACCTGCTCGCCGTTGAGAAGGCTCAGCGCGACCGCCAGATAGAAGTCGACCTGTTCTAGCGTCTCGGCGTCCACACCTTGGGGCGGATTGCCCTGGAGCTGGGCGCGCATCGACTCAAGCAGGGTACGAAGCCCCGGAACCAACGCGAAGTGCTCAATGCTCTGCAGGATATCATCGTAGGATCGATGCACCGCGTGAATAATCGAGTCGGCCGAGACATAGAGCGGCAGATCTTCGAAATAAATCTGCTTATAGCCGTATGCGAAGGTCGGAAATTCGCGCGTCCCGGAGATGACAAATCCGAGCTCGTCCAGCTTGCTTATCTCCGGGTCGCTCAGCGCGGCGCTGGATGCCTGGATGAGATCCATATGCCCCGCCTGGCTGGGGGTATAAGAGAGCTGCGGGCCAAAATCGAGCGCGCGCTCCGCGAGCAGTTGAGTGCTCGTGGTTTGCTGGGCCTGGCGCAATTTTGAGACCCACTCGGCCTGGTTTGCCGGTGTGCCCGGCTCGGGCGTGTCCGTGGTGTCTGGGCGCACACCGGAATCGCGATGCGTCGCGTCATCGCAGGCAGGGGTGAGGCCTATCAGCGCGAAAATAAAGAGTATTTTTAAGAAATGTCGCATGATCATCTCCCGGTCATTACGAGCCAAACGTAGTAATGGTTCGCATGATGGCAGGATTATTAATGCGATTCAATCGCGTCGATGCCCGGAGCTGTGCGAGCTTCGGGCGGTTGGCGAGCGGGGGGATCTGGAAGATAGGTGCCATCCTTATCCCAATGAAGAATATAGGGTTTTTCGGCCTCGGCCTGCTCGGCCGTCAGGTATCCCTTGTCGACCAGGCGCCCCATAATCTCGCCCATACGGTCGAACCACCAGTGTTTGCTGGGCGTCGAGCCGCGGCGCCGAAATCGGTCGCCATACCAGGGCGCCGGTTTGAGCACCGCCAAAAAGACAGCTTCCTTGGGGCTGAGATCGGCGGCTTCCTTGTCGAAATAATAGCGCGCTGCCGGGCCAATTCCGTAAATATCCGGGGCGAATTCAATGACGTTGATATAGAGCTCGAGGACGCGCCATTTGGGCACGCCGTCTTCGATACGCCAGGCGATAAGCGCCTCCTTGAACTTTCGCGCGAGCGTCTTGTCGCGGGTCAAAAAGAGGTTTTTGACCAACTGCTGGGTCACCGTCGAGCCGCCGTACACGAAGCGGCCCTTCTCAAAATCAAGGCGAAGCGCGCGCTCAATCAGCCCCAGTGAGATGCCGTGGCCATTATAGAATTGCATCTCTTCGCTCAGATAGGCGGCGGCGGCCACAAACGGGGGGAGCTCGCGCAGCGGTCGGTAGTCAGGGGTCCCGGGGCCGACAAATATCTCGGCCTCTTCGCTGACGCCTTCGGTGACCTGTTTGACGAAGTTGCGGTTGAGCCAGTGGACATCGTCGAACCTATTGCGGCGATGGGTCTCGGGAAGTTCGGGCAATTCGTAGCGCTCGTCGCGCACATGCGGCGGCGCGGGCCAGCGCTCGGGCGCCGGCGCGGCGGAGAATTGCGCCAGAAAACTCGACGGGTCAAATCGGGCGGGGTCTTTGGGCTGCGCGGGTTTGGGCGCGGCCGCCTCGGCGATCGTCAGCGCTGGCCAGGCATCTTTGGCGGCGCGAAGCGCGGTGACATGGCAGAGGTCGACGAAATCCTCGAGCCGTACTCGAATTCTTCGGGGGTGGTTCACCGGTAAATGAACAAAGAATCGCGGCGCTGCGCTGCCCTCGATTTCGATCTGGCGGTAGGCACCGAGCAGCGCGTCCGGCAGCGCGCGCACCGCCTCCTGGCAGCTGATTTCGTCGACCGCAAGGGCCAGGTCAAGGAGCGGATCAAGCGGGAAATTGGCCCATTGACCTTTCAGGTGCCCGACCACCGGGCCGTATTGAAGGCGCGCGTGGTCTAACTCGATGCGCGCGGTATTGGCGGCCCAGGAAACCAGAAAATCGGCGCTGGTATTCACCTGGTCGATCGGCGCGTCGGCCAGGCCGGAGATATCGATAAATCCGTCGCGCCAGGCGAGGCTTCCGCCGAAGTTCATCGTGGTGTGGGCGCTGGGAAGCGGGGCGAGGTCGCCCTGAGTCCATAGCAATAACTTCGCGTCGATGATCCCGCCGACGCGCCCGCGCACCCCGCGCTTGGGCAATGTTCGGCCTTCTTGCACCCCGGGCAAATCGTCGAGGCGAATATTATCGAGGTCCAGCGCGACCGTGCGTGGCAGCCAGGAGCCCGGGGCAAACTCAGCGCCAATTTCGACGCGCCCGCCCGCCGAGATCCCCTCGCTCAGCAGTCTGCCCTGGCCAAGGGTCCCCTGAAAGTGCTCCACCAGCGCAATCTGGCGCGTCTTCTTGTCGCCCTCAATAAGACGCAGATCGAAATGCCCATTGACGATGCGCAGGTCGCCGCCGTGCAGCCAACGGGTGAGCCGGGCGCGCCAGGCATCCGGCGCGTCATCTTCGGGGGCGTTCGTTTTATGCCCGAGGTGCGCGCTCGAAGATGCGTCGGGTTTGAAAAACGCCTGGCGCAACCTCGCGAGGCTGCGCTTCAACTCGACCAGGCGCTCGGGTGCGACCGCCAGCGTCGGCTCCAGGATGCGCCAGGCGACGGCTATCTGGGGCGTTTTAGCCCGGGCGCGAATCTCGAGAATATCCAACTCAACCGCCGGATTCTCCACACCGCCCAGTCGCATGCTCGCCCGGTGCGCGCGCAGCTCAAGCGTGCGCGCCTGATCGATCGAGGCGACCAGGTGATGCAAATTCAGGTCGGCGATATTCGGAATTTGGAGGGAAATAAGCGCGCCTTCGGGTGAAGGCGCGCCGATCCTGAGCGCGATGGTTTGGGCAGTCGTGGCGAGGTACCCGTCGAGGGCCAGCGGGACGATGGGCAGCGTGAGGTCATCGGCTGCGGCGTCGTCAGGGTCATTGAGCAGAGCGCTGAATTTGGACGCCTTGAGCTCCGCCTGAGCCCGCACGCGCAGCGTTCGATAGGGCGATTGCGGCGGGCGAAAATCTGCGTCCTCGCTCACTTCTTCGCCGCTGCCATCTTCGCTTAAGGCCAGCTCGAAAATTTGCAGTGTCAGCAGGGAAGTTGTGTCATCAACCAGCACGATTTCAACGTCTTTTGCCTCGAGTGCGCCGGTTTTTCCCAGGTTTTCCCACAGACTTTCCCACAGGTTTTCCCACAGGGGTTCCACAGTCGATGCGAGCGTATTTGGGTCTTCTTTGGCGGCGGCAGTGGGCGCGTTTTCGAGCGCTGGATCGGCGGGGCGTTTCTGTACTTTCAAAGACGCCGTTTGAAGTGAGATTGCCCCGAGTTTCGAGGTCTTCCCGAGCATCGCGCCTGTCGAAAGGTTGACCTCGATGGTGTCGACCACGCCGGTGACTTCAAGGTTTGAGCGCTGCGTCGAGAATTCAACATCGTGCAGCGAAATGGTGGTGGGCCACTGCCAGGCAAGGCTTTTCCAGTGCAGGTCGACCCCGCGCTGGTCCAATTTCGCGCGAAGTTGCTGCTCGGCCAGATGCTTGAGCCCAAGAGGGAGTCCCACCAAAAAGACACCCAGCACCAGGCCGATGAGCGCAAAATAAAGAAAACGACGGGACATAATGGACTACTTTAGAATGCTATTATATTGATTTTACTAGGTTTTTATGCTTGCCTGGCTGGCCGGTCATGCCTTCGAGGAAGTCATGTGAAAGCATTCTACTTTAATCGCCGGGTGCGGGTCGAATGGCGTCGAATCGCGAGCAATTCGCTGTTTATGCCACAGCCTCAACGGCTCGGCTACGAAGGTTTCTTGGAAGACGACTCAAAAAGGACTAATGTAGCAATTGTTCCGCAGCGAACCCCCGCACGAGCTCTGTATTTCCCCACGTATTTCTCCCCCCATGATGGCCTTTTGATATGAATCATATTACTCGCCTTTTATTGCTTGCATGTTTCGTCCTCTTTTCGGCATCTGCCTGCTCCGATGACGCGGATAATCACGGTCCCGCCGATGTCATCTCTGACGCGCGCGACGACGCGGACACGGCTTCGCAAGACACGACTTCGCAAGACACGGCTTCGCAAGACACGGCTTCGCAAGACACGACTTCGCAAGACACGACTTCGGAAGATGTCGAAGATGTCGAAGATGTCGAAGATGTCGAAGATGTCGAAGATGTCGAAGATGTCGAAGATGTCGAAGATGTCGAAGATGTCGAAGATGATGCAAGCGATGTCGATGACTTCGAAGGACTCACCGACGACGCGCTGCGCGCGGCGCTGCATGCGACCCACGCGGGGCATCGCGGCCTGGGGTATTCGGGCGCTGATAACGCGCGCGACTTTATGTTTGAGTTTGAGATGGCCAATGAGGGGCCCCCTGGCGAGATCGAGTGTATCTATACGGGCCGAAAGGCCATTGTGGACGGGCGCGGCGATGCCCAGAATCAGAGCCCGATGTGGAATACCGAGCATACCTGGCCGCAGAGTCGCGGGGCGGATAGGGAGCCGATGCGCTCAGATATTCATCATCTCTTCGTGGCGGACGGGCCCATGAATGGCCGGCGTGGCAGCTACTTTTTTGGCAATGTGGTCACGGTGACATACCAGGAGGGGGGCTCGAAACTCGGCAAGAACGCCGCGGGTGAGACGCGCTTTGAGGTTCGCCCCGAGAGCCGGGGCAATACCGCGCGCGCAGTCTTTTATTTTGCGGTAGCCTACCAGAAAACGATCAACGCCGACGAGGAGGCGGTGCTGCGCCAGTGGCATATCGAGGATCCGGTTGATGACGCGGAGCGCGCGCGAAATGACGCGATTGCGGGCGTGCAGAATAGCCGCAATTTTTTCATCGACCACCCCGAGCTGGTCGAGCGGATCTCCGACTTCTGAGCGCCCCGATTCGCCTGACTTTTCGCGCACTTCAAAAAACCTCGCCCGCCAGGCCTTGAATATCGCGCGGCGGGGTTAAGAATAGGCAGGCGGGTTTTTCTTCTCCGCGCGAGCCTGGCGGCGGCACGTCGAGCGCTGGACAGGCGCGGCGAGTTGAAACATAATCCGCTGCTCGTTGGTTATGAATTTTATTGTCGGCGGGAGCGCCGAGAAGTCTCGAAAAAGCTTAAAGAACGCAATAGATTCCGAAATACTATATTCACCCAATCAGGAAATTAAAATGGGATTCATTCCTTCCGTAGTTGAGCAAACACACCGCGGCGAGCGCGGGTGGGATATCTTCAGCCGGTTGCTCAAAGACCGGATCATCTTTCTGGGAACGCCGGTCACCGATGATGTTGCCAATAGCATCATCGCGCAGTTGCTCTATCTGGAGAGCGAAGACCCGGAAAAAGAGATCAGCCTCTATATCAACTCCCCGGGCGGCAGCGTCACCGCGGGCATGGCGATCTACGATACCATGCAATATGTGAACCCCGAGATTTCGACGATCTGCATGGGTCAGGCGGCCTCGATGGGCTCGCTCTTGCTGACGGCGGGTCAGGCGGGCAAGCGCTTTGCGCTGCCGAACTCGCGCATTCTGATCCACCAACCGCTGATGCGCGGTGGGCTGGGCGGCCAGGCGACCGATATCGATATTCAGGCCCGTGAGATTCTGCGCCTGCGCGAGCGTCTCAACCAGATTCTGGTCAATCATACCGGTCAGTCGATGGAGCGCATCGAGCGCGATACCGACCGCGACTATTATATGAGCGCGACGGAAGCCAAAGAATACGGCCTGATCGACACGGTAATCGAGAATCACCCCAGTCAGGAAAAGGTGAAGGCCGAAGCGAATAAATCCGCGAAATAATGATGGGTTTCTTGCTTTCATACGCCTCCCAAACCCGCGTGCTGCGCGCGCTGCTTATCGCCGCGCTTGCCCTGGGCCTGGCGGGCGCTTGCACGGCCGAGAAGTCTGCGGGCGTGCCGAGTGGCCAGGCCAGCGGGACCCTGGAGTTCGCGGTGGGCCCGCGCGCGAAAAGCTTCGAGGTTGCGGACGCCTCCTGTGAGGCTGTGACCCGCGGCGATGATGCCTATCTTCAGATCGTTGTGCCCGCCGCCTTTTCGGTGTCGGAGAGCGCGAATCCGCCGAATATCCTCAGCGCCCAACTTCCCCTGGCATTTGGGGAAGTTGGCGAAGCGGTGGCTGAAATGCACTTCGGGCGCACGCAGCCGCGCTACGGGGCAAGCGCTTCGGCGCTGAACGCCGATTTTGATGGCGAAGTCTACCCGATGATTCAGATCATCGCTCAGAGTGCGCAAAATATGGTGGATTATCAGTGCCGAGCCAGTCGCGACGGCGCGCGAATTGAGCTAATCTGCAATGATGCGCTGGTCTTTCCCTGGCATAATCCGGGGGATCTGCCGGGCGGCTCGTTTCGCGCGCAATTTCAGTGCGCGCAGCCCTCGGCGGGATAGGCGCGCACGGACCGAACTCTCAGAATATTTGCTCACCATTATTTTGCCCCGATTTATGATATGAAGTCCTTTTCACGCCGCTTTATGATGCTCGCACTGCTGGGTTGCTGCCTGGCGCCCGCTTGTATTTCCGAGGCGCAGAATGCGGACCCGAAAACCGACGATATCTCGAAGCCCGACACAGGGGTTGCGGGCAAGGCGGACGATTTTGGAGATGCCGCTGGTGAGGTCGAAGATGAGCCCGATTACCCGGAAGAAATCTCCAGCGCCGGTGCGGCATTCGGGGGGGTGATTGCGGCGAATGGCGAGTTGGAGATCGCGTTGAGCGCCGAAAAGGACGATGCGGTGGTGATGTGGTTGCGCCGCGACGGCGGGCAGGATTGGCAGCCCGAGATCGCGGTCTATCGGCCCGACAATAATACCCGGATCGTCTATCATAAGCCGGCCATCGGGGAAGACGCGCATATTCCCTATCAGGACGCGCATATCCAGGATGGTTTTGAGTTCCGAGATGCGCAGACGTATCGAATCAAATTGCGCAATCGCACCGATATTCCGGGACGGTTCAAGTTCACCCTGGACTGCGTGGGCGGCCCGTGTGATGGCGCCGACCCCGGTGAGGATACCGGGGAAGACAATAATAACCCGGGCGCGGGCACCAGCCCCTACGCGGACCTGCACAATCGCGCGCTGCGCGACGCGCTGCGCGCGACCCACCAGAATCACCGCGGGTTGGGCTACTCCGGCTCACGCAACGCGCGCGATATTATGTTTGAATACGAGATGGCGCATGAGGGCCCCGCGGGCCAGATTGAGTGCATTTATACGGGTCGAACGGCCATGGTCAATTCGCGGCGCGACGCCCAGAATCAGCAGCCGATGTGGAATACCGAGCATACCTGGCCGCAGAGCCGCGGGGCGGGTTCCGAGCCGGCGAAGTCCGACCTGCATCATCTCTTTGTGGCCGATGCCCAGATAAACGGTCAGCGCGCAAGCCATAAGTTCGGCGATGTGCTCTACGCCCAATATAGCGAGGGCGGCTCGAAACTCGGCACGGACGCGGCCGGGCAGACCCGCTTTGAGGTGCGCGACGTGAGCAAGGGCAATATCGCGCGAGCGGTGCTGTATTTTGCGGTGGCCTACGATCTTGCGATCGACGCCGATGAAGAAGCCACGTTGCGCCGCTGGCACGCCGCAGACCCGGTGGATGATGCGGAGCGCGCGCGAAATGACGCGTTTGAAACCGCCCAGAAAAGCCGCAATTTCTTTATTGACTGGCCGGAGCTCGTCGCGCAAATCAATAACTTTTAATCCTTTATAGAACTTGTCATGCGCCATGAGCTTGCGTTAAAGTCGCAGGTTCATGGCGCAGGTGTTTTGTAGCCGAGGGCAGTCGCGCCCAGCCGCACTTTTTTATACGCCATTTCGCCACTTTTTTACCCCCACAAGAGACCAATCCGATGAGCGTGAAGCATGATTTCGACAGGGTTGATTCCCAGGCGATCATCGGGAGCCTTGAGCTTTTTGACGCCCTGTCACCCGCGGAAATCCGTGAGATTGTGGAAGTCTGCGAGGTCCTGACGATGGCGTCGGGCGCCCAGCTATTCCGCCAGGGAAGCCGGGCCGATGCGCTCTATATTATCGCCACTGGCGAGGTTCAGGTGCGCTCGGCGACGCCCGCGGGGGCCGATATTTTGCTGGCAACATTGGGTGCCGGGTCGGTGGTCGGGGAGATGTCGCTGATCGGCGGTGGGATGCGCTCGGCGAGCGTGGAGGTCACTGAGGATGCGCGCATTCTGCGCCTGTCTCACGCCGCGTTTGACGCGCTGCGCGCGGCCAAAAGCATGGCTGCCTACCGGGTGATTATGCGGCTTGCGCGCATCCTTGGCGAGCGTCGCCGCAGCACCGAAGCGCGGGTGAATGAGGTTTTTGCGGATCCGGCCGAATTTCTCGACGATTTTGAATCCCAGGTCCACGATATGCTCGGGCGCCTTAAAAAAGCGTGAGTGCTCGCCAGAATTAGGCAGGAGAAATATGAGCAATTCAAGCGATTCGGCCGGCGCACGCGACGGCTCGCAAAAGGTAGCAGTGCTCTACGAAAAGCTGAGAGGGAGCGCGTTTTTTGCGCCGTTGAGTCGCGAGGATGCCGGCGTGCTCATCGGCGTCTGTGAGCGGGTCACGGCGCTCCCGGGCCAGCCGATCTGGTCCCCGGGCGAGGTCAAGGACGCGGCGTATATTCTGGTTTCAGGGCGCGTTCAGGTCACCTACCGCGTGCAGCCAGACGGGCATCGCGACGATGATTACGCGACCCCCGGAAGCCTCTTGACCCTGTCATCGCTGGTGCACCCGTGGGCGCACGCCAGCGCAGGCATTGCGCTGGAGCGCAGCGAATTATTGCGCCTGGGGCAAATCGATTTTATGCGGCTTTTTGAGGCAGCTCACCCCGCGGCCCTGGCATTGGTCGACGCGCTTGGCGATGATCTGGTGGCGGAGGTGCGCGACGCGAATCGGCGTCTTCACGAGGTCTTCGGCCACCCGGCCGAGACGCTGCGCATCTTGCGCCGGAGAAGCCGTGCGGGGCGTTGAGCGCGTCAAAGGGAAAGAGTAAGGGACGGAAGAAAAGTAAAACGAATCATGTTGAGAAGGGTGCGCATATTTTTTAGGCCTTAAGCGAGAAGATTATGAAGATCGGCGTTATCGGTGCAGGTTCGTGGGGCACGGCCCTTGCCAAATTATTGGCCGAGAATGGGCATGATATTTTGATGTGGGCGCATGACAAACCGCTGCCCGACCAGATCAATCTGGGTCATGAGAATTCGATCTATTTGCCCGGGTTTATCTTGCCCGATAACCTGCGCGCGACCCACGACCTCGAAGAGGCCGTGGTGGGCAAGGACTTGCTGCTATCGGTGGTCCCAAGCCATGTGCTGCGCACGGTGCTTGAGCAGGTTGCGCCGATGATCGAGCCGGGCACGCCCTTTGTCAGCGCGACCAAGGGGATCGAGAACGACACGCAAATGCTGGTGTCGGATATCCTTGAAGACGTGCTCCCCGAGCATTGCCAGCCGTATCTGGCCTATTTATCGGGCCCAAGTTTTGCGCGCGAGGTCGCGGCGCACAAACCCACGGCGGTCACCATTGCCTCGTTTAATCACCGCCTGGCCCAGCGGGTGCAGCGCGTGTTCAGCAATGACGTCTTTCGCGCCTATACCACCACCGATGTGGTGGGCGTGGAGGTGGGCGGGGCGGTCAAGAATGTCATCGCGATCGCGGCCGGGGCAATCGCCGGCATGGAATTGGGCTCCAACTCGATGGCCGGGATGATCACGCGCGGGCTGCACGAAATCAGCCGGCTGGCGGTCACCATCGGCGCCAATCCGCTCACACTTTCTGGGCTTGCGGGAATGGGGGACCTGGTCCTAACGTGCACCGGCGGGCTGAGCCGAAATCGTTCGGTGGGCGTCAAGCTCGGGCAGGGGTATTCGATCGACGAGATTCTAAGCGAGATGAATATGGTCGCCGAAGGTGTTAAGACCGCCCGAAGCGTGCATGACCTTGCCGCCAAACTCGGGGTCGAGATGCCGATTTGCCACCAGGTCTACCGCGTGATCTACGAGGGGAAAAGCACCCAGGACGCCGTCAGTGAGTTGATGACGCGCGACCTGAAGCCGGAACTCAAGGGGCTTTATTGAACCCGGACAACGACCGGGTTTAACGATATAGAAGCTCTCTATTTTAGCACGGAAAGACGGATGAAAATGAGAAGACGCCGCCAGTTGACGCTATTGTCCAAGGACGAAATTCAGAAGATGCGCGAGGCCGGCCAGCTCGCCGCGGAGTTGATCTGTCATCTGGGCGATATGGTTGAGGTCGGGATTTCGACCCAGGAGCTCAACGATGAGGCCGAGCGCTGGGGAAAGGCCAAAAAGATCATCCACGCGCCCTTTAATTATAAGGGCTTTCCGCGCAGCATCTGCACCAGCATCAATGAGGTTATCTGCCACGGCATCCCCACGCCCGAGCGGATCCTGATGGACGGAGATATCATTTCGGTGGACGTCACGCCGATCTTGAACGGGTATCACGGGGATACCTGCGCGACGTTCTTTGTGGGCGAGCCGGCGCCCGAGACGCGCGAGCTGGTGGAGGTGACCGCGCAGTGTTTGATGCGTGGGATTCGCGAGATCAAACCCGGCAAGCGCCTGGGCGATATCGGTGCGGCGATTCAGGCGCACGCCGAGCCGCGGGGTTTTTCGGTGGTGCGCGATTTTATCGGCCACGGCATTGGCCGAAATTTCCACGGCTCCCCGGAGGTCCCCCACTACGGCACCCGCAATACCGGGCTGCGGCTTCGCCCGGGCATGGCGTTTACGGTCGAGCCAATGATCAATGCGGGCGACTATGGGGTGAAGGTGCTCGCCGACGAGTGGACCGCGATAACCCGCGACCGCAGCTTATCGGCTCAGTTTGAGCATACGCTGGTGGTCACCGAAGACGGCGTCGAGGTGATGACGTGCCGCGAAGGCGAGGATCCCTTCAAGATTGCGCCGGGTGGAAAGATTAGTTTTGAGCAAATCGGGCTATGAGCCCGGGCGCTCACCAATACTGAAGCACCAGTAGGAAGATGCCCAGAATCGCCCCGCCGATGCCCACCCCGATCAGAACTTCTTTGATGATATGAGAGCGCGAGGTGGGGGCGCGGGCCGGCGCAGAAGCGGGCGAGTGTGGCGGGGGGTCGAGTTGCAGCTCGGCGCTTAGCGGGCGGTCGTTGAAGTGTTGGATGATATGGTCGCGCTGATACTGGGTTGTCGCGCCTGGCTGGGCCAGCGCGCCGGGATGCGTGGGCTCGTCGGGATACGTTGGCTCCTCCAAATACGGTGCGGCGTCGGCCCAGGAGGGGTCGCGAAATTCGGGGGATGAGCTCGGCGAAAACCATTGCTGGGCGGCGGCCGGCTGGGTGATGGATTGCGAGGGTGTATGCTGCCCGAACCCGGATCCCGCGGGGGCAAGATGCGCATGCGATGGCGAGACTTCGTAGCTATTTCGACGGGTCGTGGTGTCGGCGAGCGGCGAGGCGTGGGACACCTGGCGCTGGCGTGCGCTGGTGCGCCGGGGGCGGGCAGGCGAGGGGTCAACCTCGTAGTCCGGGAAGTCGGCAAAGGGGTCAATTGAGCTGTGCGGATTGGTGGCGGTGACGGTATTCTCGCCGCCCAGCGCGCGGTCCACCTCGGCCATCGAGGGCAGGCCGCTGGCGTGCGGGGTGGTCATGGCGTCTTCGCCGCGAGCCGGCGAATGCGCCGAGGATGTGGCGCGCCGGCGCTGCGAGTTCTGGCGGGTCTCCAGGGTTTCAAGGTCCAGGACCATCTCGGTCGGGGTTTGGTAGCGTGCGGTGACGTCCTTTTCGCAGGCGCGCGCGATAATATCGGCGAAGATCGACTCGGTGATGGGCGGGGCGAATTTAATGGGTTTATCGCTGGCCTGAAACATGATGGTGTCGTAGACCGACTCGATCTGGACGATTTTTTTGCCGGTAAGCATCTCGGCCATGATCAGGCCCAGGGCGTACAGGTCGGCCTGAGGGCCGACATTCTTTTTATGCACCAACTCCGGGGACATATAAGCGGGGGTGCCCACCAGGGTTTTGGCCGCGGTCAATTCGTCGCTGACCCGCCCGCCGTCATCGAGGGCCTTGGCGAAGCCAAAATCCAGGACCTTGACGTGGCCGTTGCCGCCGTCGTTGACCAGGAAAATATTTGCGGGTTTTAAATCGCGGTGGACGATGCCTAATTCGTGCGCAGCTTCCAGAGCGGAGAGTGTCTCCAGGGCGATGCGCTTGACCAGGCGCGGGCTGAGCGGGCCGTGGTGGGCGAGCAGGGCGCGCAGGTCGGTGCCTTCCAAGAACTCCATCGCCATATAGGGCAAGCCCGAGGCGGTCTGTCCGTAATAATAGACGCGCAATACATGGGGGTGGTGCAGGCTGTAGATCAGGCGCGCCTCGCGCTCAAAGCGCTGGCGCAGCTCATGTTCGTCGTGCGGGCCGGGTTTGAGCACCTTGAGCGCAAGGGTGCGCCCCTCCAGGAGATCGTGGACGCGGTAAACCGCGCCGAAATTTCCATGACCGAGTTCCGACTCGACGCGGAAAACATCGTCGACGACCTCACCGAGTTGTGGCAATTGAGACATAAATAGTAACTCATATACGAATGCCGGCGCGCGCGCATCAAAAGCCATCAGAAAGCGCGCACAGCTTTATTGTGCACCATATCTGGGCGTGTTGTCATGTGGCCAGACGCAAATTCAAAGGAATGGATTTGCGGGCGAATAAGTTTCTCCGTAGGCGTGGCGCATGGGGTGCTCAAAAAACTGGGCCGCTTTGGCGCATCGGGCTTGCCGTTGAGCGTCTGGTGCGCAATTGTAGGTCTGAATGCGTGCGCTATTATCTCCTGCTGACTCACTCGACTTGACACCGTTTATGGAAACTCTGATGGGCAAACTCAAGCGTCATGGACGCTTTATCGTCGCTTTTATCGCGCTGAGCATGGCATTTGTTCTAAGCGTGCAATTCAGCGATCGCGGGGTGCAATTTGACCTGCGAAACTCGGCTCTGGCCGCGTCCGAGGGGGGCGATGAGCACTATGACCTGTCGGCGCTCAAGATTTTTAACCGCGTCTTATTGCGCATCAAAGACAATTATGTGGACCCCTCGCGCGTCGACCCCAATAAGATGCTCATCTCGGCGCTCGACCAGGTGCAGAACTCGATCTCCGAGTTGGTGGTGACCTTTGTGGGCGGCAAGGAAAATCCCACCCAGATTCAGATCCACGTGGGCGGGGAGATCAAGAGCTTCGATGTTCAAAAGATTGAGAGCCTCTGGGAGATGAGCTTTAGGCTGCAGAAGATGTTCCGCTTTATCGAAGAGCACCTGGAGCCGGACCCGGCGCTGGATTTCAGCGAGATTGAGTACGCCGCGATCAACGGGATGCTGTCGACGCTTGACCCGCATAGCATCCTGCTTTCGCCGAAGCATTATGACGATATGCGCACCCAGACCGGCGGGAAATTCGGCGGCCTGGGCATCGTGATTTCCATTCGCGACGGCGGGCTCACCGTGATGAGCCCGATTCCGGGCACCCCGGCGGCCAAGAAGGGGATCAAGGCGCGCGATAAGATTGTGCGCATCGGGGATGCGTCCACGGTGAATATGGGGCTGCAAGAGGCCGTGGGCATGATGCGCGGGGATCCCGGTGAGCCCATCGATATCTGGGTGACGCGCGAGGCGTGGACGGAGGCCAAGAAGTTCACGATTGTGCGCGCCATCATCAATATCGACTCGGTCGACGGCCACGCATTGGGCGATAAGGTCGGCTATATTCGGATCAAGAACTTTCAGTCAAATACCCACGATGACCTGGTCGCGGAGTTGACCTCGCTCAAGAAAAAGATGGGCGGCATGCAGGGTCTGGTGCTCGATATGCGCGATAATCCCGGCGGTCTGCTCGACCAGGCCATCAAGGTCAGCGACACCTTTTTGGAGCAGGGCGCGATTGTGAGTACCGTCGGGGTGGGCAACCGAATGCGCGACCAGAAAATGGCCACCAAGGCCGGTACCGAGGCGCACTACCCGATCCTCGTGCTGGTGAATGCCGGCAGCGCCTCGGCCTCTGAGATTGTCGCCGGGGCCCTGCAAAATAATAAGCGCGCGCTCATCGTGGGGGATACCTCCTTTGGCAAGGGCTCGGTGCAGGTTCTCTATGAGTTCAACGATAAGTCGGCGCTCAAGCTGACCATCGCGCAGTATCTGACCCCCGGAGATGTCTCGATCCAGGGCCGCGGCATTCGGCCCGATTTGCGCCTGACTCCGGTGACCTTCAAGGACGGCAACGCGGATATGTTTTTATCCCATAATATTCTGCGCGAGGGGGACCTGCAGAGCGCGCTGTCAAACTCTGCGGCGCGCACCATCGACGGGGATAATCTTCATCATATCCGCTTTTTGGCCGACGCCGCCGCCGAGGGCGATGAGGCGGACTACCGCGACCCCAACGCATTTCACGAAGACTTCGAGATTCGTTTCGCCCAGGAGCTGCTCGCCGCGGCCCCGAAGGCCTGGAAGGCCCCCGAGCTGATGAAGCTTATCCAGCCGGAGTTGGAGACGATTTCCGCGCGCGAAATGCAAAAGATCCAGAAGAAACTCAAGACTTTTCAGGTTGATTGGAGCCCGGGCGAGAACCCCAAGGACGCCGACGTCGACCTGACCCTGACGAGTTCCGCGGCCAATAATGAGGTGAAAGCTGGCGAGAAGATCAACGTCAGCGCAAAATTGACCAATAATAGTAAGTCGACCCTCTATCGAATGAAGGCGATCGCGACCAGCGATAACCCGGTCTTCGATGATCGCGAATTTATCTTCGGCAAATTAAAGCCTGGAGAGTCGAAATCATGGTCGATCGAGGTCGAGATGCCCAAGGAGATGCCCAGCCGATTGGACCCGTTGACGATGCAGGTGAGCGGCCCGCAGCAGTCCTATGGGACCACGCTTAGCCAGGCGATTCGAATCGTGGGGCAGCCGCACCCGCAGTTCGCGTTTAGCTATGAGATCGACGACAGCAGCGGCGACGGCATTCTGCAAAATGGCGAGGAAGTGACCTTCCGCACGTCGGTCAAGAATGTCGGCAGCGCCGACAGCGCCGAGGCCATGGTTTATCTCAAAAGCCTGGCCGGCGAGGCCGTCTATTTGAAGCAGGGGCGCGCGACGATCGAGAATATCAAGGTCGGCGAATCCAAGGATGCGACCTTTACCTTCCAGGTTAAAAAGGCGCCCAAGGATGGCGTCATTGAGCTCGAAGTGGATATCTTCGACGAGGTCTTCCGTGACTTCGTGCACCGTAAAATCAAGATTCCATATAGCGATAGCGACCCCAAAAAGGTCGCCAAGGCCTCGGGCGTGGCCACGCTCAAGAGCGGGCCGGGCAACCTTTTCCTGGCGGCCTCAGCCGATACCGACACCGCGGCCATCGCCCGAAAGGGCGCGACGCTGCCGGTTGTCGGAAGATTGGGCGAGTGGTTGAAAGTGGATATTGGCCCACAAACCGCCTGGGTGAAAGCCGACCAGGTGGACTATGACCCCAAAGGTAGTGCCAAACCCAGCGGCATCACTCGCCACGTCCTCTATCAGCCGCCGCAGGTCACCATTGACCTGGGGACGATGCAGACCACGAATAAATCCGTCCCCTTGAAGGCGAAAATTCAGGATGCCGGGCTGATTAAAGACTATTATATCTTTATCTTTAATCGCGAAAACGCCACAAAGGCCAATACCCGCAAATTGAATTATACCCGGGTCGACGCTCATCAAGCCGATATTTCGGCCGATATCCCGCTCTTCGCCGGGATGAACCGAATCTCCATCGTGGCGCGCGACGAGAACGGCATGCAGACAACCCAGGATGTCTATGTCTATCGGGAGTAATCCCGGGTGAACCCCGAGCACTAAAAAACCCTCGCGGGCTCCGGTGGAGTCCGCGAGGGTTTTTTGCTCTGGCACCCGAACTGGCGCTCTAATTTATAGGTGCCGATAATTTTCGTGTCAGATCGAATCGCGCAGCAAGCGCTCCACGTGGCCGGTCGCGCGGACATTGTCGAAAATGTCGGTGATGATTCCCTCCGCATCGACCATAAAAGTCGAGCGTACCAGGCCGATATAGGTCTTTCCGTAGTTGGTCTTTTCGCGCCAGACTCCGTAGGCCTCGGCCATTTTATGGTCGGGATCTGCCAGAAGGATAAAGTTCAGCGCATGCTTTTCGCGAAATTTCGCGTGCCTTTCGATGGGGTCCGGCGAGACGCCAATTACCGTATAGCCGGCATCTGCCAACGTTTGCTGACTATCACGAAAGTCGCAGGCCTGGCGGGTGCACCCGGGAGTCATATCTTTGGGATAAAAATATAGGACCAGCTTTTGGCCCTTTAAGTCGCCCAGCGAAACCTGGCCCTGGGTATCGGATTCCAGGCTGAAATCCGGTGCCGCGTCGCCAACTTTTAGTTTTGGGTTGATGCCCATCAAAAACTCCATCGTGAAATTTCGGGTGAATAGGTCTAGACTCGCAATACGTATCGAGAATCCGTGCTATCGAATAGGGCAAAGCAAATCGATTAAGCAATGGAGCAAGTTGATCGACAGGCGTTCTTTTGTCATGAATGAGCGCGCTTTGAGCGATTAGGTTGAATTTAATGAGCGCGAGAAGTGTCGAAGCATCCACGACGTTATTTTCATGTATTCGGAGAAGACCATGCAAAAATATTCGATTCTTTTGGCCCTCCTCGCCGCATCAACCTTTGGCGTTTCGTGCGGGGGAGGCGGAGGCGATGATTCTACCCGCGGCGCGAACGCGTTGCCGTTGGTGGAGGGTTTGCAGTCCGACGCGGATAATCAGCGCCTGCTCTATTATATCAGCACCGCCCAGGACGCGCCGGGGCTTTATGCCTATGACCCGGGCCAACCCGAGGCGGGCGGGATTCTGGTGGATGGCGATCTTTCGCTTCGCATGCCGCACGCGGCCTCCCTTTTTGGGGGAGAGTTTGGCGCGGGCGCGGATACCATCTCGGATTATTATGTCTCGGATATCTTTTATACGGCGTGGGGAACCCCGGAATCCAACGATGTCATGGCGAGCCCGATTATGTACGGAGAGCAGTGGCGGGTGTCGACGGACCCGGCGTCACTTGGCGATGGGCCGGTGCGGGTGGGTGATACCACGCTCAATAGTGCGCTTGTGATGAGCATGGCCCGATTTCATACCTTTGATCTTCTGGACCCGATGAATAGTTCGGCGCTCATCCAGTCCACCGAGGGGTGGATTCGAGTGCGCATGGGCTATGACGCCGCGCGGCCGGCCGATGTGTTTGGGGAAGATGTGACGGTGGTGAGTCCGGTGTGGGGGCCCGAGGCGCAGCAAAACGCGGGTTGGATTGTGGTGGACGCGGCCGAAGATTCGGTGGGAAATAAAAATATTCTTCGCCGCCTCGACGATGACCTCCAGCCACTTGGGGATATTCGATATAAGGAGAGCGGCGAGGTTGTTCAGGGGGTGAAAAACGCGAAATATATCAACGATCGCAGCGATGATACGGCATTTATCGCCGTTGGTGTGGACCAGGATGCGTGGGGCGAGGTCTACCTGTACGAAGGCAGCGACGTGCCCGGCGATGGTGGGACGATCAAGCGTCTATTGAATAAGGATGGGCAGGCGCTGGTCATCAGCTTTGCGCCGATGGGAATCGACGAGAGTGGAGGGGTGAGCGTCAGCCCGCCTGCCAGCGGGTTGACGAGCATCCAGCCAAGTGGGTTCTATTTCGCCCAGGGTCCCAGCATGTTCGACCATCGTTGGACGCATCTTTATCGCCTGGACAGCGATGGATGGGTTTCCTTTGATCATGAGGAGCATAAGCCGCAGGCTGATTCGGAGTATTTGGACCAGCCGTTTCTTGCGTCCATGCTGGGAGGTTTTCTGATTCAAGTGGCCGAGGACAAACTCTTCTGGTCGCTGGGTGAGAATAACGAGGTGGTCGATGTGAGCAGCGCGGACCCGGACGAGTGGACGCGCACACCGATCAAGGCGGCCGGGGGCGTTGCGGAGGGGACGACCGTATATGCGAGCGCGAATGGTTGGGTTTATTATAATTCGAGCGATGACGAGGCGGTGCTGCTCAACGTGGAGAGCGGCGAGTCGGTGGCTCTTAAGGACGCGAAATGGCTGGGAGCCTCGGCCAAAGTGGGCGCAGGGGCGGTGAACTCACTGCAGATAGCGCGCCCGATCACCGAGGTCTTTTTATTGCAAAACGGGCGAAAACTGGGGGCGGTGTCCGCGGCGGACCCGACCGCGGGCATGGTCCTGCTGGGGGAGCTCAGCTCCAATACCGAGGAGGTGCGTCTTTTCGGCTCGGCCAGCGGCCCGCACCGCCTGGCGCAGGTGGAGTATGAGGATGGGACGTTCGAGGTGGTCTATATGAATACGCGTCATGCGGATTCCCTAAAATCCTTGATGCCCGCGCCCGCGTCGGATTGGAGCAAGCCGATTAGCTATACGGTCGGCGAGCAGGAGCAGCATACACAGATCGATATTTTTGCCGGCGATACTCGCCCGCTTGACGGTTTCTAAGCTCAAAGAGCCCGGGATGATGCGCGCCGAAATTCAACTTCGGCGCGCATTTTTATTGGGGCAAGCAATTGACATGGCGCCCGGTGATGGGGAAGACTTGCCCCGGCCAATGGCTTTCGTCTAACGGTCTATTTCGACGCGCTTAAGATTATTATGCGCGCCCCGAGACGTTTCCCATCCCACTTCGAGCCAGGCCCTCCATGGAACCTGTACGCATTCGCCCGGACGTCGATCCCAATTCGCCCGAATATAAGCGCCAGCTATATAAGATTGTTTTTATCTTATTCGTTCTGATGGTCGGCGGCGGCTCCTGTCTGGGCTATCGCATTCGGCAGATGGAAGAGCTTGAGCGCGTGCGTCAGGAAGCGGAGCAGTCGGGCGAAACCGAGGCCGAGGCGGCGAGCAATCCAAACTCAGCGGGACGCTACCGCTGGAAATCTTCCGACCAAAAATCCGGCAAATAATCCGCACCGCGCGGCGCTGTCAAAAAGGGCCTGCAAAGAACCCACCACCTATCTAATTTTAAAAGATTTCGCGATGAAAATTCATTTTGTAACCCACGGATGCAAGGCCAATCAATACGACTCCGAGCGCTTTCGCCAGGAACTTGAGGCCCGCGGCGCGCGCAGTGTGGAGGACCCGGCCGAGGCCGATGCGTATGTGATCAATACCTGCACCGTGACCAATAACGCCGACGCCGCCGCGCGCAAGACGATTCGCCGGCTCAAGCGCGATAATCCCGACGCCGAGATCATCGTGGCAGGTTGCTCGGCGGCGTTGCATTTTGACGCGTATCAGAAGATGGCCGAGGTGGACGGGGTGGTGAAAGGCCACGACGCGGTCGAGGTCGCCGGGATGCTCGCGCCGGCCTCCCCGCTTCTCGATATTCATGAGGAGCCCATCGGCGGGCTATTGCTCAAAAAGGATACGCGCGGCACCCGCGGGTGGATGAAGATCCAGGACGGGTGCAACCGGCGCTGCTCGTTCTGCGCGACCAAACTTGCGCGCGGAAAAAGTCGCTCGCGCGGCGAAGACGCGCTGGTCGAGGAAGCGCGCCAGTTGGCCGAATTTCACCGGGAGATCGTCTTTACCGGCATTCATATCGGCCACTATGGCATCGATATGGAGGATGCGAAATCGCATACATTTTCGCGGCTAATCCAGCGTCTTCTGGCCGAGGTTCCCGGCGTGCGCTTTCGCCTGGGGAGCATCGAAGCGACCGAGATTGACGACTTGATGCTCGACCTTCTGGCGGACTCCGACGGGCGTCTGGTCCCGCATCTGCACGTGCCGATGCAGGCGGGCTCCAACGCGGTGCTCCAGAAGATGCGCCGCTGGCATACCCGCGAGCAATACCGCGACCGGCTGCTCCAGATCGCCGAGCGACTGCCCTATCTGGGGCTGGGGGCCGATGTCATCGTGGGGTTTCCGGGGGAAAGCGACGCCGATTTTGCAGATACCGTCAACCTGGTCGAGACGCTGCCGTTTACGTACTTGCACGTCTTTCCCTACTCGGAGCGGGACGGCACGGCGGCAGCCGAGATGGACGCAAAGATCCACGGCGATATCAAGTCAGCGCGCAGCCAGAGCCTGCGCGACATCGCCCAGGCCAAGGGGATGGCCTACCAGCGCGCGCGCGTCGGCCAGGCCGCCGAGATCGTGGTCGAGGAGAATAACTACGGGGTGACCGAGGATTATTTGCGCGTGCGCCTGGTGGGAAATCCCGCCGAGCGCGTCGGCGATATCGTCTATGCGCCGCTGCGGATGGACGGCGAGCAGTTGATTGCGCGGGTCTGAGCTTGGGCGCGCTGACTTGGGCGAGGTTGGGCCGAGAAAAGCTGTTTAAAAACGATAGGATACGTCAAGTTGTCCGGTCAGCGGCAGGTTGAAGCTCTGGCGGGAGAAATAGTAGGACGCGCTCGCGCTGGCCACCAGGCTGAACTGGCGGTAGACGTTCCAGATGATGCGCGGGCGCACGTTGACGCCCACAAAGATGGTGTCATTGTCGATGCGCACCGCGTAGCTGCGGTCGGCGCGCTCGGCGCAAATCGCGTTGATCTCGGGGCAGGCGTAGAATCCGCCGATATTGCTCGCTTCCATGCTGAGCTGCACGCCGAAGTCAAATGCGCCGGCGGCCACGCCCAGATCGCCGCCGAAAAAGCCGCGAAATGTGCTATAATCGTCGAAGAGAAATCCGCCATAATCGCGCGTGGAGTTCAGAAGATGCGTGCCGAGAATCACCGAAAAATCCTGGGTCAATCGCAACTTTGCGCCCACGCTTAACCCGTAATTCCCCCAGGGTTTGGTGCGCGCGCGCTGCTGGAAGGGATACTGCAAATACGAGGCATAGGCGAAGCCAAAGCTCAGCGAAAACGGGCTCTCGCCGTCGCTCTGAACCACGGTCGAGCGCGCAGGCGCGCCGGTGTCGGGCGCGACGAGCATGCAGGGTAGAAATCGGCTCATCAGGCGGTTTCCGGCCGAGCGCAGGGTGCGCGCGTCGAGGTCGGCGAGCTCAATCGATTCGGGGGCTAAAAAGCGCGCCTCGCTGTGCGAGTACAGGTATAGGCGCGCCTCGAAGGTTCCCCGCTCGGTGGGCCAAATATAGCCGAAGGCGACAAAATCAGTGTCCGCAAAGCTCGCCAATTGTGCGGCCTCGCGCGTTTGCGGCCCCTCCTGGTAGAGCAGGGTGCTCAGGGCTTCGCGCGCGCTGCGATAGATTTCGACCACCTCGTCGGGATAATAGCCCGGGCGAATCTGGCGCGCCGGGTCCAGCAGCGTCATCGTCTGCAGGCGGTCAAAGAGCTTCAGCGTGGTGCGATCCTGCTCGATATAGCTCAGGGCGAGGTAGAGGGCGACCTCGGCGACCCGCTCGGGGTCGACCAGGCCGTAATGCAGCTGGGTATAGGTCTCAAACGCGCTCTCAAGGTACGTCGCTGCCTCGGCGGTGTCGAGCCGGGTATAGGAGTCGATCCCCAGCTTGGTCGCCAGCTCGGCGTTGGTCAGCCGATATTCGAAGCCGCGCGCCGTTTTGACCGCCTGTTTCAAGTCAGAGTGGCTGACCAGATAGAGGGCGTCGGTGTGGCGGCGGGCGAAGTCGGTCGCGCCCTCATAGAATGCGCGCGAGGCCGCGAGTGCGTCGGCCGGCTCCTCGAAGTCCGCCAGGACCTGGAAATGCGGCGAAATCACCAGGCTGGCCGGTTTGGGAGCCGGCGGGGTCTGAGCGGCGAGCAAGGCGGGCGCCGCGCTCAGAAAAAGCCATACTACGACGCCCCTGAGGCCGAACGCCGCGCCCCACCTTGCCCACTTCCCCCACTTGGAAATGCGTGCCTTCGAAGTCATCGCCATAACTAAAAGGGATTCACCCGCGGCAGGGGAATCGTCGAGCTCTGCAGGAATTCGTCGGTCACAAACAGCCCGATATTGGCCAGATGCACCGGCGAGTCGTGCAATTCAAGGTTGAGGACCTGGTCGCCCTCGGCGCAGATATCGACGATATAAAAATGGGCGTCGCAGGAGTCATTTTGCGCGCAATTCTGCGCGCCTCGTACCTCGGAGATCATGGCGCGCGACAGCTGGGCGAGGCTTCCCTCCACGAAAAGCAGGGCCGCGCCCCAGTGGTCGGTGCCCGGGTTGCAGCGCGGGCGGGTGGCCGGGCGCAGGCTGCTGGCGACCATCTTCTCGCGCTCGACATCCCAGCTAAATTGCCAGTCCCGCAGTGGGATATCCTCGGGGCGATCATCTTCGGAATCGTCGACCACCACGAAATGCCCCAGCGCAAACGAGGTCTCGCCGCTGGGAATGCGCACCACGTCGGGGGGCGGGGGGATGGTGATATGGCGCTCGTTTTTGAGCGCGTGGCGCTGGGCATCGAAGTTGGTGCCGAAGCCGTCGTCCAGCGGGATCGCGGGGGTCTGCCGGTTGACCGCGGCCAACTGGTTGGAGCCCACCGACGGCTGCACGCCGACCCATGCGACGGTCAGAACCGGGTTGCGAATCTTATAATTTGCGGCCTCCGGCATCGTTTGCACCGCGCCGTTTCGCGGATCGCGCGGAAAGCCAACCTTGACCAACGTGTCGTCGATGCTCTGGCATTGGACATCGGGCTGCTCGCTGACCCGCTCCATGCGCAACCCCGAAATTCCGTCGATGGGCGCGCTGGTGCTCTCGTCATAGAGGGTAATATCGAGCGAAGTCTCGCTTTGCATGCGGCCAAATAACTGGCTTCGTGGGATCTGGCGGGTGCCCTTATTGATATAGAGGCGAAATTTATTGCCGCCCTCATCAAAGCGCTGGGCGTCGGTCCACACGCATAGTTTTTGCTTGCCGAAGGGGTCTCCGGTGATCGGATCGCGCTGATAGACGCGCAGGATGGCCGAGACGCTGTCGCCGAAGCGAAAAAGATCGACCGCCAGCGCATCCCCGCTTGGCTGCGAGTCGTCGCTGACCTGGCGAAAGGTCCCCGAATAGCTGTCCTCATACCCCGGGCAGGCGCTCATCGCGCAGGTGATGAGCCCGAGCACCCCGACAAGCCAGGCGCCCCGACGCACCCGCCCCCCCGAGGCTGATGATCCCGGATTGGGAAAAACTCGAAACTTCAACTAGAATGCTCCACATAAGATATTGGCGCTTTCGATCATTATTGGCGCCGCGCGCACTATAGGCGTACAAGCTTCCAATTGCACCCACTATATGGAGTGAGATTACTCCAATGGCTGGGTTGAACAAGGCGAGACCCCTACATAAAGGCTGCGTGCGGCGGCGGCAAGGAAATTGCATAGATTTCGCGGGCGCGCTCGCGTTTTTGACAGCGTGAGCCACCCGGTGCATAAAGGCGCCACGATTGCTTGGCACGTTCATTTTCTGGACAGAACACCATGTCATATGCCCACCCCATACGCGCTCGCGCGCGCCGCATCCCGACAGGATTGCTCGTCCTTCTGGGGCTGGCGATCATGATCCTGGGCTGCATGGCAGGCGAGGACGCCGGGCTTGAGGATGGGTCGGATGTGGGGGGCAATGACTCCGCGCTGATGCAGGCGCAGGCCGAATTTGCGCGCCATCACGTCGACCGGGCCCAGTCGATCTATAATCAGATCATCGCCGAGCACCCCAATCCGCCCGGCCAGGCTTATGCGGGCAAGGCGATTAGCGATCTTTTGCTGCTGCCGGGCTCCCCCGAGCTGAGCGCCCTGCTGGTCGCCCACCTTGATGCCACCCACATGCTGGACGCCAACGCGCTGCTCTACGCCGACGAGGGCCTGCTCTTCTGGGCGGTGCGCGGGGTCCCCTGGGAGGACCAGGGAAGCTATAAGGGCGTCCGTAGCCTGATCTCGGCGCGTCTTCCCTGGCCGCAGGAGCGCCTGGCGGGGGTGCAGGCGTTTTTTACAGGCATCACGCACCCGCTGAACCTTGCGACTGCCGATCTGGTGCAACTGGCCGACGCCATGGCCTCGATTCAGGATGATATCGCGCGGGCGCTTGAGGACGATTATTTTGACTCGATCTATATCCCGGGATTGACCTTTCACTCCGAGCAGCTCGATGTCTTTTTAGGTCGCTCGGAGCTGCATCTTCTGTCGGCGATGGTTTCGGCGGCGCGCGCCGGGCTGTATTTTGTCAGCGCCTATGACTTTGATTTTACCCTCGATGAAGCAGTCGGGACTCAGGCTGAGCAGCGGCTGGACCCGCAGCCGGACTGGGTGTTTTCTGACTATGCCTTCGCCTTTTTGGACAGCCGGGTGCTGCGCCAGGTCGACAAGCCCGAGCGTCTGCTTCAGGCGCGCGGCGCCCTGGATTCGGCGCTCGATTCGCTGATATCCGCGGTGCGCGCCGGCCAAAACGATGCCCACCAGAGCACCATTCGCTGGGCGCAAGGCGACCCGGCGTATGCCGAGGCGATGCTCGAGTTATTGGCCGCGCTTCGGCGCGCCCTGGTCGAGCCGGCCGCGATTCCCGGGGCGCGCCCCTCGACCACGGTTGATCTTTCTTCCTTTTTTGAGGGAGGGCGCGTCCTGGATGGCTCGATCGACTGGTTTGAGCGCACGGTTGACCCGGATACGGGTGTCCTGGTCCAGGGGGAAGACGGGTTTTGGGTCACCGAAGAATGGGTCGAATGGAAGCCGTCCGAAGACGCGGTGCAGGCGTTCTTTTTGGACGGGATTTTCGACCCGCCGCTTGCGACGCTCGAAGATGCGCCCGAGGTCGACGCCCTCGATTCCGAGGCGAGTTCGCAGTATTTGGACTCGATTCTAGGCACGTTCATCGACCGGGTGAGCGACGCGTTTTAATCCATCCGACTCTTCTGGGAACACGCGCCAAAGACGCCACGTTGCGCGGCGAACTCGACTTTCACCGCTGCGCGGCCTAATTGTGGGGCGTTCACGGAGCCCCACGGAGCCTATCCCTATTTTGAAGACCTTTTCGCCCAAACCCATCCTCCCCGCCCACCGATTGCTCAAGCGCTTGCCGCACTATCTGCTGGGAAGTCTGCTGGCGGTGAGTCTGCTGCTGGTAAGCGCGCCGCGCGCGCAGGCCTATGATTATCTGGAGCACTCCTATTTTGGCGATCGCGCATGCCTGGACGCTCAAACCCGTTTGGCCGCCCGGATCGCCGGGGGGCGCGCGTCCTACGAGACGGTAACGCGTTATCTGGCGCTCGCCCTGGCGTGCCCGGAGCGCTGGGAGCGCCACTATTGTGCCGATGGAGACAAGCAGGCCGAAGCAGGGCTGAATCGCCTGAAAGCTGCGCCGGCAAAGAAGGGGGGCCTGGCCGTGACCTTTGGCGACTATGTCGCGCTGCCCGACCATCTGTCGCGATTCGGCCCGATTCACGGGTTGCCGCGCCTGGGGCGCTTCGGATTGACCTTCGACACCTGGACGTGGTTGACCGCCAAGGATGGCGATGCCGGTGGGGTCATCGGATCGGTGGCCGACAAGGCGTGCAAGGACAGCGAGATGGTCCCGTGGCGCCGGGTTGAGGCAGATATTGAGGCGACGCTTCGACGCTTCGAGGAAAACGGTCTGGAGGCCGTGCCGGGAAATCTGCTCAGCCCGCTTACTCACGCGCCGGTGCCGCAGGGGCCGTCGGATCCGGCGGCAACCTATAGCTTTAATAACCCGCATTATCTCGACCTGGTGCTTCGAAATCACGACCATTTTGGCAAATATGCCTTCGGGGCGTGGCTGGGCTTTCACTCCGCCGCGGTGTCGGCCGCACGCTATACTTGCGAGGATCTGATCGATTTTGACCTCAGCCAGCTCAAGAAGCTTGCGGGCAATATGCCCGAGTATAAGGCGATTGATTGGGGGGGGCTCAGCGTGGCGATTCGCGCCCGAAAAGGTTGCGATATGATGCGCGAGGCGATCCACAAGCGGCTGCTGGAATGGCAAATGCGCGCCGACCCGAAGTTGGTCGAGCCGGTGCGCGCGCAGCTTAAGATCCTGGGCCCCGATGACCCGAAGCGGCGCGAAACCGCCGAGCGGCGCGCGCTGCTCGACGGGGTGAGCGCGGCGACCACAGCGTTGGTTTTGGAGGGCGTGGGCCTTCATTTTATGCAGGACGGCCTGGCCGCAGGCCATATGCGCACCATTCGCGCCAAGGGCCAGCTGGAAGTCGTACGCTATGACCATAACTCCGACAACCAAAACGGCGTGGTCGCGCTGCTCAAAACGCGCAGCGGTGAGTATCCGTTTTTGGCCTATGGCGACGCCTACCTGCTCGGCCCCGAGCTCATGCCCCGGTTTGTTGACTGCAACTGGGTCGAGCTCGCCCACACCACGCCCTCGCCGCGCCTGGTGACCAACTGCCTGATTCAGCACCAGCGCGGCATCCTGGTGGCGACCTCCTCGGCAAGTCTGGTCGATTGGGCGCTCGATGGAACCCTTTATGAAGCAGCGCCCAAGACCTCGAAATCCGGCGCCGCCGTCGCCGATCACTGCGCCAACCCCGACCGGCTGCTCAACTTCGTGTGCCGTACGCTGCCGGCACGCGCGACCCTGACCCCTGGCCTCGAAGATGCGGGCTCCGAGGCGATTAGCGCGCGCATGCAGCACGGCAGCATTCCGGTGCCGCCGCCGCCCTTTGCCTATCAATCACTGATGATCGACGTGGGCCTGGAGGCCACCGGCGACGCCAGCCAATTCGGCCTGCACCTTAACCTGTTGGAGGAATTGGACAGCCGTGCCAACTGGATGGTCAGCCATTCGATCGGCGCGCGCACCACCCTGGGGGATACCGAATTCAACCAGATAAGCCTGGACTACGCCTATAGTTTTCACTGGCGCTGGGCCGCCCGCTTCAGCATTGACGCACGAAATTCGGTCTTCACCGGCATTCAGCATCTCAATAATGACCCGAGCTTTTTTGCCGGCCTTGCCCCCGGCGTCGGCATCACGCTGCTGCCCGAAGGGTGGATGAAATTACCCCTTGAGGTGAGCGTGAGTTATCGACTCCCACTGCATTTTTTCAGCTCAAAAGGCGGTTTTTTTGCCGATGATATCGTCAACGGACATTGGATTATTTTGGGGTTGGGATTAGCGTATATGTGAGTTTTGTTCTATTTTTTTTGCCGAGTAATCGCCGCAAAGGGTGTCGAGATCAGCTGGGGTCGAGAGAAGCTCGACCAAGAATCGTTTTTTTGGACTTTTTATGGCAAAATTGTCATATCGGGATGCGCGCGGGGTGCTGCACGAGCACCAGCTGGCGGCCAGAAATCCGATCGGACGCCATCCCGGCCAGGCCATTCAGATCCTGGACCGCGTGGTCTCCAAGGAGCATGCCGAAATCGTGGCCTGCCCCGACGGGGGGTTTGCGCTGATCGATGGCGGCAGCCGAAACGGCAGCTATGTCAACGGGACGCTTATCCAGGAGCGCCAGCAGCTCAAAAATGGCGACCGCATCACGCTGGGCTCGACCGACCTATATTATCATGCCGACCAGGAGCCCACCACCGACTCCTTCGTCAACGCGCGCGGCGGGCGGGTCACGATTCACGCCGACTCGGTGCAGTCGCATATTCATAATAAGTTCGCCCACGAGGGCGAAGATCGGTTTTTGCCCGAAGCCGCGCTGCGCGACGAGGCCTTGCTCAGGCGCGACTACGAGAAGTTGCGCATCGCCCATGAACTCAGCCAGTCCATCGGCGTCGAGATGGACCTGGAGGTCCTGCTTCAGAAGATCCTCGACAAGGCGTTTGAGATTTTTCCGGCCGACCGCGGGGTCATCCTGCTGCGAAATGAGCAAACCGGCGAGCTGGTGCCAATGGTCGTGAAGTCGCGCCAGGCGGGCGCCGAGGGCGATGATGTGCGCATCAGCCAGACCATTCTCAGCGAGGTTTGCGAGGAGAAGCAGGCCGTGCTCTCCAGCGATGCGATGACCGATTCGCGCTTCTCCGGCAGCCACTCGATCATGCTCGGCCAGATCCGCAGCACCATGAGTGTGCCGCTTTTGCACGAAAATCACGTCCTCGGGGTCATCCACCTGGACTCCAAGCTTGCCAGCGGCGCGTTCACCGAGAAGGACCTGCAGATCCTCACCGGCTTTGCGCGCCAGGCCGCCGCCATGGTGCGCCACCACCAGATGCTCAAAAAGATCGAGGTCGACATCGTGCTGCGCGAGAAAATGCGCCGGCTGCTGTCGCCTCAACTGGTCGAAGAGGTCGTCAGCGGGCGCCTGGAGGTCAAGCGCGGCGGGGAGCTTCGCCGCGCGACCGTGCTCTTTGCCGATATCCGCGACTTTACCGCCACCAGCGAGCGCCTGCCGCCGCGCGAAGTCGTCGACAGCATCAACGAGTATTTCGAGCTGATGGTCGACATCATCTTCGGCGAAGAGGGGACGCTGGATAAATTTATCGGCGACGAGATCATGGCGGTGTGGGGGGCGCCGCTGGGGCATCCGGACGATACCATCCGCGCGGTGCGCTGCGCGGTCGAGATGCAGCGCGCGCTGGGAGAGTATAACCTGCAGCTGGCCGCGCGCGGCGAGCGGGTCTTTCGTATCGGCATTGGCCTGAATACCGGCGAGGTGGTCGCCGGGTATATGGGCTCGAGCAAGAGCATGAACTATACGGTGATGGGCGACGTGGTGAATACCGCCGCGCGCTTCTGCTCCGCCGCCGGCCCCGGCGAGATTCTCATCGGCGAGGAGACCCTTGCCGAGGTTTCGGAATACGTACAGGTCGAAAAATTGCCCCCGACCAAGCTCAAGGG
>Ga0209075_1000450_pt1 | contig 39728 bp, 40 predicted proteins | sample Stecom2011_FD_187523 | JGI IMG/M metagenome (GOLD analysis project Ga0209075, IMG submission 187523) | Agricultural soil microbial communities from Utah to study Nitrogen management - Steer compost 2011 (SPAdes) (version 2) | ecosystem: Environmental > Terrestrial > Soil > Agricultural land...
CTTCGTATCGATTGGGCTGAGGTCTGGGCCTATCTTCGGTATAAGTTTCAAAGGGATTTATTTTTTTGGGGCTGATTAAGGGTTGTGGATTTGTTTTTTCTCTAGGGCTTACACCTTGCCAGCTGCTTCTGGGGCGATCGGTGCTTTGTAAACGAATCCGATGGGTGTTTTGGCTTTTGTTGGTTTGGATAGGAGTTTTTGGGGTGTTTAAGTTTCGTGTTGGCAAAGTTTTTTTGATTTGCTTGGTGTTTTGATATAAATTGTTGCTAGATGCTCTTTTATAACGAGGGGTGTTTACAATGTCTTTGTAATGGACTTGTGTGTTTTTTTTGTTTTTATAGTGATAGCCACGGCGAGAGTCTAAGTGTGAAGGCCTATTTGGGTAGTAGCGGTACCCACGATTCCCCCATATACCACGGTAATAGTTTCTATAAAAATAGTCGTCGTGATGGAGCCAATAGTATCCACCATAAGAGAGTCCATAAGAAAAAGACCAACCAGAATAAGGACTGTAGTAGGCTCCATACCCATAGGTCATGGGATAAGCATAATAATGATTTTTGTACCAAGGTTTGTAATAATAGCCAGAGCCATAAACAATGGTGCCTCGATAAATATAACTGTTATAGTAAGGGGGGTAATATCCAACTACGACTGTGCTTGGAGTATAGTCATAGACATAGACATATTTAACACGATGGATGGGGTATTGTAAAGAAATGTCTTCGACACCAGTGGGTCTGTGGGTAGAAACCTCCCAAGGTCCCTGAGGATTTTTGCTAATGTACCAAACCGCATTTTCGCAAGCATAAAAAGAGCCGTTCACATATAGAACATCTTTGTCCGTATTGAGTGCATATAATAAATTGGTGCCTTCTATTTTTTTAAAAGTGGGTTTGCCGTCGTAAACAACTTCTATGCTTTCTGTTCTGGGTATTTCGGCTGTTTGAGGGATCAGGTTTTCTAAAACAGCTGCTTTTGCTTCTTTGGTCCCGCTCACATGAGCCCTAAGGTTGCTAACAGGGCTGGATTCGTCAATATTTTTAAAATCGCTAGGCAGGGAGTCTGGAGATACAAATGTCCAAGTGTCAGAAATGAGCTCTGTGGATTTGTACCACCTGCCCGAGAGTAAAACAAAGTATTCTTGAGTTTCAATATTTAAAATCACATCGCTATCGGTGTTTTTCATGTAGAGAAGCCCTGTATTGGCGATGGGAGCAAATTCGGGAGTGCCGTTGGACTGTATCAGTTCGGTTTCTTCGGTGCTGATTATAAAATGAGAAAGGATTTGGGAGGAGGTGTCTTTTGGGTTTTTGTCATTCTTTAGTTCTAATAATGCTTTTGGAATTTGTTTGGCAAAGTGGTATCCTTTGTATAAATCTCCAGATTGATACCAGTACTTTCCGCCTTTGATGTAATATTGATTTTGTGATTTATCTTTGACGATTAAAAATGGAGTGTTCACCACAAACTGTAAATTGGTGTTTTCTAGATCTTGGAATATGGGCTTTCCATTGATTAAAATTAATGCTGTGGGTTCAGTGGCGAGTAAAATTTGTGGGGCATTGTTTTGTAAATCTAATTCAGAGTCTGGTTTGTAATGGATACGAGCTAGCACTTCATCTAAAGAATATTCTAAAGACCATTTGGGAACATCGTTTTCTATGGCTAGGTTAATGGTTTCAATAGTGTTTTTGTCGAGGTTAGGGTATTTGCTGGCGGTAATGGCGGCGTCCATTAAAGTGATGCTTCGGCTATCAAAATCTGTTAAAATACTGCTTTCAAACCATACAGCCCCAAAAATAGCCTTGCTCCCTTGAAGTTCTAGGATAACAGTCGATCTACTTTCCATTAAATTTTCAGATAGAGTTTCTACCTCGGGTTTATAAACTTTTATTTTCCCGAGTGGAAAATAAATTTCTTTGAACCAAAGTTCACTTGCAGGAGTGAGTAAAAAAGCAAATAAAATGAAGAACAATGCGTGACGGAAGTGTTTCATAAAACCCTCTGGCTGAGAAAATAGAGAATGTTTTTACATGTAGTTTTGAAGTATCAACTACTTTTAAACTATAAAATTAATTGAAAAAAAGATAGTTTTTTAGTGAAATTAAGAAAGCGACTAAAAAGAAAATTGGGCGATAGGACTAATGTCAAAATAAATGGAATGGCTTTGGTCTTCTTCGTCACGACATTCTATGATTTTTATATTTCGATCACTCATATTGGCGTAAAAAGTAGTGCTTGGCTTGAGTTTTAAACTGTTGACCATAAGCATTGCTTCTTTTTCTTGTGTTAAAACAAAGGCTGTTGCTGGGCTTTTACCGTCTCCAGAGGCTTGGATAGAGTTTAATAAACTCTTGTAAATTTCTAGGTGCAAACTACCATCTTTGCCACTTTGCATCATGGCATAAGACATCACAAAATGAGCCGAAAGATCGGTGAAGTTTTTTTCTAAAATTTGGGCGGCTATAGATTCTATCTTCTGATAATCACTGCCAAGCATGGCACGGTCTAATTTTTTATCTAGACTTTGAGTGTCAAAGAGCTTATTTTCTTTTCTGTAGGCAAGGTATGCAAATCTATACAAAGTAAAATCGATCTTAGAAATAGAGGCAATACCATCTTTTTTTAGATTTTGTGTGGATTCAATGTAATAGCTGGCTTTTGCTGTTGGAAATTCAAAACTGGGAGTAAAGGCTGCAATTTCTATAGAAGTAGAGGCTAATTTAGTTTTGGTGTTGGCCCCAGGATGGCACGCATAAATGAATAAAAGGAAAAGAACCCAGTGTGATTTTAAAATGTATGCTTTCATAAAGACTCCTTTTTAAACTTTAGATTTATTTTTGCTTTTGGGCAATATGAATTCTAAGTCAGTACCATTTTTTAAAGGAAATAATCGTAATAAATCTTGAGATTTCAAGATATGTTTTTTTAAACAGGCTTGGGCCTTAAAATGAACACCACTTGGATCTATTTTGTAATAACCATTCAGCTCTTCAAAAAGAGGGTCTTGATAATAAAAACAAACTTGTGTTAAAGGGTGCTGTCGGTAATAAATTTCTAAATATTCTTTGGGGTTTAAAATTCGACAAAGTCCCCAATCATTCACAGTGTCTCCTCCAAAATCAAATTGGTTTGGACTTTGAAAACTTAGGGTTTTATCCCCAAATGGACTGAAGTCGAACTGGGTTTGCCAACGGTTAAAATCTTTATTTGCTTGGATCACCCACGCCACCAAGGCCCCTTGTTGTTTTGCTTTTTCAAGGCTTTTTTGAATGACTTGAGAAGCAAATCCTTTGCCTCGATGTATTGGAGCGGTTCCTAATCCATATAAGTAGGCAACTTTGTTTGACCATGAGCTTTTAAAAAAATGCAGGTGAAACATAGCCACTAAATCTTTTTTTTCAAAAATTAAAACTCGTGTTTTTGAAGTGGAATAAAACGACAAATAAGAGAAAATAAATTCATCACTGTCTCCAAAACAAGTTTTCCATAAATCCCACACTGCAGCTTCTACAGAATTTAGCTCTATAGCTTGATAATGAGGGGCTAAAAGTTCTGGTTTATAAGAAAGTTTAGCTTTTCTGAGGTTTTCTATCCCTAGATCTTCTTCTCGATTGATGAACTTATATTTTTTTACTAAAGTATTTGCCATTAAGTAATTGATCATGGCAAAGGACCCGTGGTAAGCAATATTTGCTTTTTCGATATGGATACAAAAAGTGTCTTTGTTTAATTCTGATCCTAGTGTAAAAGCAATGGGTTCGTTATCTACTAATAGCAACAATCCTTTAAGTTTAAGTGCTTGATAATTAGAAAAAATATGTTTTAAAGACTTTCTTTCTATATCAAATTCTATTGAATGTTCTTTGTGTTTTTCCCAGTTATCAAAAAGAGCCAGTGCCAAATGAGCATCATTGGCGTCTAGTGGGCGGCTAGAGAAATCGCTGTAGAGCCTTTGGAATTTATTGATGTGATTTTTTTTAGAATGCAAAGCTTTGCCCGACAATGTACTTAAAGCAGTGGCAGAATAAACATAATTAGAGTAGTCGCGGTTATTCAAGCTAAAAAGAGCAGGAAATTGAGGGTGTTTTTTGATTTCTTTTAAAAAAGATTCAGATAGGGCAGCAAAACGGAGAGGAGCTTTTTCTTTTTTGGATTCGTTTAAGAGCAAGTCTAAAATGTTTTTTATAGAGGATTTTCCAATAGGCTGCAGATAAAAACGATTATAACTGTTTTCGTAATAGTATCGAATGATTAAAAAACCTTTGGCTTCTGCCCACTCAATCCCATAGAGAGAGCTCCATAAAAATAAATTAGAAAAAGAATAATCACACAATTGCACATTCGATTTTGAAAAATAAGATTCAATTAGCTTTTTGTCGCTAAGTTCAATACGCTTAAAGTTTAACATAAAAATCCAAACAAATTAAAGTAAAGAGGCTCGTAAAGTTTCTGGAGATTTTTCGCTTAAAAGACCAGGAGGTACATCTAAAACAGTTTTACAACCAATAGAGCCTTGTCGGTGCATTTTGTAAATAGCTCTAGCATAAGCCACTAAAACACTCCCTGTGAACTCTGGATTAGAATCTAACTTTATGTGGTACTCAATCACTTGCTGGTGCTCTTGAGAAAAACCGGTGTGGGCAGTTCTAAAAACATAACCTCCGTGTGCCATAGAAGTGTGTTTGTTATTAAATTCAGCTTCATCAATAAAATGCACAGTGGTTTTATAATCAGCAAAATAATTTGGCATGCTTTTGATAGCGATTTCTACCTCGTGAGGGTCAGCGTTTTGTTCTAGCACCACATAACAGTCTCGAAGGTGCTTATCACTAGTAGAGAGTGTGGGGTTTTGCCCTTGCCTCACGGTTTCTAAAGCTTCTTCGTTGGGGATGGTGTATTGTTTTGCCAAACGCACGCCCGGCACACGCCGTATAGCATCGGAATGGCCTTGACTAACGCCTTTACCCCAAAAAGTATAGCTTTTTCCTTGAGGTAAAATAGCCTCTCCAAAAAGTCTATTCAATGAAAACAAGCCAGGGTCCCAACCTCCAGATATAAGAGCAATTCGATTTCCTTTTTGAGCCATTGCATCTACTCTGTTAAAATGCTCTGGAATTTGAGAATGGTTATCAAAACTATCGACTACATTAAAGTTTTGTGCTAAATTGGGGGTCATTTCTGGCAAATCAGAAGCACTTCCACCGCATAAAATTAAAACATCTATTTTTTCTTTCCAGTCTTCTATATCGTCTAAGTGAAAAACAGGAGTATTGTATATAGTTTCAACTTGGTTAGGCTTTCTCCTAGTAAAAAGTGCTAATAACTGGATGTCTGGGGCATTTTGAATCGCTAATTCTACACCCTTTCCTAAATTTCCGTACCCTACGATACCAACTCTAATCATAAAAACCTCTTTTCATTTAAAAAATATAGAAAAACTGTGAAATAAAAGAAAATTTATTTAAAAAGCTAAAAAATGTATTTTCATGTAATATATACTAGTCTTTTCAAAATGTGTTTTATAATATTATGGTTATTATGATTCCAAAAAAAGTATTAGAAATTCTCAGACACGAAGGTGTCGTCGCAATCGTGACTCAAAACAAAGAAGCTGTTCATATGGTAAACACTTGGAATAGTTATTTGATAGTCACTCCAGACAATCGTTTCTTAAACCCCGTAGGGGGCATGAAAACCACTGAGGCGAATTTGGCAGTAAACGAACAGATCCAAATGTCTCTTGGCAGTCACGAAGTCGATGGTTTGCACCATAAAGGGGCGGGTTTTCATATCAAAGGGACCGCCAAAATCATTTATGATGGGAATGATTTAGAGCTTGTCAAAGCAAGATTCCCTTGGGCAAGGGCAGTGCTTTCGATACAGCCAGAGTTTTTTGTTCAAACGGCTTAAAGCTTTGTTTTTAGCTTGCCAAGAGCATTAAATTCCTATTGCATAGAAAACTTAAATAATCTATATCTAAAAGAGTGGAGTAAAATTGGTCTGGTCTTTTGTACTTAGAGGTCTTATGTCACATAAGCTCTTTTCTTTTTGCTTTTTATCATTGGCTGTTTTTTCTTTTGGCAAGACTTCTTTTAAAATGGCAGATTGGAGCGACATCAAAGCTTATTATGCTTTTGATGTTTCTTCTAATTTGGGTTTAGACAGCTCCCAACACAAAAATCCTCTTGAAATCTCTGGTTCTTTAACATGGACAAAGGGTTTCTCTGACACAGACGGTGCTGTGATTACTCCGGCAAAACAAAGTGATTTTTATTTAAAGGTGAATCCTCAATTAAAAGCAAATGGGGGCGGTAGCAAGGTCAATCAATACACTATTTTAATGGATTTGAAAGTCTCGGCTATAGGGGTCTATAATAGTTTATTACAAACAAACACCAATCCAAAAGGAGATGATGCTGATCTTTTTATAGATCCAAGTGGAAGAGTGGGTTTAGGGGCTACCACATACAGCTCTAGAACTTTGGTTCCAGAAGAGTGGATTCGTTTGGTTTATGTATGCGACAACGATCCAAACACTGGAGCTTGGAAGTTATTTTTTGATGGAAGTATGGAAGTGAGTCAAAAGGGACAAGGAATAGATGGTCGATTTGCTCTCCCTGTAAACAACGCCTTTTATTTTTTTGCGGATGACAATGCAGAACACACAGGAGTGGTCCTTTCTTCGATTGTAATTTGGGATAGGGCACTTAGCAACAAAGAAGTTGAAGACTTAGGGGGTTTCAATACAGAGCCTAAATTAAAACCTTTTTTACAAAGCCCTACCTCGAGCTCCATGTATATTAGTTATTTATCGGATCATGGCACTGGAAAAGTAAATTATGGCAAAAACCCTGAAGCTTTGAGTTTTTCTAAAACGACCAGCTTTGAAAAAGTCAAGACAAAGGGCTTGCATAGTGTTAAATTAGAAAACCTAGACCCAGCAAGCACTTATTACTATCAAGTGGTGAGTGGTACCGACTCTTCTAAAGTACTGGCTTTCAGTACGGCACCAGAGTCTAGCGGAAAACTAGTCATAGCCATGAACAGCGACATTCACATTGGGGCCGATCGAAATGCTGGTGAAGTTTTAAAAGCCATGATACACACTTTTCAAGACTTGTATGGAGAAGAATGGTATCAAAAAGTACATTGTATTATTAACAATGGAGATGTGTTCCAAAATGCTTCTATGGATGAGTTGTTGCTATTTTATGGGTCTTTTATATCGCCATTGGCAGCTCATGTTCCTTTTATGACTAGCATGGGAAACCATGATTTATACACTTCGCCTCCAGACCTGTATTATCAATTTTTAAAATACGATGAATTTTCGGCATACCCTTTGGACCCTCAATTAAACAAAAAATACTATTCTTTTAGGCTTGCAAACAGTTTATTTATCACCTTAAATTCAGAAACAAATACAGATGAAAAACAGACAGATTGGTTAGAAGCTAAACTAATAGAAGCAGAAGCAGAAAGCACCATAGATTTTGTGTTTATCAATGCTCACCACCCAGGAAAAAGTGAAATGTGGCAAGACGCCAACAATAAATGGATGCAAAACACCGTTTATCCACTTTTAGCTCGCTATCCAAAAGTGGTGATGGCCAGTCATGGTCACACGCATGCTTACGAAAGAGGGGTGATACAATCCGAACACGGCACAGATTTTAGAACGCTTATCTTAGGCCCAGCAGGAGGCTGGCTTGATTATTGGACAGAAAACTCCGATGCCACTGATTGGGCTCAAACTCACAGAAGCATAGAAGGTTCTCATTTTGCCATTTTAGAAGTGGACATAGAAAGCAAAACATACGAAGTCAAAGTCTACAGTTTAGGGGTCTCTGACAGAAAAAACACGGAACCATTTTTACAAGACTACTTTTACGGAAAAAAGACACAAGCCGCTCCCGAAACGCCAGAAGCACTAAGCCCCAAGATATTGGGAGCATTAAAACCCACTTTGATCGCGAGTGAATATCAAGGTCCAGATGAACTGATGAGTTCAGAGTTTCAGCTCACAGAAAAACCAGGAGATTACTCCGCTCCCATTGTAAGCATTTTAAGGGATTACGAAAACATATTTTCATCTACAGGGGCACCCAGTTACACTCCAATTGATTTAAACAAAGGCATCAATCTTCGGGCTTTGAGCATCGAAGACCCCTTAATAGAATCCAAAACCTATGCTTGGCGTGTACGGTATCGCGATAAAAATCTAAAATGGAGTGCGTGGTCTTCCGAAACAGTTTTCGAAGCCTCTAGCAATACAGAAGACCCTGGAATCCCACCGGTGAAGCTGCACAGTCCAAACTTTAAAGAATATCATTGGAGAATAGAAAACTCAAAACTCTTACTTTACTTTAAGTCTCATTCAAAACCAATTCAAGTACAAATCCACGACCTTAGAGGGCAACTCCAATACAGAGCGATTTTGAACACGAAAGAGCAGGGGAGCACAGAAATAAACTTGCAAAATTTAAGAGCAGGACTTTATCTCATTTCAATAGATCGTTCGGTGCATCGTTTGGTGAAGCATTGATTTCTTTAAGAAAAAAAAAGAGTGATTTGAAGTTTCAGAAGCGCCTGGCTTCAAATATATCATAGATACGGCTTGTTTATTCTGTAGGTGGATCCATAAAAACAGTAGTTGCATTAAAAATAAACATTAAATGGTGAAGTTAGCACTACATTTATACATTTGACTTCAAAAAAGAGTCTTAAAATAGTCCTGTCAATTTTTGGCAATCATGAAGTCTTGAATTAAAACGAAATCAAAAGGTGGAGTATTAAAAATTTGAAAACATCAGTCCATAATCTAAATGAAAATCACGATAAAAAGAATTAGACTGTCATAGAAGCTCCATCCCTTTAAAAAAGAAAAAACTCCAATCAGATTGGAGTTTTCAGTGCGGTCGGACAGACTTGAACTGTCATGAGATTGCTCTCACTAGCACCTCAAGCTAGCGTGTCTACCAATTCCACCACGACCGCAGAATTTTCACAAATATAGTTTAGAATTCGGGTGTTTCCAAGGGGCTTTCTACAGAGTTTTCTGTAGGAGAAGCATTGGGGACAGCTCCAGCAGGAATAGCTCCTGGCAACTGTGGAATTACCGTATTCTCTACATTCGAAGATTCAGTCGCTTTTCTAAGCTCGGAACCCACAGGCTCCCTATTTTGCTGAGTTGCGAAATAACCTAGGGCTAAAACCACCACAAAAAACAAAATAGCCACACTGCGAGTGAGCTTTTGAATAAAAGTAGCTGCTCCAGCAGTAGAAAAAGCAGACTGAGACGTCATGCCTCCTAGGCCAGCTAAACCACCCATTTTATCGTTTTGGAGCAAAACCAACAAAACCAAAAACAAGCAGAGAAATACATGAAGAACGATTCCGATCCAGAAAATTGTGGACATTTTGAATACCTCTATTTTGATTGGGCTTCAGCAGCAGAAATGATAGCAAAAAAGGAATCTGCTTTCAAGGCGGCACCACCAATAAGTCCACCATCAATATCTTTTTGACCCAAAAGACCTGCGGCATTGTCTGGTTTCATAGATCCACCGTATTGAATGCGAAGGGCACTAGCGACTTCTTCACCGTAAATATCTTGAAGCACAGAGCGTACAAAAGCTTGTGTATCTTGGGCTTGCTCGTCTGTAGCCACAACACCGGTGCCAATGGCCCACACGGGTTCGTAAGCAATCACAGTGTTTAGAGCCTCTTCTTTTGAAATGTCTTGGTAGGCCCCTTTGATTTGTGCAGATAAAACAGACTCTAGATTGCCACCGTTCCTTTCATCTAAAGTCTCACCAATACAAATAATAGGGGTCAAACCAGCACTCAAGGTCTTTTTAACTTTTAAGTTTACCGTTTCATTGGTTTCACCAAAATATTGTCTTTGTTCGGAATGACCAATGATCACATATTCTACACCCAAATCTTTAACCATATCGATGGACACTTTACCAGTAAAGGCCCCTTGATCTTGCCAGTGGATATCTTGGCAAGCTAGCTTCACATTGCTGCCTTTTATAACATCGGCTACTTTGGATAAAGCAAGGTAGGTAGGGGCAATGACGATGCTTGTTTTCTTAATTTCTTTGGAAATTTCAACAATATCTTTAGCTAAAGCAACGCTTTGATCTACAGAGAGGTTCATTTTCCAGTTTCCGGCAATAATAAATTGGCGCATGATTCATTCCTTTAAATAATTAAACTATGACAAACTTAGAAAAATACGCCGCAAAAAAGGGCGTATTTATAAAAAAAATCTTAAAAGAGAAAGGATTAATAATTAGAATAAGAAGTTGAAGTCGGAGCTGGAGACCCACCATAACGGTCTCCCTCAATAGATTGCAAAACTAATTCTTCTTCGTAGCCTTTGAGGCGGCTCACTTCTGGCCTTTTCCACAAAAGTCTTGTGATAAGTTCACCTTCGCGGGTGTAATACTCCCAGATCAAGCCATCGTTGGTTTCTCTATCTGGTGGTCCCCAAAGCAAATTCACCATATCGGTAGTCATACCTTCTTCTATATAACCTTGTTTAAACACATCTTTGAGTCGTTTCTCAATACCCATACTTTCTTTAATCACAAAGTACTCTCTCTCATATTCTTTTCGACCTTCGCCGCGTTCGATTAGTATTGGTGAAGAATATCGACTACTACACCCTAACAGCAACAAAGCAGAGATTCCAAATAAGACCCATTTAAAATTTTTCATAATGACTCCTTAAAACATAAAGATGCTAGAATATTAGAAAATTCTATCCAGACTTCTTACTTATTTTATAATTTATTCTCAATAATCGTATCAAAAAAAACAATGTTAACTTTTTTTTGCTCTTTTATCTTTAAAAAAGCTAGGTTTTTAGAAATTGAATTGAAAATTTTGTTTATTATGATTTATAAAACTCAAAGTTTATTAAAATCTATTATTTTTAAGGATAAATCCCCTTTAGATGAACTAAAAATAAAAGGATTTATATGATTGCACTGACTAATTCAAGTTTAAGCTCGTTTTTTCTTTTACTCCAAAGAAAACTTTTAAACGGGGTGAGATATTCGATTTTAGTCCTTATTTTTATGAGTTTTTCTATGGGTTGGGCTATAGAACATAGAGGAGTTGCAGAGCTTCCTTTTAATTATGGAGCAAACCTTTCTTGGGGAACATTGGGCAACACCTCATTAAAACAGGGGCAGTGGTTCCCTCAGTCAAAAGTTTCACTCCGCTATCATTGGATAGAAAGTTTGGGAGAAAATCTTTTATATGGAGAGTTGGTAGAAGCAAAAGCTATTTATTTGCGTTTATTGGGAGAAACATATTTAAGCCCTACACATGGTGGGTTTTTGTTGGGTTTGGGGCTGAGTCCATTTCCGGTAAATCCTAATTTGGAGCTTCGATTTGTGTATTCCAGTTATTTATATTTTAACTCGAATGTAGAAATGCTATTAGTGGATTCCACTAATAATAAGTCCATAGCTGACACTTGGAATTCAAACTATATTTTTGACAAAATTTGGCAATCTAAGGCTTCTAAAATAGATTTTTCACAATCCTTTAATTTTGAGCTGGCCACTCATTATATTTACCAAAAAAAACTATTCATTGATTTAGCCTTGTACTTTTCTCTCATAGATATCCAGACAAAAAGTGATTCAAAAAGCTATGACTACAATCGAAACATTCCTGTATTTAGCAGAGACTATATCATTGAACTACACTATCATAATTTATGGAAGCTCAATAAAATCTGGGGCTTTTCGCACTCTGCACACTGGTATATGACTGGACTTTCAAAATCTAAAAATGGCAGTGAACTGAAAAAATCTTTATCTTATGGCCTTTTATTAGCGGGGCTTCAGTACGCCTCCTCGAACGACAAGCATTTTTTTAATTTGCATTTGGGCATGTGGGCGCGCACTCAAAAGAACACCTACAACGGAGATTTCATTCAACAAAGTTTAGTCCAGTTGGAATATCAACGGCGATTTGACCTTTCGTCGAGCCTTAGGAAAGAAAATTAGATTTTTCACAGATTTTTTTAAGTTCTCTTTGAGAGGATCCAAGGGAGCTTTTTTGTAAATAGAATGAATCCAAAGGACACCAGAATAGGAATCGGCTTCTATTTTTATCATAGACGCTAAAGGTGTTTCACCGTATTTTTTCCAAGCATAAAAATACACCTCTCGTTTAGAGTTTTTGGCCCCTCTCATAGTGAGTCCTGCGGGGAATTTCAAAGAATCCAATTGCAAAGAATACCAAGTTTGCGAGAAAGCGGTCCTTAAAACATACTTGTTTTTTTCAGATGAATCCGCACACAAAAATTCTGCATTGGCAAGCAATTCTAGATCATCCCAGTGGAGTGGAGTCTCCCCTATATTTTCTTTAAGGTGGTGTGTGGCAAGTTGTCGTTTCACATTTTCGGGCTGAATCATTAAATAGCGTTGTTCTGGACTGGTGACAAACAAAAATGATTTTTTTGAAGACAAATAAACTAAAAAAGAATCGGGCTCCAAAAGCTTGTGCTTCCAAGAAACATCAATGTGCACACGAGAGTTTTTTTGATTTATAAAAAACCCTTCAAAATGAATATGCAAATCTTCTTGAATCCAAGGTTTAGGACACAAATCTTGAGAAAAAAGAAGAGAAAATGTAAAAAGGATCAAAAATACAAACAAACGCATTTCAATAATCTAGTAAATAAAAAAAACTAGCAAAAAAAATTAGACTTCGAATTTTTGAATATCACTTTATTTTTATGAAGTCTCACACACGCCTGGCTTTTTTAAGCTGGAAGTTGGAAGCCTTTAGCACTTAGAGATGAACAAGATTCCAGGCACGCACTTCCACAGGCTCAGTGTAGCACATCTCAGCATTATTGTGTTTTTGCTCCCCAGTCATTAAGGTGGAGGTCGATTTCTATGGTTAAATGTTGGTGTGCTTTTGTTGTGAGAGCCAGGCGCTTCTGAAACTTCAATAAATAAAAGATTTTAATTTAAGTTGTTTTATTCTAGATAGAAAAACATGAGAATAGATGTTTTTTGTAGGCTTTGTTTTAAAATAAAAAAGTGATCTATCGCTGGATATTATTGAGGTATATGCTAGATAGACCACTGCAGGGGCATGGGAATATGGTATTAAGAAAATTTAATGACGCCTGTGGGGCAAGAGTCAACCGCTTCTTGGATTTCGGATTCGTATGCTGCAAAATCTGCGTCTTCGTTTACCGTCATTTTTTCTGGGACGGTGAACACTTCTGGACAAACGGCTTCGCAAGCGCCGCAAGAGATACATTCGTCATCGGACTCGTCTAGCCATACTTTTGTAATTGCCATAATAATACCTTTTGTTAATTGTGAGGCTTGGTTTTAACTACTTTTTGTGATTAGAAGTAGATAATAGCCTTGAATATAATAAAATATAGCAGAAAACCAAAATATTTCCTAATTTGTAAGCTAATATTTACATTATTGATTTTTTCTTTTTTTGTTTTTTTGAAAAAGGGTTTTTGAATGAAAAAAGTGGTTGTTAAAATTGGTGGTAGCCTGGCTATTGATGAGCAAAAACTGCAGGATTTTGTGCGGGCTGTGGTTGCCTATTCTGGAGATGATAAAAAAATTTGTGTGGTGCACGGTGGTGGTAAAGATATTAACGAAAACATCGCTTTGTTGGCAGAAGCTCCTACTTTTGTAGAGGGTTTGCGTGTGACAACTCCAGAGATTATGAAAATGGTGGAAATGACTCTTTCTGGTCATGTGAACAAAAAAATGGTCCGTTTCTTTTTGTCGAGTGGAGGCAAGGCTATAGGGATTTCTGGAGTGGATGGAGCCCTTTTTGAAGTGAAAAAAAGAGAAGGGAAGATAGATTTGGGTTTGGTGGGCGATGTGGTTCGAGTGAATCCAGAGATTATATACGATTTGTGGAAGGGCGGCTGGACTCCTGTGATTAGTCCTATATCTTTTGGAAACGGAGAGTCTTGGAATGTCAACGCCGATACAGCGGCTTCTGAGCTTGCTATTGCTTTGAAAGCGGATCAATTTATTTTGATTAGTGATGTGGAAGGTGTTTTAGATGCTTCTAAGCAAGTGATTTCAAATTTGGATGAGCCAAAGGTAGAGGCTTTGATCAGTGATGGTGTGATTTCGGGAGGCATGATCCCCAAAGTCAGAGAGAGTGTAAAGTCTTTGAAGCGAGGCTTAAAATCTATACATATCATAGGGTGGAGGGATTCAGAGACTTTTCAAAAACAATTGAATGGAGAATTAAATTATGGAAGTATCTTGGAATAAGAGTTTTTTTGAAATAGATCAAGACTTATTGGCACCTCTTTATGCGAAGGCCCCTGTTGATTTTGTAAAAGGGAAGGGATCTTATCTAATAGATGCTGAAGGTGAGAAATACTTGGATTTTGTAAGTGGTATTGCGGTAAACTCTTTGGGACACGCTTTTGAACCTATTGTAAAAGCGATTCGAGAACAGAGTCTAAAATTCAATCATTTAAGTAATCTTTACCCTAGCGAGGCTCAGTTGAAATTAGCCGAAGCCTTGCTTGAAAACACTCCTTTTGATAAAGCATTTTTTTGTAATTCTGGGACAGAAGCCAATGAAGCTGCAATTAAGTTTGCTCGGAAATATTTTAATCGAAATGGTGAAGCTGAGCGAGTCGAAATCATTACATTTTTTAATAGCTTTCATGGGCGTACTTTTGGGGCATTGTCTGCGACAGGGCAGCCTTCGCTCAGAGAAGGTTTTGGGTCCATGCCGGGTGATTTTGTGCATATTGCGTGGAACGATGTTGAGGCCCTTCAAAAAAAAGTCCACTCCAAAACTTGTGCAATTTTATTGGAACCTATGGTGGCCGAAGGGGGAATATTGAGCTTGGCACCAGAAATGGTGAAAGCGATTAACGAGGCCAGAGAAAAACACGCTTGTTTGGTCATAGCCGATGAGATTCAAACGGGAATGGGGCGTTTAGGCAGTCTTTTTGCTTTTGAAAAATATGGCTTGAATGTAGATTTATTGACCATGGCCAAGGCTTTGGGGGCAGGCTTGCCCTTGGGAGCTTGTTTGATGCGTCAAAAAATAGCAGATCAACTAAAACCCGGAGATCACGGGACCACTTTTGGTGGAAATCCTATTGCTTGCGCTGCTGGACTGGCGGCTCTAGAAGTGATTCGAGAAAAAGACTTTTTAAATACAGTGCAAGAAAGGTCTGAGCAGTTGCAAAAAGGCCTTCAAAAACTCCTTCAAAAATATGATTTTTTAGGTGAAATTCGTGGCGATGGGCTTTTGCTAGGAGTGACGAGTGACCGTGCTGTCGCAGATTTAATAGCGAGTGCTCGAGAAGAGAAACTTTTGATTTTAAGGGCAGGAGCCAATGTGCTTCGATTGCTGCCACCTCTTAATGTCAGTGAACAAGAAGTCCAAGAAGCACTTGAAAAACTAGATAAAACTTTTGCAAAACATGTGTGATGATTGAAGTTTCAGAAGCGCCTGGCTCCTTTTTTGAAGCTTATAAAAGAGTGGAATCTTGGATTCCTAAAATAAGAGGAGTTTTGTGTGCTTGCTTCAAACTAGGCGTGTGTGAGACTTCATGATCCAAAAAATGAAATTGTGAAAATCACATAAAGATTAAATATTCGGTCAAGAAAAATCTAAGTCCCGAAGTTTTAAATTTTATTTGAATTATAAAAGCACTCCATTGTTTTGGCTCATTGAATTTGTATAAAAGTAAATCGTTGGAGTTTTCAAGTTTTTGGAATTTAATCTTGGAAATAAGACTTTTTTGAATTGACGAACAAAATAGAAGCTTTTAAAGTGAAATGTTTAAACAAAAAAAGGAGCTTTTGAAAGAGCTCCTTGCAAAACAGATTAAAAATTAATAAGAGCGACGGCCTCCATTGCCTCCGCCAAAACGGCGTGGAGGGCGAGATTCTTTGGGTAGCGATTCATTCACACGAATAGGGCGACCACTGATTTCGTGACCGTTTAGTTGTTCAATAGCGTTTATCGATTCGCTATCTTCCATCTCTACAAAGCCAAAGCCCTTGCTTCTGCCTGTATCGCGGTCTGTGATGATTTTTGCGCTTTGAACTTGGCCAACAGTTTCGAAAAGTTCGGCTAAGTCGTTGTCTTTGAACGCAAATGGGAGATTACCTACATAAATGGTTTTCATATTATTCCATACTTGTTAATTTAAAACAAGGGGTACATTGAGTAGCCAAAGCCCTCCAAATCACGAAGTTTCACAGAGTAGGAATTTTGTAATAACCATTTAAGTTTTGCAAGTAACCGACCGTGCCAAAAGCTCGAACATGGATTTCATAGCACCCCTATAATAAATTTAGATAAAAAAGTTTAAAAAAGGCGGTGCTTTTGTGAAAAATACAATTAAATGTTTAAAAGTCTTAAAAAAGGCGTTTTTAGAAGGCAAAAGAAGTGTTTTAATTGTAAAAAAATGAACGAGTGCTAAATATTTTAAATAAACTTGATTTTTTGCGTGTGTTGAGTTTCATTGAAGTGCTATGAGTGATGATAGGGGTGATTTTTTTGAATCATTAAGGCCCTGTAAAGCTGTTCGACCAAAAGAATTCTAGCATGATCGTGAGTAAAAGTTAATGGAGAAAGTGAGAGTAAAAGCTCTGCTTCTTTTTTGATGGAAGGGCAAATTCCATAGGCAGAACCAATGAAAAATACACAGTTCTTGGGTTGAGATTCTAGCCAATGTGCCAAAGCCTGACTTGTTTTTAAAGAACCTTCTTCGGCAAGAATAATCCAAGTGTAGTCTGATTTTGGAAATCTTTTTTTGAATTGTAAAGCTTCTTGAGATAAATTTTGAGAAATACTTTTGCCTTTAAATTCTTTTAACTCTACTATTTCAAAAGAAACTTCTCGAAGCCTTTGGGCGTATTTTTGGATTTCTGCAAGCACCAAGGGAGACTTTGCTTTGCCCATAACGCAGAGTTTCCAATTCAACGCCCTACTCCTAAGCGTTCTACCAGAAACTCGGGAACAGCCTGTGCACGCATACGAGTTTGTGTTTCTAAAATGTCGTACTGGACCCGAACGATCTCTACTGATTTTGCTTCTGTGTCAAAAAGACACCACGCTGCATCCGGGTTTCGATCCCTGGGCTGCCCCACACTGCCTACATTGACTAATAATCGTTCATTCCCTTGTACTTGATATTTAGATTCTTCTATGACTTTTGGAATGGCTCCACCACCACGCATGGTCACAATAATGGGTGAATGAGTGTGCCCCACAAAACAATAAGAAGTATTAAAATATTCAAAAGCATCGTAAGCGTCTTCTAAGTCTGTGATGTAAATCCAGTCCGCTGGAGACATTGGAGAAGCATGTACAAAAGTAGTGTCGTTTTCTTCTAAAATGTAAGGCAGTTGTTTGATATACGAGATAGATTCTTCACTTAATTCTTTTTGTGTCCATTCAATCATTTGCTTTGCGTAAGGATTAAAACCCACCGAAGATTCAAATCGAATGGCCACATTGTCGTGATTGCCTATCAAAGATACATCGGCATTGGCTTTGGTGAGCGACACGCATTCGTTTGCGTCTACTCCATAACCTACCAAATCACCTAGACAAATTCGCCTTTGCACTCCATGTTCTTCCATAGATTTTATGACCGCTTTAAAAGCAGTGGCATTGGAGTGAATATCAGAAAAAACACCGTAAAGCATAAAGGTAAATATAAAAAAAAGACAAGCTAAAAAGTGTGTTTATAACATTTCTTTTAAAAAAGCTTCTAAACCACTGTGTATGATCTCAAAGGTTTCGTAAAAGCCATCTTTTTCTCCATAATATGGGTCGGGTACAGATTCGTTGTTTGGCAAAAGCATCCTTAGTTTTGCTTTACCAGGGTGTTTTTTTTGAATTTCTGCAAGCTCTTCAAAATTACTTTTGTCCATAGCCACTATATAATCAAACTCAGAGAAATCAGAAGGAGAGACTTTTCTGGCTCTTAAATCGTCAATAGGAAAGCCTTTTTCTTGGGCTACTTTTTGTGTGGTTAAATGAGGTGGTTTTCCTATGTGCCAGGAACCTAAACCTGCAGAATCAAACTCTATGTCACTTTTTTTGGCAAGGACCCTAGCAATTCCCTCTGCTGTTGGAGAGCGACAAATATTACCTAAACATACAAATAAAACTTTTTTCTTAATCATAAAACCTCAACCTCATAATGCTTAAAAGTGGTCTTGTACCCTTATAATAATAAAAAAGAATAAAAAAAGAGAGCTTTGAAAAAGAGATGCCCTTTTAATGCTATGCTTTGCTATATTCAAGCATAGAATGGATAAAGTAGAAAACAATCTAAAAGTCAGTATCAGTTATACGCTCAAAGACTTAAATGGACGAATCATAGAGGAAATTCCAGAGAAGCATCCTTTTGTGTATTTGCATGGATTTAACAATATTATATTGGGTTTAGAAGAAGCGTTAAACAATAGAAAAATAGGTGATTTTTTTAGCGTCAAAGTCCCCTTTGAAAAAGCTTATGGTGCTTATAATAAAGAAAAAGTTTTAGAAGTATCCAAAATAGAATTGAGCGATATTGGAGAAATTTGGTTAGGTCTAGAGCTTGAAATGTTTCAAGAAGAAGATATCACCGAGTTTCAAATTCCTGAATATCCAGAGCAAATTTACAGTCCCACAGAGAATCTAAGCCATAAGGAAGCAGGGGTCTTTATTATTAAAGAAATAAAAAAAGACACTGTTGTTTTAGATGGAAATCATCCTTTTGCCGGTATGGATTTGTTTTTTGAAGTGCGGGTTTTGGATATCCAGGAACCAGATTTTAATGAATTAGAAAGTGGAATTCCAAATGAACTCCTTATTGAAGATTTGCAAGAAAACGATGACAATGAAAGTCTAGGTTTTGATCTTTTTGACGATTTTGAGGATCCAGAGGACGATCCAAACAACCCAAATCAAAATGGAAGGCGGTGGTTTTAATGCTTGATATAGAAAAATTGAAAGAAAATGCAGGAGTTAAAGCTGCAAACTTAATTGAAAATGAAATGCTGGTGGGCCTTGGTACGGGGAGTACAGCCACTTATATGATCGAGCATTTAGCAAAACGAATCCAATCAGAAAATCTAAAAATCAAAGCGGTGAGCACAAGCTGGAGCACCTCTTTATTGTGTCATCAGTTACAAATCCCCTTGCTAGAGATCAATGCTACAAGTTCTTTGGATATTGTGATTGATGGTGCCGACGAGATTGACCCTCAAAAAAATTTGATCAAAGGAAGAGGGGCTGCCCACATGCTTGAAAAAGTGGTCGCTTCGATGGCTAAACATTATGTGATTATTGCTGACGATGCAAAAAAAGTAAATGTATTGGGTGAAAACTTTGCTGTCCCTATAGAGGTTTTACCTAGTGCATTGAGTATTGTAGAACGAAAATTAACGGAACTTCGTGCAAAAGTAAAAATTCGTATGGGAGCACCAGGAAAAGATGGACCCATCATTAGCGATTCTGGTAATTTAATTGTAGATGCTAAGTTTGATTCTATTTTAGACCCTCAAGAGCTAAATCTACAGCTTAACTCTATTGCTGGAGTTTTAGAGCATGGCTTGTTTGTGGGTATGGTGGATCAAGTGATTTTAGCAAGTCCAAATGGTTTAATAGAGTTTTAATTTTGTCCTTGAGCTATAAAAAAAGCCCTCTATGAAGAGGGCTTTTTTTGTGAAAGGAATCAATCCTCATCTGCAAGTTCAGGAACTTTTTTCACCACATTGCGGCGACCGTAACGAACTTTAGAAGGACTAAATTCTTGAGCTACAGTTTCTGCACTCGTTATTTGTGAACTTGGCTTAGGAGCAGGATTTTCAGATGCCACAGGGGCTTCATTTTGAGTTCGTGGAGCCAAAGGACGGCGAGAAAAATCAGACCTTGAACTGCTTTCTTCGTTTTTTTCTGTTTTAGAAGAAGAGTGCATTGGTTTTTCTCTACGAGAAGATCGCTCAGGTTTATTAGAGCGTTTTTCATTTCGATTCGCTGATTTTGGACGCTCAGAACGAACTCTTCCAGCATTGGATTTGTTTGAATGCTGTTTACGATTGTTTTGTTCATCACGAATAGCCATTTCTTGTGCGCTTAATAAATGACGCGATGCAGATTTTAATTTTAAATCTGGAGAAAGCTTTTTAACAATCGGTGAACGAAGCATAAACAAGAGCCTATTCACTTTAGTAAGGATAATGACGCTAATAATCAAGGCTATTAGAGCAATGAGAAGCGTTATGATTTGTATTTCCATTAGTTACCTCATAAATAGAGTTGCCACATAAACAAACTGGAAAAGATCTTGAATATGGGGTGATTTATATAAAATAAAAGTCGTTGACCACCAATAGTTAACGACAAAAGTTCAATGAGAACCAGTTGCTAAAAAGCAAAAATCATAAACCACACTACAAATTTATAAAAAAATATAGGAAAAGAGATTTAATTCTAAAGAAAAAACAAAAAAAGAAGGTTTTCGACTAAAAACGAAAAAAATGTGCAGTGCTTATATTGACAGTGGCACAAAAAGGCAGTATATTAATAGGTGGTTATTTTCAACAGGAGAAGCCTTATGAAAACTAAAGCTAAACTAACCGAAAGACAACAAGAAATTTATGATTTTATTAAAGAAAGCACTTTAAAATCTAATATGCCGCCCACGGTTCGAGAAATCGGAGATCATTTTAATATTTCCTCCACCAACGGTGTTCGCTCAGTGCTCGCTGTACTTATAAAAAAAGGCTATATCAATCGTACTCCAAGGCTCAGTCGCGGGATAGAAATCATAGAGACACCTATTAAAAATAATCCTGAGCCTCTTATTTTAGAGGTTCCTATTGTGGGGAGTGCTGCTGCAGGAGAACCCATCTTAGCGGTTCAAAATATCGAAGGGACCGTGACAGTGGATCGTGATTTTTTAGCGAACCGAAAAGATGTTTTTGCTTTGCATGTGAAAGGAGACTCTATGATTAATGCAGGTATATTTAATGGAGACCTTATCTTTGCAAAAGAACAAAAAACAGCTGAATATGGAGAAATTATTGTGGCCCAAATAGAAGATGAGGCTACTATCAAATATTTTCACCCAAAAACAGACTGGATTGAACTCCATGCGGCCAATCCGAAATACGAACCGATTATTGTTAAACCTGAGAAGCCTTTTTCTATTGCTGGACGCGTTATCGGTATCATGCGAAAAATCAGTTGAATTTCATCCTATTCAATGGATTCTATGCTATTGAATAGGAAACAACAAAGAGATCTTAAGAATAAAAATAGTTTAATTGAAAGTAGTTTCGCTTTCAATCCATAAAAGCTTTGAATTTAAGACTTTTGTATTCAGTGTATATTAAAGCGTTGTGTTTTAATTAAAACTAATCTTCATCTAGATCCATATCTTCAAGATCTTCTTCAGAAGGTTCTACATCGTCTAAATCGTCATTATCAGTGGATTTCTTAATATTATATTGCACATGACGAGCTTCTTTTGAAAAACCCAAACCTAAAATGGCGGCACATTCTTCGCAATAACCCATGTCTTTATCCACTCGATATTCTGGAGCTACGATATTCACACAGCATTTTGTGCATATCTGGTTTCTTTCTTGAAAACGATGAGAGTTGTTCTCTTCCTCGAGTTCTTGTAAAATTCGTTCTAAAAGCTCTTCACTTGTTTCTTCTGCTAAAGAGGTTTTTCGCCGAACACTCAGTGTCGGTTTAGCAAGTCCCTTCACTTCTCCGCCCGCTTTTGCTTTGTTGGCTCTATCTTCAGATTCAATTATTTCTCTGAAAAAAGGTGTTTTTAAAAGTTTATTGTCTTTGGTGTAGAGAAATGTGAAAGGGGCTTTAAATGTTTTTTCGGTTTTTGAAGATTTCACTTTTGTGCTTTGTGTGTCTTCATTAGAAATAGATGTTTTTTCTGCTGACTTCGTTGTTTTGGAACTTGCAGTTTCGCTTGTTTTTGCTGTTGTAGTCGTTGCTTTGGTCGCTGTTTTTGCGGTTGATGTGCTCGCTTTTTTAGCAGCAGGTTTTGAAGCTTTGTTTGCTGACTTGGTTGTTTTAGAACTTGCGGTTTTGCTTGTTTTTGCTGTTGTAGTCGTTGCTTTGTCTGCTGTTTTTGCGGTTGATGTGCTCGCTTTTTTAGCAGCAGCTTTTGAAGCTTTGCTTGCTGACTTCGTTGTTTTGGAACTTGCGGTTTTGCTTGTTTTTGCAGCTGTAGTCGTTGCTTTGGCCGCTGTTTTTGCGGTTGATGTGCTCGTTTTTTTAGCAGCAGGTTTTGAAGCTTTGCTTGCTGACTTGGTTGTTTTGGAAGCTGCGGTTTTGCTTGTTTTTGCTGTTGTAGTCGTTGCTTTGGCCGCTGTTTTTGCGGTTGATGTGCTCGTTTTTTTAGCAGCAGGTTTTGAAGCCTTGCTTGCTGACTTGGTTGTTTTGGAAGCTGCGGTTTTGCTTGTTTTTGCTGTTGTAGTCGTTGCTTTGGCCGCTGTTTTTGCGGTTGATGTGCTCGTTTTTTTGGTAGCAGGTTTTGAAGCTTTGCTTGCTGACTTGGTTGTTTTGGAAGCTGCAGTTTTGCTTGTTTTTGCTGCAGTAGTCGTTGCTTTGGCCGCTGTTTTTGCAGTTGGGGTGCTCGTTTTTTTAGCGGCAGGTTTTGAAGCTTTGCTCGCTGACTTCGTTGTTTTGGAAGTTGCGGTTTTGCTTGTTTTTGCCGTTGTAGCTTGCTTGCTTGTCTCTTTAGAGCTCTCTAATTTAGTGTTAGATTTTTGGGGTGACACTTTTTTTACGCTCATAATTTATTTGTCCTCAACAATTTCAATATCTATTATGGGGTCATTAGGCTCTAAAAGACAAATGACATCTTGTCCTTGGATTACACGGCCAAATACAGTGTGTTTGCCATCTAAATGTGGTTGTGGCATTTGAGTTATAAAAAACTGAGACCCCCCTGTATTGGGCCCACGGTTAGCCATAGAAATAACTCCTACTTCGTGTTTTAAATGGTTCACTTCGTCGGCAATGGTATAACCCGGACCGCCTGCACCAGTACCCAAAGGGTCTCCGGCTTGAACCATAAAACCTTGAATTATTCTGTGAAATACTAGTCCTTTATAAAATCCTTTTTGAGAGAGGTCTATAAAATTAGCCACGGTGTTTGGGGCTTCTCTAAAATTTAAATCCAAAATAATTTGGCCTTCATGAGTGTGAATCACGGCTTGAATACTAGAAACTCCCTCATAATTTCTTTTAAATTCTTTAGGTCCGGCAAAAACCAAAGAAAAAAGACTTAAAAAAATAACTCTAAGAAAAAATTTTTTAAATATCATCATAATTATCCGTATTTAAAATGTTATGTCAAATATACATAACTATATTTGTTTTACACTTTATTTAATTGAAAAACATGGAAAAAAAGCATAAATTTATTAGGAACTTTAGCATCATCGCTCACATTGATCACGGTAAGTCCACTCTTGCCGATAGACTTATCGAAAAAACTCAGACCGTATCTAGCAACGAAATGACCAACCAATTGCTGGATAGCATGGATTTAGAGAGAGAAAGAGGAATTACTATTAAAGCCCACGCCATTCGAATGGTTTACAAACACCCAGATGGTGAATACATTTTAAACATGATAGACACTCCTGGTCATGTGGACTTCTCTTATGAAGTGAGTCGCTCCTTGGCTGCTTGCGAAGGAGCTGTATTGGTTGTAGATGCCAGTCAAGGGATTGAAGCCCAGACTCTTTCTAATTTGTACCTAGCGATCGAAAACGACCTCACTATTATCCCAGTCCTAAACAAAGTGGATTTGCCAGGAGCAGATCCTGATCATTCTGCTCAATTGGTTGGAGACCTTTTAGGTTATGATCCAGACTTAATCCCTAGAATTTCTGCGAAATCTGGTTTAAATGTAGAGGCCGTTCTAGAGAAAATAGTACAAGAAATCCCTCCTCCAAAAGGAGACGAAGAAGCCCCTCTCCAAGCTTTAATTTTTGACTCTGTTTATGACACTTATAGGGGTGTGATCAATTACATTCGTGTGGTGCATGGCTCTTTGGCTGTAGGTCAAAAAATAAAAATGATGAAAACCGGTGCCGAATACATGGTCACAGAAGTGGGCACCTTTTCTATGGTTCGAAATCCAAAAGAAAAACTAAACTCTGGTATGGTTGGCTATTTTTTGGCCAATGTAAAAACTATTAGTGATGTTAAAATTGGAGATACCATTACCCATTCTCAAAATCCAAGCCTCACAGCGTTGCCTGGTTACAAAGATATTTTACCTATGATATTTTCGGGGATATACCCCATAAACCCCGAAGATTATAAAGACTTGCGAGAGGCCTTAGAAAAACTAAAGCTCAATGATTCTGCAATATCTTGGGAGCCCGAAACTTCAGAAGCTCTAGGCTTTGGTTTTAGAGCAGGTTTTTTGGGACTTTTGCACATGGAAATAGTGCAAGAAAGACTGGATCGAGAGTTTGGAGTGGATATTATCACCACTGTTCCCAATGTGGAGTATCATGTTCATCTCAATGACGGCTCTTTTATAAAAATTGAGAGCCCTTCCAAACTTCCAGACCCTAGCCGATATGAATACATTGAAGAACCATATGTGCGAGTTCAACTATTCACTCCCAAAGAATATGTTGGAGCTTTAATGGGGCTGTGCGATGAAAAACGAGGTGAGTTCAGCACCATGGAGTATATAGATGAACACAAAGTCATTTTAAAATACGAAATGCCTTTAGCCGAAATCATGTTCGACTTTTATGATCGCTTAAAATCGGTGAGTCGTGGTTATGCTGGGTTAGACTACGAAGCTTCTGGATACCGTAAAAACAATTTGATTAAATTAGATATATTGCTTAATGGAGATCCCGTCGATGCTTTTTCTGTGATTATTCATCGTGAAAAGTCAGTCCATTATGCCAACGCCATTTGTACAAAACTCAAAGAGTTGATTCCAAGGCAACAATTTGATGTCGCTATACAAGGAGCCATTGGGGGCAAAATCATCAGTAGAACCACGGTGAAAGCCGTTCGAAAAGATGTTTTAGCCAAGTGTTATGGCGGTGATATTTCTCGAAAAAGAAAACTCTTAGAAAAACAAAAAGAAGGGAAAAAACGAATGAAAAACATTGGCTCTGTAGAAGTACCTCAAAAAGCATTTTTGGCTGTACTTTCACTATCAGATTCCAGTTCTAACTCCTCATCATGACAAGAACAGAAAAAAAAGTAAAGCGACTGCTTCGAAAGAACTCACAATCTCGTTTGTTTGGGTTCATTTTTTTGTTAATCCTTGTTTTTTTATTGTCCATTGGACTTAGAGTTTATATCATAGAGCCCATTCAAATACAAGATGTTTCAATGCAGCCTTTGGTCCAAGCTCATCAGCGAGTCTGGGTGTGTAAACTAGAGAGGTGTCTTCAAAACCTAAAAGCCTTTGATACCGTTTTAGCCAAAAAAAGACAAAGAAAAGCTTTACTTAGACAAATTATAGGATTGCCAGGTCAAGACTTAAAAATAGCTTCCGATGGACATGTAGAAGGAGAGGGGGTGGATTTTATATGGAATGAAGAGGTTGCTTTTATAGACACTCGAAAGTTTTATATTCCCAAAAAAGGGGATTCTTTGATTTTAGAAGATTTAAACGATATAGAAATGGATTTTGCTCTTGGTGTTTTAAAAAATCAGGGTGAAGACTATTTTGTAGATGCTGAAATTTATCAAGGAGAACAAAAACTATCCATAGATATAGTGGGTTCTACTCGAATTGCTTCTAGACCTGTGAGTATCAAAGAAGTGCCTTATTTACCGTGGAGAGATTTGTTTTTGATTGAGCTTCAGATAGCAAGACAAGTCCCGGGGGCAAGTCCTATTCGGATTCAAAGGAAAGCTTATCGATCTGACTCTAGTGAGATCACTGGAGTTTTGGTCCAAGAAGATTATTATTTTTTAGCTTGCACTCAAGGTAAAAGGTGTGTGGATTCTAGGGAATTAGGGCTATTCAAAAAGTCAGAGCTTATAGGGAAAAAACTTTAAGACCACCCTAATTAGATAAAGTTAGTCATCTAAAGTATGCACCAAAAGACCATCACGAAGCTTTGGTTCAAACCAAGTGCTTTTGGGCGGCATAATTTCTCCTGCGTCGGCAATTTCCATCAATTGATCAATAGTAGTTGGGTGCATAGCAAAAGCACAAGAACACTCTTTAGAGTCCACTCGTTTTTCTAATTCTTCTAAGCCTCGGATGCCTCCGACAAAATCGATATCGTGAGAAGTTCTGGGGTCTTTGATTCCAAAAACAGGTTCTAAAACTAATTTTTGTAAAAGATCGACATCTAAACTATTGACTGGGCTTAGATTTTTTAGATGTTTATCCTTAAATTCACACAGATACCATTGTGCATCTAAATAAAGGTGCACTTGGTTCTGTTTAGAAGGAGATGCCATAGAATCGATTTTAGAAATATGAAATACAGAGTCTAGGGCTTGTAATAGTGTGTCTGGACTATGTCCATTCCATGTTTTTAAGACTCTATTGTAGTCCATAATTTTTAATTGAGTGGAAGGGAACAAAATAGTTAAAAAACGATTGTACTCTTCTTCTCCGGTGTTATTTGGATTATTTTCGGCTCTAAATCCAGAAGCCCTTGCTCCAGCTGCACTACGATGGTGTCCATCGGCTATATAAGACACAGGAACTTCATTAAAAGATTTGACTATGGCTTCAATCTCGGAATCATCATCTATTTTCCAAACTGTGTGTCCAAAACCATCAGCCTCTGTCACAAAATCATACAAAGGTTCTCTAGACCTCACCACTCCATATAAATCAAACTGACCTTGATCACGGTAGGTTAAAAATACTGGCCCCGTATTAGCGTTGGTCGCGAGTATATGTCGCAAACGATCTTCTTCTTTGTCAGCTCGTGTAAGCTCGTGTTTTTTAATAATTTTATGAAAATAATCTTTGGCGGGCACACAACAAACCAAGCCATATTGTTCACGGCCTTCCATTGTTTGCCTGTAAACATATAGAGAATCTTTTTCTTCGTGTGCAATCACACCTTCTTGAATCATTTTATCAAGATTTTCTTTGGCTCTCAAATACACATCAGAGCTATAGGGATCCACATTTTCTTCAAATTCAATTTCAGAGCGGGTCACTCTCAAATAAGAGTGGGGTAAATCTTTTGCCATTTCGGCAGCTTCTCTTCGATTCATCACATCGTATGGAAGGGCAGAAATGTCTTTTGCATTTTCTTTGATGACAGGTCTAAGTGCTTTAAATGGATATATATGCATATGGAATGTTTTTCCTTTTTGTTTTGCTTCTCGAATTAGTTCTTGATCTTCGGTTATTAAACTACGAATATAAGAGTTTTTAACTTTAATTCTTTTGTTTTTACGATAAGAAACCACAAAATAAGCCAAAATGAAAAATATTAAAGCGAATACAAAAGCTAAAATCATGATCCCTACCATAAAAGCCAACAAATGTCCCGAAGCATTGTCCAGTAAATTAGTGATCACTTGAATGAAATTCTTAAAAGAGAGGCCTTCGATCTGCTCTAAAAAGTCAAAATTAATTTTTTCTACATCGATAAATTTTTTCCCAATCATATAACCGACTGGATAAAAGAATCCAAATTGCGTCACTGGATTAGCGACAAAAGAAGCCACCACTCCTGGAACTTTGGGTAGTTTAAAAGCAGCACACACCACCACTGTTAAAATCAATGCCACTCCTAGAGTAGGAGCTATTCCAATAAAAACTCCTATTGCGACTGAAAAAGCGACTTGCAGAGCGTCTTGTCGATGTGGAAACATACGATTCCATATAATACGGCGGATACGGGTGGACCTAGAATTGGGGTTTTTCTTTCTAACGATAGGATTTTTCATAGTGTAAATTTAGTAATAAATAAAAAATTTCTATTATTATTCTTATGAAACATACATTTGTGGACACACATTGTCATATAGACACTTATCAAGAACACACTCAAGAAAGTTTTGAAAGCCTTTGGGAACGCATAGAAAATAAACCCGAACGAATCATACAAGTTGCTTGCGACCCCAATGAATTTGAATTTGCCAGACAAATTTCAAAAAAACACCCTTTTATTTATAGTTCTTATGGAATTCACCCACATTATGTCCAAAATCACAAACCCGAACATTTAGAATTATTAAAAAAATACTTAAAAGACCCGAAGGCAGTGGGGATAGGGGAGTTTGGGCTCGACTATTACTATGGTAAAGAAAACAAAAAAGAACAAATCGCTCTCTTCAAAGCACAGCTCGAAATAGCTCTCACACTCAAAAAAACAATTGTCTTACACCTTAGAGACGCCGAAGCAGACAGTTTAGAAATTTTAAATCAATACCCATTACAAAAGCATAAAATTCATGTCCACTGCTACACCAGTCACCCCGACTTTGCAAAGGCACTCCTGGATTACTCACCCAATTTATACATCGGATTCACAGGGATTATCACTTTTAAAAATGCTGAAAATGTTCGTGAATCAGCAAAAATAGTGCCCTTGGACAAACTCCTTTTAGAAACCGATGCCCCCTATTTAGCACCCGTCCCATATCGAGGCAAACCCGCCCACAGCGGTATGATCCCCCACATTGCCCAAACTCTAGCCCAAATCAAAAACACAAGCATTGAAAACATCTTCAAACATTGCAGACAAAATACCGAAAATTGCTATTCTATTTGATATTATAGAAGTCTCACACACGCCTGGCTTTTTTTAGCGAGAAAGTTTGCTTTTCCAAATAAACATATCTTTGTAATGCTTTTAATTTAAAATGGATGAAAAACATGATTCAAAACTTTAAAATCAAATGCTTATACCCTTGAGTGAGTCTATTTCATTTAAAACTTTAGAAGTTTTTATCTTAAATCAACAAGCAAAAGAACCTCATTTGGCTCAGTAATACACGCATCCAATCAAAGTGGGAAAAAATATAGCGTGTATATGCACAAAAGTTGTTATATTTATTCCAAGACCCTAAAATTATTTACCCATTCAAGAGAAATTATGGCTAGAAATAGAAAACACCGTTTTTGTCGTTTTGACAAATCTGGATGCAGCTACAAACCCAGAGGCACTCCTATGGGTTCTTTACAGTCTATCACCATCCCTTTGGATGCCTTTGAAGCTTTAAGACTTTGTGACTATGAAAAACTAGAGCAAACAGAAGCGGGCGAGAGGATGAATGTATCTAGAGGGACCATTCAGCGTTTGCTAGAAGAGGGCCGTCGACTTTTGCTTGGGGCTATTATCGATTCAAATGCTTTTTCTATTGGTGATCAACCTTCTTGTTGTGGCAAAGGAGTCCCTTGTGACTTTACAGAAGAAAATCGTGAAGCAGATGGACAATAAAATCATATTAACAGTGGTGGTAGATAACCATTCTAGTTCCAAAGAATGCCCAGGTGAACATGGGCTTTCCTTGCATTTACAGTCTCAAAATCAATGCATGCTTTTGGATGCAGGCAAAAGTGACTTGGTTTTGGGCAACCTTAAAAACTTAAAACTTGCTAAAAATGCTCCTGAGTGGATTGCTTTTAGCCATGGCCATTATGACCATACCAATGGCACGCTAGCACTCCTTCAAGAGTTTCCCAATGTGAAATTACATTTTCATCCAGCCCTCACTCGTCCTAAATGGATTTTAGACGCACCAGAAACCTGGCGTTATGGAGGTGTCCCTTGCGGTTTTCCACAAAAAATGAACGAAATCTACAAGACACCCCAAGAATTAATCCCAGGTATCTATGCTAGTGGTTCTTTGTTAAACGATGAAGTTCCAAAGCAAAAAAACACTGCTTCTCGTTTTTATTATAAGGAAGGAGACACGCTAAAAGAAGACTTTTTTATAGATGAGCAGGTGTTAATTGTTCAGAGTCGCAAGGGTGTTTCTATTGTCAGTGGCTGTGCTCATACGGGTATCGCCAAAGCCATTCAAAAAACTGCAGAAATGTTTCCAAATCCAAATTTCTATGCTTTAATAGGTGGGTTTCATTTGTCTGCAGCTTCTGCCTGTGAAATCACAGAAAATATAGAGCTGATTTTAAAAAATAAATTTAAAAAAGTCATGCCACTGCATTGTTCTGGAGAAGCTTTTTCTAAAGAATTAGCACAAAAGCACCCTAGTATTTTTGTGCATGGCGAAATAGGCACACAGATCGAGATTTAAAAGACCAAATGCATTTTATACAAGTTAAAATGCATCCAAATCGCCTTGATTTTTTTTCAAAGCGATTTGTTTTTGAGTGATCACTCAAATTTGGTCTAATCTTTCTACGGGTTCATTGTAGTCCACGCCTTCAACATCAAAACCATTGGTGACCAAAAAGTCATGTTTATACCCTTCTAAGTCTCCGAGTTCTGCAAGATTTTCTTCGTTAATCAAAGGCATTCTTTCTGAAACATATTTTTGAATTTCTGGATCTAACTCCCAATCATCAATGCGTATCAAACGGTTTTCATCGACTGGAACTTGGCCAGACACATAGAGCCTTTCGGCAAAAAGTCTTTCTGCTTGTTCTATGCAACCTTCGTGAGTTCCTTTTTCTTTCATAATCTTAAATAAAATCGAAAGGTATAGAGGAATCACTGGAATCACAGCACTAGAGCGAGTCACTAAACCCTTGTTCACCGAGACATAAGCTTCTCCATTCAAGGGAGCTAATTTTTCTTGCAAAATATCAGCTGTGGATTCTAAGTGTTCTTTGGCTCTTCCAATGGTTCCATCTCTGTATATAGCGTGAGAAAGAGAAGGCCCGATATAAGAATAGGCAATGGTTTTCAGTCCCTTGGCAAGAACGCCTGCATTTTTCAATTGCTCTATCCAGCGTTGCCAGTCTTCGCCTCCCATCACTTTGACCGTTTGCTCAGCTTCTTCTGGTGTTGCGGTCTCGGCACTAATGGTGATTAATTTGTCTGTTGCTACATCAATATTTTGGCCCACAAAAGATTTTCCAAAAGGTTTTAAAACAGAGCGATACATTTCTCCAGATTCAGGATCGATACGCACAGCACTAGCCACACTGTACACGACTAGATCGAACTGTATGCCCATTTCTTTTGCCTGCTGAATCACTTTTGCTCTCATTTCATCAGAAAAAGCATCTCCATTAAAAGTCACACTGGATAGACCTTCGTTTTTGGCTGCTTCATCAAAAGCCATGTTGTTGTACCAGCCTGGAGTACCGCTTTTCTTTTCACGACCTTCTTTTTCAAAAGAAACGCCAATGGTGGTTGCCTTGTATTGAAAAGCTGCGGTAATACGACTTGCTAAACCATAACCTGTAGAACAACCCAAAACCAACACATTTTGAGGTGCATTCACTGGAGAAGTTCGCTTTTTTCCTTGAGATTGAACATACTGGATTTGTCGCTGCACTTCTTTTGCACAACCTTTTGGGTGTGCGTTTAAACAAATATTACTACGAATCAATGGTTTAATAATCATTTTTGGATTCCTTTTATTGAACAAACTTTTTAACTACAATAGCACCATTGTGCCCGCCAAAGCCTAAAGAGACCGAAACAAAACAATTTATTGTTCCAGCTACCCCCACTTTGGGCACATAATCCAAATCACAACCCTGTTCCACATCTGGATTCTCTAGATTTATAGTAGGAGGAAAAAAGTTTTCATTCATGGCTTTGGTACTAATGACTGCCTCGACCGCTCCTGCGGCACCCACGCAATGGCCGGTCATGCTTTTTGTGCTAGAAACTTTGAGCTTGTAAGCGTGATTGCCAAAAGCATTTTTAATCATTTTTGTTTCTGTGGCATCGTTTAATTGAGTAGATGTTCCGTGAGCATTATAATAGTCTACCTCTTCGGGTTTTACACCAGCATCTTTTAAAGCCCTAAGTATCGCTTTGGCTCCACCTTCTCCACTTGGGTTTGGACTAGTAATATGATAACAGTCGCTAGAAGCACCATAACCTGCTAATTCACCATAAATGGTGGCTCCGCGAGCAAGAGCATGTTCCAACTCTTCTAAGATAAGGACTGCAGCACCCTCTCCCATGATAAAACCATTTCTGTCTTTATCAAATGGACGGCATGCTGTTTTGGGAGACTCATTGTTTCGACTCAAGGCATTTAAAACTGAAAAACCACCGATACCAAAAGGAGTAATGATACTTTCGGTGCCACCCGCAAAACAGACATCCAGTCTACCAGAACGGACCAGATCCAAGGACGCACCAATAGCGTCTGTCCCCGATGCACAAGCCGTAGCAAGAGTCCAAGAGTGTCCAGTGATTCCCATTTGAATACTTACATTACCGGCAGCTTCGTTGGCAAGCAGCATAGGAACCGCCAAAGGAGGGATTCGACTAGGGCCTCGTTGGATATGCCTTTCAAATGCATTTTCTAAAACATCGTAGCCACCCATGCCATTGCCTGCAATAATCCCTGTCTTTTCACCTTGAATGACGGAGTCTGGCAACTTTGCATCTGAGGCAGCTTCTTTAGAGGCGGCGAGCAAAAATTGAGTGAAGCGAGCCATTCTTTTGGCTTCTTGCTTTTCGATGCCATGATCTTCTGGATTAAAGTTTTTTACTTCTGCGGCGATTTGCACTGCATGATTAGATGCATCATAAAGGGTAATATTATCTATTCCACAATCCCCTCTTTTCACAGAACTCCATGTTTCTGAGAGATTATTTCCTATAGAGGTGATGGCCCCCATTCCTGTAATTACAACTCTTCTTTTATTCATTTTCTATATAAACCATTTTGATTAATGTGAAATTATTCTTGATATAAAGCTTGTCTGTCTCGTTCACGGATTTCAACTCTTCTAATCTTTCCGCTAATTGTTTTAGGGAGCTCTGAAACAAACTCTATAAGTCTGGGGCATTTGTATGCCGCCGAATTATGTTTTGAAAAACTCTGTAATTCTGTAGAAAGTTCTTTGGACGCTGTGTAACCTTCTTTTAAAATAATGGTTGCCTTGACTATTTGATTTCTGGCTTTATCTTCTACTCCTGTTACAGCACACTCCATTACTGCGGGGTGTCGCAAAAGTACATTTTCTACTTCAAAAGGACTAATTCTATAGCCTGCACTTTTAATTAAATCATCGCTACGACCCACAAACCAAAAGTAACCGTCTTGGTCTTTCCATGCCGTGTCGCCTGTTCGATACAAATTTCCTTCAAAAACTTCATCGGTTAATTTTGTGTCTTTATAGTAACCAGAAAACATCCCAAAAGGTCGGCCTTTTTCGACTCGAATGACTATTTCTCCGATTTCTGTAGCACTACAAGAAACTCCATTAGGGTGCACAATGTCGATTTCATAACCTGGAGCTGGCTTACCCATAGAGCCTGGTCTGGCTGTCATCCACGAAAAATTACCAATAGTTAAAGTGAGCTCTGTTTGTCCATAACCTTCTTTTAGAGCGATTCCAGTTTTTTTTAGGAAGCGATTGAAAGTTTCTACTGGAAGGGCTTCTCCTGCTGTGGTACAATATTCTAGATGAGATAAATCATAGGAGCTTAAATCGAGCTGGACTAAATAACGATATACGGTAGGAGGAGCACAAAAAGAAGTCACCTTGTATTGGGCTAATTTTTCTAAAAGTTTTCCTGGAACAAAGGTATCCATATCATAAGTGAAAACAGCACAACCAGCAATCCATTGTCCGTAAATTTTTCCCCACACGGCTTTGGCCCATCCAGTTTCTGCTAAAGTCAAATGCCTTCCATTGTCTTTTACATTTTGCCAGTATTTTGCTGTGATAATGTGCCCTAGAGGATAGGTGAAGTCGTGTTGTACCATTTTGGGGTAGCTAGAAGTGCCCGATGTGAAATAAATTAGCATAATGTCTGAATTATAAACGGAAACCTCACCACTAGGTCTATTAAAAACAGCGGGCATTGAGTCTAAGTTTTCTGCAAAAGACTCCCAACCGTTACGAGCTTCACCAATAGTTACTAGTGTTTCTACGCTGGGTGAACGAGCTTGTGCAGATTCGATTTGTTCTTGAAGGGCAGGATCATCTACAGAAACAATCATTTTTATGCCAGCGGCGTTGTTTCGATATTCGATATCTTTGGTGGTGAGCATATGAGTGGCGGGGACTGCAATAGCTCCAATACGGTGCAAGGCAAGCAAGAAAAACCAAAATTCATAACGGCGTCGAAGTATAAGCATCACGGCATCGCCTTTTTTGATCCCTAATTGGCTTAAGTAGTTCGCTGTCTTTTTAGAGGCTACAGATAAATCTTTGAAAGTAAACAAACGCTCTTCACCGTGATCGTCACACCACACCAAAGCTTCTTTATGGGGTTCTTGTTTGGCATAGACATCTACAACATCAAAAGCAAAATTAAAGGAACTAGAAGCTTTAACTTCATAACGCTGTCGCATTTCTTTATAAGAATCATATTCTACTTGATCTAAAAAATTGTTTAATAAATTTGCCATTAAAAATCCTTTCGGGAATTCCGTTAAAAACAAAATTAGAATTTTAATTTTTTTTTCTGGATATTGAAAAAGAAAGATAATGATAAAAAGTATAGAAATAAAGGTGAAAAGGGGGTTTTACAGGATAGGAATTTAATTTGTTGCTTGTTGAATTTTCATTCAACAAATGAGGCTTGTTTTTAAGTAAACTATATTGAATTTTCATTCAACAAATGAGGCTTGTTTTTAAGTAAACTATAGTGACTTTAAACAAAAATAAATTTCATTTTTATAAATAACGATAAAATGGATCGTTTTAATGAAAATATTGAATAAAAGTATACACTAGATTCTTGTGCAAAGCTATGACTCACTCCTTCATTTCTTTTGAAAACTTGAAATTGATGCTCTTAAAAGCGTGTAAACAAATCATATAAAATGTTTTGGTGAAAGCACAGCGTTATCTTGTACTTCTATTTATAAGAATTTGACGAAGTTTATAAAACAAAAGACTTTTTCCCTTTTCTTTTTTTTAAGTTTTACTATATTGTGTATATGTGTTACCGTAATCTGTTATTAAGCCTCACTTTTATTCGCTTTTGAAGCGGGGTTTTACGGTATTTTTTTTAACGAGCCTGCTTCGATTTCGAGGTAGGCTTTTGTTTTGTCTATTAGGACTCGAGGTAGCAAGGAGTATTTATGGAACAACCGATTCCGTTTTTTTATGATGTAACGCTTCGAGATGGCAATCAAGCACTTGCTAAGCCTTGGAACAATGCCGAAAAAGAAAAAGTGTTTTTGCGGTTGCTAAAACTTGGAGTTCAAGGGGTAGAAGTGGGTTTTGCCGCTGCTTCTGATATGGATTTTGAATCTTGTAAAGGCATTGCTCAATTGACAGCTTCTATGGCCGAAAAAGGGGATGTGGCAGCACAAAATGTGGTGGTAGCCAGTCTTGCCCGAGCCAATAAAGTAGATATCCAACGAGCATTTGAGGCTATTCAATATGCTCCAAAGCCAAGGATTCACACTTTTATTGCAGTGAGTAAATTTTCTATGGAACATGTGCTCAAAATGAGCCCCGAACAAGTTCGAGAAAAAGCGGTAGAAAGTGTCACTTTTGCTAAATCTTTGCTCCAAGGCCGAGGGGATGTCCAGTTTAGTGCCGAGCATTTTGGAGATTCCCTTGATAATATGGAATTTGTGATTTCTCTTTTAAAAGAGGTCGTAGATGCCGGTGCCACAACCATTAACTTGCCAAACACCGTGGAGCGATATCGCCCCATGCTTTATGTGGAGCAAGTACGACAAGTGGTGGAAGCACTCCCTAAGCATGTGACTATTGCGGTGCATTGTCACAATGATCTTGGTATGGCAACTGCTGCTACAGTAGAGAGTTATTTTGTGGGTGCTACCCAACTCGAAGTGGCGTTGAATGGCCTTGGTGAACGCTGTGGAAACACCAATGCCTATGAAGTGGCTGTGGCTTTGTACAATTCAGGAGCCCCTGTCCAATTGAATTTAGACAAAATTTATGAGACGGCATTGCTTGTGAGCCAATGGTCGGGTGTGAACATTTATTCTAGGGCTCCTTTGATTGGCACTGAGGCTATTGTGCATCGCAGTGGCATTCATCAAGACGGTGCAAGCAAAACAAAAGGCATGAAAAAGGGAGCCTACAGACCCATTGATTATGCACTTATAGGTCGTGATGAAAATGACTCCATTTCGTTTACCAGCCAAAGCGGAAGGACTGCTGTTTATGAAATAATTTCCGCTTTTGGTTATCGTCTTAGTCTTGAAGAAGCACAGGAGTTGCAGCCTATTTTAAAAGACCTAAGCGAAAAAGAAGGTGAACTTTCGGCAGAACGAGTTTTGGATGTATTTAGAAATGAACGATGCAATGTCAATGGGCCATTGATTTTTAATAATGTCGAGGTGCTCCCTGGTGAAAATCGCTTTATTTTTTACTTTAAAAAAGAGAGTGAGGCTATGGTCAAATCCATCACCGCCGAAGGGCCTATTGAAGCTTGCCTTATGCTTATGCAAAGCATAGGAATGCCAGTAGAGCTTGTAAAATACCGACAATTGGTGGTTCCAGACTCTGACCCTCTTTGGAAAGGTCGTGGACTTTCTAGGATCATCCTTAAAGCCGCTAACAAAACGGTAGAGGGTAGAGGCGTATCTAGCGACACCCTAAAAGCCAACATGAGGGCTTTGTTTTCGGGTGTGAACTTGCTATATAGATAATAGATAATTTAGGTAAAACTTGAAACAAAAATCTATATTAAAGTTGCTTTTTTTGCTGAGTTTGGGCTTCACTTTTTTGTTTGCCAAAGAAGTGCCTCCCAAACCAGTTCACTCTTATGTTTTCGATGAAAATCGTGTTTTAAATGCAAATGAAGTGGCTGTTTTTAATGGTATTGCAGAAGAACTTTTTAATAAGACGGGAGTGGCTCTTGCCCTTGCCTTGTTTTGGTCCATAGACAATGAAGACCCGCGTAGCTTTGCTCTTCGGGTGGCAGAATCTTGGGGAATAGGAAAAAAATCCAAAGACGAAGCTTTTTTGATTTTTATATCTATGGTAGAGAAACGCAGGAGTGTAGAGGTGGCTTATGGTGCAGAACCATATATGCCCGATGTTTTGGTCGAAGACTTGCAACAAAAAACACTGGTCAAAGCTTTTAGAGAAGAGCAGTACAGCAAAGGGATTATTTCTTTAGCCTTGGCTTTGGCTCAACACACCGCTCAAGAAAAGGGTGTTCAACTCGATTTTGACTCTGCCTTAAATCTTTCTCAATATCAAAATCAAGCCCAAGAGGGCCCTTCTATTTTATTTTTAATTGTTTTTGTACTGCTATTCATTGCCATGCTTTCTAACCCAAGAGGTCGCACAATGCTCATGCTTTTATTGCTCAATCTCATGGCTTCTTCTGGACAATCTTCATCGAGAAGGGGTGGTTTTGGAGGGGGGCGTTCTGGCGGATTTGGTGGTTTTGGTGGCGGTCGATTTGGTGGAGGTGGTTCTGGTGGTTCTTGGTAAAATGAGGTGTTTATGAAACGAATTTTAAGTATTTCTGAATTAGAAAAATCTCCTTGGAAATCTATGCTTGTAGAGGCTCTTGGTTCTAACTTAATATCTATCTTTTTACACGGTAAATCTTTATTGCCAAACTTTAACCCTTTTAAGGAAGACTGGGAAATTAGCTTTATCTTAAAAGAAAATAATGTGTCCGACATAGAGCCTTTACAAGGATTACTAAAAAAAGCGAATAAGGCGGGACTTTGCTTTGCTTTGTTTTTTACTCCCAAGGATTTATTGAACGCCACTGATAGTTTTCCATTAGAGTTTTTACATATAGCCAACAAAAATCACCTGCTTTATGGAGAGCCAATATTAAAAGATTTTGTAGTCGATTTAAAAGAGCTTCGCTTGCAATGCGAAAGAGAACTTCGAGGTCGTCTAATACAGATTCACCAATATTTTTTATATTCCAAGCAAGGCAAAACTCCCATGGATTTCTTCATAGAAGCTAATAAAGAGCTATTGCCTTTGTTTTACGGAGTGTTTTACTTGGATCACAAGCGTTACCCCAACGACCACGAAGAAGTTTACCAAGCACATCCTTTTTTAAGAATAGAGGAGCCCACTGCAAATGCAGAATTGCTCCAAAAAAGAATTCACAATTATATTCTAGAGCTTTCTAGGGCTGTAGAATACATTGATTCCATGGAGGTTTCATGAAAAAGAAAAGCATTATTATACTAGTCATTATAGCCCTTGTGATTTTAATCTTTGGCTCTAAATTAGTGGGTACTTATAATAAAATCATAGCCTTAGAAGAAGGGGTAAAAGCAAGTTGGGCTCAGGTAGAAACTGCATACCAACGCCGTTTCGATTTGATTCCAAACATAGTTTCGACTGTTCAAGGAGAAGCAAATTTTGAAAAAAGCACACTTACAGAAGTGATTCAAGCCCGAAGCAAAATGGGTGGTGTGATGCAAGTCGATGAAAATATGCTCAACGATGAAATGGCTATGAAACGCTTTCAAGAGACACAAGCTTCTCTAGGAGGTGCCCTTCAAAGGTTATTAATGGTCACTGAAAATTACCCCACTTTGCAAGCCAATAAAGGTTTTCAAGACTTGAGGGTTCAATTAGAAGGCTCTGAAAACCGAATTTCTGTAGAAAGAATGCGTTACAACGAAGCAGTAAAAACTCACAACACTTTTATTCGACAATTTCCAAATAATTTAGTATCTGGTTTTGCTGGAGCCTCACCCAAAGTGCCATTTGCCGCCGATGCAGCTGCAGCCACCGCTCCAAAAGTTGAATTCAATTAAAAAGCTCTGGGCTAAGCTTTAAAACTTAGCTCTCAGCTATATCACCCCTATTTTTACTGCAACTGAAACTCCAAACTATAAAAAGTACGAATCCAAAAACATTTTTTTTATTTTTAGAATTAAAATGGAAAGTTTTTGAAGTCTCACAAGTGAGACTTCTAATATAAAAAAGATTGTTGTTAGTTTGAAGGATTCATTTTTTAGGTTAGTATCTTGATTTTTTTCGCCTTTTTTCTGCAATTCATTTCCCAATAATTTTGTATGGATAGCCATAGAGTTGGTTCTCGTAATGCGGTGCATTGAGCCTGTCGATATGATTGGATAGAATTGTGATGGTATTTGGTGCACGGGAGATGTATTCGAAAATTAAAAAAATCTTCGTGATAAAGAGTGTATTTCTATATATCAAGTGCTTTTTTTGTTATAATGAAGTCTTTGTTTCTAATTGAGTCTGAATTGTGCTTGTTGGGTTTTTGAGAAGATAATTGAATTGAGAGTCTTGATAAGGCAAATATTTTGAATGATAAGTACCTAAAAGAAAAACTCCCTTTTTATGGGGAGTTTTAGTTTAATGAGTTAAATCTCTATTTTATTTCACACGAGAAAACACCTTTATTTCCCTCGCTTGCTTCGCAGTTTGGATAGGCAGAACAATCTGATATAATGGTGCCTTCCATTAAACTGCACTGTTCTTCTATTAGAGAAATTTGTGATTTTGAAGAAGTGTAGAAGCAGGTACTAAATATACCTGTAACTTCGCAGGCAAGGAGCGACTCGGGGTTTTCCTCTGATGGAGAATCTGTAGGATTTTCCTCTGATGGAGAGTCTGTTGGGTTTTCCTCTGATGGAGAATCTGTAGGATTTTCCTCTGATGGAGAGTCTGT
>Ga0209075_1000451_pt1 | contig 39726 bp, 30 predicted proteins | sample Stecom2011_FD_187523 | JGI IMG/M metagenome (GOLD analysis project Ga0209075, IMG submission 187523) | Agricultural soil microbial communities from Utah to study Nitrogen management - Steer compost 2011 (SPAdes) (version 2) | ecosystem: Environmental > Terrestrial > Soil > Agricultural land...
CGGCAGTCAACGGGAAGAGCGGCTCGATATGCTGGACGCGCGGCTTGAAGGCACCAAGCTGAAGGAAGAACTTTGGTGGTATCGGGATTTACGCCGTTATGGAACGGTGCCCCACGCGGGCTTCGGGTTGGGCTTTGAGCGGTTGCTGAACTATGTGACGGGGATGGAAAACATCCGGGATGCGATTCCGTTCCCGCGGGTGCCGCATAGTGCGCCTTTCTAGGCTTGGTGGTTGGAGAGGGCATGGGTCTTCAGACTACGCAAAAGCTATCAGTCAACGCACATATATCCCCCCTTTCGTAAAGGGGGGTAGGGGGGATTTCTGCAGAGTACCCGGGGATGTCCTACACTGGCTGTGCTGGCATATTACGAAGCATTGGCTGCACCGGAATATGGACTAGCTGAGGCGCCCGCTAGCGCAGAGCACCTCCGCCCAAATCCCCGCCTAGCCGACGGCCTTCCTCCCCCTTTACAGAAGGGGGGAAGCTGCCTCCCTCTCCTAGCTGGACAGATGCTTACATAACCAATGCCGCACCTAAAGCGGCCAGGGCGATAAGCCCGGAGCCCGCTCCCATCAGCGCCAGGTTCTGCTTGAGGCTGCGGATCTGGCGTTTGAAGCCGGCCCGTTCCTGTTCGAAGATCTCCTGACGCTCCAGCAACTCCTGTTGGGTTTCCTCCACTTGGCGGCGCAAGGTTTCCGTAATGCGTTGTACCAAATGATCGCTGGCCTGATCCAGTTCGCTGGCGATTCGTTCCTGTACGATCTGTTCGATCTGCACAGGATCCGGTTGCGCGGTAAACTCTGGATGCATGGGCTCGGCTGATTCCAAGCGTTTCAAGGCCGCTTTCAGGCCCGCGATCTGCTCCTGTACTGTGGCGCCCAGCTGTTCGATTTCGGACGAGGCCAGGGCTTTGGCGCGCTGCTCGGCGGTTACTGTTAGTCGCGCCTCTAACTGAGCCAGGTCTTGGGATTGGGGCTGGGAAGCCGGTTGTTGTACCAGGGCACGCAGAGCACTTATCTCCTGGCCCAGTTGTTCCTTCAGGGCGGCGAGATCTGCTTCCACCTGTATTCTCAGGGTCTCCGGGTCGTTACCCAGGGTGGGAATGGCCCGTTGCTCCAGATCTGCTTCGAATTCCTGTTGAAGCTGTGTCAAACGTTGCCCCAAATCGGTCAGCTGTTGCGCCAGGGCCTGGACGGACTCCTCGGAGGCTCCAGCCGGAACTTCGGCTGCGACGGGCTGTTCGGCAAGAGTGTCCAGCTTGTTGCGCTGCTCGGTCAGGATTGCTTGTTGTTCGGTTAGAGCCGACTGCTGGGCGGCCAGTGCAGCCTCTTGGTCAGACAGTTGCATCTGCTGGTCGGCAACGGCCCGTTCCAGCTCGGAAAAACGTTGTTCCAGGGCTTCCCGGGCCAGGGTCGCCCGTTCGCGTACGGTTTCAACTTCCTGAAGGATGTTGTCTCGGTAGCTGGCGAGCTGCTCCTCCAGAGAATCGGGCAGGGCCGGCTGTTGGCTGACCTCGCCGCGCAGGTTGTCGAGTTCTGAAAGGAGTTGCTGGCGCAAGGTTTTCAGTTGGGTCTGCCACTGGGTTTGCAGCTCTTCCAGGGCTTCCAGGGTAACCGAGGCCGGTGGTTCCGGCAGGTTTTCCTGGATCAAGGCCAGGATTTGCTCTGGGCTCAGTTGATTGGCCTGTAACGCAGCCATCTGCTGAGTCAGGGACTCGTGTTGGATACGCAGTGCGTTGCTCAGGTGGCCCTGGCGATCTGAAAGCTCCTGCTGAAGCTCCGCCATTGCCTGCTGCATGCTGGCCTGGAGGCGTTCTTCCAGGGCTGCAACATCGATTTCAGGCGTGAGCGTTGGAATTGGCTCCGCAGCTTCTACAGGCTGTGGCATGTCCAGCTCGGCCGCAACCTGAGCCTCTGGCAACAGGGAGTCGGTGATGAGGGGGGTCTCTTCCTCATCCTCAATGGGTTGCGTTAACTCCGGTTCCGCCGGGGTAAGTTCTGGAATGGGCGTTGTGTCTTGTTGCACCATGTCCGGAGCCTGGTGGTTGGCTTCAGGTGCCAGTGTGGGATCGGCCGGGGCAGCTGCCCGGGTAATCTCCAGAACGGCCGTTAGCTGATCCAGCTCGGGGGGCTTGGAAAGGGTGGCTGTAGCCCCGCGTGCCTTGGCTTGGGCGTCATAGTCGTCGGTGCCTTCCTTGCCGGTACACATGATCACGGGAAGATGCTGGAGAGCCGGGTCAGCCTTGATGTGCTGCATCGCCTCGAAGCCGTCCATTTCCGGCATCAGGTGATCCATGAAAATAATGTCTGGCAGGGGCTGTTCCCGCAGGAGTTTGAGGGCCTCCCGTGCGGAGCCAGCGGTAATAACCTGGAAGTTCTGTCGTTCCAGCAGGCGCTGCAGTGTAATGCGGGCCAGCCTGGAGTCGTCCACGATGAGAGCGGTTTGGGACATGCTTTAACCTTGTGTTGGTCGAGGTGAAGGACCAGTGTGAATATCAAAAGGTAACGCGGGCCGACGCCGGTGCAGCAGGCGTTCTGACCCGACCTGAAATACTTAAATGTAGCACAGGCTCTGGGAATGTGGTCAGGAGCTAACTTCTTGGTTTTGTAAGTAAACGTAGCCTATGGGATGGCCGGGCGGGATCCCGGCCAGAAGCTTCAATGCCTGACTGCTAGAGCGCGTAGAGCGGGAACTGACCCTAACTGGACGTCACACGGACTTGAGCTGGGCGATGGAAGAACGAGTAGGGGCAGGTTCTGGCGCGCTGAGCAGGAAGGTTTCGTTTTCATGGGCAATCCGGTAGCCCCGTTGCTCCAGGGCCGCACCCTGTTCCGCGTCTGCGTAATGGTAAAGGACCATTCGCTTGCGCTGGCTCTCGCTATATTCCCGTTCCAGGTCCGTAACGCCGGTGTGGGAAGGATTGGATTCCAGGCCGCAGTCATGAAAGATGGTTTCGCCACTGCTGCCATGGGCGATGATTTGTTCCGGAATGGGGCGGGTGTCGCCGGTATAGAGAAACACCCCGGGCAGGCTCAACCCAAATGACGAGTTGGGCAGGTGATGGCGGGTCGGGAAGACCTTGAAGTGAAGATCCTGATGCCAAAAGCCATCACTGACAGGAATCAGCTGAAATACATCCCAGAAGTTTGCGCCGCCTTCAGCGAGCACGCCCGGGTAGTCGGCGATGCGCTTTTGCAGGTTGGGCAGCAGGGCGGCCGGCACATAGAGGGGCATGAGCCGCGGCTCGGGTGCAAAGCGCAGGCGAAAGAACAAGCCTTCCAGGCCACCGATATGGTCCAGGTGCAAATGGGTGATGAAGAGTGCCGGAGGCAAGCTTCGGTAGTGTTTCTCATAGCGTGGCAGGGCGTCATGGCCACAGTCGATCATCAGCAGGGGTTGGCCTGCTTGTTCCAATACACAACTGGCATTGCCCAAAGAGCTGGCGGCATTGCCAACGCCCAGGAAGCGCATCGTAAAGGCTTGGTCTGACTGCATTGCGCTCACTATTTGAGGGGTTAGAAGGGTTACGCCTTGGGAGGCATTCGGGTATTTTGCAGGAAAGCTGGTTATTTTGCAGCAAAGTATGGCCGCCGTCACCTAACGGCAGATGAATGGCGGGCATTGTGTTTGGAACCGTTGCCACGGGGTGCAGTCCGATTACCATAAGCGGACGCAGTTTGAGAGGAGAGGACCTATGGAAAGCTGGTTTTCCAGTCGTTATCACAAAAAGGTTGAAATGCCTTCGCCGGAAGAGGCCTTGCCGGGTCGGTCGGAGCCTATGGTTGTGCCTGAGCAGCATTATGTGAACGGCAACCCTTTGAAGCCGCCCTATCCGGAAGGTTTTGAAGTTGCCTTGTTCGGGGTGGGCTGCTTCTGGGGGGCAGAGCGTAAATTCTGGCAGGTGCCGGGCGTGTATGTGACAGCCGTGGGCTACGCCGGTGGCTACACGCCGAATCCTACCTATGAGGAAGTCTGTTCCGGCATGACTGGCCATAACGAAGTGGTACAGGTGGTCTACGACCCCACCCAGGTCAGCTATCAGGAGTTGCTACGGGTCTTTTGGGAGGCCCATGATCCCACCCAGGGCATGCGCCAGGGCAATGATGTGGGAACCCAATACCGCTCAGGCATTTATGTCTTTTCCGAAGCGCAGCGCCAGCAGGCGGAACAGAGCAAGGCCCATTTTCAGGAGCGGCTGAAGGCAGAAGGGCATCCGGGTTCGATTACCACGGAGATTTTGGAAGCGCCCAGCTTCTACTATGCAGAGCCTTACCATCAGCAATATCTGGCGAAGAATCCGGGTGGCTACTGCGGGCTGGGCGGGACTGGAGTCAGCTTCGGCGAGACGGCTGCAATGGTTTAACTCTTCAGTCTGAAGAAGGGCAAATCGTATAGCCAACAAAAAAAGCCCCAGGGGATGGGGCTGAGTCTACTCTAGCTCTAATATCGGACAGAAAGTATGGCGAATGAAGGAATTGCACCCTACAGCCAGATTTCGGTCATCTCCTACAGTCACGAAACATCTTAGAACGCAAAACTAGAGTATTCACCCTAATTTTGAGTGATGTATTTCTCTTTTTCGGCTGCTCTGACATCTATTGAATAAGATGGTGACATAAAGTTGCAATCAGCGGAGGGCGTTGCCGAAACGAGAGGAATTGTTTCATTTGATCGCAAATATCTACACCACTTGACAACATTACGGGGAATCCCGTATCGCGGGTTGCTGGATTCCCGACCATAATTCATAGCGACTATGACGTGGGTTGGGGAGATGGTCCGCAGGAACATCTAAAAGTGGTCCTGATCTTTGTCGCCTGTCGCTCCAAATTGAGTCTGAGGATTCGAGAAAGTGAATGGGGAAAAGACCATGATCAAACGTTTTCCAAGTTACGGGGCACTGGATGCGTTCTTGGCATCAAACCAGGTGGTATTGATCCAGTGCTGGCCTGATAGCAACGGCGAATGGGTTGCTAAAATCAAGGCTTGAGATGCCAATGCGGTGCAGCCGGCCAGCCCGCCGGCCGCAAGGGATAGAGCTAGCCGCAACTGATATGCAGTAAGACGGCTCCGGTACCAGTCGGAGCTGTGCTCTCTTAGAGCTGTAGGTAGTAGTTAGGCGTGGTATTGTCTGTAGTGTTGTTTGTGCCGGAGCATCTGCTCCGGCTTTTTTTTGCCTGACGTTTTTACCTGAAAATCGGCGCCCGGTCATTTCGTTGGCTCGTCTTGGTCTTGGAAGGGCTTTAGGCTTGGGTGACCAATTGCCTTATAATGGCCCGCTTTCATTCGTTTAATTGGGAATTTGGTCCTTATGACAGTTCGCACTCGTATCGCGCCTTCCCCCACTGGGGATCCTCACGTTGGTACCGCATACATCGCTCTTTTTAACCTGTGCTTTGCGCGCCAGCATGGCGGCCAGTTCATTTTGCGGATTGAGGACACCGATCAGGTACGAAGCACCCGTGAGTCGGAAGAAGACATCCTGAAAGCACTGCGCTGGTTGGGGCTGGAGTGGGATGAAGGCCCGGATGTGGGCGGAGCCTACGGTCCGTATCGTCAGAGCGAGCGGAAAGATATCTATAAGCAATATGCCCAGGAGCTGGTGGATAAAGGCCATGCCTTCTATTGCTTTCGCACGCCGGAAGAGCTGGAAGCCATTCGTGAGGAGCGCCGTGCCCAGGGCTTGAACCCTGGTATCAAGGGGGACCTGGAGCTTCCTGCCGATGAAGTGAAGCGCCGCCTGGAAGCAGGCGAGCCCTATGTGATCCGCATGAAGGTGCCGGACGAGGGCGTCTGTGTGATCGACGACCTGCTCCGGGGTACGATCGAGATTGAATGGTCCCAGGTGGATTGCCAGATTTTGATGAAATCTGATGGCATGCCCACCTATCACCTGGCGAACGTGGTGGACGACCACCTGATGGGCATCACCCATGTGATTCGAGGTGAAGAGTGGATCAGCTCGGCGCCCAAGCACCAGTTGCTCTACAAATACTTTGGCTGGGAAATGCCGCAACTGTGCCATATGCCGCTGCTGCGTAACCCGGACAAGAGCAAGCTCAGTAAGCGGAAGAACCCCACCAGCATCAACTACTACGAGCGCATGGGTTATCTGCCCGAGGCGGTGCTCAACTATCTGGGCCGTATGGGTTGGTCCATGCCGGATGAGCGGGAAAAGTTCTCCCTGGAAGAGATGATCGCAAATTTCGATCTCAAGCGCGTTTCTCTGGGCGGGCCGATTTTCGACGTGGAGAAGCTGAACTGGCTGAACGGCACCTGGATCCGGGAGAACCTGAGCCTGGAACAATTCGCCGAACGGGTACGCCAATGGGCTTTCAATGAGGGTCGGGTAGAGCAGACTTTGCCCCATATCCAAAGCCGCGTACATACCTTCAGCGATATTGCCCCCATGGCCTCGTTCATGTTCTCCGGCATGTTGCCGCTGACAGCGGAACAGTTTGCCCATGCCAAACTGGATGAGGAACAGGTCAAGCGGGTGTTGCAGTTCTCTTTGTGGAAGCTGGAAGCACAGCGCCACTGGAGCAAGGAAAATATCTTTGCGGACTTGAAGATGCTGTCGAAAGCCATGGGCATCAAAATCGGCGACTTCATGCAGCCGCTGTTCGTTGCCATTGCGGGAACCCCCAATTCCTGGTCCGTGGTGGACTCCATGGCGATCCTGGGGCCGGACATGGCGCGTGCACGCCTGCGCCACGCCTTGAACCTGCTGGGAGGCTTTTCCAAGAAAGGGACCAAGGCTGTAGAGAAGGAATATGAGGTAATTGTTCAAGAAATGAACGAAAAGGCCGAAAATTCAGGAAGTTAAAAAAAATGCTTGACGGACGGGAGCGAACTCAATAATATACGCTCCCGTTACCGACGAGGGGCCATAGCTCAGCTGGGAGAGCGCTACAATGGCATTGTAGAGGTCGGCGGTTCGATCCCGCCTGGCTCCACCACTAACTCAACCAATGGGTTTAGTGGAAAGTTAGTAACAATTTCCTAAGGTCCCCTTCGTCTAGAGGCCTAGGACACCGCCCTTTCACGGCGGCGACAGGGGTTCGACTCCCCTAGGGGACGCCATCTCTTTCTTGGGATGGATCAAGCAGCGAGATCCGCTCTGGATCGATCAAGCACAATCTTCCGAACATTTCTTGATTTAAAATCCTAAGCCTTATTTCCAAGGCCGTATCATTCTGAACTCTCTTCCCAAGCCAGTCCGGATAGCTCTCTACTCCGGTAATTATTCTCACTGACCCAATAACTATTCCCCCTGATTATCTCCAGGCCAAACCAAAAGATACTGGACCGGCGGCGAAACTGCCTGCATTTGCGCTTGTCTTCACGCTTCCCTTTGCAATAGCACGTTAAAATCGAACGACCTCTCCGGCTTTACCGCCGATAGTTGGGCAGCTATCTCAATGGCTGACAAAGTGTTGCACTGACTATATGGGTGGAGCATGGACCTCGACACTGCGTGCATACCATTAGGGCATATTCAAACCTATTTCGACCTGCGTAAAAGCCTGGTGATGGAAATCGACTGGCTGACCAAACGCAGCCGGATCAGTGTGCGCAATCCCCATGAAATCCTGGAAGGCATCATTGGTATCGACCAGCAGGATTTCTACCGCAATGCAGGTATCCAATACGTGCCGGGAGAGTCGGGGCAGTTTATCAGTGCACGCCAATGCCTGGCGTTGGTGGATCAGGCAATACGGGCGCTCAAGATGCCTTATCTGGGGCTGGCCATGGGCAACCTTATGACCATTTCCCACCATGGTATGGCGGGAGTGGCAGCCGTAACCCAACCAACCTTGCGGGAGTGCCTGGAGTGCGTCTGCCGCTTCTGCATGGAGTTGTTTCCGCCCCTGGAAATGAGCCTGCGGATGGAGGGCGCGAAAGGGATGTTCATTATTGGCGAGAATGTCTCCCTGGCGCCCTATACCCATTTTTTCTATGAGCTGAACCTGGTCAGTTTTTACAATATCTTCCTGCACCTGGTGGGCGGCGAGATCCAGCCGGAACGAGTTGACTTCAGCTATCCAGAGCCCGCTTGGGGCTATATCTATCGCCGCTATTTCCGTTGCCCGGTCTACTTTAACCAGCCTGAAACCCGGATTGTCGCCGATGCGGCCCTGGCCAATTACGAACTCCCGTTGGCTAACCGCCTGATGGCGATGAATGCAGAAAAAACCTTGTTCGAGAATATTCCTACCAAGGCCATTCGTTTATTGCCCTTACGCTTGCGCCGACTCCTGTTGCGCTATTATGGCGCTTTCCCGTCCTTGGAGACCGCGGCCAGCGAATTGGGCATGAGCAGCCGCACCCTGCGCCGCAAGCTGGCCGAGGGCGGCACGACGTATCAAAAAGAGTTGGATGCGGTTCGGAAAAAGCTGGCCAAAGAGTATTTTCTGCGAGGGGGAACCTCTGTGACGGAACTGGCCCTGTTGCTGGGCTATGCGGATTCCTCCTCCTTCGCCAAGGCCTTTCGCCGTTGGACTGGACTTGCTCCCAAGGATTTTCAGTTGCGGGTGGAGAACAGTCGGAAGGAATCAGCCTGCCAGGAAAATCGTGGACAGGGGATGGGGCAGGGGCTATCTGAAGGCATAAGGTAAGGCGGGCGGCTGTTCAGGAAGGCTAAAGCTGACTGGCTCTCAAAACTGGCACATTCTTCCTAAAACCCTCCCTGGGTGGCCAGATTTAACCGAAAAATGGCCTAAAACATCCTGCACTTGGTGGCGGGCTCTCATACATTCCTATCTGTAACGGAGTACTCCTGCAGCGGCTCCACTGTGTCGGCAATATCTGGCCGGTCCTTCTTCATACCGAAAAACAACATTAATAAGGTAGAACTACGCCATGAATTTTCCATATTTTCAGGCAGCCAAGTCCTGCTTATTGGCTGCGGCTATTGCTTTGCCCGCTTTGCCCCTGCATGCCGCTCCGGTAGTTGGCCCGGACGGCATGGCTTTCTATACACCACCCGCCAGTGAGGGGGCCCAGGGGGATCTCATCTGGTATCGCCAGGCGAGCGTTAAACTCGGCAATGGGGCGCCCGATGCCCGATCCTGGAACCTGATGTACCATTCCTCCGATGCCTTAGGCCAGCCCAATGTGGTGACCGGAACCGTTATCGTCCCAACGGCATCCTGGAAAGGGAGGGGAGATCGTCCGGTCATCAGTTATGCAGTGGGTACCCATGGCTTGAACCAGTCTTGTGCCCCGTCCTTGCAACTGGCAGCGGGCACCGATTATGAAACCGCCAATATTGTGGCTGCCTTGCGTGCAGGATATGCCGTCCTGATTTCCGACAACCCCGGCTATACCAATGGCGATACCCCCACCTATCTGGCAGGCAAGGCCCAGGGCCATGCGGTGCTGGATATTATCAGGGCGGCCGCACAGATTCCCCAAGCCGGCATCAGCTCCAATGCCAAGGCGGCAGTCTGGGGCTATTCCCAGGGCGGGCAGACCGCTTCCTGGGCCGCAGAGCTCAAGGATACCTATGCTCCTGACCTGAATCTGGTGGGGGTGGCGGCCGGTGGTACGCCGGCGAATTTCCCGGCCATTGCCCATAACCTGGACGGCAGTACGGGCGCCTCGTTCCTGATGCAGGCGATTGTCGGTCTGGGTACCCAGTATCCGGATAAGATCCCCGTAGATGAGCTGGCTAACGATCGGGGCCAGATGATGATCGAAACCGCCAAGCAGCAGTGTGTGTTCGAAGCCCTGTTCGATGTGATGAATGAGTCCATCTCCAGCTATACGGTGGGCAACCAGACCCTGGACGAGCTTCTGACCATTCCGTCCGTCAATGAGGCCCTGACGGAACAGAACCTGGGGCAAAACCGCGTTTCCGTGCCGCTGTACCAATACCATGGTCAGGCCGACGAGTTTATTCCCCTGGACCAGCATATCGCCCTGAAGAGGCAGTATTGTCAGCGCTTCAGTAATGTGACCTTCGAACTGTATCCGAGCGAACATATCGTGACCCAGTTCCAGGCCGCGCCCTATGTACTGTCCTGGCTGGGTGACCGGTTCAATGGGCGGCCCACCCTCGGGAACTGTATCTCCCTGAAGCCGGAGCCCAAGTCGACGGCCAATCCCGGTGGCGGGAACTTTGTGGTGTCCCTGACGGACTGGAACCTGGCGGCCACCATTGGCCTCAATACCCTGAACCAGGATATTACCCTGCCGAACAAGTCTACCTTTACCGCGGACACGGATATGACGGCCCAGGTGCTGGATGGCACCCTGTCGATCCCCACATTCAAGCAGAAGCTGAATATCGTGTTGCCTTTGGATGTGGTCATTACCGTAGCGCCGGCAGAGCGGACTCAGGGCACTGTCTCCCTGGACCATCAGGGGATCTTGCAGGTGCAGGGCACTGCCCATACCTATATCAAGGTCAATTCCGCCGGATTGGGCTTGCTGCAAATTCCCTTTGGGTGCCAGACCGAGCGCTCGGTGGCCTTTCCCATTAACTTCGAAGGGCCGGTATCGGCACTGGGAAGCGGTGATCTGACCTTTACGGGAACCACCTCCTTCCCGCCCATGAAGAATTGCGGGCTGTTCAACTCCCTGTTTACGGTATTGATGTCCGGGCCGGGCCAGAAGTATTCCTTTAATGTGACTCCGCCTGCGCCCACCCGTTGGTAAGGTGCTTCCCAAGGCTCCCCTGCGGGGGAGCCTTGGGGTATTACGGAAGACTCGCCAAACTAGTAAAAGGAAATGGGTAAGCCTATGAAACGCAGTATTTGGTTGGCAGGCGGCTTGGTTGTCGTGGTTGTTGCCGGGTTGATGCTCTGGGAGCAAGAGCCACAAGCCGGCGGGGGACGGGAAACATCAGCGGGGGGCGGAAGCCAGCCCATGGAAAACCTTGGTGAGATGGATCCCGAGCAGTTGGCGGCAGAGCAGCTTGCGGCAAACCGGGCAGTCCTGGAGGAGATTGGAGAAGCTCCCTTTGAAGGGCCGATCACCGAGCGCCCGGCATTCGTCTCCCATCTGGAATGGCAGGTGCTGAAGAACGTTGCACAGCAACACCCCAATCCAGAGCAGGAAATGACGCGACTGGTGAACCACCTCCGATTTGCCAAGCAGTGGGACCTCTGGCAGGAAACCGATCCCCAGGATGTTACCCGCCACAGAGCCTTGGCAGAACAGTTGCTGGAAGAGATTCCCAGCCGGGTGAGCAATCAGGAGCTGGATCCGGCCTATGCCCAGCAGATGCAACAAACCTTGCTGACAGCCCTGATTCCCGATGCAGGGGAGCGGCGCCAGCGTGCGGCAAAGGAAGCGGCTCGCATCGGCGTCCAGTTCCGAGTGGAAGGCGGCTCCTGAGAAGCCCCGTATCCGGGCCTCTTGTCAGGCGAGAGGCTAATTTGCCTTGGATGAGCGGGCCATCAATTGTCTGGCCCGCTTTGTCGGTAAAAGATTAGGGTAAAAGGAGCTCTGTCAGGCTGTGGGTTTGGCCTGCAGGGGTGTTGAGGTTGTAGCAAGCCATTCATAAACGCCCATTCCGGCCAGCATGGCCAGCACGAAAAACACTCCCTCAAACTGACCTGCGCCCATCAGGACAACCCCGGGGGCGGGGCAGATACCAGCAATTCCCCAGCCAACTCCAAACAGAAGGCTGCCGCCGATTAGTCGTCGATCAAGCTGGCGGTTGGTGGGCAGGTTGATGGGTTGGCCGAGCAGGGAAGTGCTGCGTCGCTTGGCCAGGGCAAAGGCCATGCCCCCCACTGCAATCGCGCCTGCCATCACCAGTCCCAGGGAGGGATCCCAGGCTCCAAAAACATCCAGAAAGCCCAATACCTTGGCCGGGTTGGCCATTCCCGCAATGAGGATGCCGATCCCGAATACCAGGCCGGCGATAAAGGCAAAGACAAGATTCATATTAGCCTCCCAAACCGATGAGGTGGCGCAGGACATAGACGGTTAAAACGCCGGTGAACATAAAGGCAATGGTGGCCACCAAGGAGCGGGGCGACAGCCGGGACAGGCCGCAAACCCCGTGGCCGCTGGTGCATCCCGAGCCATAACGGGTGCCGATGCCAACGATAAATCCGGCAAGCACAATCATCGGCAGGTTGGCATCAATCTCGATTGGCGGCAGTGTTGCGACTAGTTGGTAGAGCACCGGAGCTGCTACAAGGCCGAGAATGAACGCCACGCGCCAGGCAGTATCCTTGGGCTTGGGGCGGAGAAGGCCCGAAACGATCCCGGTAATGCCGGCAATCCGGCCGTTGACCAGAATGAATAGGGCAACGGCAAGGCCGATAATCAGGCCACCCGTGAGGGCGGAATAAGGTGTGAATTGATCCCAGGCAATATGCATTGGAGAGTCCTCATAATCAACAACATCAAATATTAGTATATTATAATGTAATGATCAATTTGCCGTGGGTCTGTTATGGAGGCAAGGCGTTGGCCTAGGCTGCCCTGGCCGGGATCAGGGCCGTTTCCAAGGCCTTACTGGCAATAGATAGCGTATAGTTGCTGCAGGATTTTGGCAGTATTTTGGTCCCGCAAAGAATAATACACAGTGGTGCCTTCCTTGCGGGCACTGAGGATATTCTGGTGACGCAGCCTGGCCAGATGCTGGGACAATGCGGATTGAGAGAGACCTACCAATCGTTCCAGTTCTCCTACACTGAGTTCCCCGTTCACCAAGTGGCAGAGGATCATCAGGCGATTGGCGTTGGCCAGGGATTTCAACAGATTTTCGGCCGCAGTGGCATTGGCTCGCATCTGTTCGATGGGGTCAGAAGTCATTTTTATCATGTAGCTTGCAAGGCATCGCTGAGGGTTGTTCAGTCATTCTAATCCATTCCCAACAGAAGCTGAATGCCGGCTCATTTCCGGTTGAGACCCTGGATTATCCGGACGTGGGCGTAACTGCTGCCAAGCAGAGTAGGTACTCAGAAAAACCTCGCCGCTCAGTTCCTGCAGCAAAGCGGTACGCTGCAAGCGGTCCATGACGGGACCTTTCACTTCGGCCAAGTGCAGGCGGACACCGGAATCCTTAAGCCGTAGGTTCATGGCCTCCAGGCCTTCCAGGGCCGAGCCATCAATGTGATTCACCGCAGAGCAGATTAAAACGATGTCGGTTAGCTGGGAGTTCTGGGAGACGAGGGTGTAAATCTGGTCTTGCAAAAAACGGCTATTGGCAAAGAAAAGCCCTTCGTCGACCCGGAACAGCAAAATATTCGGATCGGTTTCTACTTGGTGTCTGCTGGTGTTTCGAAAGTGCTCCGTGCCCGGTATCTGGCCGACGACAGCGGTGTGGGGGCGGCTGGCTTGGTAGAGATAAAGGGCCAGTGATAAGCCGATGCCCGATAAGATGCCGATTTCCACACCGGCCAGAAGGGTCGTGACCAGGGTGCACAACAGCGCCAGAAAATCCTTTTTCGAATAGGACCAGTAGCGTTTGAACCCGTTGAGATCCACCAGTGCCCACACGGCGACAATGATGGTGGCCGCCAGGGTGGCCTGGGGCAGGACAGCGATGAGAGGCGCCAAGAATAGGGTCGCCAGGGCAATTCCTACGGCGGAGAAAGCGCCGGCGGCGGGGGTTTCGGCTCCGGCGTCGAAATTGACGACGGAGCGGGAGAAGCCGCCGGTCACCGGAAAGCCCCCCGACAGGGCTGAGCTGAGATTGGCCGCACCCAATCCGATTAACTCCTGATCGGGCTCGATCCGCTGGCGCCTTTTGGCCGCCAAGGTCTGGGCGATGGAGACAGATTCCACAAAACCGACGATGCTGATGAGCAGTGCCGGGATAAGAAGCTCTTTCCACAGCCCCAGGTCCAGCGCAGGCAACACCAGTTTGGGCAAGGAAGCGCCAATTTCACCGACCATTCGCACACCATGGTCTGAGAGATTCATTCCCCAAACTACAGCGCTGGTCACCAGGACTGCAAAAACAGGGCCGGCCTTGCTCACCAAAGTGGCTGTTCGGGCGCTCAAGCCCAGATAGCGCAGGCTGCGGGCCAAGGCGTGGCGCGACCAGAGCAGGATGGCTAAGGCAGTGAGACCGATCGCCAACGTCGGCCAGTGTAGGTTGGGGAGTTCCTGCAGGAGGCTGCGAGCCAGTTCCGGTACGTTGCTACCGGACACACTCAGGCCTAGGAGGGGGCCCACCTGACCAAGGGCAATGATCAGGGCAGAGGCGGTAACGAATCCGGAAATCACAGGGTGGCTGAGGAAGTTAGCCATAAAGCCCAGGCGTAGTAATCCCATCAAGCTCAGGATGATTCCTGACAGCAAGGCAAGGGCAATCGCCGCCGAGATGTACTCAGGAGAGCCCTGCAGGGCGACCGTGCTGGCCCCGGCGGCGGTCATCAAGGCGATAATGGCGACCGGCCCTACCGCCAGGGTGCGGCTGCTCCCTAACAGGCTATAGGCTACCAAGGGCAAAATGCTGGCGTAGAGTCCCATCTCGGCCGGCAATCCCGCCAGCAAGGCGTAAGCCAGGGATTGGGGGATCAGTAGCAGGGTGACAATCACCGCCGCCACCAGGTCGCTGACCAGGGCTGCCCGGTTGTATTGGGGCAGCCAGGTCAGGATTGGCAAGTACTGCTTGAGCATTCGAATGCCCTGTTAGAACAGGTTGAGGGGAACCTTTAAATACCGCACCCCATTGGATTCAGGGGGCGGCAGGTGGCCGGCGCGCATATTGACCTGCACCGAAGGCAGGATCAGTAACGGCATATCCAGTTGGGCATCCCGTTTGGTGCGCATTTCAACAAATTGTTCTTCGTTAATGCCAGAGTGGATGTGAACGTTAAACAGCCGTTGCTCCTCGATGGTGGTTTCACAGACGTATTCTTCCCGTCCGGGGGCCTTGTAGTCGTGACACAGGAAGACCCGGGTCTTGGGTGGAAGTGCCAGGATTTTCTGGATGGAATGATAGAGCGCCCGGGCATCACCCCCGGGAAAGTCGCAGCGGGCAGTTCCGTAGTCCGGCATAAACAGGGTGTCACCCACAAAGACTGCATCGCCCACCAGATAGCTGACGCAGGCCGGGGTATGGCCCGGCGTGTGGAGGACGGAGGCTTCCAGGGTGCCAATCAGAAAGCGCTCGCCATCATGAAAGAGGTGATCGAACTGGCGGCCATCCCGGTGAAAATCCTCTCCTGCATTAAAGGCCTTGCCGAAGACTTCCTGAACGCGGATGACCTGATCGCCGATGCCTGTGCGACCACCCAGCTTCTCTTTCAGATAGGGGGCGGCGGTGAGGTGGTCGGCGTGAACGTGGGTTTCCAGGATCCATTCCACGTTCAGGCCCTCCTGTTGAACGTAGGCCACAATGGCATCTGCGGATTCCGTGCTGGTGCGCCCGGAGGCGTAGTCCAGATTCAGTACCGAATCGATAATGGCGCAGCTCTGGGAGCCCGGGTCACGCACAATGTAACTGAAGGTATTGGTTGGTTCATCGAAAAAGCGAATCACTTGGGGAGCCGACATGGGAATTGCCTCGCTGTTCCAATCAAATATAAGTGTATGCTAATATATATAACAGATATAACCTTATGCCTTAAAGTTTGTCAACCAGATCCGAATCTAAGGAAACCAACCAGTGAAAAAAGTCTGTGGTGTGTTAGCCAGGCTAGCCGGCCGGGGAAGAGTTTTGTCTTTGATGCTGGCCAGTAGTGCCGTGGTTGCAGATGGTTTAGATGCCTCTGAAATCAACCTGGAAGCCGAGGCCAAAGCCAGGATTCAACCCTTTGCCAATCAGTTGCTGGAAACGGTGCAGGAGGCGATCCGCGCCCAGGGGGCGCCCAAGGCGGTGGAAGCCTGCCAGCTTATGGCGCCTCAAATTGCGGATCGACACAGTCATACTGAATGGCAGATTGGACGCACCTCGTTAAAGTTGCGCAACCCGAACAATGCACCGGACGCCTGGGAACAGAAAGTCCTGCAGCATTTCCAGCAGGAGATCGCCCAAGGGAAACCAGCCAAGGAGCTGAGTTTTGGCGAAGTGGTTGGGGCGGATTATCGTTATATGCAGGCGATAGTGGTGGGTGAGCCCTGTTTGGCGTGCCACGGAGAAAAAATTGATCCCCAGGTACGGGCTACCCTACAAGAACACTACCCGCAGGATCGGGCCGTAGGGTACCGGGTCGGTGATTTGCGTGGCGCCTTTACCTTGACGCTGAGGAACATCAACAAGGAGCCTGCCCGCTAGGCAAGGGCGGCCCCAGGGTAATTCGTAATTGTTGTTCAGTTCATGGATGAAGCTGAGGGATTGCTACATTGCCAGACTACCTGATTGCGTCCCTGGGCTTTGGCCTGGTACAGGTGGTTGTCGGCAAGTTTGAGCAGGTTCTCGGGCTTGCTGTCATCCGGAACCTGGCAGGCAACGCCAATACTGACTGTCATTCTGATGGTTTTTTCCCCATAGTTGACCTCAGTACGCCGAAAGGCCTGGAGGATATTCTCGGCAACGTGCAGGGCGCCTTGCTCGTCGGTGTTGGGCATCAGCACGATAAACTCTTCGCCCCCATAGCGCGCCGCCAGGTCGGATGGACGTTGGATGCTCTGGCCAATCAGTTCGCCTGCCTTGGCCAAGCACAAATCGCCGGTCAGGTGACCGTGGGTATCATTGAGTTCCTTGAAGTGATCAATATCGATCATGAGGACAGCAATCGGCCAGCGGTTGCGATGGGCGAGCATGTATTCCTTTGAATAGTTCTGATCAAAGAAGCGCCGGTTGCGAAGTTGAGTGAGCTCATCAGTGATGCTCATTTCCTGAAGCCTTTCGTTGGCCTTTTCCAGTTCGCTGGTGCGGGCCTGAATGAGCCGGTCAAGATCCTGGTTGAGCTTGATCTGCATCTGCAGCAATTTCCTCTGGGCTTCGGCCGACTCCTGTTGGGCAGCTTCCCGCGTCTTGCGCTCGTAGTTCATGCGGTTGGCCAGGGCGAAGGAGAGCAGCAGGATTTCGAGGGCTGCGCCAATCTGACCGGCATGCTCAGTGAGCCAAGTGCGGGGCAGGAAACCAAGTTTGCCGAGGGCCATGATCATGCCGCCGCCCAGGATAAAGCTCCACGCCAGGTTGTAATAGCGGGCGGCGTAGTAGCCGTCGTACCAGCGGACAACTCCCGAGATGAAATTGATGACGATGCTGACCATGGTCAGCAGCATGGTGGTTACCATCATGAGCCGATAGTCCAGCACAAAGGAACCCACAGCGGTCAGGATGGACAGCCCGGCAAGCAACAGCAAAAGCCATGAAAGCTGGGGGCGGGCTTTGGACATGTTGAGAAAGCTGCGGGTGAACAGACATGGGAACAGCACCATGCCGCTTAGCGCGAGGACGAGGAAGGGGTCGTTCCAGGCCGGTTGTCCGGGCCAGAGAAATTTGAAGGTAATGCCTTCGATCCCGGCAGTCAGCCCGACCATGGAGAGGGCGTACATAACATAATAGAAATAGCTGGCTTCCCGAACGGAGATAAAGAGCAGGAAGTTGTATGCCGCCATCACCAGCATGATGCCGATAAAGATCGAAATCCCTACCGTGCGCTCGTAATCCTTTTGGATAAAGGCTTCCCCGCGCCACAGGGTAAATGGAATCTGCAGGGAGGAACTGGTTGCTACACGCAGATAAAGGCTGGCGTCCTCACCTGGTACCGCTTCGAAGGGAAATAGAAAGCTCGGGTGGTCCACGAGTCGCTGCTGGTATGGAAGGCGATCGCCTACCTCAATTAACTGGGGCGACTGCCCTGGGCGGACAATGTAGAGCTGGATATGGTCCAGGGCGGGATAGGCCACTTCAAGCCAATAGCGTTGGGGCTGCGTACCCGCCTGGTTCAGGGTGAGCCGCACCCAGTACACAGAATCCGTATAGCCGAAGTTGAGGATTTTCTGGTCGGATTTCTGCCAGGGGTGGGCTGAGCCGGCTTGGAGCAGGTCATCGATTTGATAGCTGCCGGAGGCGTCTTCCAGGTATTCCAGGTAAGGGCCCAGCACCAGTTGTTGCGTATCCGGGAGGATGGAGAGTGTTTGTGCGTAGGCGCTGGGCACAATCAGGAGCCCACAAACAGCCAGCAGTTTAAGCAGGATTCTTATTGTCATAACGCCTACTACATCAAGGTACAGCTGCAAGCAAGTGCTTGCCCCTCCCAGCGTGACCCCCAGTATAGGGCGAATTTGCCTTTTGTATAGGCTTGTTTTGTATCGGTTTCTGGCTCAAGGCAGCTAGCCTTAAGTAGAGCGCTCTTCGCGGTTAGCATTTGCTGACCGTTCCCGAAGGGTGCGCCAGGCGCCATAGGTGGTGAGGAAAATCTCGCCACTCAGGTGCTCTGGGAATGAGGTCCGCTGCAGGCGATCCATCACGGGCCCCTTCACTTCAGACAAGTGCAGCCGCACCCCTGAATCCTTCAGGCGCTGATTGATTGCCTCCAGGCTTTCTAGGGCCGAGCCGTCAATATAGTTGATGGCGGAGCAGATCAGCACCATGTCGGTGAGGTTGGGGTTTTGGAAAACCAGGGTGTAGAGGCGGTCTTCCAGGAACCGGCTGTTGGCGAAGAACAGGCCTTCGTCAATCCGGAACAGCAGGATATGGGGATCGGTCTCTACCTGGTGGCGGTTGATGTTGCGAAAATGTTCCGTACCCGGGATTTGACCCACAACGGCAGTGTGGGGACGGCTGGTCTGGTACAGGTAAAGGGCGAGGGAGAGGCCGATACCCGACAGAATACCGACTTCAATGCTGACCAATAGCGTGATGGCCAGGGTTCCCATCAAAGCGAAAAAATCCTTCTTGGAGTAGGACCAATAACGTTTGATGCCCGCGATGTCCACCAAGGACAGGATGGCGACAATAATGGTGGCGGCCAAGGTGGTTTGTGGTAGCAGCGCCATCAGGGGCGCAAGAAAAAGTATCGCCAGGGCAACGCCGACCGCCGCGAAAGCGCCGGCGGCCGGGGTTTCGGCTCCCGCGTCAAAATTGACCACGGAGCGGGAAAAGCTGCCTGTCACGGAAAATCCGCAGGAAATTGCTGCACCCAGGTTGGCAGCTCCCAAACCTATCAGTTCCTGGTCTGGGTCGATCCGTTGGCGGCGTTTGGCGGCCAGAGTCTGGGCCATGGACACAGACTCGACAAAACCCACCAGGCTAATCAGCAAGGCCGGTACCAGCAAGGCTTTCCACAGCTCCAGGTCAACGGCGGGCAATACAAGACCCGGCAATGAGCCGTCGAACTCTCCAACCACTTTTACGCCAGCCTCCGACAGCTCCAGCCACCAGACTGCCAGACTGGTGATAATGACTGCGAGGATAGGGCCTGTTTTAGCTAAAAGCGCCGCAGTTTTCCCGCTCAGGCCCAGGCGGATCAGGGTCCGTGCCAGCCAGCGCCGACACCAAAGCAGAATCGCCAAGGCTGCGCTTCCAACCGCCAGAGTTGGCAGATGCAGGTTGGGCAACTCAAGAATAAGCCCATGGATCATTGCTGGAAGGTTGGTGCCCGACACCTGGATACCAAGCAGAGCACCAAGCTGACCGACGGCAATGATGATGGCGGAAGCCGTGACAAAGCCGGAAATTACCGGATGGCTCAGAAAGTTGGCCATGAAACCCAGGCGTAGTAGCCCCATAAGACAAAGGATCAGGCCAGACAGAAACGCGAGGGCGATGGATGCGGTGATGAACTCCGGCGAGCCCGGCGTGGCAATGGTGCTGGCTCCCGCAGCAGACATCAGGGCTATGATGGCCGCGGGGCCGACCGATAAGGTGCGGCTGGTGCCGAACAGGCAATAGGCCACAAGGGGCAGAATGCTGGCGTAGAGTCCCATCTCGGCGGGTAGCCCGGCCAGGAATGCATAGGCCAGGGATTGGGGAATCATCAAGATGGTGACAATCGCCGCAGCCACCAGATCGGCAGACAAGGTAGCCCGGTTATATTGGGGAAGCCAGGTGAGGAAGGGCAGGTACTGCTTGAGCATCCAGTAATAACCTTAATGAAATCTCTGAAGTTGTGCTTAAAGTTCGAGGTGTGGCTAGGTTGTTTGATGGCTTACTTGTTTGTGCCTGGCCCCTCATAGGGTCCCTCCCTGGATAGCCGAGAAATCCTTTCTGACATGGCGGTGAAGATTGCAGCCCGGTCAGGCTGCAATGTCTAAAGAGATGATAGGCAAGCAAGCAGGGCGCTCAAACTTTAAGCGACAGCAATAGAACCTTTGTCCACACCTTCATAGGCCCGCACCTGGATCTGACTATCCGGTGCCTGTTGCTTGAGGCTTTGGGCAATGTGTTGGGCAATCCACTCCACAGTGGAGTCGGTGTCGATCATGTACACCTGCTGCCGGGGCAGGCGCAGGTAGAACGAGCCCTGGTTGGCCTGGTAGCGGAATTCTAGGTGCTCGACTCCGTCGACGGAGACAACCGCAGTCTGGTCTTCCCGGGTGGCAATATAGATATCGCGCCAGGTTTCCGCCCACTGTTGCTCAAGATCCGGACAGCGCTTGCCATCTTTCAGAATTTCGATGCGGGAGCGGTGACCATGGGCAATGCGCTGGCAGTTTCCATCGTGCTTCTTCAGCCCGTGGCTGTACTGGTAAAAGGCGCCGTCAATGTCTTCGGGCCGAAGCTGAAGGTGCACTTGGCGCACATTGTCCGGTAGCAACTCTTTCAGGTAAGTAGCTAGCACTGGCGCGACTTGCTCCGGCGTAACCTCGGCAATATCCAGCAAGGCAAGTGCTTGGGCGGGGGAGGCGTGGCCAATTTCACCATGGGGTAATTCAAGTCGCAGGTGGACCTGGTCGCTTTCCTGCTCAACGGCAAGCTTGGGCAGCTGGGTAGGGACAACCAGCTTGTGATCGATGAACTGGTCGATTCCGGCTTTGATGACCCGTTTGACGTGGGAGAAGTCGAAGACCATGCCTTGCTCGTTGAGCTCACCTTCAAGTTCCACATCGACAATCCAGCTTTCACCCACCAGGCCCCGGTCTGGGTGCAGGAAAGAAAAGTCGATTACGGTCAGGTGACGTACGAATAGCAGATTCATCGAAGATAACCTTGTTTGCCTGAGTGGACTTGCGTACCAGGGTGAAAATGGGGCGACCCATTTGGGAATGGGCCGGCCATTGTACCATAACGGTGCTTTTCTGAAGCCAGCTCTTACAAGTGGCGCCCTTATTTAAAGGAAGGGCTAGAAGTCAGGAAGAATCAAAAAGCCCTGGCTAGGCGCGGTCAAAAAATTGTGACGTTTTCATCATAAATAAGTTAGTCCGTGCTAAGCTGAGAAGACTACGCGAATAATAACGCCGCTTGTGCGGGCTCTGCGATTGCCGGATTCGGAAGACTTTTATGTCCGTTGTGTTCCAACTTAGTCTGGATGCCGTCGTCTTTTTGGTATGGATGATGGTGCTTGTCTATTCAGTCCAAACCTTGGCTAAGGGCCGGCGTCGGCCGCTCGTAGCCCTGGCCAGTGGCCTGGTGACTTTGGCCGTCGGTGCCGTTGTGATGGTGACGGGAATGGAGTTGATCCCGTCGCTGACTGCTTTCTTACAGGGCGGGCAAGCCTCGCGTACCGCTTGGGAGTGGGGGCAGGGGGGCATTCTCCTAGTCAGTGGCCTTGTCCTGCTGGTTCTGATGGCCCGGTCCCAGACCCGGGATTCCTTCCAGCGTATCACCAGTGTTGACCATCTGACCCGGCTTCACTGCTTTTGGAGTCTTTGCAGCCGAGCCATTAATCAGGGCCAGGAAAGCCGGGAACTGTTACAGAAGATCTGTGAGGTCGCTGTTGACCAAGGAGGCTTCCTCCGCGCGGAAGTGGCGCAAGTGCAGGAAGGGCAGGTGTTACTCCTGTGCCACGCCAGTCAAGCTAGCCCTAACAGGAGTGAAGAAGGCCAAGGCCATGACGGGGCCGAGTTATCTGAGCCTGCCAGAAAGCTGATGATGCAGGCGGCAGCCGAGCGGCGCGTTGTCCATAGCCGCGACTTGTCCGAAAGCTCCCTGCACAAGCTCCTGCAAGACATCGGCGTGCGCTCCGTGGCGGTCATTCCATTGATCGCAAATAACGAAGCGCACGGGGTTTTGGTGTTGTACTCGAGCCAAGCCGGTGCCTTTGAGGACGAGCAGCTCAGTTTGCTGGCCCGTATGGGAGAGGATCTTGGCAATGCTATTACCCATATTGACCGGGAGCAGGAGCGTCTCCGTTCCCGGGCCCAGTTGAGCAAGCTGTCCCAGGCGGTGGAGCAAAGTGCGGACGCCGTCATGATCATGAGCACGGCGGGGCTGATCGAATATGTGAACCCTCGTTTTGTGGAGTTGACAGGCTATAGCCGCGACGAAGTCATTGGGCGCGAGGTTGATTTCCTCTGCGTCTCTCAACGAGAGGCAGAGCGGTTCCGAAGTGTTCTGGCCGATCTCAAAAAAGGCTGTTGCTGGAAAGGTGAGTTTCGTAACCGCGCCAAGAGTGGTGAGTTGTACTGGTCCATGGATACCCTGTCTCCGATCTGTGATGACGAAGGCCGGGTGACTCACTTTGTTTCCACTTCGGAAGACTGCACGGAACTGCGCAAGGCGCAGGATACCATTGAGCAGTTGGCCTTCTATGATTCCCTGACCGACCTGCCCAACCGCCGTCTGATGATTGACCGGATCCAGAATGCGATCGAGGTGGCGCGCCGCAACGGTAGCCAGGTTGTGCTGATGTATATGGACCTGGACAAGTTCAAGTCGATCAACGACTCCTTGGGGCACAGGGTGGGCGACGAGTTGTTGAAGGAGGTTTCCAAGCGGTTGCGGGAGTCGGTCCGTCCACAGGATACGGTTGCGCGCTTCGGAGGCGATGAGTTTACGTTGTTGCTGACGGGCATAACCGAGTTGAGCGACGTCATCATGATGGCGGAGCGGATTCTGGAAAAAGTCCAGCAGCCCATCCAGATCAACGGCCAACAGCTGTCCGTCACCACGAGTCTGGGGATCACCATTTTCCCGGGTGACGGGGAGGACTCTGAAACCTTGCTCCGTAATGCCGACCTGGCCATGTACCATGCGAAAGGCCTAGGCCGCAACAACTTCCAGTTCTATACGGATGAGATCCACCAACGTGCCCTAAACCAGGTGGATATGGAGCGTCAACTGCGCCAGGCTATCGAGACTGAGCAGTTTGTCTTGTATTACCAGCCCCAGATCGACCTGATGACGGGGCAGATTGTGGGGGTGGAGGCCTTGGTCCGTTGGATCAATGATCGGGGGGATATTGTTCCACCTGATGTCTTCATTCCCCTGGCAGAAGAGACCGGCCTGATTGAGCCGCTTGGAACCTGGGTGCTGAGAAAAGCCTTGCAGGAGATGCAGCTCTTGCAGGACAAACTGGGCTATCCGGTAAAAGTTGCGGTAAACCTGTCGGCAATCCAGTTCCGGCGAGCCGATCACTTAAAGCAAACGGTTCGTCAGGCCCTGGAGGACATGGGAGCCGACCCGGCCTTGCTGGAACTTGAGCTGACTGAAAGCATGCTGGTGGATAACGTTCAGACAACGATTGAAACTCTGCATGATTTGCGCGAACTCGGTATCTCCCTGGCGATCGATGACTTTGGGATCGGCTACTCGTCACTGAATTACCTGAAACGGTTCCCCATCGACATTCTGAAAATCGACCGTAGCTTTGTGCGGGATATTGAAACGAACCCCAGTGATGCGGCTATTACCGCGGCCATTGTTGCCCTGGGCCATGAGCTCAAGTTAAAAGTAGTGGCCGAAGGGGTGGAGAACAAGGCGCAGCTGGAGTTCCTGCAAAAGCATGGGTGTGACTTCTACCAGGGTTACTTCTTCAGTGCACCAGTGCCCCTGGAAAAACTGACCGGCCTGTTTACACAGGGCCCGATTGGGATCGTCCAGGGTAGAAGCAATTGAAGGCTGCTGAAAAGGCTTAGAAGGATATCCGGTTCCAGGAACCGGAATTGGCCAATCTAGGCCAACAGCTAGAAGAGATGCCCGAAAGGGCTGATAAACTCAAGAAAACCAAGGCCTGTGCGGGCTTTGGTACCCGCCTGGGTCTTCATGGATGTTGAAATGGAGACTTAAAAACTTCCCGGTATTTCAGCAACCCCTCCCGAGGGGCACGCCTTGGATGGATGAAATACCGGGAAGCCTGGAAGAAGGCCTTAGCCTATAAAGCCTGCGATATAAGCCACGCCCGCGGTAAAGACACCGATGCTGGTTGCAAGCGCCACCAGATAGGCACGATTGTTGGCCCGACGCTGTTTCTGGACATAGAGCTCGATCGTGCGCTGGGCGATATCCTCGGCCGTTTCCCGCGAAATATCGTGGGCTTGCTGAATGGCCTCCGACTGCAGAGTCTGCCAGAACTCGGTATCGATGGACTGCACCGACGTCATATGGTCTTTGAGCTCGTCGAGCTGCTCCGGCGCCAGTCCCACCATGTTCTTGCTTGTTTGAAGGACGTTCGCCACTTCCTCCAGCTGGCTGCTGAGGGAGTGGGAGAGTTCGGCAACAATTTCATCCTTGAGTGCCGCCTGGCGTTGGGCGAACTTCTCTTCCAGTTCTTGAACCGCTTCTGCCAGTTGGGTTTCCTGGCGCTGCTGATTGCTCTCCAGCAAGAACTTGATATGGGCATGCTGCTCGTCGAACAGGTCGCTGAGCAGCTCATGCATGCGATTGTTGATCGTTGTTTTAACAGAGGTGCGAGCAATTTGCTCGATCAGCTCCGGCGACAGGGTGGGGATACCTTTGGAGCTGCCAATGGGCACCACATTGTCTTGGGAGCTGGCTGCGACGCTCAGTTCTTCACCATTGGCCACCAAATCCAGTTCGGTGTTCAGGTAGGCATAGTCAATGGGCGCAGTGTTGAGCGTGCCGTTGATCATGTCGTTGCTCAGGCTGTCGAGCATGGTGGAGAGAGCCTGGGGCTGGGGTGGCTTGGTGAGAATATCGTAGATACCAAACTGCTTGGCCCGGGACTCGAACTCAGCCGACTTCTTCGAGGTGCACATGATAATGGGGATGTGCGCCGTTGCAGGGTTCGACTTGATTGCCTTGGTCGCTTGAACGCCGTTCATGCCGGGCATCAAGTGGTCCATGAAAATGACATCCGGCAAATCGTTGTGCGACAAGTAGTCCAGCGCTTCCTCGGCGGACCCTGCCATGCTCACGTTCATGTCGGCGTTTTCCAGCAGTTTGCTCAGCGCAAAACGGGCAACTTTGGAGTCATCTATGAGCAATGCGTTTTTTATCGTCATGGTATACCTCGGTTTCGACTCGATGCGGCCCCTCAATCGAACAGCCTGTCGCACCTTTTCTTATCTTATTTGGTTCAAATGTCGTCGGTCCAAAACTTTTAACAGCGCCCCGGCTTATGACCATCCTTCTAATTCCCGGTATTTATCGGCTTACCAGCCTTCCATCGGCGGGCACTGCGTTGCCCGGTAACTCTTCAAGCGATAGCACACGCCAGGCTCGCTACTGCGGGCCGTGAAAACCTCGCCCGCCGGCGTCGTCAATGTGGCTTGCCCATAGGGTTTGCCAAACTTGAACGTGCCACTGATCTTGCTGCCATTGGGATTCAACAGCTCGCCTTTGCCGTGGTACTGGCCTTCGATGAACTGGCCGATATATTTTTTTCCGTCACGGTAGGTCAGCACGCCGTTGCCATGGAACAGGCTCTTGGAAAAGCCACCCGTGTAATGGGTGCCGTCCGGATAGGTGATTTCACCTGTGCCGCCAAACTCGTTATCGACAAAAGTGCCTACGTACATCAGTCCCTGGGGAGTAGTGAGGCTGCCTTCGCCATTGAGTTTTCCGTCAACCCAGTGACCGGTATAAATGTCGCCGTTGCTTTTGGTGAGGGTGCCTTCGCCATTAAACAGGTCGCGCTGGAAATATCCGGTATAGGTGTCTCCATCGGGGAGCTTCAGGGTTCCATAACCTTCTTTCTTGCCGTTAACCCATTCACCTTCATAGCGGGCGCCATCGGGACGCTGGAGCTTGCCGTTGCCGTGAAACTGTTTGTCCAGGAAGCCGCCTTCGTAGAAGGTGCCGTCAGCAGCCCGGTACGTGCCCTGGCCAGTCACGACACCATGGCGCCAGGTTCCATTGCGAAACTCCACCTGGGTCAGTTCTTCCAGGGTGGCATGGACGATCAGTTGATCATCCCGGGCGAGGTCCACTGTCTGGCTCCAGCCTTTGTAGCCGGGCTTGGTGACTTCGATGACATATTTGCCCGGAGCCAGCTCCAGGTTCAGGCGGGTGGAGCCATAATCCTGCCCATTGATACGTACACGGTCGTCATGGACATTGGAGCGAACGGTTAAAGTGCCCACAGGGGGCGCTGTGACTTGCTGCAAGTCCGCTTTCTGCAGATCGGTGGCCGGTACCTGTGATGGAGCTGTCCCGGTCACGGGGGACGTGGAAAGTGCAGGATCCAGGGCGGCAGTCATGGTTTCGGCCGTGGCATCCGTTGCCGGAGCAAACGGTGAGGCTGGAGTTGCTGATACCTCGGTGGCTGTGTCCTGGACGTCGGCGAAGACTTCGTCTTCTTCAACCTCAATCGAGGGAGTGCTCTGGGCCGGCTGTGTTTCAGCCTCACCGGTCAATGGGGAAAGGTCGAGGGCGGGCAAGGCTGCAAATGCCGCAAGCTCAGGAGCATCAGGGTTTTTGATATGTGCAAAGCCTGCTGTCAGGAGCAGCATAAAGGCTAGGGCATTAATCAATAATAGGGGCCTGAGGTCGACCATGGTTATCATCCATGCACTTCTGTTTTTATTACATGTAACTCATCTTATCGCTATTCGAAACACAATGTAACCAATTCGCCCGCCGGCTGGCCGAATTGTTGTTGCTGTCACAAAAGCCATGGAATTGGCTCACGCTAAGGGCTTGTAATTGTTACTTTTGTTTGCGGCTTTCCTGGGCCTCCCAGGCTCTCATATGAACATCGGCTTCGTACTCATAGGGAGACTTGAATGGGGTCAGCACCATGTCAAAGACTGCAAAGGTAAAGCCAATGGAGAACCAGGCGATGACCAGGGTTTCCATGGTTGCTGCCTGTGCCTGGGGGTCGGATTGTACGAAGCTCTGGAGGGTCGGGAGCCACTCGGAAACCATGGCGACCAGGTTGAACCGGGACAGTACAAAAGGAACCCAGAAGGCAATGAAGATTGGGAAGAAGGCGAACGACCAGAGCAGGCGCCTTAACAGGTAGATTGCCAGGGCCTTGGCATAACGGATTTTCAGTTCGGGAATCTTTTTTAGTTCCTGCAGGTACTTCTTGCGCTCCAGCCAATAGGCTTCGATCTGAAGGTGGGAGTGCTGCTTGGACAGGGCTGGAGCCTTGACTAGAGTGTCGCCTTGTTCGGTGGTGGAGGCTTCGGCCTTGGCGGGCTCTGAAGCGGGAGAGAGAGCTGGGTCGGTCATAGGTTCGCTTCTACTACAAGGTGTCCGTGGCTGAGAACGAATTGGATCTCACGTATACTTGACGGTTTGAGACCGGCCCACTTTGATTGGCTGACGGCACGGAAACCCTGCAGTGGCATCTACAGAATCCCGGCTTCGGCCTTTGCCATGACAAGTCCGTGTCGTGCAGTCTGGCCAGGCTATAGCGCTAGCCCCTACTGACCATTGGGCCGGATTGTTGTTCAGCCAGCTATTATCACCGGTTGGATTTCTAGTTATGCTAGCAGGTATTCTAGCTCAGCGTGACGCTGTGTGCTGTTAATTCGGTTTTCGCTCTGGTCAGGGCAATCTGTACTATAGCCGGTAACTGGTCGCTTGTAAGGAGCGTTTTATCGTTTCCGGCCCGACGAATAATGAGAAGAGCTACAGGCAATCCGTTATTGGAGTGCCCTGGATTGTTCCATCCTTTGACAAGCCTCTGCCGTGCAACCCAAATACTCAAGGAATAGCCAAAGCCTTATGATGTCATCAACCAACATTGCCGCCCCTTTTGAGACCTTCGAATATATCGGTTCGCGCTCCATTGCCGCCTTGAAGCTGGATGTTCACGAATACAGGCACCGGGAAACAGGGGCTCGGCATTACCATTTGGCCGCGGACAATGCCGAGAATGTCTTTCTCGTTGCCTTCAAGACAGTTCCGACGGATTCCACGGGCGTCGCCCATATCCTGGAGCATACGGCCCTGTGTGGAAGCGAACGTTATCCGGTTCGCGACCCATTTTTCATGATGGTGCGCCGCTCCCTGAATACCTTTATGAATGCGTTTACCAGCAGCGACTGGACGGCTTATCCCTTTGCCAGCCAAAACCTGAAAGATTTCAATAACCTGCTGGATGTTTATCTGGATTGCGCCTTCTTTGCCCGTCTGGACCCTCTGGATTTTGCTCAGGAAGGGCACCGTCTCGAATTCGAGGAAATGGAAAATCCGGATAGCAAGCTGGTGTATAAGGGCGTGGTCTACAACGAAATGAAGGGGGCGATGAGCTCCCCGGTCAGCATCCTATGGCAGACCCTGACCAAGTACCTCTATCCCACCACCACCTATCACCACAACAGTGGCGGCGAGCCGGAGCACATTACCGATCTGACCTACGAGCAACTGGTCGCCTTCTACCGGAAGCACTACCACCCCAGCAATGCTGTTTTCATGACCTACGGTAATCTGGCGCCCAAGGACCTGCAGCAGCAGTTTGAGGAAAAAGCCCTGCATCGCTTTAAGCGGCTGGATGCCGTGGTGAGTGTGCCTGATGAAAAGCGCTATTTTGCACCGGTTCGGGTTCAGGAAAGCTATCCCTTGGCCTCCACCGAGGATCCGGCAGAAAAGACCCATATCGTGGTGGGTTGGCTTCTGGGGCATTCCTTTAAGCTGGAGCAGAATCTGGAAGCACATCTTTTAAGCAATGTCCTTCTGGAGAACAGTGCATCTCCCTTGATGAAAGCCTTGGAGAAGACCGAGCTGGGACGGGCGCCGTCGCCCCTTTGCGGTTTGGAAGATTCCAATCGGGAAATGGTGTTTGTGTGCGGCCTGGAAGGGAGTGAAGCAGAACGGGGCCCGCAGGTTGAAGAACTGGTGCTCAACGTGCTCAAAGAGGTGGCGGAGCAGGGCGTCCCCCAGGAGCGATTGGAAGCAGTGCTGCATCAGCTGGAGTTGAGCCAGCGGGAAATCGCGGGAGACCATTATCCGTATGGGCTGCAACTGGTGCTTACTGCATTGCCGTCAGCCCTCCATGGGGGAGATCCCTCGGCGGTTCTGGACCTGGAGCCGGCCCTGGCGAGCCTTCGGGAGAAGATCAAGGACCCGGATTACATCAAGCGACTGGTCCGGACGCTGTTATTGGACAACCCCCATCGCATCGTGCTGACCCTCACTCCCGATGGGGACTATGACACCCATCGTGCCCGGATGGTTGAAAAGACCCTGGAAGAAATCAAGCAGTCTTTGTCCGACGAGGAGAAGGCGCAGATTGTCGAACAGAGCAAGCGGCTTATGGCTCGCCAGGAAATGAAGGAAGACGAGAGCATTCTTCCTAAGGTGGGCCTGACGGATATTCCGGTCGATATCCGGATTCCCGAGCCTGAATCCATTGAAAGCTGGCCTGAGCTGACCTGCTATGGCCAGGGCACTAATGGCATCGTTTACCAACAGGTGATTTCAGAGTTGCCCGGTTTTGACGATCATCAGCAGCAATTGCTGCCCCTTTATACCTACAGCCTGACCGAAGTGGGAGCGGGCGAGCGCTCTTACCTGGAGATGCAGGACTGGCAATCCGCGGTGTCTGGTGGGATCAGCGCCTATTCTGAAATCAAGGGCAAAATTGACGACGAACAAAGCACATCGGGCTATCTCGTCCTAAGTGCCAAGGCCCTGAACCGTAACCAGCCGGACCTGAGTGAGTTGATGCGGGAGACGTTCCTGGCTGCGCGGTTTGATGATGCGGCCAGGATTCGGGAGCTGGTGTCCCAGATCCGCGCCCGGCGTGAGCAGGCGGTAACAAGCAACGGTCATGTACTGGCCATGGGAGCTGCCGTGAGTGCCATGGCACCTTCAGCGGCTTTCTCCTATAGGGTCGGTGGCCTGGAAGGTATCCGCTGGATCAAGGCCCTGGATCAGGCTATGGAAGCTACAGATAAAGTCGAAGAAATCTGTGGCCAGCTGCAGGGGATGCACCGCCTGCTGGTGGATGTGCCCCGTCAGCATTTGATCGTGGCGGAAAAAGAAGAGCTGGGCCGCTTCTCCCAAAACCTGGAGCGGGTATGGCGTGCTGCAGGTCAGGCGGCACCGGGCTCCTCATTTTCCTTGCAGCCGGTCCGGGAGCGGGTCCAGGAGGCTTGGGTGGCAAACACGCAGGTGAACTTCTGCGCGAAAGCCTATCCGACCGTGCCGGTAGAGCACCCGGATGCTGCCCCCTTGACCGTGCTCGGCGGCTACCTGCGCAATTGCTACTTGCATCGCGCTATCCGGGAGCAGGGTGGTGCCTACGGCGCAGGCGCCGGTCAGGACAGTGCCATTTCGGCATTCCGCTTCTACTCCTATCGTGACCCACGCATTGAGGAAACGCTCCATGACTTTGACGCGTCCGTGCAATGGTTGCTCTCCACGCCTCAGGATCCGGAGGATCTCGAGCAGGCCATTCTTGGTGTGATCGCCCAGATCGACAAGCCCCGCTCACCGGCGGGTGAGGCCAAGAGTGCCTTCCATTCCAACCTGTTCGGTCGCACGCCGGAGCAGCGGCGTCGATTCCGCGCCCGGATTCTGCAGGTGGGTTTGGATGATCTGAGACGGGTGGCGGAAACCTACCTGGATCCGTCTTTGGCGAGCACCGCCATCATTATCGGTGAACGGAATCAGGATGTGGCGGACAAGCTGGGGCTGCAACTGAAGCGGCTTTAATCCCTGTCCAGCCTTAACTTTCCTTCTATGGGCGGCGAGGTTCTCCTCGCCGCGTCATTTTTCTAAGGGCCTAGTGTGTGTCTTTAGCGGGTACGCCGCTTCAGGCCTGTCTGCATCATGATCCGGGTCGAGATTTCCTCAATGGAACACTCGGTGGAGTTCAGGAAGGGAATCCGTTCGCGCTGATAGAGCTGCTCGACCTCTTCGACTTCCATCTGGCATTGCTTCAACGAGGCATATCGGGAGTTTGGCCGGCGTTCATTGCGAATCAGGGCCAGGCGCTCGGGCTCGATGGTCAGGCCAAAGAGCTTGTGGCGGTGAGGCTGTAGCGCCGAGGGTAGTTTCGAGTCGTACAAATCCTCTTCCGTGATCGGATAGTTGGCGGCCTTCACACCATATTGCAGGGCCAGATAGAGGCAGGTGGGGGTTTTGCCGCTACGGGAAACGCCAATCAGAATGATATCGGCTTCATCATAGCGCTGGGTGCGGGCCCCGTCGTCATTGTCCAGGGCGTAGTTGACCGCCTCGATTCGCCGCGAATAGGTGTCGCTTTGATGGATGGAGTGAGTCTTGCCAACCGTATAGGAGGACTTGTGTCCGAACTCCTGCTCCAGGGGGGCTAGAAAGGTATCGAACACGTCGACGTTGAAGCCGTCACTCCCTGCGATGACATCCCGAATCTCTTTGTTCACAATAGTGTCGAAGACGATGGGGCGTACGCCATCGGTCTTGCATGCCTGGTTTATGCGCTCTACAGCGTCGGCGGCTTTAGCGAGAGTGTCGATATAGGGCAGCGTGACATGCTCGAATTCAATGGTTTCGAACTGGGCCAGCAAGCTGTGTCCCAAGCCTTCGACAGTAATTCCAGTGCCGTCGGAGATAAAGAATGCGGTTCGCTTCATGAAAAAGACTTTCCTACCAATCGAGGGTGTGCTGTTAGCTTAATAGCCTGAAATCGATTTGCAATCAAAGGTGAATTAACTGGGGTGCAGAAGAGGATAAAAGCGGACTTTTCCCCGCCGATTAGGCGGCTTGGGTAATACATTTTGCCGGAAAAAATGTGATAGACTGGCGCCCCATGCGGTCATGCTCCTACTGGGGAGGCGCCTTTCAACAGGTTTCGTGGGCCAGGCGTGGCGCTTCAAGCAAGGCCAAAACTTGACCATTCCGAAATATATCATTCCGGCAAATTACTGATCTGGAAGGGAGATGCAATTTGGAAGACTACATCATTTGGTTTGAAAACCTGGGCATGACAGATGTTGAACGGGTAGGCGGTAAAAACGCTTCCCTGGGTGAAATGATCAGCAATCTTTCAAAGAAAGGTGTGTCTGTCCCCGGTGGCTTTGCAACCACCTCCAAGGCTTATCGTGACTTCTTGGGCACCGATGGTCTGGATCAGAAAATCAAAGAGGCGCTGGATGCGCTGGACGTTGATGATGTGACCGCTCTGGCGGAGACGGGGGCCAAGATCCGTAACTGGATCGTCGAAACCCCATTCCCCACCAAGCTGGACCAAACTCTGGAAGAGGCCTTTGCCAAACTCCAGCAGGGTAATGAAAAACTCGCTGTGGCCGTTCGCTCCTCCGCCACTGCAGAAGACCTTCCCGATGCCTCCTTTGCCGGTCAACAGGAAACTTTCCTCAATATTGTCGGTATCGATAACCTTAAGCATGCCGTAAAAGAGGTGTTCGCCTCTTTGTTCAATGATCGCGCTATTTCCTACCGTGCCCACCACGGCTTTGATCACCATCAGGTGGCACTGTCCGCCGGTGTCCAGCGTATGGTCCGCAGTGAAACCGCCTGCAGTGGCGTGATGTTCACCTTGGATACCGAGTCCGGTTTCCGCGATGTGGTGTTCATTACTGCATCTTATGGATTGGGTGAAACAGTAGTTCAGGGGGCCGTGAACCCTGACGAGTTTTATGTTCACAAGCCCACTCTGGAAGCCGGCCGGCCTGCGATCCTGCGCCGCAACATGGGCAGCAAGATGATCAAAATGGTCTACGGCAGCGATTCCTCCGTGGGCCGCTCTGTCGAAACCGTGAAAGTGGAGCCGGAAGATCGCAGCCGTTTTTGTATTACCGATGACGAAGTGGTCGAGCTGGCCAAGCAGGCGCTGATCATCGAGAAGCACTATGGACGCCCCATGGATATCGAGTGGGCCAAAGATGGAGATGACGGCAAAATCTATATTGTCCAAGCTCGTCCTGAAACCGTGAAAAGCCGCAGTCGCAGCGCGGTGATGGAGCGCTATCTGCTCAAGGAAACCGGCAAGGTGTTGCTGGAGGGCCGCAGTATCGGCCAGAAGATTGGTAGCGGCGTGGTCCGTGTCGTGACCAGTATCCAGGAAATGGACAAGGTCCAGGAAGGCGATGTACTGGTTACAGATATGACCGACCCGGACTGGGAGCCGGTCATGAAGCGTGCCGCGGCGATCGTTACCGATCGGGGTGGCCGTACCTGTCACGCGGCCATTATTGCCCGTGAACTGGGGATTCCTGCAGTGGTCGGGTGTGGCAAGGCCACGAGTGTTTTGAAAGATGGCCAGCCGGTGACCGTATCCTGCGCGGAAGGGGATACTGGGATGATCTATGAGGGCATCCTGAACTTTGAGCTGCGGGAAAACAGTGTCGAGTCCATGCCGCCGCTGCCCTTCAAGATCATGATGAACGTGGGCAACCCGGATCGGGCCTTTGACTTCCAATCCCTGCCCAACGAAGGGGTGGGCCTGGCCCGGTTGGAGTTCATTATCAACCGCATGATCGGTGTGCACCCGAAAGCCCTGCTCAACTATGATTCGCTGCCCCGCGACGTGAAGCTGGCGGTGGACAAGCGCATTGCCGGCTATGCCGGTCCGGTTGAGTTCTATGTGGAAAAACTGGTGGAAGGCATTGCGACCCTGGCCGCTGCCTTTGCTCCGAAGAAGGTGATCGTGCGTTTGTCTGACTTCAAGTCAAACGAATACGCCAACCTGATCGGCGGTACCATCTATGAGCCGGATGAAGAAAACCCGATGCTTGGCTTCCGGGGTGCGTCTCGCTATATCTCCGAATCCTTCCGCGACTGCTTTGAGCTGGAGTGCCGGGCACTGCGTAAGGTCCGCGACGAGATGGGCTTTACCAATGTGGAAATCATGGTTCCCTTTGTCCGTACCGTCGGCGAGGCCAAGCAGGTGATGGAGCTTCTCGCTGAGAATGGTCTGAAACGGGGTGAAAACGGCCTGCGTGTGATCATGATGTGCGAGTTGCCGGCCAACGCCCTGCTGGCGGACCAGTTCCTGGAGCACTTCGATGGCTTCTCCATCGGTTCCAACGACCTGACCCAGCTGACCCTGGGACTGGACCGTGACTCTGGCATTGTGGCCCATCTGTTCGATGAACGTAACGATGCGGTCAAGGCGCTTCTGTCCAATGCCATCAAGAGTTGTAAGGCAGCGGGCAAATACATCGGTATTTGTGGGCAGGGCCCCTCTGACCATGCTGACTTCGCCAAGTGGCTTATGGATCATGGGATCGACAGCGTTTCGTTGAACCCAGACTCTGTATTGGATACCTGGTTCTTCCTGGCAGAAAAACAGAGTTAATTTCAAACTTGGCCATCAAACACTAACAGCGGCTAAAGCCGCTGTTAGTGTTTAGGATTGAAGAATAATTGCGTGGACATTGAACTGCACAGACCAAAATATTGAACTGGGCAGGGAAGGCATCACGGGAGCGGCAAGGTTAACTCATGCGTAGCAGCAGTCGTTTGTTTCCGGTGGCGCTCATGTCAGCGGAGCTGGTGGGCGATCTGACCGAGGATGTCTATCTGCTCAAGCCGGAGCGGGGACCGGATCCAAGCGTTCGAATTGCAGTAACCCGCATCAACGATCCAGGCCAGTCCGGCCATAAGCTACCCCTGGTCTTACTCCACGGTTTGTTCTGTAACCGTCATATCTGGTGGGGCGGCGACCCCAAAGGCATTGCCGCATCCCTAGCGAGAGCTGGTTATGATGTGTGGCTCCCGGAGCTGCGGGGGCATGGCCTGTCGCCAGCCAACCAGCGCCACCAGGAGAATCGGGCGGAAGACTTCTGGCGTGATGACCTGCCCGCTGTGAATGACTTTGTTATTGAGCAGTCCGGTATGCGCCCGGTGTGGGTAGGGCATGGCTGGAGTGGTATGCAAGTCATTGCAGCCTTGGGGCTTCAAACCATTGACCCCGGCCATGTGGCGGCAGTGGCAGTGTTGGCGCCGAGATTTTCCTATGCTTCGTCCTTGGGGTGGTTGCCAGGAGTTCAAGCCTGGTCCCGGTGGCGGTTGAAACGTAAGGAGTGGGTGGCCAGCGGGGTGGCGGAAGGCCCGGAGCTTGAACCTCCCAGCCTGATTTTTGACAGACAACTCGGCACGCGGCGTACCGGGATCTGGTCCCAGTCGAAAAAAGCGCAGCAGTCCGTTTGGCCGGGAGTTGAACGGTTGGAGTTGCCGCTCGCAGTGCTTTTACCCAAGGGCGGACCCGGGCAGGTCCATAAAGATGCTGCACTTCTGCTAGACCATTGGGGCAGGGGGGCCAAGGCGCTGACGCTAGATGTTCCCCCGGAAAACCTGGGCGAGTTTCTTGATCCCTTTGTGCTGACCATTGAACAAGGGGGGCATGATGTGGTCCTGGAGGCCCTCCAGGCTTGGCTCGCCGAGTTGGAGCTGTCCCGGCAGTCGTTGCAAATAGATGAGTAAGGAGGTCTCCGTGTCGAAACAGGGTTCTGGCCGAAAGGCGCTGGTGATCGGTGCGACCGGGCTGGTAGGCAGCCATTGCCTGCGTGGTGTATTGGATTCAGGTCTTTATGGCGAAGTGACGGTGCTCGGGCGGAGAAAGGCCCCCATGGTGCACAGCCGCCTTAAGCAAGTGGTGGTGGACTTTGACGAGCTGCCCCAAGCTTTGGCGGACATCCAGGTGGATGACGTTTTCTGCTGTATTGGTACCACCATGAAAAAGGCAGGAAACGAATCCGCATTTCGTAAGGTGGACCTTGAGTACCCGCTGTTGGTGGCCAAGGAAACCCGGGCGCGGGGCGCCAGTCATTTTCTGGTGGTCAGTGCGATCGGTGCCGACCATCAGTCGTTTTTCTTTTATAACCGGGTGAAGGGTGAGTTGGAAAAGGCGCTTGAGCGCCTGGACTTTCCCTATCTCAGTATCTTTCGTCCTTCCCTGCTTTTGGGCGAGAGGGATGAAACGCGCACCTTGGAGTCCCTGAGCGGGCAGTTGCTGGGTTGGGCTTCGCCCTTGATGAAGGGGCCGTTTTCCAGGATCAAGCCTATAGCTGCAGAGAAGGTCGCACGGGCAATGCTGGAAGAGGCAAAAAAGGCAGCAGCTTATGCCCGTCCGCCCGGAGTTTTGATTATTGATTCTGCGATGATGCAGGATTATGACGTTGATGCATGATAAGGAGTCTGACATGAGATACGTAACCCCCGATCTTTGTGATGCCTATCCGGAGCTGGTCCAGGTTGTTGAGCCTATGTTCCAGAACCTGGGGGGCCGCGATTCATTTGGTGGCGAAATTGTGACCATCAAGTGCTTTGAGGACAACTCCCTGGTCAAGGAGCAGGTGGAGAAGGACGGCAAGGGCAAGGTCATGGTGGTGGATGGCGGTGCATCCATGCGCGCAGCACTGCTGGGGGATATGCTTGCGGATAAAGCCGCCCGCAATGGCTGGGAAGGCATTATCGTCTATGGCTGCATTCGGGATGTGGATGTGATTGCCGAAACGGATCTGGGTGTTCAGGCTCTGGGTACCCATCCGAAGAAAACCGAGAAGCGCGGCATTGGTGAGCTGAATGTCCCGGTGACTTTCGGTGGCGTGACGTTTCGTCCCGGCGAATATGTCTATGCAGACAACAACGGTGTGATCGTATCACCCCAGCCGTTGAAAATGCCGGAATAAGCTGTTAGCTGATCAATGCTAGCCCTGACGGGGCTGGTGTTGGGCATTGCGGACCGGTGTGTTACTGCACTGGTCCGGTCACTTCCTACTCACCCAGATGCTGTATTTCCATTCCCAGAAGATACCGGCCATTTGAAAGGGCGGAGGAGCGGACTACCTGTACGCTGGCCTCAAAAGGTGGGAACTTGCTGTTGCTGGAGGAAAGGCAAGCCAGCAGCTGTGTACCGGGAACCAGATTCTCATCTATTTCTACCGCCATCCCCGTGCCACTGAGATCGCGGCAAATCCCTTGAAGACTTTCGTTTGAATCACACAACCGCAGCTCGATCGGAGCATCTACCTTCATGCGGATGAAGTCTCGCTTCTCGCTGTGGTTTCGCAGTATCGAATTCATGGGTGCCCCTTTACTTATTGTTTTTGGTTCTTATACGCCGTTAGTCAAGGGGTGTCAAAGCAGTTGTCGGCAACCGTGAAAAGGCGCGCAATGTGAGGGGGAAGGATTGGGCAGAATGAAGGGGCATGGCGCCCCTCCACCCGAATCGGCGCTTATTATGCCCAGCTGCTCTTTTTCTTGGGCTTTAGCAAGGGCAGCACTAAGGCAATCAAAATGCCGACGCCGACCAAGCCTGCTCCGGTCAGCATCTTCTCTGTATCGGCATTGCTTTTCAGGCGCATGTTATCGGCCGTCAGCAATTCCACTTCACTTTTGAGTTGCTGGTTTTCTTCCCGTAACTCACGGTTGCGGCGGTCCAGGTTGATCGCATTTTCAGAAATGCGTTTGATCCGCAGCAGTTCCTCTTGGAGCTGCTCATTGGTTTGAGTGAGTCGGGCGTTTTGTGTTTCCAGCTCCTTGGTCTGCTGGGCCAGGGACTTGCTGGTATCGTTGAAGCGGGCGTTTTCTGCTTTTAGACGCTCCAGCTCCTGCTGAACCCGTTTCAGCTGGTCGCGGGCGATAGGCTCGGCCGTCAGGTAGCGGGTGGGAACCCAGCCTTGTTTGCCGCCGGGTTCGCGAATCAGGCTATAGCCGCTTTCTTTGTCGTGCTGCAAGACCTCTACCGGAGTGCCAGCATTCAAACCAGCATGGATAATGCGGTATTGGATGCCTTGCCCAGTACGCAGGGGAACCTGGTTGTTGTCATCAATGTACATTCTCTGGGCAAAGGCGCCAGAGCAAACCAGCATCATGGTAATGAGAGTTAGAGCTTTCTTCACTGTGATAATCCTAAACCAACATTCGTCTGTATTTCGTAAAGGTTCCCAGGCCCGGATGCCGGCACCATGTTGCGGCTACCTGAAGTCGCCGACAGTCCCGGTGACTGTTATCGGATGGCTGTGCCGACGGTGAGGGCAGGGAGAGCCCGCCCCTAGGGTAGGGTCACCTTAAATGGCATGACCTTGACGTTCTGGTACACGCCTTGAGTACGGTAGGGGTCCGCGTCGGCCCAGGCCTGGGCTTCTGCCAGGGACGGAAACTCCGCCACGATCAGGCTGCCGCTAAATCCGGCTGGCCCTGGATCAGGGCTATCAATTGCAGGAAACGGGCCGGCGACCAGGAGGCGCCCTTCATTTTTCAGCTGCTCCAGGCGGGCCAGGTGTTCCGGTCGGGCTTTTTGGCGCTTCTCCAGGCTGTTGGGAGAGTCTTCACCAATAATGGCATAGTACATGGTCATGATATCGCTAAGGCTATGTTTTTATAGTTACCGTGTTGTTATCGTTGCTGTGGCATCAGGTTCCGGCCTAGGGAGAGTCCTGCTTGCCCGAGGATGACGCCACGGACTTTTCCGGCTCTTCCTGAAGGTACCGGGAGAGGTAGACCCCTTGAATCAACACGAACAGGAAGGTTATTCCCAGCAGGCCGAACAGTTTGAAGTTCACCCAGATCTCCTGCTCGAAGCTATAGGCCACATAAAGGTTCAGAATGCCGCTGGCGATGAAGAACAGGATCCAAGCATAGTTGAGGTTGCGCCACACAGGGGCTGGCAACTGCAAATTGGACTCCAGCATGCGCTGCAGAAGGTTTTTGTCGCCAATAAATGCGCTGCCCAGCAAAATGATGGCAAAGAGCCAGTTTACAATGGTGGGCTTCCACATGATGAAGGTGTCGTCCTGGAATAGAAGGGTCAGGCCACCCAGAAGGACGACAAAGATCAAGGTGAGCAGGTGGGCCCGTTGAACCCGCCGCTCTCTAAGCCAGGTATAGCCCACCTGGATCACCGTAGCAGCAATGAGCACCGCTGTTGCATGGTAGATGTTGTCTGTAAGTTTATAGACAATGAAAAAAACCAGGACTGGGAAAAAGTCGAATAAAAATTTCATGGTATGGTTTTGTCGCCCAAAGTGTGCATGAATCATACTGTATTTATTAGCTCTCGTGTATACTGACGCGGTTTAGAGACATAAAGAATGCTTGTTCGCGGTATTGACCTCCATCTTCACAGCACCGCGTCAGATGGCGCGCTGACCCCAACGGAACTGGTACACCGAGCCCGGGAGCAGGGCTTACAGGCCATAGCCCTGACCGATCATGATACCGTCGATGGGCTGGCCGAGGCCCGCAGAGCAGCTGAAAACTGCGGTATCCAACTGATCAACGGTATTGAACTTTCCTGTGTTTGGAACGGGATGACCTTGCATATCGTGGGTCTCCAGATTGACCCTGAAGCAGAGGCTATCCGGGAACTCACCCGGTTGCAGCAGGACAACCGCCTGGAGCGGGCCAAAGTGATTGCCGACCGGCTTGGCAAGCAGAACTTCGGCAACGTTTGGGATGGGGTGCGGCAAATGCTTGGGCCGGATCGGGTTCCAGCCCGCCCCGACTTTGCCCGCTATCTGGTGGACAAAGGATATGTGGACAGTATTCAGCAGGCCTTCGACTCCTATCTGGGGGCGGGGAAACTGGGTGATGTGAAGCAATTCTGGCCATCCTTGGAAGCAGTGGTCAAAGCGATCGTCGAATCCGGTGGAGTAGCAGTGATTGCTCATCCCA
>Ga0209075_1000452_pt1 | contig 39709 bp, 36 predicted proteins | sample Stecom2011_FD_187523 | JGI IMG/M metagenome (GOLD analysis project Ga0209075, IMG submission 187523) | Agricultural soil microbial communities from Utah to study Nitrogen management - Steer compost 2011 (SPAdes) (version 2) | ecosystem: Environmental > Terrestrial > Soil > Agricultural land...
CAAGAGCGCGCGCAGATAAAATAAAAGGCGGCGGGGCGTTGGCCAAAACGAGCTGAACCGGGCATAAGGCGTACCTACAAAACCCCACAGGATACGCACCACGACGGCACCGGCAGCATAATAACCGGTCCACCGGTGCCACTCCTCACCCGATTCAAGCACCCACAGATTGAGCACGCAGGCGGTGGCGAGACTCCAGTGAAAGATCCGCACCAGCGGGTCCCAGACCACAACACCCCGCGTCATGACAGGTTTACTTCTCAATATTGCTCTTCACCACCGAGCCATCAACCGGATTGTAGTAGATTTCCACTTTCTTCCCGGCTTCATCCCAGCCGTAGATCTCATAGCAGTTGCCGTCGGTGATCAGAAAGCGCTTGATCTTGTAGCCCTGTTTTTTCAGGTTTTCCTGAAAGGTCTCGGCATTCTGCCATTTATCCTGGGACTCGTCCGTGCACTTAGGAGAGGCCACGGCCATACCCGCAAAGGCAACAGCTGAGAAGAGAGTGAAAGTAGTGAGTGTTCGGCGAAAAGAATGATTCATGGTAAACCTCCTTGCAGGCAGGAGAAAGCTGCAGGTAACCGGAAGGCGGGCAGTCCGGTCGCCCCCGCCCTTTAAAGGCCCGCGACCAGACAAATCTGGAGAACCGCCATTTCTTGAGGGCACAGGCTCTATCTTGAACTGACTGCCTGATATCCAACAGGGCAGAAGTGCTTTTAGCTGCCGACGCCCCAGCCGGCTCCGTTTTTTGGGGGCGCGAAGCCTCGATCCGGGGGAAACCGCAGAGCGCTTTTGAAACGGGTCAGACAGGGCTTGCCCGGCTCCTGCCGAACCAAGTTTCGCCCCTCAACCCGACCGGCAGTAACTCCGGACCATAAAAAAAGGTTCTTCGCGGATTAGCGTGAAAAAGTAGGAGACGGCGGTAAAACCGGTTAGTTTTGAGTTCGCCAAAACAAAAAAATTAACCAATCCACCGCCGTCCCTATGCATGCTAACCCTCTCTCCCTGTTCTGGGAAGGATTCACTGTAGAATCCTCTACCCAACTGGATGCGCAATCGCTGCTCATCCGGCTCCAACCCGCCCAAGACTCCCTACCTTGTTGTAGCGGTTGTCACCAGCCCACGTCTGCCATTCATGACACGACCATCCGCCGAGTCCGAGAACGCGACCTGCTTCAGTATCGCCTCTGGCTGGAGGTGCCCGTGCGCCGGGTTCGCTGCGCCGCCTGCGGCCCCCGTGTGGAGCACATTCGCTGGCTCCCGGGGCGTCAGCGCCTGACCGCCGCCATGATCCATTGGGTGGAATCCCTGGTGCGTCTGATGCCGGTTCAGCACGTAGCCCAGCTACTGGGCTTGCACTGGCATACGGTCAAGGCCATTGATCAGCAACGCCTCCAGCGGGACGTGGCGGAGCCGGACAAGCGACGGATTCGTCGCTTGATCATGGATGAGTTTGCCCTGTTCAAAGGCCATCGATACGCCACCGTGGCGATAGACGCTGACACCCAGCAAGTGCTTTGGGTGGGCGAAGGTCGTAGTCGGGCCGCGGTGCGGCCCTTCTTTGAGTGGCTGGGGCCGGAGACCTGTGGCCGGATCGAGGCCGTGGCGATGGATATGAACACCGCCCTGGACCTGGAGGTCCAGCACCATTGCCCACAGGCTCGCGTCGTCTACGATCTATTCCACGTAGTGGCCAAGTTCGGTCGGGAGGTGATTGACCGGGTGCGAGTCGATCAGGCCAACCAACTTCGGCACGACAGGCCGGCCCGAACGGTGGTGAAGCGAAGTCGCTGGCTCTTGCTCAGAAACCGGGGCAACCTCAAGGATGACCAAGTCCTGAAACTTGAGGAGTTGCTGCAAGCGAACCAGCCCCTGATGACGGTTTACCTCCTGAAGGATCAGCTCAAGGAGCTCTGGTACGCCCCGTCGGAGGCCGAAGCCCGGCGACGCTGGCGGGAGTGGCTGCATCTGGCCATGAGTAGCGGACTTGCGCCAGTGCAACAGTTTGCGAGACGCCTGACAGGCTATGTAGAAGGGATTATCTCCAGTGCGCGCTACCGGATAAACACCAGTGTGCTGGAGGGGATGAACAACAAGATCAAGGTCATCAAGCGGATGGCCTATGGCTACCGGGACAACGACTACTTCTTCCTGAAGATCAAAGCGGCGTTTCCCGGTAAAGTGCGATGAACCAAAGAAAAGGGCTGCGCTTATGCGTAGCCCTTTTTATTTGCTGGGCTAATGCTTAAGGGTGACGGGCTGGCGTACAGATATTTAGCCAGGCAGTAGAAACCAAAAAAGGCAACAGAAGTTGCCTTTTTATTGTGCGATGTTTTTAGCGCCCAGTGCCAGGCCTTCCGGGATTTCGACAGAGCCCAAACCTGGTTGGTGAAATGCCGGACAATTTGTATGAAAGCACCTGGCTGCTAGCCAGGAACCCTGGATCAGCGAGCGCGGTAGACGATTCGGGCTTTGGTGAGGTCGTAGGGGGTCAGCTCGACCTTGACCTTGTCACCGGTGAGAATGCGAATGTAGTTTTTACGCATTTTGCCGGAGATGTGAGCGGTCACGACATGACCATTTTCAAGTTCTACGCGAAACATCGTGTTGGGAAGGGTATCCACGATGGTACCTTCCATTTCAATTACGTCTTCTTTTGCCATTAAGGAATAGCCTCAATTGGTCTAAATACAAAATAAAATATGAAGTCTTCGGGTCTCATTACCCTAGATGGGATAAGCCTAGAGTTAAATGGAGCGGCTTCAAAATGAGATGCATTCTGCACTAAATAATGCCAATAATCAAAGGTTACAGTTTAAGGATTACTTTCTAAATCCTGATCCAGCGATCGTTGGTCATCATTTCAATGGGGCGGAATTTGGTTTTGTAGGCCATTTTATGGCACTGCTTGATCCAGTAGCCCAGGTAAAGGTATTCCTCGCCCCGGCGGCGTACTTCCTCGATTTGCCAGAGGATGGCATAGGTGCCGAGGCTGCGCTTACCGTGGTCTGGGTCGTAGAAGGTATAGATGGCCGACAGGCCATCATCCAGCAGGTCGATGACGGCAATGGCAATCAGGGTGTCTCCCAAGCGGAACTCCGCAAAGCGGGTATGTTCGCTGCCGTCGATCAGGAATGAACGGTACTGGTCGCGGGAGGGCGGGAACATGTCGCCATCCTGATGCCGTTGGAAAATATAGCGCTCGTAAAGCTGATAATGTTCTTCGGAGAAGCGTGCGTCCACTAGCTGTACGTTCAGGTCTCGATTGCGCTCTTGGGTACGGCGCTGGGAACGACTCGGCATAAAATGCCGGACCGGCAGACGCACGGGAATACAGGCGCGACAGTCCTCGCAGTGGGGACGGTAGTAGTGGCTGCCGCTACGGCGAAACCCGAGCCTGGAGAGCTGGGAATAGAGCTTGAAGTCCACGCTCGCCTTGGGGTCGACGAACATGGTGGTGGCTTTTTGCTGGGGCAAATAGCTGCAGCCGTGTTCAGGTGTCGCATAGAAGATCAACGTGCGTAAGCTGGACATCGTAGTCTTCGTCAATCCGTGTAGTGCCAGTCAAGGTGCCATTGATGGGGCACCGGTTTTGCGTTTCGGTTTGCATGGAGTATGGACAGAAACCTGTCTCTAGAAATACTCTCGGCGCCAAGACTTATCAAGTGGGGGTTCTCGACCTGGCAATCGATGATCGCATAGTTCCAGGCTTTTAATTGGCCCGCCAGGTGGACGAAGGTGATCTTGGAGGCGTCGGTGACGCGGGAAAACATGGACTCCCCGAAAAAGCACCGCCCCATGGCAACGCCATAGAGCCCGCCCACGAGCTGTCCACCCTGCCAGCATTCAAAGGAGTGGGCGAGGCCCAGTTCGTGCAAGCGGATGTAAGCGGCTTCTATTTCCCTGGTAATCCAGGTCCCATCCTGCTTGGCTCGGGGGGCTGCACACTCACGGATGACCTGACTGAAGGCCTGGTCGATGGTGATCTCGTAGTCACCTCGGCGCAGCTTCTTCCGCAAGCTGCGCGAGATGTGGATGCGATCCGGGAACAGGACACAGCGAGGATCGGGTGACCACCAGAGAATCGGCTGGTCATCCGAATACCAGGGGAATATCCCGTTGGCGTAGGCCAGTCGAAGGCGCTCCACGCTTAGGTCGCCACCGACCGCCAACAGGCCATTGGGTTCATCCAGGGCCAGCTGAGGCGAGGGGAACCAGATCTCTTGGTCGAGGAGGCAGAGTCCAGCCATGTAGCGTCCTAGGTCCTAACTCCCTTTTGCGGAATATCCCCTGATGTCCTATCAGGCTTCGTCGTCGAGGAAGCGTTCGGCATCCAGTGCGGCCATACAACCCATGCCCGCCGAGGTGATCGCCTGGCGATACACATGGTCGCACACATCACCTGCGGCAAAGACACCGGGGACGCTGGTTGCGGTGGCGTTACCTTCCAAGCCGGAGCGCACGATGATGTAGCCGTCTTTCATTTCCAGCTGGCCTTCAAACAGCTCCGTATTCGGCTTGTGGCCGATAGCGATGAAAACACCGCTTAGGTCCAGATCCTGGGTGGTGCCATCCAGGGTGCTCTTGACACGCATACCGGTGACGCCGGTATTGTCGCCCAAGACTTCCTCCAGGGTGTGGTTCCACAGGATCTTCACGTTACCGTTGCGCTCTTTTTCGAACAGCTTGTCCTGCAGGATCTTCTCAGCCCGTAATTTATCGCGGCGGTGGACCAGGATCACTTCCGCGGCGATATTGGACAGGTAGAGGGCTTCTTCGACGGCCGTATTGCCGCCACCGATTACGGCGACCTTTTGCTTGCGATAGAAGAAACCGTCGCAGGTGGCGCAGGCGCTAACCCCTTTACCCTTGAACTCTTCTTCTGACGGCAGTCCCAGATACTGGGCAGAAGCACCGGTGGCGATAATCAGCGCGTCACAGGTATAGGTGCCGGAGTCGCCGGTCAGACGGAAGGGGCGCTGGGAGAGGTCGGCCTTATTGATATGGTCGAAGATGATTTCTGTTTCAAAGCGCTGGGCATGCTTCTGCATCCGCTCCATCAGGGCCGGGCCTTGCAGTCCTTCCACATCGCCAGGCCAGTTGTCTACGTCAGTGGTGGTGGTCAGCTGGCCGCCGGCTTGCATACCCGTGATGAGTACTGGCTTGAGGTTCGCCCGTGCGGCGTAGACGGCAGCGGTATAGCCCGCAGGCCCTGATCCGAGAATGAGAAGTTTTGCGTGTTTTACTTCGCTCATCGCATTGCATCCTAACAGTCATAAAGTGGGGGGACAGCCTTCTGAAGCGGATAAAGTCACGCTAGGGCTGCGGAAGAAAATCCTGTTGGCAACTTAACATAAATAGGCAGAGGTCTTCGAGAGCACGACGTTATAGCCGACGGAGGGCTTCGGGGTCAAAAGGACCTCCTTGGAGCCAGTCACATTATATCGACTTCCTGCAATACCTTCGAAGATAGCGGGATACCGCCGCTGATAGGCACCCGGTGATCAATCACCGGGCCCAATACGGCTTGAACGTCGTCAGGGAGCACATGCTGGCGGCCGCTCATCAGGGCCCATGCTTGACTGGCCCGTAGCAGGGCAATGCCGCCGCGGGGAGAGAGTCCGCCGCGAGAGCCCCCTTGCTGACGGGTGAAATCGATGATTTTCTGGACGTAATCCAGAAGTTGGGGGCTGACATGGATGCTCAGAACGGCCTGCTGTGCAGCTTCCAGGTCCTCTCCAGCCAAGCAGGGTTGTAGCTGACTCAGCAGCTCCCGACGATCCTGGCCCAGCAGAAGCTCCCGCTCCGCTTCCCGCGAGGGGTATCCCAGGTGGATCCGCATCAGGAAGCGGTCGGTCTGGGATTCGGGAAGAATGAAGGTGCCGGCCTGGTCGCTGGGGTTTTGCGTGGCAATCACAAAGAAAGGAGAGGGCAGTTTACGGGTCTCCCCTTCAATGCTCACCTGCCGCTCTTCCATGGCTTCTAGCAAGGCACTTTGGGCTTTGGGAGTGGCCCGGTTGATTTCGTCCGCCAGAACGACCTGGGAGAAGACGGGGCCGGGGTGGAAAATGAATTCGCCCAGTTGGCGGTCGTAGAGGTTAAAGCCCAGAACGTCGGCGGGAAGCAGGTCGCTGGTAAACTGGATGCGCTTGTAGGAGAGTCCCAGTACGGCTGCAAGGGCATGGGAGAGGGTGGTTTTGCCCATGCCGGGCAGATCTTCAATCAGGAGATGGCCGCGACAAAGGATACAGGCCAAGGCAAGTCGTATTTGAGCTTCCTTGCCTAGTAGGACCTTGCCAACTTCCGCAACAGCATTATCCAGAACGGCTTTCATAGCTTCCTCATGATTTTCAGGGTCAGCGCTTTCTCTGTGTAAGTAGACTGGCCGTGAATGAATGCCTGGTCCAAGAGGGCTGGTAGATTAGCAAGCTGACTATTGGAAAAGGCATGTTGCCGGCGGGCGGTGATCCGCCGGCTGAGACTTGCATCAATCGATAAAGCGCTTCGTGATTTGGCCATAGGCATCGACCCGGCGATCCCGCAGGAACGGCCAGATACGGCGTACATCTTCGGATCGTTGCAGATCCAGATCAACGACCAGGATTTCCTCGTTACTATCGCTGGCGCGGGCCAGGAACTCTCCCTGGGGGCCGGCGATGAAACTGTTACCCCAGAATAAGGTGCCCGGGGTCTGGGACGAGGGATCCGGCTCCTGGCCCACACGGTTGGGAACCAAGACGGGCAGGCCGTTGGCCACCGCGTGTCCCCGTTGAACTGTAATCCAGGCTTCCAGTTGGCGCTGTTGCTCTTCCTGGGTGTCACGGATATCCCAACCGATTGCCGTGGGATAGATCAGCATATCCGCCCCAGCCAGGGCCATCAGGCGGGCCGCTTCGGGATACCACTGATCCCAGCAGATCAGAACGCCCAGTTTGCCTACGCTGGTTTGGATCGGGCGAAAGCCCACTTCCGGTTCGGCATCGCCTGGTGTGAAGTAAAACTTCTCGTAAAATCCGGGATCGTCAGGGATATGCATCTTCCGATAGGTTCCAGCGATGGAACCGTCTTTTTCGAAGACCACGGCTGTGTTGTGATACAGGCCCGGGGCGCGACGCTCGAAGACAGAGCCCACTAGGACAACCTGATGCTCTTTAGCCAGGTTCGCCAGGAAATCGGTGGAGGGCCCCGGGATGGATTCGGCTAGATCAAAGCAATCCACGTCTTCTGTCTGACAGAAGTAATGGGTGCAGTGGAGTTCCTGCAGTACGACCAGTTGCGCGCCTTGGGCGGCGGCATCGGCAATGGCTTTGGCAGACGCTTCCAGGCTACGGCTTTTATCTGGATAGGACCGTTGCTGAACGATCGCCACTTTCAGGTTCTTTTGCGACATCACAGGACTCCCTCAGGTATTTGCATGGTTACACAATGGAGGCTGCCATGCTGCTCAATCAGCGCGCGGCAATTGATCGGAACGATCTCCCGTTCCGGAAAACATTGTTGCAGGATGTTCAAGGCGACCTCGTCCTCGGGCACTCCGTACACGGGAACCAACACCGCCGTATTCATGATCAGGAAGTTGGCGTAAGTCGCCGGCAGGCGTTCTCCATCCTCGCTGAACTGGGCCTGGGGCATGGGCAGGGGAACCAGTCGGTAAGGGGAACCTTCGACCGTGCGAAAGGCTTGAAGTTCCTCTTCCATGGCTTTCAGCGCCGGATAGTGAGGATCCTCCGGGTCATCGCAACGCACATAGCAGATCGTCTCCCGATCGCACAGGCGGGCCAGCGTATCAATATGGCTGTCGGTGTCGTCGCCGGCCAGGTAGCCATGGTTAAGCCAGAGCACGCGCTGTACACCCAGGGTTTGCTTCAGGGTTTCCTCGATCTCCTGCTGGCTCTGCTCCTGGTTGCGGGTATCCGTCAACAGGCAGGTTGAGGTCGTCAGCAAGGTGCCTTGGCCGTCGGACTCAATGGAGCCGCCTTCCAAAATGAAGTCCAGGTCCTTCATGGGGGTCTGGCCGAAGGCGCCAAGCTGATGGAGGTGGCGATTGATCCGGTCATCCTTGGATGACTCGAACTTCCCGCCCCAGGCGTTGAAACGGAAGTTCAGCAGCAGTGGCTGCTGATTTTCATAAACCGTAATGGGGCCATGGTCCCGGGCCCAGGTGTCGTCTGCGGGCACCTGGTAGAGACAGATGTTTTCCTCGGGAACGCCGGCCGCCAGCAAGTCTTGCCGGATGCCAGGGAGCTGGTCGCCGTTTTCGCAACTGATAATCAGTTTTTGGCGTAAGCCGATTTCCCGTGCCAGGTTGCGATAGACCTCAAGCACGTCGGGCAAAATAGGCGCCCAATCCGTATTGGCATGAGGCCAGGTTAACATGATTGCAGACTGAGGTGCCCACTCTGCGGGCAAAACAACATTGTTCACAGGCAGAATTTTCCCGGACAAGAACAAGGGATCCCATCAGGTCTGCCCGGACGTGTTAGAGCAGGGTGGGCAGGCCATTATTGGGTGGGTTTATGGTGGACGACGGTGCGTATGACCTTATCGCGCTCGAAATATACCGTGAACTGGTCGTAGCTCCAAACGGAAATTGGCGGATTGCCGACCGGGCCCTTCATTTGCTGGGGAGATCCGTAATTTTGGCGGACAGTTTCCATGTGTTGGCCATGGACGGGTGTCTGGATCTGGGTGTTCTGGGCTTGCTCTGAAACAAAGATCTTGATCGTATCCGCCTGGGCGATACTGACACTTGCGGCCAAGAGAGTGGCGCCTAGCAATCTGTACATGACTTTCCTCGTTTGATGCAGTGGTTAATTTGGGTGCCGTTCATTAATCGCTGTAATCAACAACCTGATGATTGACGACCTTGGCGTATCTGTTCCTGCATCCCTGCTATCCCGTTGTTGATTGCGGTTAGTTGCCGAAGGTTGTTAAAAGTCTAGCCCTATTTCTCCATGAGCGTAGCGTCTACAGGAGAGGAGGATCACAAAATTTGCCGTTGCCGTCGTTCCTCTTGCTGCTTGCGCAGGATATGGCGGGCAATGAGCTGGCGTTGCTGGTCGTCCAGATCGACAAACTCCAGATGGGTGCTGTAACCATTGCTCCGGGGCTCACAGGCCAATACCTTGCCTTTTACAAGGAGGCCTACATAAGAGGGAACCAGAATCAGCTTAATGCGCACCAGGCTGCCAGGCTCCAGCAAGTCGGGCCAGTGGAGGGACAGTCCGCCTTCGCTGAGGTCAATCTCCCGCAGGTTGTCCGGATCAATCGGCTGGTTGACCAACGCCAAAGTCCGGCTCAGGGCATCGAGCTTGCGATTTAACAGGCGTAGGTAGGCCGCCAGGCTGCGATCCTTTTCCTGGATGCCCGCCAACAGGGATTGGGCTTCCACGTCCAAGAGCTGGAATTCACTGATCAGCTGGTACTGGGCTGGCAGTTGCACCAGGTCTTCGAAGCTGTCGGCTGGCCCCTGGCTGAGGCGAATCTCTACCGCAGCGGTATCCTTGATGCGATAGAAATTGCGGCGGTTGGAATCCGTTGTCACCGGTTTCGCTCCATTTCTAGGCTGTTGTCCAGGTTAATAGATTAGCACTAGTCAGGGTTATAGGTGCATAAGGCTCTGAAAAGAGCCAGCCTTCGCCATGACTGGCTCTCGGTTGTGACGGAATTGGATAGTCTAATCCAACTTCTTTCGTTATAGTTCCTGCCTTTACAGGAGTTGTGGTTCCCTTACATGTTCAGACCTTACACCGTGTTCATTGGCGCCCGATATACGGCAGCCAAGCGCAAAAATCACTTTATTTCGTTCATTTCGCTGAGCTCAATGATTGGATTGATGCTTGGGGTGGCCGTGTTGATCACCGTGCTGTCGGTGATGAATGGCTTCGACCGGGAGTTGCGCCAGCGCATTCTCGGTATGGTTTCCCATGCCACCATTCAAGGCTACGGGGGCATCAGTAATTGGGAGAGGGTGGCGCAGCATGCCATGGAGTTTCCGGAGGTCGTGGCCGCCGCGCCCTTTATTCACGCTCAGGGCATGGTTACCTCCCGTGGCAATGTTCAGGGGATCATGCTCAATGGAATCCAGCCGGAGGCGGAAGCTGAGGTCTCCATTGTAGATGAGCATATGGTGCGGGGAACCTTGGGTGATCTGAAAGCCGGCGAGTTTGGTATTGTCATCGGTGAAATGTTGGCCAACTATCTGCAAGTCGATATCGGCGGTAAAGTCACTGTGATTTTGCCCGAGGCCTCCATTACGCCCGCTGGAGTAATTCCGCGCCTGAAGCGCTTTACCGTTGTCGGCGTATTTCGCGTGGGCGCGGAGCTGGATGCAAACCTTACCTATATCCACCTGGAAGATGCCGCCAAACTCGCCCGTCTTGGCGATCAGGTGGAGGGGGTCCGGTTGAAGCTTGCTGATCTGTTCCAGGCGCAACAGGTTGCCTGGCAGATTGCCGGTTCTCTGGGGAGCAACTATTACGCCACTGACTGGACCCGAACCCACGGAAACCTGTTTAGCGCCATCCGCATGGAAAAGACCATGATTGGGTTGCTGCTAACCATGATCGTTGCAGTCGCTGCCTTCAATATTATTTCCACCCTGGTGATGGTCGTGACTGACAAGAAGGCCGACATCGCCATTTTGCGTACCATGGGGATGACGCCGCGAGGCATTATGTCGATCTTTATCGTGCAGGGCGCCTTGATTGGGGTGATTGGCACGGTACTGGGAACCGTTCTCGGGGTGCTGGCGGCACTCAACGTGAGTGCGTTGGTGGCGGGGCTTGAAACCCTGTTGGGTACCCGCTTCCTCAACCCAGACGTCTACTTTATCAGTGACTTGCCGTCGGAGCTGATTTGGTCTGATGTGGTTGTGATTAGCGGTGTGGCCTTCGTATTAAGCCTGCTGGCGACCATCTATCCGGCCTATCGTGCTGCCAAGGTCGAACCTGCGGAGGCCCTGCGCTATGAGTAATCCTGTCATCAAGTGTGTCGGCCTGCAGAAAATATTTGAAGAAAACAAGCAGACCATTGAAGTGATCCGCCATGTGGATTTTGAGTTGAACGCCGGCGAGTCCATTGCCATTGTTGGCGCATCCGGCTCCGGAAAGTCCACTTTGCTAAATCTGCTGGGGGGCTTGGACAAGCCTTCGGCAGGCACTGTTCATATTAATGGGACTGAGATCCATCGCCTGAACGAGCGACGTAAAGCGGAACTGCGTAACCGTTACCTGGGGTTTGTATACCAATTCCACCATCTGTTGCCGGAATTCACCGCCCTGGAGAATGTGGGGATGCCGCTGTTAATTGGTGGCGTGAAGCTCTCAGAAATTCGCCGTCGCGCCGCAGCAATACTGGAGCAGGTGGGGCTAGGGCATCGCTTGGAACATAAGCCCGGGCATTTATCGGGTGGGGAGCGCCAACGGGTCGCCATTGCCCGTGCTTTGGTGACGGAGCCTAAGTGCGTGTTGATGGATGAGCCGACCGGGAACCTGGATCCCCACACGGCAGAGTCTGTTCAGGTATTGATCCACGATTTGAAAACCCGGCTCAAGACGGCCTTTATTGTCGTGACTCATGACCTTCACTTTGCACGGCGTATGGATGCGATCACCCGGCTCAGTGAAGGCCAGCTAGTGCCGATTGACGAGGCCGGTTAGTAGCGGGAGATAAAGCCAGTTAGAGTCTGACCGATTAGGGTGTGATGCCCGATATCGGTTAATGAGAAGTTTGCTGGAAGGTTTGGGTTTGAATCCTGGCGAGGCGCTGCAACTGGCGCTTTCGCCAGTCGCGGCGGACTTTGCGCTTCCAGAAGAACTGGATCAGCCCATAGGCCAGGATGCCCAGCAGGGTTCCACAGACGATAGAGCCGAAATAAAGGGGGACGCCGATTTCTACCAGTTTGGTGGACAGCCATTCCATACTCAGTTCGAAATCCACCGGTACCGCCGGGCGGTTTAGCAGGAATGCGCCTACACGGTAGGTCAGGTAGAAAATGAAGGGCATGGTAAGTGGATTGGTGATCCAGACCAGGACAACGGCAATAGGCAAATTGCAGTTGAACCAAATGGCCAGGGCTGCAGCTAATAGCATCTGAAATGGCATTGGGATAAAAGCCACGAAGATGCCGATCAAAAAGGCCTTTGCCACGGCATGCCGATTCAGGTGCCAAAGGTTTGGCTCATGCAGAATCTCTCCCAGAAACTGCAGGGACTTATGCTCCTTGATGGTCTGGGGGGCCGGCATGAAGCGCCGAATCAGCTTCTTTGGCATCTACACCTTCTCATACGCATTGCCAAGGGCACGTATTATGCTTTGAAAAGTCACGGATGACTATCTATCTATGTATTCACGGATGACTGTCTATGCGCTCATGGATGATCGCTGTCGTCTTAGGGATTGCTGCCGTCTCAATCTGGCCGGTACTACCATCCCCGCAATGGTTGCCAGTGCTGATCATTCCGGCTGTGGCGGCGCTATTCCTTCAGCGTTGGTTTCTGTTTTCCCTGTTAGTCGGGCTTGCTATTGGTTGGGCTGGCGGTCTGATTAGCCTTAGCCAGCAGCTTCCTTCCCATTTGGAAGATCCTGATTTGATAGCTCAGGGGCGGATTTGTTCCATTCCCGTCCATAAAAACCGCTATGTCTCGTTTGACTTCTGTGCAGTTAGCCTCATGTCGGAGGGCTGGGAACAACAGTTTGGCTCTGTCCGTTTAAAGCTGAACTGGTATGAGCCTGACCCGCCAAAACTGTCGCCCAATACTCCCCTTGCACTTAGGGTTCGCCTGAAGCGACTGCATGGCAATCTCAATCCAGCGGGGTTCGATCGTGAAACCTGGCTCTTTGCCAACGGTTATGGCGCAACAGGCTATGTGCGCTCGTTGGAGGCGACAGACCTGGATCTTCCCTGGAGCCTTCATGGTGCTATCCAGCAGGTTCGCAGCCAGCTGTTGCACAAGCTGCGCCAGGCCGCCGAGGGACTTTCCCATGGGCCATCTTTGGAAGCCCTGACCCTTGGCGTTGCGGAGAATATCCAAAGCTATCAGTGGGATCAATTAGCAAGAACCGGTACGACCCATTTATTGGTGATATCGGGGATGCATATTGGCTGGTTCGCGGCCTTGAGTTTTGCACTGGTGCGCCTGATCTGGTTGAAGGTCCCCATGGCCATTGCCTGGAGTCGTGCGGAGGTTCCGGCGGGGTTGGCGGCGTTGGTCGGTGCGGCGGCCTATACCGGTCTTTCCGGAATGGGTATACCCGCCCAGCGCGCCTTTCTGATGATTTCGGCAGCAACATTCAGTGTGATGCTCATGCGCCGGTGGCGTGCTTCTACGGTGTTTTGCCTGGCTTTGCTTGGCGTGATGCTGGTTCAGCCCTTGGCCACCCGTTCACCCGGATTCTGGTTATCCTTCGGCGCTGTTGCTGCAATTGGCTGGGGGATTGCCGGGCGTGTTCGGTTACCCACCTCCAAGGTGTGGCAGTTGTGGCGGATACAGTGGGTGGTGACCCTGGTGTTGATGCCATTGCTGTTGTTCTGGTTTGCTCAGGTGTCCTGGGTGTCCCTCATTGTGAACCTGGTCGCAATTCCCTTAATCACGCTCTGGGTAACACCGGCAGCGATGGTGGGAGCCTTGTTGGGGTTTTGGCCAACAGGGGCGTCCTTATTGTTCTGGGTGGCGGATATAGGGCTGCAGCTGTTTTGGTGGATGCTGGAGCATTCGGCGAAGCCAGCTTGGGCCGCCAGTAACTTACAGGTTCCGTTGTGGTGGATTCCATTACTGTTCCTGCTCGCATTACTTGCCCTGCTTCCCAGGGGAACGCCGGTGCGCTGGCTAGTACTGGTCTTGGCCTTGGTCTGGTTCTACCCGCCAAAACCCTCGTCGTCCGAGACGGATCTGGACTTTGTGCTTCTGGATGTGGGGCAGGGCAATGCGAGCTTTTTCCGTCAGGGGACAAGAGTGGCGCTCTATGACACGGGGCCGCGCTACTCTGAAACCTTTGATGCAGGGTTGGCAGTAGTGCTTCCCAATTTGTATCGGGTGGGAGCCCAGTCTTTAGACAGGCTAGTGCTCAGCCATGGAGATTCTGACCATGCAGGCGGCTATCAGTCGGTCGCCAAGGCCGTTCCTGTAGCAAAAGCTTTGGCGGGTGAGCCGGAGCGCTCTGATCCGGAAGGAGGGTTGGAGCAATGCCTGGCAGAACAGGTCTGGAGCTGGCCTGGTGTGAAGTTCGAAGTTCTATGGCCGGTGCCACCGCTGCGGGCCGGCGCCAATAACCGTTCCTGTGTGCTCAAGGTGGAGCATGGTTCTTGGTCGCTATTGCTAACAGGCGATATTGACGCTGCGGTGGAACGCCTCTTGGTGCGCCGCTACGGCGAGCGGCTTCAGGCAGATGTCCTGGTGCTGGCCCATCATGGCAGCCGGCACAGTTCGTCCGTCGTGTTTTTGCAGGCAGTAAAGCCCCGGCTGGCATTGGTTTCGGCAGGCTATCGCAACCGCTTTCGCCATCCATCCAAGGAGGTGAGGGCGCGCCTGGAGAAGTTAGACATTCCTCTGCTCAATACGGCTGACGTGGGGGCCATCTCACTTAAATTTCGTGGAGAACGCCTGATCGTCGATGGGGAACGTAATCGACGGTGGGGGTATTGGTACCAGCGTCCGGAGATTGAGCTGCCGATTGTTCTTTTTGCGAAAAACTTTACCCCTGAGGATGTCGCGAAAGCCCCAGAACCGTCTACACTCAGTTACCGACAATAAACCCTTTGTGATAAAGTGGGCCGAATTTTTTGCAGGAGGATCGTGCGTGTTCGAGGTCTTAAAAGCCGGTGGTTGGGTGATGGTTCCCCTATTGCTATGCTCTGTGGTGGCGCTGGCAATCATTATTGAAAGGTTTTGGACCCTGCAACCTTCCCGTATTGTGCCTCGCAAGACTGTGAATGATCTGTGGGGCTGGATCAAGAATAAGGATCTGAACCAAAAACGGCTGCGTGAGCTCAAACAGTCCACCCCGCTTGGGCGAATCCTGGCTGCCGGGCTGCTCAACGCCAAGCATGGCCGCGATATTATGAAAGAAAGCATTGAGGCCGAGGCCAGTCATGTCGTCCATGAGCTGGAGCGGTTCCTGGATGCGCTGGGCACCATTGGTGTCATTTCTCCCTTGCTGGGGCTGTTGGGTACGGTGTTCGGGATGATTGAGATTTTCTCCACCCTGCAGTTGGAAGGCGCGGGCAACGCGGCTCCCTTGGCGGGCGGCATTTCCGAAGCCCTGATCACCACGGCGACAGGCTTGACCATTGCTATTCCCACGGTGTTCTTCCATCGCTATTTCCTGCGGCGGGTCGATGAGATGGTGGTTGCCATGGAGCAGGAAGCGATTAAGCTCGTGGAAGTTGTTCACGGAGATCGTGAAATCACTATTGAAGGGGCCTGATTGTCGTGAAGTTCAAGCGTCGGGTTCGCAATACAGCAACGGTGGATCTCACGCCACTTATTGACGTGGTGTTTATCCTATTGATCTTTTTTATGGTCTCTACCACCTTCACCAAGGAAAGCCGGCTGGTTCTCGATTTGCCCAAGGCCAGCGGCGAGGTTGCCCCGCAGGAGCTGAAGGTGATTGAGGTGGTGGTGGACAAAAACGGTCACTACAGTGTGAACGAGCGTCCGCTGGTCAATAACCAGCCAGAAACGCTAAAGCGTGCTATTCAGGCAATTTCTGAAGGCAACACAAGTCTTCCTTTCATTATTACGGCTGATGCCAATGCGGCTCACCAGTATGTGGTGCGGGCTATGGACATCGCCGGCCAGCTCGGCTTCGTGAATTTAAGTATCACGACGGAAAAGCCGGACTCGGATCAATGACACAGGGGCTTCGGCCCCTTTCGGTGCTATTTGGCAACGGTACAATTTTGCAATGACTAATTGGCAGGTCTATAAACGCCTTTTGGGGTATCTCAAGCCCCTGTGGTTTGTATTTGCGCTCAGTATCCTCGGAAATGCGATCTTTGCCATGGCCAGTGCGCTGATGGCGGCGGCCATGGAGCCGGTGGTTGAGGCCATCCAAAATCCCACTCAAAGCTATCGGGCGTTGGTGCCGTTGCTGATTATCGGGGTGTTCGCGTTGCGGGGCCTCGGGTTCTTCCTGGGTACCTATTACATTGCGGTGGTTGCGCGAAATATTGTGAAAGCCATGCGCCAGCAGCTGTTTGACCGGATGCTGACGCTGCCGTGCCGCTTTTATGACCAGAACTCCGCCGGCCACCTGGTTTCCCGGATTACCTTCAACGTGGAGCAGGTCACAGGTGCCGCGACCAATGCGGTGACCATTGCCGTGCGGGAAGGTCTGACGGTGATGTTTCTGCTGGGGTATATGTTCTACACCAACTGGAAACTTACCCTCATTTTCCTGAGTGTCGGCCCGATTATCGGGCTGGTGGTCAGTTATGCCAGTAAGCGCTTCCGTCGGCTGAGCAAGGGGATCCAACATTCCATGGGGGATATTACCCAGGTGGCTTCCGAGGCGATTAATGGCTATCGGGTAGTGCGAACCTTCGGTGGTGAAGCCTACGAAAGCGAGCGGTTCCATGCGGTGGTGGAGAAAAACCTCGTGCAGGGCATGAAACTGGCGCTGACCAAATCCCTAAACACGCCAGTGGTACAGCTGTTGATTTCTCTGTCCATCGCCGGCTTGGTGTGGATCGCCCTGGCGCCCGAAATCATTGGGGATATGACCGTCGGCGAATTCATTGCCTATATCACCGCAACCACAACCATTGCCAAGCCGGTGCGCCAGCTCACCGAGATCAACGCCATTATCCAGCGGGGTATCGCGGCGGCCAACGATGTCTTCGACCATCTCGACCAGGAGCCGGAAGAAGATCAGGGCGTGATTGATGTGGAGCGGGTGAAAGGCGAGATTGATATTCGCCAGGTGAGATTCCGCTATGCGCCCGACAGCGATGACGTGCTCCACGATATCAACCTGCACATCCCGGCCGGCAAAACGGTGGCGCTGGTCGGGCGTTCCGGCAGTGGCAAGTCCACTTTGGTGAACCTGATCCCCCGTTTCTATGATTACACCAGCGGTGAGATCCTGCTGGATGGGAAGCTTTTGAAGGATTATCGCCTGGCGTCCTTAAGGAACCAGATTGCGTTGGTGAACCAGCAGGTCACCCTGTTTAATGACACGATCGCCAATAACATTGCCTATGGTGCCCGTGACCGTTACACCGAAGAGCAGATTCGCCAGGCGGCGGAAGCGGCCCATGCCATGGAGTTCATTGAAGCCCTCCCGGACGGATTGGACACCCTGGTGGGTGATAACGGTATGCGCCTGTCGGGCGGTCAGCGTCAGCGTTTGGCCATTGCCCGGGCGCTGCTCAAAGATGCTCCTATCCTGATTCTGGATGAAGCCACCTCGGCCCTGGATACCCAATCAGAGCGCTACATTCAGGACGCACTGGAAGCGGTTATGAAGGGGCGCACAACGCTGGTGATCGCCCACCGTCTGTCCACCATTGAGAATGCGGACATGATTGTGGTGATGGACAAGGGGCGTATTGTCGAAACCGGCACTCACCAGGAGCTGCTCCAGAAAAATGGGCACTATGCGGCACTTCATCAGATGCAGTTTCGGGACGAATAGCGGGCGATGATGGCTGAGCGAATCGTTCGGGACTGGTACCGGGGAGCCCTATGGCTTAACCTCTTGCGGCCCCTGGCCTGGTTGTTCGAGCGCATCGTGCGGCGCAGGCGGGCACGGTTTTTGGCGGAAAAAGGCCAGCTCTGGCGTCCAGAGGTGCCCATACTTGTTGTTGGGAATATTACCGTCGGTGGAACGGGCAAATCGCCATTGGTAGCCGCCCTGGTGACGGCCTTGCGCGCCCAGGGCTGGAAGCCGGGCGTGATCAGCCGCGGCTACGGAGGCCGTGCCTCCAGTTATCCCATGCAGGTGACTGCTGAAAGTTCTGTGGATGAAGCCGGTGATGAGCCGGTCATGCTAGCGCGGTTGGTGGATTGCCCCATCGTGGTCGATCCTATCCGGGTGCAAGCGGTCCAGCACTTGCTTGCCTCGTCTGACGTTGATCTGATCATTAGTGACGATGGCCTTCAGCACTACAAGCTTTGGCGTGACCTGGAAATTGCTGTATTGGACGGCGCACGAGGACTCGGCAATGGTCTCTGCCTGCCGGCGGGACCGTTGCGGGAGCCCTCGGATCGGTTGCAGGAGGTGGACTTTCGGGTCTGTAATGGGCCAAATCGGGCTTTGTCCCATATCCCTTGTTGGGAGATGACATTGCAGCCCACGGCTATGGTGCGGATCCGAGACGGCAAGCATGAGGACTTGGCCAGTTGGAAAGGGCGTAAGGTGCATGCCGTTGCAGGAATTGGACACCCTGAGCGGTTTTTTGAGACCTTACGTCAGCTGGGTTTGTCAGTAGAACCTCATGCATTTGATGACCATCACCGATACAATCCCAGTGACCTAGAGTTTAACGACTCGCTGCCAATTGTGATGACCGACAAGGATGCGGTGAAGTGCAGCGAGTTCGCAACAGATAATATGTATGCACTGCGAGTTGAAGCAGTGCTGGATGCCGGGTTTTATGACCAGGTGCAGGAAAAACTCCATCAGATTCGGAAAACGAGCAAACACCATGGATAAACGGCTACTTTCGATTTTGGTCTGCCCACTCTGTAAAGGACCTCTCCAGTACGACAAGGAGAAGTCTGAACTGATTTGTAAGAACGATGCAGTGGCCTATCCGGTACGGGATGGCATCCCGGTTATGTTGGATTCCGAGGCTCGTACTCTGACCACCGACGAACGTTTGGGCGCCTGAAGCCCAAACTGGTAGGTTGGATCTTTACCCATCCTGTGGCTGTGGTCAGGCAGCATTGTTTCTTTTTTTCCACGTGGGAGAGGGCAAGGGAGAGGGGCGACGCAGTCGCTTAAACATCGCTCTATTTCTCTACCACGGGGAGAGAGTGCATAGGTATCATCCCAGACCCAAGCCTTGTCTGTAATCTCAAGAGAGTCTCAGAACGATGTCATTTTCCGTAATCATTCCTGCACGGTATTCCTCCAGCCGTTTACCGGGCAAGCCTTTGCTGGAGATTGCCGGCAAGCCAATGATTCAGCATGTCTATGAGCGGGCACTGCAGAGTGAAGCCCGGGAAGTCGTCATTGCTACCGACGATATGCGGATTCTCAATGCGGCGGAACGGTTCGGTGCCAAAGTGGTGATGACGTCACCGGATCACCTTTCCGGGACGGATCGATTGGAAGAAGCCGTTTCCAAATTGGGCTATTACGCTGACGATATCGTTGTGAACGTGCAAGGGGATGAGCCCCTGATTCCGCCGAGAGTCATTAACCAGGTGGCTCACAATCTCGCTGCGGAACCTACCGCGGGCATCGCGACGCTTTGTGAGCCGATCGAAGATGAGACCGCGCTCTACAATCCTAATGTGGTCAAGGTGGTGGTCAACAGCCGCGGCTTTGCCATGTACTTTTCCCGGGCACCGATTCCCTGGCCGCGAGACCATCATTTGCAAAACCTGTCAGGCATGCCCACTGGTATCGACTATTACCGTCACATCGGTATCTATGCCTACCGGGTCAAGTTGCTGAAAAGCTTTGTACAGTGGCCTCCAGCTCCCCAGGAAAAAGCGGAAAGCCTTGAACAACTGCGTGCCATGTGGAATGGAGAACAGATCCATGTGGCTGTGGCTGATGAGTTGCCGCCGGCGGGAGTGGATACCGAAGCGGACCTGATGCGCGTTCGGGCCTTGATAGAACGCGGAATAAGTGAAAGTTGAGGAGGATGAATCAAGTTGAGTGCGGAGAAGATTAAAGTGCCAAGCGTGCTGTTTGTTTGTTTGGGGAATATTTGCCGTTCACCGACGGCTCACGGCGTCTTTGAGCACCTTGTGGAGCAAGCCGGTTTAACCGGAAAAATCCAGATCGATTCCGCCGGCGTTGCCGACTGGCATACCGGAAAGGCGCCGGATAAGCGCTCTCAGCAATATGCGGCCAAGCGGGGCTATGACCTGTCCCATCTCCGTGCCCGTCAGGTTGTCCTTGAAGACTTCACTACCTTCGATCTCTTGTTGGCCATGGACGGGAATAATCTCAAGCATCTGCTGGAAATGAGCCCGCCGGAACACCGCCATAAGGTGAAACTGTTCCTGGAATTCGCTGAAGGTGTGAATGAACGGGAAGTTCCTGATCCTTACTATGGAGAGGGGGAAGGCTTTGAGCTGGTGCTGGATCTGGTGGATAACGCCTGCCAGGGCCTGCTGAATTTCTTTAGGCGCCAGTATGCCCTGTGATCCCCCTGAAGTGCTTGTTGATGTACCCGTTGAGTAACCCTTTGTGAATTCATCACTGCCTGTTCAGGAAAATGTCGATCTTGCGCCGTTGCTGACCTTGCGGACGCCGGCTCAAGCTCGTTTCTACCTCTGCGCCCAAAGCATTGCTGAGATAAGGCAGGGATTGGAGTTCGCCCGCGCCCGAGACTTGCCGGTTCTACTGCTGGGTGGGGGAAGCAACCTCATTCTTGTGGAGGACTTTGACGGCTTAGTGTTGCACCTGGGCCTGAAAGGGGTGACCTATACTCCCCAAGAGGATGGCTCCTGTATTGTGCGGGCGGCTGCAGGCGAAAACTGGCACGAGCTGGTGACGAATACAGTGGCACGGGGGTATCGTGGGCTGGAAAACCTGGCCTTGATTCCCGGCACGGTGGGGGCGGCTCCGGTTCAAAATATCGGCGCTTATGGGGTGGAGCTCAAGGACACTCTGACTCGGGTGGAGGTGCTGGACCGACGTACTTTCCAATGTCGCACCCTCACCAACCCGGAATGCGGGTTTTCCTATCGTAACAGCCTGTTTAAAACATCTGATGGGCAGCATTTCATTATTCTGGCCGTAGAATTTCGCCTGGATCGCTCCCGGCCGCTTCAGGTCGGCTATGGGGATCTTGCCCGTGTGCTGGAAAGCAGGGGAGCCGAAATGACAGAGGCCTCGGTGATGCAGGCGGTGATGGAAATTCGCCGCTCCAAGCTGCCCGACCCCAAGCTGATTCCCAATGTGGGCAGCTTTTTCATGAATCCGATTGTCGACTGTCGACAATTCCAGCACTTGCAGCAGCAGTATCCTCAAATTGCCCACTATCCACTGCACGATGGGCGTCACAAGCTGGCGGCGGGCTGGCTGATTGATCAGGCGGGCTGGAAGGGCTATCGGGAAGGTAATGTAGGCGTCCATGATCGCCAAGCGCTAGTCCTGATCAATCCCGGGCAGGGGCGCGGGAGTGAAGTGATTGAGCTGGCGCGGAAAATACAGCGGGATATCCTGCAGCGTTTTGGGGTGGCCTTGAATATTGAGCCCGTGCGCGTGCCGGGCGACTGAGGCTGCTCTCTTTCCATTATTTACTTTTTCTCTCTTTCTCCCTCTCTCTGGTTACATTCTTTTCATCTTTATTGTCGACAATTTGGTTGACATAGAAACTTTATCCTCTTAGTTTGTAGCTCCTGTATCAACTTTGTAGACAATCGATGTTAAAGACAGAGTCATCGTTGACGCTTGCCGACCGGGTTTTTGAACAGATCCAGAACGCCATCGTTCACGGAGAACTTAGCCCCGGTCAGAAAATTGGTGAAGCCGAACTTTCAACCATGTTCGGAGTGAGCCGGGGGCCCCTGCGTGAAGCCATTAGGCGCTTGGAAGGGCGAGGTCTTGTGGTACGCAAGCCCCATTCCGGGACGACGGTGGTCGAGGTCTCGGCGGACGAGCTGGTGCAGCTCTATTATGTGCGGGAGGCTCTGGAAGGGATGGCCTGCCGGCTGGCGGCCCAAAATATGCCGGACGAAGAAATCGCCGAGCTCCAGGCGTTACTGGAACAGCACCAATTGCAGATCGAAAAGGATCAGGGGCAAAGCTATTACCAGAGTGAAGGGGACTTCGACTTCCATTACCGAATCGTCCAGGGCAGTCGCAATGAGAAGCTCAAGCATATGCTCTGTGGCGATTTGTACCACTTGGTGCGAATGTACCGTTACCGGTTTAGCTCCGCCCGAGGACGCCCACAGAAGGCCTTGGCCGAGCACTTGCGGATTGTTGAAGCCATTGCAGACCGGGACGGTGAACTGGCTGAGTTGCTGATGAGAAGGCACATTGCCGCATCCCGACGCAATGCTGAGAAAAGACTTCAAATAGATAACCTAACTACATGATTTAAGAGGAATGGCTTATGGGCTCTCAACAATCACCCGGTAGTCGGTTCCGTCAGGCTCTGGCGGAAAACCGACCCTTGCAGATCGTCGGCACCATCAATGCCTATGCGGCTATGATGGCCGAGCGGATCGGCCATCAGGCGATCTATCTGTCCGGTGGCGGAGTGGCGAATGCCTCCTATGGCTTGCCCGATCTGGGCATGACCTCCCTGAACGATGTGTTGGAGGATGTACGCCGGATCACGTCAGCCAGCAGCTTGCCCCTTCTGGTGGACATTGATACCGGCTGGGGTGGCGCATTTAACATTGCCCGCACCATTCAGCAGATGGAGCGAGCCGGGGCCGCGGCTGTGCATATCGAAGACCAGGTGGCGCAAAAGCGTTGCGGGCATCGCCCCAACAAGGAAATCGTCTCCAAAGAGGAGATGGTGGATCGTATCAAGGCAGCTGTGGATGCCCGCACGGATGAGAACTTCTTTATCATGGCCCGTACTGATGCCTTTGCCCAGGAAGGCCTGGAGGCTGCGATCGAGCGGGCACAAGCCTGTGTGGAAGCCGGTGCAGACGGGATTTTTGCCGAAGCAGTCAAAACCGAAGAGCATTACCGCGCCTTCTCCCAGGCCCTGGATGTGCCGATTCTGGCGAATATTACCGAATTTGGGCAAACCGAACTCTGGAACCGCAAAGAGCTGGGCGAGTGGGGGGTGGCCATGGTGCTGTATCCCTTAAGTGCCTTCCGGGCCATGAGCAAAGCCGCCGAAACTGTCTACAAGAGCATTTTGGCGGAAGGGGATCAGCGCAAGGTGGTTGACATGATGCAGACGCGCATGGAGCTCTACGACTACCTGAACTACCACGAGTTTGAACAGAAGCTTGATGCGCTGTTTGCTGAAGGCAAAAACAAATAGGCGTCGCCCTATGCCGGTTTCATTGCGAGAGCATCCCTTTATTGAGTGATTTATAAAAATTAATAACAGGAGAGAATTATCATGGCTGCAGGAAAACAACTGACTGGTGCGGGCCTGCGTGGTCAAGTGGCTGGTAAGACGGCATTGTCGACTGTGGGTAAGTCCGGCTCAGGGCTGACTTACCGGGGATATGATGTAAAGGATCTGGCTGCGCAATGTCAGTTTGAAGAGGTGGCCTACCTGATTCTGAAGGGCAAGCTTCCCAACCAAGCCGAGCTGGATGCCTACAAGTCCAAACTCAAGGGACTGCGCGCTCTGCCCCAGGCGTTGAAAGAAGTGCTGGAGCGTATTCCTGCAACTGCCCACCCCATGGATGTAATGCGCACCGGTTGCTCCATGCTGGGGAACCTGGAAACGGAAACCAGCTTCGAGCAGCAACAGGATGTGACCGACCGCCTGCTGGCGGTGTTCCCGGGGATGATCAACTATTGGTACAACTTTAGCCACAAGGGCCAACGTATCGAGGTGGAAACCGAGGCAGACTCCATTGCCGAGCAGTTCCTCTGGACCCTGCATGGCAAAAAGCCGTCGGAGCTGCATACCCAGGTCATGCATGCGTCGCTGATTCTGTACGCCGAGCATGAGTTCAACGCTTCCACCTTCACGGCCCGTGTTTGTGCCTCCACCCTGAGCGATATGCACTCCTGTATCACCGGCGCCATTGGCTCCCTGCGGGGGCCTTTACATGGGGGCGCTAACGAAGCGGCCATGGAGCTGATCGAGGGCATGGAAAACCCGGATCATGCGGAAGAAGTCCTATTAGGGATGTTGGCCCGCAAGGAAAAGATCATGGGCTTTGGCCATGCGATCTACTCCGAATCGGATCCCCGTAACGCCGTGATCAAGGAATGGTCCGAGAAGTTGGCCAAGAACAAGGGCGATACCAAGCTGTACGATATTTCCGTACGCTGTGAGGAAGTGATGTGGCGGGAGAAAAGACTGTTCTGCAACGCTGATTTCTTCCATGCCTCCGCCTACAACTATATGGATATTCCGACCAAGCTGTTTACACCTATTTTCGTATGCAGCCGTTTGACCGGTTGGGCAGCCCATGTCATGGAACAGCGTGCGGACAACCGCATTATTCGTCCAAGTGCCGAATATATCGGTGAAGCGCCGCGGCCCGTTCCAGCCATTGGCGAGCGCCAATAAGGAAACCGGCCCCGTTGTGCCGATGGTGTCGCGGGGCTTTGGATTAGTCCCTTAGCACGGGTGGGAGTCTGGAACTGTCCCGCCCGGATTGCAGGATGTTGGCAGATTATTTTAGGGCACCTTGTTCCGGCCCCAGTTTTGATGAGCCAGTTTTGATGAGAGAGCACCATGAACACCCAATACCGTAAACCACTGCCCGGCACCCAGCTGGATTATTTTGATGTCCGTGCTGCGGTGGAGGACATCAAGCCGGGGTCCTATGATACTTTGCCTTACACCTCACGAGTGCTGGCCGAGCAACTGGTGCGCCGTTGCGAGCCGGCGAAACTGACCGACTCCCTGAAGCAGCTGATCGAGCGCAGGCGGGATCTGGACTTCCCCTGGTATCCCGCTCGGGTGGTCTGCCACGACATTCTCGGCCAAACGGCGCTAGTGGATCTAGCCGGGCTGCGGGATGCCATTGCCGAAAAAGGCGGAGATCCCTCCAAGGTGAATCCCGTTGTGCCCACCCAGTTGATCGTTGACCACTCGCTGGCGGTAGAGTGCGGTGGCTATGACCCGGATGCCTTTCGTAAGAACCGGGAAATTGAGGAGCGCCGTAACGAAGACCGGTTCCACTTCATCAACTGGACCCGAACTGCATTCGATAACGTGGATGTGATTCCCGCCGGTAACGGCATTATGCACCAGATCAACCTGGAGAAAATGTCTCCGGTGATCCAGGTTCGCGACGGCGTAGCCTTTCCCGATACCTGTGTGGGCACAGACAGTCATACTCCCCATGTGGATGCGCTGGGTGTAATCTCCGTCGGTGTGGGTGGACTGGAAGCTGAAACGGTGATGTTGGGGCATCCGTCCATGATGCGTCTGCCAGACATCGTTGGCGTAGAGCTGACCGGCAAGCGCCAGCCTGGCATTACCGCTACTGATATCGTGCTGGCTCTGACCGAGTTCCTGCGGAAAGAGCGGGTGGTCGGTGCCTATGTGGAATTCTTCGGGGAGGGGGCCTCCAGCCTGTCCATTGGTGACCGTGCAACCATCTCCAATATGACACCGGAATATGGCGCCACTGCCGCCATGTTCTACATCGACGAGCAGACTATCGACTACCTGCGCCTGACCGGTCGTGAACCGGAACAAATTGCCTTGGTGGAAACCTACGCCAAGCAAATCGGGCTTTGGGCCGATGCGTTGAAAACGGCTGAATACGAGCGGGTGCTCAAGTTCGATCTGTCGAGCGTGGTGCGTAATATAGCCGGCCCGTCCAATCCCCATGCGAGGGTGGCGACCACTGACCTGAAAGCCAAAGGCATTGCCGGTAACCTGGAATTGGCCCGCCAACAGGAAGCCCAAGGCCTGATGCCGGATGGAGCGGTCATTATCGCCGCCATCACATCTTGTACCAATACTTCCAACCCCCGCAACGTCGTGGCGGCAGGATTGTTGGCGAAGAAAGCCAACGAACTGGGCCTGGTACGCAAACCCTGGGTGAAGACCTCCTTTGCGCCGGGCTCCAAAGTAGCAGAACTCTACCTGGATGAGGCAGGGCTGCTGCCAGAGCTGGAAAAGCTCGGTTTCGGAATTGTCGGTTTCGCCTGTACCACCTGTAACGGTATGTCCGGGGCGCTCGATCCCAAGATCCAGCAGGAGATCATCGACCGGGATCTATATGCCACGGCCGTTCTCTCCGGCAACCGGAACTTCGACGGCCGGATTCACCCCTATGCCAAACAGGCGTTCCTGGCATCGCCGCCCCTGGTCGTGGCCTATGCCATTGCCGGCACCATCCGGTTTGATATTGAACAAGATGTATTGGGTGTCGTAGAGGGCAAGGAAATCCGCCTGAAGGACATTTGGCCGTCCGATGAAGAAATCGATGCGATTGTCCAGTCCTATGTGAAGCCGGAGCAGTTCCGTCAGGTCTACATCCCCATGTTTGACCTGGATAAAGCGGAAAAGGCCGCCAGCCCACTGTACGACTGGCGCCCGATGTCCACCTATATCCGCCGTCCCCCATACTGGGAAGGTGCGTTGGCAGGAGAGCGTACCCTGAAGGGCATGCGTCCCCTGGCGCTGTTGGGTGACAACATCACGACCGACCATATCTCGCCGTCCAATGCCATTCTGCCTGACAGTGCCGCTGGTGAGTATCTGGCCAAAATGGGGCTGCCGGAGGAAGACTTTAACTCCTACGCAACCCACCGTGGCGATCATTTGACGGCACAGCGGGCCACTTTTGCCAACCCGAAACTGCTCAATGAGATGGTGCGGGATGAAAACGGCAAGGTGATCCAGGGTTCGTTGGCCCGGGTCGAGCCGGAAGGCGAAGTGATGCGCATGTGGGAAGCCATTGAAACCTACATGAACCGCAAGCAGCCGCTGATTATTGTGGCCGGGGCCGATTATGGTCAGGGATCCTCCCGGGACTGGGCGGCCAAAGGCGTACGCTTGGCTGGTGTGGAAGCCATTGTGGCGGAAGGCTTCGAGCGCATTCACCGCACCAACCTGATCGGCATGGGCGTACTGCCCCTGGAGTTTAAGCCGGGAACCACCCGTCTGACCCTGGATCTGGATGGTACGGAAACCTACGATGTAATCGGCGAGCGGGCGCCAGGGTGTGACTTGACGCTGGTCATCCACCGCCGCAACGGTGAGTGCGTAGAAGTGCCGGTGACCTGCCGTCTGGATACCGCGGAAGAAGTCTCCATCTATGAAGCGGGTGGGGTGCTACAGCGTTTCGCGAAGGACTTCCTGGAAAGCAATGCTTAGGGGAATCTTCCCTAATCTCCATGGTAACGCACTATCCGATTCCCTCTCCCATCCAGGGAGAGGGAGGAAAGGGGGCGACTAATGGCTATCTGCTATCACAATCCTTCTTCCCAGGCGGAAGAAGGTAAGGAAGCTCCACAGGAGTACCAATGACTCACAAAGCACAAATCAAAGTTCCCGCCACCTATATGCGTGGTGGTACCAGTAAAGGGGTATTCTTTCGCCTGCAGGATTTGCCCGAGCGCTGCCAGCGGCTCGGTGAGGCCCGCGACCGTTTCCTGCTGCGTGTAATCGGCAGCCCCGACCCTTATGGCAAGCAAATCGACGGTATGGGGGGGGCTACCTCCAGTACCAGTAAAGCCGTGATCCTGGCCAAGAGTGACAAGCCGGATCACGATGTGGACTACCTCTTCGGCCAGGTTTCCATCGACAAGGCCTTTGTGGACTGGTCCGGCAATTGTGGCAACCTGTCTGCGGCGGTGGGTTCCTTTGCGATTGCCTCTGGTTTGGTGGATCCGGGCCGGATTCCCGAAAACGGGATTTGTACAGTCCGTATCTGGCAGAAAAACATCGGCAAAACCATTATCGCCCATGTGCCGATCACCAATGGTGAGGTGCAGGAAACCGGCGACTTCGAACTGGATGGGGTAACCTTTCCGGCGGCGGAGGTGCAACTGGAGTTTCTGGATCCGGCCGACGAGGGAGACGGTGAGGGCGGGGGGGCCATGTTTCCCACGGGTAAGCTGGTGGATGATTTGGAAGTGCCGGGTATCGGCACCTTAAAAGCCACCCTGATCAATGCCGGCATCCCGACTATTTTTGTGGATGCGGAAGCAATCGGTTACAGCGGCACGGAGTTGCAGGATGTAATCAACAACGATGTGGAAGCCCTGATGCGCTTTGAAACCATCCGCGCCTATGGCGCCTTGGCGATGGGATTGATTGACGACATCAGTGAAGCTGAACAAAGGCAGCATACGCCCAAGATAGCCTTCGTGACCCGCCCCAAAGATTATGTGGCATCCAGCGGAAAGCAGGTAAAAGCCTCGGATGTGGATCTGCTGGTGCGAGCTCTGTCCATGGGCAAGCTGCACCATGCCATGATGGGAACGGCCGCCGTTGCCATCGGTACTGCCGCAGCGATTCCCGGCACCCTGGTCAACCTCGCTGCAGGTGGTGGCGAGCGTCACGCGGTGCGTTTCGGGCATCCGTCTGGAACCTTGCGCGTGGGTGCTGAAGCAAAACTGGTGAATGGGGAGTGGACCGTTACCAAGGCCATCATGAGCCGTAGTGCCCGAGTGCTAATGGAAGGCTGGGTACGGGTGCCGGGGGATTCCTTTTAGGAAAGTCCTTCCAGCTAACCACCTCCAACTGAACGCCCCGGGTGCCGTGCGGTTATCCGGGGCGTTCTAGTTTATTTTGTTCAGATCAACGGTAACCGGGAGAGGTGATGATGGCCACCACCTTTGATCTGAACGTCCGCCCTGATTACGACCAAGTCCTGCAAGACATCGCCGACTACGTGCTTCACTATGACATCCAATCCCAGGAGGCCTGGGAGACGGCGCGCTATTGTCTGATGGATACCCTGGGTTGTGGTCTGTTGGCCCTGCGCTTTCCTGAATGCACCAAACACCTGGGACCTTTGGTGGAGGGAACCCAGGTACCTTTTGGAGCACGGGTTCCCGGTACCCAATTCCGTCTGGATCCGGTCAAGGCTGCCTGGGACATAGGCTGTATGATCCGCTGGCTGGACTATAACGATACCTGGCTAGCAGCAGAGTGGGGGCATCCTTCCGATAATCTGGGCGGCATTTTGGCTGTTGCCGACTATCTATCCCAGAAAAGGGTGTCACAAGGCGGCGTGCCTCTAACCATGAGGCAGGTGCTTGAATGCATGATCAAGGCCCATGAGATTCAGGGCATTCTTGCCTTGGAAAACTCCTTCAATCAGGTCGGGCTAGACCATGTGTTGCTGGTCAAAGTCGCTTCGACCGCGGTTTGTGCTTATCTCCTGGGTGCTGACCGGGAACAGTTACTGTCGGCCTTGTCCCATGCCTTCGTTGATGGCCACTCCCTGAGAACCTATCGCCATGCCCCCAACACCGGCTCGCGAAAATCCTGGGCGGCAGGGGATGCAACCAGCCGTGCAGTGCGGCTGGCGGACATGGCGATGCGGGGCGAAATGGGAATTCCTGGTGTGCTGACGGCACCTCAATGGGGTTTTTATGAGGTGCTGTTCAGCAAAACCAATAAGGATCAGAAGCTGAAGCCGGAGGATCAACGACAGTTTCGCATTCCCCAACCCTACGGCAGCTATGTGATGGAAAATGTGCTGTTCAAGATCCGCTTTCCGGCGGAGTTCCACGCACAGACCGCCGTTGAGGCAGCGCTGATTCTTCATCCCCAGGTCAAAGACCGTCTACAGGAGATTCAGCAAATTGTTATTACCACTCATGAATCCGCCATTCGCATTATTTCCAAGGTAGGGCCTTTAAATAATGCGGCTGATCGGGATCATTGTCTGCAATACATGACAGCTGTCCCGCTGGCGTTTGGAAATCTCGTGGCGGAGCACTATGAAGATGCCTTTCATCAGGCCCACCCCATCATCGATGAATTAAGGGCGAAGATGGAAGTGGTCGAGTCACCGATATACAGCCAGGAATATCTGGAGGCAGATAAGCGCTCCATCGCGAACGCCCTTCAGGTGTTTTTTAAGGATGGATCGGCTACAGACAAAGTGGCGGTGGAGTATCCCATCGGACACCGCCGGCGTCGGAGGGAGGGAATTCCTTTGCTGGAGCAGAAATTCAAGGAGAATCTGGCAACACGCTTTCCACCGGGGCGCTCTGCGCGGATATTGAATTTGTGCCAGAGTCAGAACGCCTTGGAGGAGCTGCCTGTGCATGATTTTATGGAAGGGATGGTGATTTGATTGGTAGTTGGGGGATCCTTTTGCCGTGAATGGGCACGGCAAAAGGCGAGTCCCAGGTGGTTAGAGGCGCCCGTCCACGCTCTCTTTGTCCAGCACATATTTTACGTCGAAAAGGACGTGGTTCGGTCGGCCAAAGGAGCGGATTCTCTCGGCTCCCATTTCCTTGAACTGGCGATGGCCAACGCAAAGGATAATGGCGTCATAATGGGCTTGGCGGGGTTCGTCGATTAGCTCCAGGCCGTATTCCTGACGTGTTTCTTCAGGGTCAGCCCAAGGGTCGTACACATCCACGTTGGCGTGATAGGTTTCGAACGTTTTGATCACATCCACTACTCGGGTGTTTCGGATGTCCGGGCAGTTTTCCTTGAAAGCCAGGCCCATGATGAGAATGTTGGCGTCGACCACGTGGAGGCGCCGCTGGGTCATCAGGCGGACGACCCGGTCAGATACCCAGGCGCCCATGCGGTCGTTGATCCGCCGGCCAGAGAGGATCACCTCCGGATGATAGCCCATGGCCTGGGCCTTATGGGTGAGATAATAAGGGTCGACGCCGATACAGTGTCCGCCGACCAGGCCCGGCCGGAAGGGAAGGAAGTTCCATTTGGTACCTGCCGCTTCCAGTACATCCAGGGTATCAATGCCGAGTTTTTCAAAGATTAGGGACAGTTCGTTGATCAGGGCGATATTCACGTCCCGTTGAGTGTTCTCGATCACCTTGGCGGCTTCCGCCACCTTGATACTAGCGGCTTGATGGGTGCCTGCGGTGATCACGGAGCGGTACAGAGCATCGATGAAGTCGGCACTCTCGGGCGTGGAGCCGGAAGTGACTTTTAAGATGTTGGTGACCCGGTGGGTTTTGTCACCGGGGTTAATTCGCTCCGGACTATAGCCGACAAAAAAGCCTTCGTTAAACTTAAGCCCGGATACCTGTTCGAGGATGGGAATGCAGACTTCTTCTGTGGCTCCAGGATAAACCGTGGACTCATAGATCACCACATCACCTTCGCTTAACACACTGCCCACGGTACGGCTGGCGGCTTGAAGCGGGCGGAGATCCGGCGTTTTGAATTCATCAATGGGGGTGGGAACGGTAACTATATAAACATTGCAGGAGCGGATTTCCTCGACTTGATCGGTGAAGGACAGTTTTCTGGCTTCTGCTAAGAGCTCCGGCTCAACTTCGAGGGTATGATCCACGCCTGAACGCAGCTCGCTGATGCGTCTTTGATTAATGTCGAAGCCGATGGTGTTGTAGCGTTTGCCGAATTCAACGGCCAGTGGCAACCCGACATAGCCCAGGCCCAGGATACAGATTTTGACACGTTCCAGGTCGAACATTTTAGACATTCCTTGTGGAAGGGGGCGATCCTTGTGCTGTGTCCCATTATATAGCAGCGTTAACAAATGTTGACATAAAATTACATTGCTAAGATTCACTATAAAGAATAGGTTTTTTATTCGTATGATTGCCGTCTCAAAACAGGAGAGAAGGGTTGATCACTATAGGCTGGATTGGCGCCATAGCGCCTGGCTTACCGAGGCACAGGCTAAAGATTGAAGGAGTAGACAAACCTGATTGTCTGTTCCATGCTTCGGTGGAAACATTGTGTTACGAACTGTAGTTTTCTGATAGCATTTGACAGCGGCATTCTCATCACTTCGAAATGGCCGTGTTAGGAAATCAGGAATAAGAAAGCCATTTTTGTGCCAATCTAAGGTTTGGGTTAAGAAAGGGATTATCAATGGCCCACATACGTGTATTCAGGCACTATCTGCATTTGCCATTTGTTGTGCTGAGCGTGATCGATGGACTGGTGCTGTGCACGGCAATCTATCTAGCCTTATATCTTAGGTTCTTTGGAGAGTGGGATTCCCAGCAGATCGCGGCCACCGGTGCGGTGTTTGTGGCGTTGAACCTTCTGGCCATGTCCGCAATGGGGGTGTACCAGGCCAAGCTTCAGGAAGGTATGTCCGGCATGATGCTGAGAACCATCCTCAGTATCTTGATCGCGGCGGCAACCTTGTCCCTCATTTATTACGTCGTGGAGGACTGGGTCTGGTATCTCGGTCGCGGTGTACTGGCACTGGCATCCGTACTGGCGATATTCCTGCTAGGCATTTCCCGCAGTCTGTTCTTTTTCATTGCCGATGAAGAGGCTTTCAAGCATCGGGTGTTGGTTTTGGGGGCCGGCCGGCGAGCCAAGGAGATGGTAGACCAGCTTAGCAGCCCTCTTGATCAGAAAGGCTTTAGTTTTGTTGGCTTCGTTCCCGCGTCTCCCGAAGAAGTGCCCGCACCTGGTATGCCCGTTGTGGAGGCAGGGCAATCTCTCCGTGATTATGCCTTATCCCAGGATGTGGACGAAATCGTAGTTGCTGTCGATGACCGCAGAAAGCACCTCCCTCTCCATGAGCTTTTGGAGTGCAAGATGGAAGGGATCGATGTGGTTGACGCAGTAACCTTCTATGAACGGGAAGCCCGCAAGATTCCCCTCGAGTCCATCCAGCCCAGTTGGCTGATTTTCTCCGATGGATTTGGCGCGGTAGCGGCCCGCAATCTATCCAAGCGTGCCTTTGATGTCATGGCCAGCCTTGCCTTGTTGCTGGTGACTTGGCCTGTCATGCTCTTGACGATTCTGGCCATTAAACTGGAAGAAGGGCTGCGCGCCCCGGTTTTCTATAAGCAGGAACGGGTGGGGCTGAATGGCAAGAGTTTTTATGTCATCAAGTTCCGCAGTATGCGTGTGGATGCGGAAAAGGCCGGGCAAGCGATCTGGGCGCAGAAAAACGACTCTCGCGTCACCCGAGTCGGAGCCTTTATCCGCAAGGTGCGTATTGATGAGCTGCCACAGATTTTCAATGTGCTCAAAGGGGATATGGCCTTTGTCGGGCCGCGTCCTGAACGCCCCGTCTTTGTAAGGCAGCTGGCGGAAAAGATCCCATTTTACAATGAGCGGCATCGCGTAAAGCCGGGCATTACCGGTTGGGCTCAGCTTTGCTTTGCCTATGCCGATAGCGAGGAAGACAGCAAGGAAAAGCTGCGCTACGACCTGTATTACATTAAGAACCAAAGTTTACTGCTTGATTTAATTATTCTGATTCAGACGGTTGAAGTGATTCTATTCAAGAAAGGTGCGCACTAGTGCACGTCTGCACTTGAAAGAGGTGTGAGGCAATTTTTCTTGAAGAGGCTTGTCGTCTTAAGGAAATCCAGAGGGAAGGTGGATGATGCAACATTGGAAACTAAAGATTCGAGCTTTAGCCGTTATGGCAGTTGCGGTGATGTTGGGGGCCTGTGCGGGAATGCACGGTGTTTCCCAGGACAAAGTTGATTTGGCCCTGAAACATAAAGCCAAGCAATTAGAGCAGTACAAGCTCGGGCCGGCGGATGTTGTATCAGTGAGTGTGTGGCGTAACCCCGATTTATCGGTCTCTGTACCGGTACGTCCTGACGGAAAGATTTCGGCTCCCCTGATTGGCGACGTTCAGGCTGCCGGGCTGGCGCCGGAAGAATTGGCGGCGAATATCCGTGAAAAGCTCGCCGTCTATATTCGCGAACCTCAGGTCAGTGTGGTCGTCACCAGTATGGGCAGCCATGAGTTTTTGAGCCGGGTTCGGGTAACAGGTGCGGTTCGCGCACCGGCCACCATGCCTTATCGGGAAGGCATGACCGTGTTGGATATTGTTCTGAGTGCGGGCGGGCTTAATGAGTTTGCAAATGCCAACAATACAATGTTGTACCGGAAAGTGGGTAATGAAACTGTTGGAGTGCCTGTGTATTTGAAGGATATTTTGCTGAAAGGGGATATCCGGACCAACTACGAAATTCAGCCTGGTGATATCCTGACGGTTCCGGAAAGACTGCTATAACTGTAATTAAAGAAGTTTCCTGACATTTCATCCAGTGTCAGTCCTTGGGGTAGGCAAGGTAACGGGCGGATGCAGTAACAGAAGGCCTGGCCCCGGGTACAGGTAAAGATGGATTTATAAGACGTTGATGCGTCAATAAAAAGAAGGAATCTTTAACGCTATGCAAGTTCCTTTTGGACAACTCCCGTTTGAAGTGATTCAGGAATTACGCAAGCGCAAGTGGACTGCGTTTTTCATTTTCACTTTGGTCAGTCTCTCCATTCTCGTGGCCGGTATCTTCTGGCCACAGAAATATCAGGCCGGTGCGACCATTTTTGTGGATGATAAAAACATTATCCGTCCTTTGATGGAAGGCTCAGCCGTTGCGACCAAGTTGCCGGATCAGTCCAGTGCGATCAGGGAGGTTGTCTACAGCCGCAGGGTGCTGGGGCAGCTGATTAAGGAGGAAGAGATCTGGGGAGAGATGGCGAGATCAGAGGGCGGACAGGAAGAGATCCTGGCGTTACTGCGGCAAACCATCCGAATTATTCCCCGGGGGGATAACTTTTTTACGATCTCCTATGTGGATAACGATCCGGCCCGGACTTTCCAGGTCGCCAGTAAGTTAACTCAGCTGTTTATCGCCGAAAGTGATTCATCCAAGCGGGAAGAAAGCCGCAGCGCCTATGAATTCGTTGATAAGCAGGTCAAGGCATACCAGGCCCAGTTACAGGCTTCCGAGGAGCGTCTAAAGAACTTCCTGTCTGAGAATAAAGACGGCACTGAAGCCGATGTACAGGCCCGGATCGCGAACCTTGAACGGGGAATCGAGAGATCTCACATCGAGTTGAGGGAGCTCACCGCCCAGCGCGCAGCCTTGCAAGCCCAACTGCAAGGGGAGTCCCGCCTGGTGAGCATGGATACCCGCGGCTCTCTGTATCGTCAACGCCTGGACGAGATGCAGCAGCGCTTGGACAGCCTGCGCCTGGTCTACCACGACACCTACCCGGATATTGTCAGCCTGAAACAGCAAATAGCCGAACTACAGGCAGCGCTTGCTGCGGAGCTGAACCAGCCGCAGTCTACCAGTACGCCTGAGGTTTCGCCCCTGAACCCAATTTACCAGGAACTCCGTACCCAGATAGCCCGCACAGAGGCGCAAATCGATACCGTCAGGGCAAGGGAGCGATCCTTGCAGGCCTTGTTGGAGCAAGAACATGAGCGTATGGCTCGTATCCAGACCAAGAAGGCCAAGCTGGCAGAGTTGACCCGGGATAATGAGGTTAACCGGGAAATTTATAACGACTTGCTGAAACGACGTGAGCGAGCGCGGGTTTCCATGCGACTGGATGTGGAAGGGCAGGGCTTGAGCTACAAGGTGCATGAACCTGCCGCCTATCCGTTGGCCCCGGCTGGCTTGCAGTTTTTGCACTTTGCATTGGCAGGCCTGTTTGTCGGTGCCTTGGCGCCCATTGGTCTGATTGTGGGCGTCTTGCAGATTGATCCACGCGTGAGAGTTGCCTCTGTGTTCGAAGAGAACACAGGTATCCCGGTATTGGCTGCAGTGCCTCATGTAGAAACTCCCGCCGAGCATCGGATCCACCGTCGCAGGACGGTTCTGATTGCTATAAGCGCAGTGGGGACGGTGGTGGTGTACGTCTGGATTTGTTGGATGAACTATCAGGGAGCACTGCTATGAGCGAGCAAAATAAATCCCGGGTTGACTCGGAGCTTCATGGGGTGGAAGACAACCGCGAAGAATATGAAGAGACCGGTATTGTCCCTAGAGAGCAGGGGCGAATACTGGTTCCCAGTTCTCTGGAGCTGAAGCCGGGCAGTCTGGATAAGTACGTCATCAGTAAGCAGATCGTCCGGATGAAGGAACCGCGCATCCTTTCCCCAGAGGATCTAGAAGAGCGACGGATTATTTATCCAGAGTCCACGGATCGAGTTGCCGTTAACCGTTTCAGGGAGTTGCGCACCAGGCTCCTGCAACTCAGCGGCGGAGAGAACTTCTCCCTGGTTGTATCGAGTGCTGTCGAAGGCGGAGGGGCATCTTTTATTGTCCTTAACCTGGCTGCTGCCTTTGCCTTTGACCACACCAAAACGGCTTTGGTCATCGACTGCAATCTCCGCGAGCCAACTCTGCACTCAATGTTGGACCTGACGCCAGATATGGGGCTAACGGACTTTCTTGAGGACGCGGATATGGATATTGCGACGATTATCTACCCGACGGGAATTAAACGCCTGCGTTTGATTCCTGCAGGGAGCCGGCGGGAGTCTGCGGCGGAGTTCTTCACCTCGTTTCGCATGAGGCAGTTTTTGTATGCGGTGCGCCGTCGTTATCCGGATCGCTTTATTATTATCGACGCGCCTTCTATCAATGAGTCTCCGGATGCGAGGATCCTATCGGATCTATGCGACTACACGCTCTTGGTATTGCCCCATGCCCGGGTCACAGAGAGTCAGGCGCTACGGGCAGCTTCAGCCGTGAGTCCAGACAAGTTGGCCGGAGTCGTCATTAATAACTAATGATTTGATCCAGTAATGGTGGCGCTAATACTAAGGGGCCGGGTTCGTTAGCGGCAGAAACACATGCCGGAACCGCCGGTCTTCACGACACGGGCACATTTTAATGGATCGCTTTTAAGCCTTTTCGGTCGTTGCGACTGTAACGATCAATTTTTATCTGACACAGGGAAGAACATGTCGGAACTTGTCGTTAAAACTGTTGCGCCTGTATTGCTGTCAGCCGCTATCGTGCTATCGACCAGTCAGGCTTTGGCAGAGCCGGTCTCCGTGGTGATGTCGTTGTCTTCGGAGTATTCCGACAACATCCGCCAGACCTCCGAAAAGGAAGATGACATTGTCCATACAGTTGCCGTGGGCGCCTCGTACCGCAACCAGGAAGGCATGCTCGATCATACCTTCGAGGGGCTTCTGGGGTTCGAAACCTATCAGAATAATACCTATGGCAATGACTTAACTGTTGACCTTTCCTGGCTGGGGCTTATCCATCTCATACCCCAGCGTCTGATCTGGCGTTTTTCCGAGAACCTGCGAGATACCCGTCAAAGCTCCTTGCGGCCGAACACTCCGGACAACCGGGAACGGGTCAATTTCTTTTCAACGGGGCCGATGTATGTCTTGCCGATTACCAATGCTGATCGCCTTCAGTTTCAAGCCAATTACGCCCGGACAGATTATGAGGAAAGCTCACAGATCGATACCTACCGCTATAGCGGTAGCGCCGGTTGGCATCACCTAACGCCTCGCTTACTAAACGTTTCCCTGACGGGGGCTTTGGAGCAGGTGTATTACGACAACGACGTCGAATTGACCAACCGCTCCGTCGCGTTGGGGTTAAGCAAAGCCCATGAGTTTCTGGATTGGCGAGTCGAAGGTGGCTATGCCGTCACCGAAGCTGATCAGTTTGGCGGCAAGAACGAATATGACGGCCTTGAAGGTGAAGTATCGCTACGTTATCAGATGAGCACCGATGGCCAGCTAAACCTCTTTGCCTCCCATCAGTTGACGGATACCTCCTCCCAGTTTTCTGTCCTCATTTTTGACTTGCCATTTACTTTCAGTATGCAGCAAGTGGTTCGGCTGACGGTGTACGAAGCAGGGTACCGGCAGCAGCTTACGAGTCGTGACCAACTGTATTTATCTGCCGCGCGGCGATACCAGGAATTTGAGACCACGGGCGAAACGGAAGAAATCGACAGCTTTTCTGCCCGTTGGAATCACCAGTTTTCACCCATGATCTCCGGGTATCTGTTTGGTACTTATGAATACCGTCGCTACAGCGAGTTTGATCGAGAAGATAATGAGCGGGAGATAGGTTTTGGCCTTCAGGCCAATCTCTATCGGAATCTTGAGCTGGAAGGGTTTGTCGCTTTGCGTAATCAGACCAGTGACGACAGATTATATGATTACGATGAGATGCGGATTGGTGTTAAGGCCACATACTATCCCAGGTACTAATATGGGGCCTGGTACTAATATGGGGCCCCGGCACTGATAAGGAGCTGCTGTAAGGCTTTCAGGTAGTCAGGGTAGTCTTGGAAAGCGCTTGTCGAAATCCAGGGAATAGCAACAGATCGGAATACGATCAGTAAGTATGCCAGAGGCATCAAATGCAGAAGGAAAGGATGATCAGGAACGCCTTGACGGTCGACGTGGAGGATTATTTTCATGTCGCTGCCTTGAGTGAAACCATCTCTCCGCAAGACTGGGATTCCATGGAGTGCCGGGTAGAAGCCAATACGGAGCGTTTGTTGGAGCTCTTTGAGGCGCATTCCACCAAAGCCACCTTCTTTATTCTAGGATGGGTTGCGGAGCGATATCCCCAATTAGTGCGGCGGATTGATCAGGCGGGGCATGAAGTGGCAAGCCATGGTTATAGCCATCAACTGGTCTACGCCCAAACGCCGGAAGTGTTTCGCGAGGAAACCTTCAAATCCAAAGCCTTGTTGGAAGATCTTATCGGAAAACCAGTGCTGGGCTATCGGGCAGCTAGTTACTCGATCACAGCGCAATCCCGCTGGGCTTTGGACATACTGTGCGATGCTGGGTTTATCTATGATTCCAGTATCTTTCCGGTGCATCATGATCGCTATGGAATGCCGGGTACACCCGAGCTTCCATACAGGCTGACGACGGATCAAAAGCAGGAAATTGTTGAGTTTCCGCTCTCTACGCTGAATCTTCTGAGCCGAAAAATCCCCATCGCCGGCGGCGGCTATTTCCGGTTGTTTCCATATTGGTTCAGCCGTTGGGGGCTTTCCTCCATCAACAGGAAAGGTGAACCTTTTATCTTTTACCTGCACCCTTGGGAGATCGACCCGGGACAGCCTCGGATTAAAGCCAGCTGGTTCTCCCGTTTTCGGCATTACAACAATCTCGATGTCTGTTACAGCCGTTTGGAACGACTGATGGAGTCCTTTCAATTCACAACGGTGGCTGATGTACTCCATGACAAAGGATTGCTCTCGTCACAGGATGCACGGAGGCGGGTAGCGTGATGGCGTTTCTATTTTGGATCTCACTAGCTCTTCTGTTCTACATCTATATCGGCTACCCCATCCTTGTGCAGCTTTTCAGCACAAAGGAGAAGCCCGTCGCCAAAGACGATGGTTACTTGCCCAAAGTTTCCATCCTGATTGCCGCATACAATGAAGAGAAAGACATCGAACACACCATTCGAAATAAGATTGGGCTCGATTATCCGCGGGAGCTTATGGAAATCCTGGTGGTTTCCGACGAGTCGACGGATCGGACCGACGCTTTAGTTGAGAGGCTGGCCTCGGAAGCTCCCTTTCCTATTCGGCTGGTTCGCCAGACCCCCCGTCAGGGAAAAACGGCAGGCCTGAACCTTATCGCACCTCTGGCGTCTGGGGAGATCCTGGTGTTTTCGGATGCCAACTCCCTCTATGAGCCTGATGCCTTGCGCAAGCTGGTACGCAACTTTGCCGATCCGGAAGTTGGTTATGTGACGGGCAAAATGATCTACGCCAATCCGGATGGATCCGTGGTCGGCGACGGCTGTAGTGCCTATATGCGTTATGAGAATTGGTTGAGGGAAAAAGAAACCAAGATTGGCTCGGTAGTGGGCGTAGACGGGGGCATCGATGCGATTAGGGAGCGGCTCTTCAAACCGTTGAATGCTGACCAACTTCCCGATTTCGTCCAGCCACTGAAAGTGAATGAGCAGGGATATCGGGTTATCTACGAACCCGAAGCCGTGCTTAAAGAGCTGGCCTTGGACGATTCCGGGCGGGAGTTTCGGATGCGGGTACGG
>Ga0209075_1000453_pt1 | contig 39694 bp, 34 predicted proteins | sample Stecom2011_FD_187523 | JGI IMG/M metagenome (GOLD analysis project Ga0209075, IMG submission 187523) | Agricultural soil microbial communities from Utah to study Nitrogen management - Steer compost 2011 (SPAdes) (version 2) | ecosystem: Environmental > Terrestrial > Soil > Agricultural land...
TCAAGCACGCATCTGACCTGTCACAAAATCATGGACACTTACGCAGCCCTTCTTCTCTTTGCTTCAAACTAGAATAGGCTACAGTAGCCTAACTTTGAATGTCTTCTTTTTACACTATTTTAGCTTGATTTTTTTACATTAGGCTCAACACTTGTTTTGCATCCAAGTTCTTTTTCTTCTGTAGAAGTTTCATCCCCTAAATTTGTAGTTCTATTTTTTCGTATTTTCACCTTTTTTTGGGTGTCAATTTTTCTAGCCAAAGAATAAGATCCAATCCCCCCAATCACAGGGATAAAATAAGGGCTCAAACTAGCAAATAATCGCCATCTTTTAGCCACTCCATACAAAGATAATGGTACAGCAAAAAGCACCCCGAGCCAAGCACCAATACGACCATAGCGTCTATTTCGTCGTTCACGAGCTCTTATTCCTTTTGCTGGCTGCAAAGCTTGAAGGGTCAAAAGATTCGTGGCCAATGAACCGGTAATAGCAAAAAAACTCCCATAAATAAACTTAAAAGTATTTTCTTTTTTAACACTGCTCCCAGCAAAAAGCCAGTGCAAAGTAGAAGCCACCACAGCAAAACTTAAAATAATTTTGGTCACAAAAGGGCTTCTAAACTCATCATCAATACACCAATTCACAAAATGTTCACAGTTATTACTATAAATATAATAAGACCTTTCATAAAGTCGTTTTTTAGCTCGTTCTACGGCTTCTTCACCCGTGAATTTAGCTTTGGGATGCTTGATGATTTTAAAGTTTTCTCCATCACAAAAAAACTTTAGTGAAGTCTTCACTATACTTCCATAACGGATGAGTTGAGGCAGCTCTCCCAATTCTTTATAGCCAATAGAGCGAGCCATTCCAGAATAATGAATCACTCTACCACGACCAATGTAAATGCCGTGGTGCTTGTAACCTCGACGGGCCGTGACTAAATGGGCACCTATAGGGGGTTCTTTAAACTTCAAAGTAGATTCTGTTGATTTTGATGGACTCATATATTCAATATAAATAAAAATTAAACATTAAAACAAGCATTCAATAAAAAAGTAAATATAAATACATACACCCTTTTACCAATGCAAACAAATCATTACGAATTGCATACAATCCTAGGATATACTATTAAAAAGCCAACCAATAGATAGAGTAAAAAATCTATTAAACCACAAAAACCAGGCGCTTCTGGAACTTCATCATTCTAAAAAAGAAATAATTAAATAGTATTTGCAAACAGAAAGTTAAAAACCATAAAAAGATAAACAATCAATCCAAAAAAACTTTAAATAACACAATTATGTTTTGTTCATTTTAAAGATTAAAATCGCTTTAAGAGGCTAAATTCAACAATAAAAATTTAATGTTGGATAAGATTAAAGGTATTTATCTTCGGCTTTTCGCAAAATGCCTAAAAATTCAGAAGGCGTTTTTGACTTTGTCAGGTTATCTCGAACCATGCCATCGGCAAGTAATCGGCTCACTGAAGAGAGTGCTTTTAAGTGAGGACCAACGGTGTTTCCTGGACTTACAATTAAAATAAGCAAATAAATGGGATCTCCATCAAAAGAATCAAAATCAATCCCTTCTGGTACAGTGGCCGCCACCATGCACATGCGATCCACATAATCTACTTTGGCGTGAGGAACGGCCAATCCACAACCAATTCCTGTAGAACGGCTTTTCTCGCGTTTCCATACCGCTTGGAAAATTTCATCGCGATTCTCCAAATTGTAGGCTTTGCAAAGAGTGTCCACTAATTCATTTAGAATCCGTTCTTTAGTGGTGCTCGACGAGTTGATGATGATCGAGCTGTCAACGAATCTTTCGGTAAGGCGCATATAAATAGACCCTTATTTGAACATCAAGCCACACTGAATAGTGTCGCTCCAATTTTTATGATATTTAGTAAAAAAATAGAATTATTCAAAGGAATTGCCAAAAAATCTAAAATTTAAGTCAAGAATAGGTGTTTTTAGATAAATCTAAAGGTTAACAGTGTTTTTTATCACAGTAAAAACTTCTTTTTATAAAGGGTAGTTAGAAGCGCCTATCCTTTTAAATCTATAGATACTTTTTTCCCCAAGTATGAAGTTGCTTACCATTAAAATACAGCAAATTCCAAAAACTACAGATTTTTTTCGATTAAAATTCAAATAAAGAACTTGGATTTTTATGTTTCTTTGGATTGAATCTTTGAATTTTTATGTTTTTCAAGTGTTCAAAGCTTTGTAATGATTAAAGATTAGACCCTTAAAAAACATTCCACACAAATTTATTATTCACTTTACAACTTCCATCCCAAATTCTATAGATAAACTGGGGCTATACTCGCAAAACACTGAATTTATCTTAAAACTTCAGCTATTTTATTGTCTTGCATGACTTTGAAGTGCTTCAAAAAATAACACAAAAAAACTATGAAACGGACGGATTCATCAACAAGTTTGCAGCCAATTCATCTTCGCTTTGATAGGTGTGCAATGAATCTATTGCTTTACGCATTAGCTCTACAGGCAATAAGCTCAAGGTAGGAAGCTCTTCTATAAAACTTGCATAAGTTAAGTTAGCACCGTGTTTTAATGACCAAATTCGACTAGAGACCCCGCTCAAACCCATTGCAAATACAGATTTAAGATGAAAATCAGATATTTCTTTGAGAAAGCCATAGAGGGGCAAATAATCTTTTTGGTTCTGACTCATTGCAGCTACTTTAATTCCTTTAACTTTTAGTTCTCTGGCATGTGTTTGTAAAAGACTTAAAGATTCCATCGAAGGGATTTGATTGAAATCGTGTTTGGATATAAATACTTTTGACTTTGCTTTTTTGGCCATTCTCATAAAGTCATCGGCATAAACCAAAGCTTGCTCTTCTAAATCCAACCAATCTGGAACTCTATCAGCCTCTAAAATAAGTTGCCAGAGTTTTAAGCGTTCTTCCATCATAGGGGTTTTAAATAAACCTCCATCACACTCTAAACGAATGGTTCCAATGATTTTTGCTTTAGGATTGAGCGTAGAGACTTGACTTGCTAGTGAAGCCCATTCATCTATATTTTCAAAAAGATCGTAACGAATTTCTAAAACATCACACATTTGAATTTTATGGTGTAAATCATAAAAAGTACCGGACTGGAGCTTAGAAAGGATGTTTTTAGAGATTATACCCGCTAAGAGAGGTTTTTTTATTTCTTTCATAGCCCAAAAATACTACTTTTTTCTAAATTAAGAGTATATAATTTATTCTTATGGAGTTTTTAATGCAAAAAAAAGCATCTGAGCCAATAGTAGAAGTTAAAAGTCCCGATTTTCTAAAAAAAGCAGAAGATTTTTTATCGACGGATAGACGATTGTTCCTTTGGGGGGCCATTGACGATGAATCTGCCGAAAAAATCGTCAAGCAATTATTGTATTTGGATTCTTTAGAGACCAAAGATATTATCCTGTTTATCAATAGTCCTGGTGGAGTGATTTCTAGTGGACTTGCTATTTATGATTGCATGCAAGCCATTCAAAGCGATGTTGTGACTGTTTGCACTGGTCAAGCGGCTTCTATGGGTGCCGTGCTATTGACTGCAGGTTCTAAAAACAAAAGATATGCATGGCCCAACGCACGAATTATGATCCACCAACCACTCATTCACGGTCAAATGGTGGGGCCTGCAACCGACATTCAAATTCAAGCCGAAGAAATGCTTCGCATTCGTAGTGTGACTGGAAAAATTTTAGCAAAACATTCTGGTCAAACACTAGCCAAAATTGATGCCGACACCGAAAGAGATAATTTTATGTCTGCCGAAGAAGCTTTAAAATACGGTTTGATAGACAAAGTGAAGAGTTTGCTATAATATGGGATTTTTATCGTTAATCAAAGGTGGTCTTAGTAAAACAAGAAGTGCTTTATTAAACGAATTTAAAGGCATTGTTGGTGCAGGTAAAATCACCGATGAAACTTTAGAAACTTTAGAAGAACACCTTATCAAAGCCGATGTCGGAGTAGAGGCCGCTTTTATTTTAACCGACGCTCTTCGAGAAGAAGCTTTGGGTAAATCTCTGACGAATGAAGAAGTGATTTCAATAATGCGTTCCGAGGCAGAGCGACTGCTATCCAATCCACCGCCTCTAGAGCTAAAAAATTCACCTCATGTGATTTTGATCATTGGGGTCAATGGAGCAGGAAAAACTACCACTATTGGTAAATTGGCTGCTCGTTTTAAAAAAGAAGGCAAAAAAGTACTCATTGCAGCAGGAGACACTTTTAGAGCTGCAGCTATAGACCAACTAGAAGTTTGGGCAGAACGAGCAGGCGCAGAACTGGTAAAACACCAAGAAGCTTCTGACCCAGCAGCGGTAGCTTACGACGCCTGTGCAGCAGCAAAAGCAAGAGGCAGTGATGTTTTACTTATCGACACAGCCGGTCGTCTTCACAATAAAGACCATCTTATGGAAGAGCTTAAGAAGATGGTTCGAGTGATTCAAAAGCACGATCCTTCTTATCCACACGACATTTGGCTGGTCATAGACGGCAATACTGGACAAAACACCATTAGCCAAACTAAAGTTTTTCACCAAAGCTTTCCTTTAACAGGATTGGTCGTGACCAAATTAGATGGTACTGCAAGAGGTGGCTCTGTACTCAGTATTTCAAGTTCTTTACAAATACCCATTCGTTGGATTGGTGTTGGAGAACAGATAGATCAACTAGTTCCTTTTGAAAAAGAAGAATATATAGAAGCTCTGTTTGAAGACGCTCTTTCAAGTGACTAAGATGCCCATTCATTTTATAAAAGCTTTCTTTCTTTTATCTTTTATGTGTTTCACATTTTTTGCTTGTCAAAACACAGATGCAATAGAAGAGTCATTTGTCGATGTTTATCTGGAACTTCGTATGAATTCTTTGGAGCATGGAAACAACTCCATTAAAGCAAAAGAATATCGATCCGCTATTTTAAAAAAACACGGTTATACAGTAGAATCATTTAGAGAATACACAGAGTCTATCCAAAACAATCCTCACCTTTGGTTTCCCTTTCAAAACAAAGTCCTTCATATTTTAGATTCCATCTTGGAACCACAGTCATGAAAATTTTTATTTTAACATTCTTTTTTTCTATGGGTATTGTTTTTTCTTCTGAAAAATCTTTAGTCCAATGGAAAGACTATTCCAATGCTTTACAAGCATCTGCTCAAGATCAAAAATTAGTTTTTGTTTTTGCCACAGCTAAATGGTGTCTTAATTGCAGGGCCATGGAAAAAACCTTATTTCAAGACCCTTTTATCACTAATACCTTAAACACAAGGTTTCATCCAACTCAAATCGATATAGATTCAGAAGAAGAAATTCAATGTGATGGGCATTTAATGAGTACAAAAAAATGTTTTTCTGGGATTTGGAAATTAAATTCAATCCCTTCTTTTTTAGTGATAGCTCCTAAAGGTTTGAGCATTTTGTCGATCAGTCAATCTTTACAGCTAGCACAAATGCGCTTGTTACTAAACGAACTTTTAAATAAAGAAAAAGAGTGGATACACGAATGATTGATTTTTTGTTTTATACAGAGCTGTGTTTTTGGATAATTTTAATTTTAATTTTCCATTGCTATTTGATTTTTCCATTGACCCTTCCTTTTTTAAGTGAAATATTTAGAAGAAATAAAAAATACTCCCAAAGCAAAAAACTTTTTAAAGTCTCTATTCTTATTTCTGCCTATAATGAAGAAAAAATTATTGAAGAAAAAATACTGAATTTGTTAGAATTAGATTATCCAAAAGAACTTTTAGAAATTTTAATTGGAGACGATGGTTCCTCAGATAAAACAGTGGAAATTATAAAAAGATACCAAAACGAAGGGATCCATTTAATCCAAGCCCCTCAAAATGCAGGAAAAGCGGCGATGTTGAATAGATTGCAAAAAGAAGCTACTGGAGAAATTTTGCTCTTTTGCGACGCCAACACTTTATTTTTTCCCAATGTGATTCGAAAATTAATCACCCCATTTAGTGACCCCAAAATCGGATGCTCTTGTGGGCATTTGATCCTTTCGGATTTTAGTGGTACAATTTTGGGACAAGGAGAAAGTTCTTACTGGGACTTAGAATCAGAAATCAAACGCTTTGAGGGTTCTTTAGATAGATTGATAGGAGGCAATGGTGCTCTTTATGCCATTCGCAATTCTCTATATACCCCGCTTCCTACTAAAAAAAGTGTGATGGATGACTTTTACATTACCATCAAAATTTTACAAAAAGGTTATTTGTGTACTTTTATCCCCACAGCACTAGGTACAGAACAAACCTCCAAAGAAGCTATTGGTGAATTTCGTCGAAAAGTGAGAATAGGTCGTGCTAACTTCAACTACCTTTTTTCTTATCTATCTATGTTAAATCCTTTAAAACCTTTGCTTGCCTATCTTTTTGTTTCACACAAACTATTACGATGGTTCACTCCTCATTTAGGGGTCTTGCTTTTTATTAGCAACTCTATTCTACTGTTTTCAAAAAAACCAATTTACATCATTTCTTTTATTTTATTTTCGTTGTTTTTAGCAATTGGATATTTCAAAATCATCCCGAGTGTGTATTACTTTTTATCCATGAACTTAGCATTATTAAAAGGTTTCTTTTTATCTTTTAGCAAAGAAAAAAGCGGGGGCTGGCAACGAGAAGAACGAACAGATTTGGGGAGCGCAACATCCAAATGGACTGTGATTTTATTATTAGTTTTTGGATCTTTTTTTGCAGAAAACTCTCATGCTCTACTCACTTTGGATGCTAGTTTTGGAGGTTTAACAGCATACCCAGACCCAGACGGCATTCATGTGAATTTAGGAGGGCATTTTTGGATTCCAATAGATCAAATGCTTTTTGTAGGATTAGGTGCAGATTATCAAGAAATTGGAAGTGAATATTTTGTGCCTTTAACTGGGAGCGCGTGGTTGCGATTGCCAATAGGCACGCACCTAATGCCTGTAGTGACAGGAGATTTTGGTTATGCCGTAGGCTCAAATCATCAGTTTGTATGGCAAGCAGGAGGAGGACTTGACCTCAAAAATGGTGATTATTCTTCTATTATTATTATTGCAGGCTATCAAAGACTCAAAAAAACAGGGAATTACTTTTATATAAGGGCAGGATTTTTAATTGAAATTTAATTTTAATAATTTTATTTAAAGTGAATGTGGCCCCAGTCCCTTATAAAACAAGCAATTCTTCTTCAGCAATACGAAGCCCCAAAATAACATCTAAATCATCGGGTTTACCATAAAAATCGACCACCAAGCCCACTTTTTTAAATTCATCTTTTTGATTTTCAAAATGAAGTATGTCGTGAATTTTAACATCAATAGAAGCTACTTCTGTGATAGGGATTTGCAAACTCATGCCTTGGTTGATAAGGCCCTCTAGGACTTTCCCTTTAAAAATTAAAGAGCTCTGATCATCACCAAGAGAAATTTTTTTTACATGAAATTTTGGCATTTTTTGAATCCTAAATTCAGGTAATAAACGCAACTCTAACGAGAAAGTTTATTGAAATTATTAAAAAAATCAAGGCAAGAATAAATCTAAACCTTAGTCAAGATATATAATAAATATAATAAAAAACTCAATAAAAGTCTCAGAATCAAAATTTATTAAATCTCCCTAAAAGATACACAATTGGAATCCATTTTGCAAGCAAAGAAAGCATTAGTTCACTGAATTAAAAAAAGAATTTGCACCGACTTTTAGAAAAAAGAAATTATAGAAGACATCCTCTATAAATTGAATCCATTTTTACGAAAAAAAGATTATATCATTGAAAATAATCTCTAAAAAGTTACTTTTACTTTATGAAACTTAACATTGGTCGTATTCCTTTTTTGGTATGTGCTCCTTTTTTTTATGAATTTTTGAAAAAAGAAAATAACTCCCCTTTTTTTAATTTTATAGATGGCAGCCCTCAAGATCACAATCGAGCATTAAAAAACAACACCATCGATTTATCTCCGGCATCATCAATCACTTATGCTCAAAATCCAGACCAGTATGTGTTGTCTTCTACACTTTGCACCTCTAGTCGATTTGAGGTACAATCTGTAAAATTATTTAGTCAAAAACCCATAGAAAAACTAGCCAATGAATCCATTCATTTGACTAAGCAAAGTGCTACTTCTGTAGCATTATTAAAGATATTACTGTCACAATATTATAACATCGAGCCAAAATACATCGAAAACACAAGTTATCAACTTGAAACCGCTCGCTTATTAATCGGTAACGAAGCCCTATTAGAAACTCATGCGGGGAATTTTAAGTACCAATACGATTTAGAAAGTCTCTGGGAAGAGTGGCAAAAGGTGCCATTTGTCTTTGGAGCATGGATCATCCATCAAAACGCTTTATCCGTAGATAAAAAACCTCTGCTAGAAGAGTATTTAAAGAAAACAGAGTCGAGTGTTGCTTCATTTAAAGCCTCTCCTTCATCGGCTTTAGAAATTTGGCTTCAAAAATACCCCGTCCAACTTCCTTCTAACACCATTTTTTCTTATTATGATTCTCTGGATTATGAATTCACAGAAGAGAGGAAAAAATCATTAAAGCTATTTTACAAATTAGCTGCACAAAATAGCATTATTCCAAGTGCTCCTAAACTAAAATTCTTATAAATCCACTTTTTAATAAAAAAGATGTTAATTTAAAAATAGACTAATAAAACATTTTCATTAAAATAGAACTATAAAAATATTTTTGATATTGTTTATACTAACATAGCGATTTTGTGTATTGAAATGTGATGGAGCATTTAAAATAGATCAGCAACACTATTTTTAAAAGGCAGGATTTTGTGGTTGAAGAAAAAATTCTTATTATAGATGATAATCCAAGTAGTTTAGAAAAAACAAAAGACTGTTTATCTAAAGTGGGCTACAAAATTTTTTTTGCTGATTCAGGAAAATCGGCCCTTCGATTTTTAGAAAAAGAAAGAGTGGATTTGGTTTTACTCGATATCAATATGCCTGAGCAAAATGGCTTTGAAATTTGTTTACAAATTCGTCAACAATACGCTTTAGACGATTTACCCATTATATTTTTAACTGGTCGCGAAGATTTCGAAAGCATTACTCGTGGATTCCATGCTGGCGCATCTGATTTTATAAGTAAAGCCTCAATAGCTGAAATTTTATTAGCTCGTGTCAATGTACATATTCGATTGGCTCGCACACTTCATTTTTTAAGAGATATATCTCTCACCGATGATCTCACTAAATCTTATAACAGACGGCATGCTATTTACACACTCAAAGAATGGTTTGCTAGAAGCAAACGATACGGAACTCCATTTTCTATGATTTACTTGGATGTAAACGGCTTAAAACAAATCAACGATAAATATGGACACCAGGCTGGAGACATGCTACTTCGCACCATAACACAAGCCATTAAAGACTTATTAAGAGAGTCCGATATGTTATTTAGAATGGGAGGCGATGAATTCATGGTGCTGTGTCCAGATACAAACAAGCAAGGGACTTTGATTTGTGTAGATCGTATGCAAGAAGCGGTAAAAAAGCTTACTATTGTAGACAAACAAGTATCTTTTTCCTATGGAATCGCTCACTCTACAGATTCATTTAAAAACATGGATGAAATGTTAAATTTTGCAGACAAACAAATGTACGCACAAAAAAAACTCATTAAAAAAGCAGCAATCCATAAAAAAACTAAATGAATCCATCAGTTAAATTCTAACACCATCTACATCCAAAACGCCACCAACAAATAAAGACTAAAACGCAAGCTCTACAGTTGCAGAGAATAATCCTCGTTAAAACAAACTTCCATTTATATGATGAGTGCAGTACGACAACACATAAAATCTACAAATCATACTGAAAGTCAAAAAAGCAGAAATAACCCTAAGAAAAAAAATCCTAGTAAAAACTAAAGCTAAAAAACACACACTGAAAACATAAACTTTTTATAATGAAGTCTCACACACGCCTGGCTTTTTTTACAGAAAACTCCCTCACTCTCATATAAAAAACTTAAAATCAGACTAAGACAAGAAAATCACTCCAACATCATAAATTCTAAACGCTATGGATTTTAATTTCTCAAACCATAAAGTTTTTTAAACAGATTTTTCACAACAGAAAAAATTATCATTTGAGTTTGTCAATTGAAATCCAGTAAAACATCTTCATTTTCTATATTTTATTTATACTATACTGTTAAAAAATCAAAAACTCCACTTTTAATAAAAAATGAAAATCCCTTCTAAAAAATTTGAGTATTCATTTTTATTTTTGTTTTTTATTATATTTTAAGTCTTATTTATATTTTGCACTCGAGGTATTTATGTCTGGACACTCTAAATGGGCTACTATTAAGCGTAAAAAAGCAAAAACCGATGTTGGACGCGCTAAAGCATGGAACAAACTAATTAAAGAAATCACTATTGCTGCTAAACTTGGTGGAGACAATTTAGATGCAAACCCACGATTGAGAGCCGCAGTTCTCAAAGCAAAGGGCCAAAGTTTACCCGCTAAAAACATTGAAAGTGCCATTTCTAAGGCTGTGGGTGCTAACTCTTCTGCAGATATGGATGAGCCTATCTATGAAGGTCGTGGGCCAGGAGGCACTGCGATTATGGTCACTTGCATGACCGACAACAAAGTCCGAACCGTCGCAGAAATTAGAAATATTTTCAATAAAAACGGCGGGAGTATGGGAGAAACAGGCTCTGTTGCTTGGGCTTTTACTTATAAAGGTGTCATACTGATTGATGCTCAAAAATATTCTGAAGAGCTAATTATGGATATTGTCTTAGAAGCAGGAGCTACTGATTTGAACACAGAAGAAGGAATCCACGAAGTTTCTACCACATTAGACTCTTTTGAATCCGTGACCAAAGCTTTAGAAGCCAAAGAAATCGACATGATGAACGCAGAACTAGCATATGTTCCAAATGATACCGTCAAATTAAGCTCCGAAGACGCACAAAAGTTGTTAAAAATCATTGATAAATTTGAAGACAATGATGATGTGCAAGATGTATATCATAATGCCGACATCGACGAGAAAGATTTATAAAATCCACTTTATATAGAATGGACTCAGCTTCAATTTAAACACAAAAACTCCTAAACAAAGGAGTTTTTTTCGTAATAATCATTTCTTTTGATTCAATCGTTTGCGTGTAAGCGGTACTGCTGCAGCTCTAGTAATCTCTTTGTCAAAATCTCCTTTCCACAAAGAAGTCAGAGCCTCTCCAGCTGTTTTTGCTATTTGAAAAGATTCTTTTGCCCAGCTATCATTGGCTGGTGCCATTAACTTAATAGAAAAATCCTGAATAATTGTTGGAGAATCATAATAATAGATCATAAAATTAAAAATTCCAGTTTCGTACTCTTTTCCGTCTGTTCCAGGGCTTGGAGAAGGGATATAAGCTAAAACTCCCACCAATTCTCTTTCAAAAAGAGCGTTAAATATAGCATCAGGGTCTCCGCCTGGACTTTTCACACGACCTTGCACATGGAATGCCCAAGGAGCAGAAATGATACGCATGGAAAACTCATGATAACCGTCAATCGCTTCGTGGATTCTTAAAAGAGTTCCAGTAAAAGCTTGAAACTTTGGTTTTGCCTGAGCAAAAAGAGGCACACTTAAAAAAAGCAAAATTAAAAACAAGCGTTTCATATTAAGACCTTGAGCCTAAGCTCTGACTAAAAAAACTCCAATCTAAATTATTGAAATAAGAGACTTTTAAAACAATAACTATAAACGCTTTACTAAAGTGTTCAAGCTAGATGAACCAAAACTTGCGTCGCCTTAGGATACCATTTTACAAAAATCATTTTAAAAGTACTCTAAATGAATATATAAATTTTTATTTTTTTTAATCAGCTGTTTTCAAAAAACAAAGCTTTTGCAGCTTCAAAAAGAGCATCTTTTTCATTGGGATCTCGACATTCTGTGTAAATCCGTACTTTGGGTTCTGTACCAGATGGTCGAACTAACATCCAAGAATCGTCTGAAAAAATAATTTTAACACCATCTAGCGTGAGGAGCTCTTTAACTTCTTTTAGAGTTTCACCTACTTTTATAGACATTTTAGGTTGGGCCCTTTGAGCGATAGCATCCACCTTTTCAATTAAAGGAGCCCCCACCAAACTTTTTTCTACTTCAAAAGCAGAACGAGTAGGGTAAAAATGGCCATATTCAGCGTAAAGAGCATCTAAATATTCACCTAAGTTTTTTCCGGTCACCGCCATAATTTCTATAGCTAAAAGAAGTCCAAACTGAGCATCTTTTTCTAAAGTGTTATTCAATCCAGAAATGCCATCGGATTCTTCGAATGCAATCAAGGCTTTGGGGTTTGCATGGCGAGCAAGCCAAGGTCTAAAGTTTTTAAAACCTACAGGAGTTTCCATCACTTTGACTCCTAACTTGTCTGCAATAATATTGACAAAATTGGAAGTTGCCACAGACTTGGCTACGACCCCCTCTTCTTTTCGCCATGTCACCATGTAATGAAAAGCAATAGCTCCAAAACTATTCATGTCTATCTCACGAGAGCCGTCATAAAAACGGATTCGGTCTCCGTCTGGGTCAAAAATGGCCCCCAATTTAAACCAGTTTTTGCTCTCATCCAAAGCATTTTTCACAAGTTGTAAATTTTTAGAACTAGGCTCTGGTGCCACCCCACCAAAAAGAGGGTCATCTTCGGTGCGAAGACTGATTAAACAGTCCGGATGATTGAGTAAAGCAGCTGGACGGCCTCGAGTAGAACCGTGAACATGGTCACACACTAAGGTCAAACGACCATCTTCAACAAACTTTTGGATTCGACCAAACTTAATGGTATCTTGTTTAATTAAAAAATCTTTATAAACAGCAATAGGGTCAAAGGTTTCAAAGTTTACGTCCCCTACTGGTTCAAAAACATGATCTTCCATAAGTTCATTTGCATAAGCCGTGATAAGATCTGTGATTTCTGTGCCTGCAGGGCCACCATCTGCTGGATTAAATTTAATACCACTATAATGACTCGGATTATGGCTTGGTGTCATATTGATGGAACACGCAGCGCCTAATAGCTCTACTGCAGCTGAAAATTCTGGAGTGGCCATTTCTCCACCATAATAAATTTTAACTCCAGCTTTTTGGAAAGTTCCAGCTACTGCCATGCAAAACTCTTTCCCTAAAAAGCGATTGTCATGCCCAATAACTACCCCTCTTTCTTGAAGTTCCTTAAAACTTTGAATACCAAGAGACTCAAATAATTCTGGACTGGCTTCGCGATACAATCGAATCAAGGCGAGCCCTACCACTTGCAAATTACGAACTGTAAATTCTGAGCCAATTTCTCCTCTCCAACCAGATGTTCCAAAATTCACTACAGCCTTTTGATCTGAATGCAATGCTGCATCTAAAATGGTGTCAATGAAAGCTTTGTCTGTGGTGGGGTTAAATTCAGGAGATTGAATCTTTTTCCATAATTGAGTTATTGTTTCCATAAGGATTCCTTTTAAAATGGATAGAATTAAAACAATAATTTAGTAATTACTATTCTTATTTGACAAAAAAAGTGTATTTTTACACTATGCAAATAACAAATTCTTCTCAATTGACTGGAGTTTTTCCAGCTATTTTCACTCCTTTAAAAAAAGATGACCCAAAAAATCTATACAATTCAATAGATTACGACAAACTAGCCTCAATGATAGACGACTTGATTGAGGTGGGAGTCAGTGGTATTGTACCTGTAGGAACCACTGGACAAAGTGCTACAGTCACTCAAAAACAACACCTAGAAATTGTAAAGTTCGTGCTAGACTATGTCGATGGACGCGTTTCTGTGATTGCTGGAGCAGGCTCTAACTGCACTCGTGAGTCCGTCCAAATGATTCAAGAAATACAAAAAATCGCTTCTGTTCCAGTGCTTTGTGTGACAGGGTATTATAACTGTCCTTCTCAAGAAGGAATTGAAACCCACTTTAAAACACTCAGTCAAGAAACAGGTGCTAAAATTGTATTATACAATGTCCCTGGGCGTACATCAAATTATATACACCCCGATACTTTGATAAAACTTTCTGAAGACGCTAATATTATAGGCTTAAAGCAAGCAGTAGAATTTAAAATTGGTGAAAAATATCACGAAGACACCCTTAGAGTGATTCAAGAATCTAAGAACAATGACTTTTCTGTACTGAGCGGAGAAGACGGTGCTTTTATTGATATTTTAGAAATGGGTGGAAAAGGACTCATTAGTGCATCGGCTAATATCCCAGAAGCAGCTTCTATATTTATCAAACTAAGGCAAGCCTTTATGGACGGTCAGTTTGATGCTGCCGACGATTTACAAGACGATGCACGAGACTTTATTGAAACTACATTTTGTAGAAAAAACCCAATCCCTCTTGGCACCCTATTTAACAGTCCTCTATTTTTACCTCTGGTAAGTGTAAAAGACACCGCTCGCGGAGACGAAGCTGTGGCTAGGATTTTAAAATTAATCCAAGAAAAAGCACCTTCTCTTACTAAATACCACCAAAAGGAGTCCTTATGAGCAGTAAAAACAAACAATCTATAATAGATGAAGTCTCTAAAAACATTTCAGAGCACGGGTTTTTACCCATTCCAGTTGAACTTTTGAATGACGAAATGCTCGCCACACGATATTATACAGGAGATTTTGCAGGTTTTATCCAAAGTGCAAAAGCACTCGGTGCTAAAGCTATTTTCGTAGAAGCTCTGTATTTAGAAAGTGATGAGTTTTTCTATGAAAGTCCTTATTCTTTTGACGACTTCGACGAAGAATGTGATGATCTTGATGAGTTTGAAGATGCCGATGAAGATGATTGTGAGGGCTGTGAAGACTGTGACTGCAAAGACAATGATGATACATTAGTGGTTGATGAAAGCGATTTCGATGGCTATGATTTAAGCCTTATTGACAAAAGAATTGCAGATTATTTTGAATATTTAGGTGAAATTTGCGGTGTACGACTCACTATTCCTGGAGTAGACAATGTACAACTAGGTGTATTTACCGATTGGTACAATGAATTTTCTGAACTAGTCGAAGAAGTCTGTGAGTTTATTGAATTGACTCCCAATGAGGCATACAAACAAATAGAAGAAAATTCAAAATAATTCATACCTTTTGTGAAAGGAACACCCTTTGTAAAGAAGGGTGTTTTTTTTGATAATTCAAGCGTTCAAGATTTTTTGCTGTAAAGCTACTAGCCAGGCGTGTGTGAGACTTCATAAAAAAGCTGATGTTTTTGTTGAATACTACTCTGTATAAAACATTTTAACAGGTTTATTTGTTTTTATTCATTATTTTCTATCGATTAAATTATTGATTCTATTTCTGAGCATTTTTATATATCTTATAGATAGATATACTCTTACAAGGTTTTGTTCATATGAATTATTCTGATTTTTCTCCAGAAAAAGTCTATTGGTCTATAACAGAAGTTGTGAAAATCACAGGCGTGAAAGCCCACACCCTACGATACTGGGAAAAAATTATACCTGCTATGCAAGTACCAAAAAATAGAGCCAACAGAAGGACTTATCGAAAACAAGATATTCAATTTATTTTGGCTCTTAAAGATGCGTTAAAAGAAGACAGTCAAAATACTATCCAAAACACAGCTAAGTCGCTAAACAACACAAGCATTGATGAAGCTTTCGAAAAAAAAGATGATCCGTCACTCTCCAATTTAACAAAACTTGTAAGGCTTGAAAATAAAAAAATCGATGGAAAACCTGCTTTAAATTCTTCTAATAGAGATAAGTATGAAAGCCAGAAAACACTTGTTTTGAGTGATGCCCAGAAAAGACTCCATTTGCAAAACCTTAGACTAGAGGTTTTAGATGCTATGTCTAGATTAAAAAACGCAAAAAAATAAATTCTTTATACCAAAGTTCTCTTCAATTTTCTAAATTGAACTTCAAAGCCTCTTTTAGAGAGGCGATATGATTTCACCCACTCCTTAAGAGGTATATAAATGGCTATTTCCTATAAAGATCTAGGCCTTGTTAACACAAGAGAAATGTTTGCCGATGCAATCAAAAACAAATACGCTGTCCCAGCTTATAACTTCAATAATATGGAGCAAATGCAAGCTATTATTCAAGCATGCGTAGAAACCAAGTCCCCTGTGATTTTACAGGTTTCTGGTGGTGCTCGCAAATACGCCAACCAAACATTGCTTCGCTATATGGCCCAAGGAGCTGTAGAATACGCTAAAGAACTTGGTTTAAATATCCCTATCGCACTCCATTTAGATCACGGTGATACTTTTGAACTTTGTAAGTCTTGTATCGATATGGGTTTTTCTTCTGTGATGATCGATGGCTCTCACCATGATTTTGAAACAAATATCGCTTTGACCAAAAAAGTGGTCGATTATGCCCATTCATTCGATGTGACTGTTGAGGCTGAACTCGGAGTCCTTGCTGGTGTAGAAGACGATGTAGTGGCTGAACACTCTCAATACACCAAACCCGAAGAAGTAGTCGAATTTGTCACTCGTACTGGTTGTGACTCTCTAGCTATTTCTATTGGTACAAGCCATGGAGCCAACAAATTCACACCGGCTCAATGCACTAGAAACGAAGATGGTGTATTGGTCCCTCCTCCTCTTGCTTTTGATATTTTAGAAGAAATAGAGAAAAAACTCCCTGATTTCCCTATTGTGTTGCACGGTTCTTCTTCTGTCCCTCAAGATAAAGTGGCCACCATCAACCAATATGGCGGTGCTCTTAAAGATGCTATTGGCATTCCAGAAGCCCAACTCCGTAGAGCTGCAGAATCTTCAGTTTGCAAAATCAATATCGATTCCGATGGCCGTCTTGCAATGACTGCGGCTATTCGTGAGGTTTTTGCAAAAGAACCTGCTGAATTTGATCCAAGAAAGTACTTAGGTCCTGCTCGCGAAGCTCTAAAAGAACTTTATAAAGCCAAAAACTTAAATGTACTTGGCTCCGCTAACCGAGTGAAGTAATTCATTCAGTCCATTTTAACCACTGGCCTCAAATCCAGTGGTTTTTTTTATTTATACTTTTTATCTTAGGCTTATGGAAGATTATATTTGCCCTCATTGTGGAGGCCCTATTCAAGAAAAAGCAAAGTTTTGCCCTCACTGCGGTTCTGATGCAGAAACAGGCTGGTCAGAAGATGCTAATGTTGATTGGTTGTTGCCTGACTATGAAGAGATTGTAGAAAATGAATTTGGAAAACCTCGTCCAAAAAACTGGTTCCTAAGTCTTGTTTCAGTTATTATAATCATCGCCTTTGTGTTAGCCTTTATTCTTTAATTGTTTTTCTTAATTCTTTAATTTTTGCTTCAATCCCGTTAAAATCAAAGTCATCCAATAGAGAAGTGATCTCATCTAATAAAGTTTTTTGCTCATCTTTGTAATAAATTTCTGCAACTGTTTTAATTGCAGTTCGACTATTTCCTAGTGAACCTATGACAACAGCTTTTTCTAAAGATTTTAACATTTCTTTTAGTTTTTTTTGTGCATTAGGGTCTTTTTTCTTTGTCTTTTTAACAAGGTACTTATTTGAGTACTTATAAAGAGCTTCATTGATTTTACTCGTTAGATTGGCCAATAATAAATGCAATTCTTCTATTTTTTGGCTAGATAAACTTTCATTTTCTATTTCGTCTTCTATGGTTTCACATAAACGCTGTAAAGCCTCTGAGCCTATTGTACCTGCTATTCCTTTAATGGTATGGATATTTCTTTTTTGGATTTCTAAATCTTGAAACTGGTTAAAATCAAAAACCCCTTCATTAAATTCTTTGACAAAATGTTGCAATATTTTAATGTAAACATCAATATTGTTCATAGAGGAATATAGTCCCTTAGAGGCATCTAATTTAGGAATATTCTTAAAAAACTCTAAAAACAAAAGTTCTTCCGAAGTGTAAGATGTGGAAGCAGACTCTTCCTCTTCTTTTGTCTTCAATGGCAACCAATTGGCTAGTTCTTTGTAAAACAAATAAGGAACTACAGGTTTTATAATATGGGCATTCATCCCTTCTTTAATAAATCGTTTGGTGTCTCCAGACATAGCGTGTGCACTCATTGCTAAAATAGGAACATTCATCCAAAATCCGCCCAATTCTCTAATTTTATGGGTGGCAGTAATCCCATCCATTACAGGCATTTGAATATCCATTAAAATCAAATCATAGTGTTTTTCTTGGGCTTTTTGAAATGCCAACAAACCATTTTCAACCACTACAGGTTGGAGCCCCACTTTATTCAATAAAGCAATAGCTAACTCTTGATTGATAATATTATCTTCTACGAGCAAAATGTCGGCCGACTTAAAATAAAATGTTTCTTCTATTTTTAGTTTATTTCTTAAACTGTTTGGAATGACATCTCCCGAAGCTTCTTGAAATATTTGGTATAAAGAAGAAATTTGAATGGGTTTGGTCAAACAAGTGAAAAAACCTTTTTGTAAAGCTTCTACACGATACTCTTCGTTCAAGTCGATTTTATGTAAAAGAATTTTAACTCCTGCATTGGACTCAGATGCTATTCGTTTAAAAAACTCTTTTGCATTTGTTTTTGGAAATTGACAATCAATGAATGAAAAGTCAAATTGATGTTTTTTTAATATAGATTCAGCTTCTTTTATGGTAGATGCAGTGTGCACCTGATAGCTTAAACAATTTAAATATCGCTGGATAACCTTTTGATTGGTAGAGTTTGGAACCAATACTAAAACAGTGCCTTTGGTGTTTGTTAGTTTTTCACACCATATTTTTTGAGAGTTTTCTAGATCTATTGGTAAAGAAATAGTAAAATAAAAAGAAGTTCCTTTGTTTAACTCACTTGAAACCTGTAAAGTCCCTCCCATTAGTTCTACCAAGGATTTTGAAATAGCAAGCCCTAATCCAGTGCCACCATATTTACGAGTGATAGAACCATCAGCTTGGCTGAAGGCCTGAAACAAATTGGACACCTGTTTAGGAGACATGCCAATTCCTGTGTCATTGACACTGAATAGAAGTTCCACTTCTGTCGGAGTTTTCTTTTGCAATTCAATTTTGAGTACAATCTCTCCCCTTTCCGTAAATTTAGCTGCATTGTTTAACAAGTTGATTAAAATTTGAGATAATCTTAAAGGGTCTCCAATTAAAGAGTCCGGAAACTCAGGGTCTATATCTAAAATAAGTTCGATAGGTTTATCAGCTAAATGAACTTGAACTAAATTGGAGGCTTCATCTAGTATTTTACTTAACATAAAAGGAATACATTCAAGCCCTTGTTTTTGAGCCTCTATCTTAGAAAAGTCTAAAATATCATTGATAATATGCAATAATGCTTTAGAAGCACTGATGATACGATTGACAAAACCGTGTTGCCTTTCATCTAAATTGGTATCCGCTATTAAGTGAGACATTCCAATAATTGCATTCATTGGAGTTCGAATCTCGTGACTCATATTGGCTAAAAAATCACTTTTAGCTTTGGTGGCTCGTTCGGCTTCTTCGCGTGCTTTGACTATTTCTGTAATATCTGTTATAGAAATCATATAACCGACTAAGGAGTCTGAAGCGAGTAAAGGCACTCCTTCTAAACGACACCATATTTTAGAAACAGTTGTATTGTCTAACAAAAACACACGGTTCCATAACTGTACATTTTTAACCGATTTTTCAAGATTTCTAATTTCATCTTCTGGAAACCCATAATTTTTTAATTCCGACAGATTTTTTCCAGAAAGAGCATGTGAGTCGATAGAAAAGTATTCGTCTGTTTTTTTAGAAGCATAGCTGATTTTATTTTCTTTGTCAAAAATAAACATCACAGAGTTTGATGAAGACATTATAGTATCTAAAATAGACTCTTTCTCTACCAGACTTGTAGTGTCAGAAATTAAAAACAAAAATCTTAAAGATCCACCTTCTTCTGTTAAAATTCTAAAAGAAATTTGCCACCATTGTACAACTCCTAAGTGATTGACGATAGGGAGTTGAATTTTGGCATCTTCTTCTTTTATAGAGTCTGCATGCTCTAAAACATATTGAACAAACTTTTTAAATTCTTCGTTAGGGATCACCTCCCATATTTTTTTTGAACGAATAGAAAATAAGTTTTGAGAGCCAGAAAAGTCTGCTATATTGGCACTAGCAAGCAAAATTTGATAATCAAAATCGGTTAATATTAAAGAAAAAAACTTAGAACCCAACAGAGTGTCAAAAAGGATGCTCGTAGTGATGGTGTCGTTGAGATCTTTTGATATTTTTAATCTAAAAATAATCTGACTCAATAAAAAAGAGATTAAAAAAATCACTATAATGAGAGTGGTTGCCAAAAAGATCAAATCCATAATTTGTACTTTTAAGTGGGCGAGTAATCGACTTTCGGGTAAAATATGAATTAAATGAAAAGAATGATTGGGAACCAGACTCACAAGGTATGTGTATTTATTCTCTTGAATAGATAAGTTAAAAGAACTAATTTCACCCACTCGCATCGAGTCAGGATCATAATATTCTGTGACTTCTTTATATAAACTGTAGGCACTGTCTCTAGTTATAGAACCTAAAGTGGTTTCATAAGGAAAATATGTCACTAAACTATCGTAACGATTTTCAATTAAAAGAGTGATCCCACCACTTCTTTCCCTGGCTAAAGGTGCCAACATACGACGCAAAAAAACTACATCAATGTCTTTGGCAACTACCCCCCGTAATTTTTGATTTTTACCCCAAATAGGTGTTGATAAAGTAAGGACCGGCTTTTTTGCTTGTTCATTGTAATGAGGGCCAGTATAAACATTTCCCCTATAACGATTGGCTTCTAGATACCACTCTTTTGTACGAACTTCTGTCTTTTTTTCGTCTAAAACTCTACCCTTGGAACTGATAAAATTGCCATTGGAGGCACCAAAATAAACATCGACTAAGTATGGTTTTTCTTTAGTGTAAGCAAAAAAAGTGTTTTTATACCCAGATTCACTTAAATTTTTAGATTGTATGTTTTTAGTTAAATTAGAAAAAGAAGTTTCATAATTTGACAACCGACTCCCTAATTGCGTAGAGACTTGTTTTAATAAAATTTCTGACTCACTATGAGCTGTACTCAGCAAAAATGATCGTGCATAAAAAGAAAAAAGAAGCACCAACAAAATCGCTCCCACAAACATAGGGATAGCGTAAATCAAAGAAATTCGCCAGCTTAAAGAACGCCTGTTTTCTATAATCGGATTCAAATACTCAATTCCTCATACTGTTTGGGTAATCGGTCAGCAATGCTCAAAAATGCATCCACAATTTCTGGATCAAATTGTTTAGAGCGTTCCTTAGATATAATCGATACCGCCTCAGCATGAGGAATAGCTTCTTTATAAACTCGCTTAGAAACCAAAGCGTCATACACATCTGCTATTGCCACTAATCTCGCTTCCAAAGGGATTGCTTCTGCTTTTAATCCTTCTGGATATCCCGATCCATCCCAGTGTTCATGATGTGATTTAGCTATATTCACGGCAAAAGAAAGTACCGATGAGTTTTTGGAGTCTTTTTTGGCTGCATTCAAAACATCATGCCCCAATATGGTGTGCTTTTGCATTTCTTCTCGCTCCTTTGGATCTAGTTCAGAAGCCTTCGTTAAAATAGGAGCATGAATTGCTAGCATACCAATGTCGTGAAGCGAAGAAGCCATTATAAAATTATCAAATTCACTCCAATCAGCTAAATCATTTTTATATTTTTCTTTTTTACCCAAAATCTCAAGCAAACTTCGAATCAAAATTTGCATTCGTTTGATATGAGCTTCTTTTTTATGAATACGATATTCTGCAAATGCTCCTAAATGTATGCACAATTTGTTAAAATCATCTGAATGCTTCACTTTATTACTTTTTGGAGTAGAAAAAGCAATTTTTTTTCTACAAAGAAGGTGATTTCGAATACGAAGTCTTACCAAAGAAGGAGAAAAAGGTTTTGTAATATAATCTACCGCTCCCAAACTCAAGCCTTGCTCTTCACTTTTGGGATCAGTTTTAGCTGTTAAAAATATCACAGGAACATTGTCTATTAAACCTTTTTCATTGAGCTTAGTGAGAGTCTCATAACCATCCATCATTGGCATCATAATGTCTAATAAAACAATGTCTGGTTTTATTTTAGGGACCAGTTCTATCGCCTTTTTTCCATTCAATGCCACATAAACATCATATTCGGAAGATAAAACAGCTTCTAAAACTTCAATATTTGTTTTAGTGTCATCTACCACCAAAACTTTAAATTTTTCTTGTATCATATACTTTTAATCTATTTTTTTTTCAAAAAAAACAAAACTTATTTTTATTCTAAACTGGAATATTAGTTAAAAAAAGCCTTGTTAAACTATGTCGTTACTTCTAATTTTCTCTTTTTCCATAAAAAATAAATGGCTGGATAAACTAATAGTTCCATCAACACCGAACTTACAACACCACCAACCATTGGTGCTGCAATTCGTTTCATTACATCGGCTCCAGAACCCTGACTCCACAAAATTGGAATTAAACCTGCTAAAATAACAGAAGCTGTCATCATTTTAGGTCGAATTCGACGAACAGCCCCTAAATCTATAGCTTTGTATAGTAAAGGCAAAGTCATTTTGGAGCTTTCTTTTTTCACTTTTTCATAGGCTTTATCTAAATATAGCAACATGATGACACCGGTTTCTGCGTCTAAACCGGCCAATGCAATCATCCCAATCCAAACTGCCAGACTCATATTGTAATCCAAAAAGTATAAAATCCAAATGGCTCCTATTAAAGAAAATGGGATAGCTAGAAGAACAATTCCAGTCTTTACAAATGATTTTGTATTCAAAAAAAGCAAAAGGAAAATTAAAAATAAAGTGATGGGTATAACATAAGAAAGCCGTTCGTACATCCTTTCCATATATTCAAATTCACCACTCCAAATAAATGTATAGCCATTAGGTAGCTCTAAATGGCTAGATAAAATCTCGTGAGCATGATGCACATAAGCTCCTATATTGTCACCTTCTATGTCCACAAAAACCCAAGAATTTGGCCGTGAATTTTCACTGCGAATAAACATTGGCCCCTGCACTAACGAAATATCGGCAAGCATGGAAAGAGGGAGGCTTCCACCATTTGGTAAATCCACTAAAATTCTAGAAATCTTTTCTGGACTATCTCTTAGTTCTCTTGGGTATCGAATATTAATACTATACCTCTCTAAACCTTCTACAGTTGTAGTCACCCGCATCCCTGCTAAAGCTAATTTCAATGTTTTTTGAATATCTGCAACGGAAACTCCATGACGAGCAGCCTCTTGACGGTTGATTTTTACATCCATATAATTTCCACTCATTGCCCGCTCAGAAAAAGCAGAAATAGTGCCTGGAATTTCTCGAATGATTGCTTCGGCTTGCTCTCCTAAAAGCTGTAAAGTATCGGTATTAGGTCCAGAAATTTTAAGCCCCACTGGAGTATTGATTCCTGTAGAAAGCATATCCGTTCTTGCTTTAATGGGCATAATCCAAGAGTTGGTAAGCCCTGGCACATTCACCGTTTTATCTAATTCTTTTATAATATCATTGTATGTATAGCCCTTTCTCCATTGAGACTGTGGTTTCAATCGAATAGTGGTTTCTAACATATCCAGATCAGCGGGGTCTGTCGCTGTCTCTGCCCGTCCCACTTTTCCAAACACTTGCTCTACTTCTGGAATACTTGCAATCAACTTGTCTGTTTGATGCAAAAGGGCCTTAGCTTTTTCTATAGAAATGCCAGGAAATGTGGTTGGCATATAAAGGATATCCCCTTCTCTTAGAGGTGGCATAAACTCACTCCCTAATTTTTTAAAAGGATATAAAGTCGAGAGCAACACAAATAAACTCACAAGAAGGACCTTATAAGGGTGTGTTAAAACAAATTTCACAATGGGATGATAAATTTTTTCTAAAAAACGATTGATTGGATTTTTTCTTTCGGGTAAAATCTTTCCACGAACAAAATACCCCATTAAAACAGGAACAACCGTCAAAGATAAAAGACTAGCTGCTGCCATAGCATATGTTTTAGTGAAAGCCAGTGGCTTAAACAAACGACCTTCTTGCTCTCCAAGGCTAAAAACTGGTATAAAAGAAATAGTAATCAACAAGAGAGAAAAGAAAAGTGTTGGTCCTACTTCTTTAGAAGATTTAGCGATTAAATCCCAATGTTTTAAACGCTCATTTTCTGGTTTTAGGTTTTCATATTCTAAATTTTTATGAGCATTTTCAATCATTATAATAGCGGCGTCCACCATAGCCCCAATAGCAATGGCAATACCTCCAAGAGACATAATATTTGCATTGAGACCTTGTATATGCATTACAATAAAGGCTATTAAAATAGAAGTAGGAAGCACAAAAACAGCAACCAAGGCACTTCTAGCATGCAATAAAAAGAGCAAACAAACCAAGCTAACCACCAAAATTTCTTCTAAAAGTTTATCTTTCAAAGTTTTAATGGCACTTAAAATCAAATTAGAACGGTCATAAGTAGCTACAATCTCCACACCTTCTGGAAGCCCTCCTTGCAATTCTTTTAGTTTCTTTTTAACTCCTTCTATCACTTTCAGAGCATTTTGCCCAGAACGCATGACCACAATTCCACCTACCACCTCTCCTTTACCATCTAAATCCACTATTCCTCGACGCATCTCGGGACCAATGTTAATGTTGGCGACATCCTTCAAATAGACAGTCGGCTTTCCTTTCAATTTCAATAGAGGGACTAATTCTAAATCTTCTACCGATTTTATATAACCCAAGCCTCGAATCATAAATTCAGCTTCACCTATTTCTATAGCCTCGCCTCCTTCATCACCATTGGCATCTTGCACAGCCTTTTCCACATCAGAAAGACGAATCCCATAATTTTGCAAGCGTTCTGGAATCACTGTCACTTGATATTGCTTGACAAATCCACCCACACTAGCGACTTCACTGACTCCTGGAACTCCAGAAAGTTGGTATTTTAAAAACCAATCTTGAATAGATCGAAGCTCTTGAAGGGAGTGTTTTTTTGAAACCAAAGCATATTCATAAACCCAACCAACCCCACTAGCATCTGGACCTAGGGTGGGTAAAACCCCTTCGGGCAATCTTTGCTGAGCTGCATTCAGTGTTTCTAGCACGCGACTGCGCGCCCAATAAAGGTCTGTGCCATCTTCAAAAATCACATAAACCAAAGAATATCCAAAAAAAGAATAACCCCTTATAGTTTTAGCCCCTGGCACAGACACCAGTGTAGTAGTGAGCGGATAAGTGACTTGATCTTCGATGATTTTTGGAGATTGTCCGGAATGTTCCGTGTAAATAATCACCTGTACATCACTTAAATCTGGCAAAGCATCAATGGGAGTGTTTTTTAATGAAAACACACCTATAGCAATGAGGATCAAACTACTTAAAAGTATGAACACTCTATTTTGAATAGAAAAATCAATCCATTTAGTGAGCATGTGTATCTTTCTCCATAAAAGCATCCATTGCTTTTCTTAAATTACTTTCCGAATCCAGCAAAAAGTGAGCAGAAGTGACCACAGAATCACCAATAGCCAAACCTTCCAAAATCTGAATGTTTTCTCCTAAGTCTTCTCCTAAAAGGACATTTTGAGGTTTATAATGCCCATCACCCACAGAGAGTATCACCAAATTTCGCTCTCCTGTACGAATCACCGCTGTATTTGGCACCTGGATTCCCTTGCCGATATCTTTGTGCAAGAACAAATCCACATCCATGCCTGGTTTTAACTTGTAATTCGTATTATTAAATTCCACTCTAAGCTCTGTTGTTTTGGTGTCAAAATCTACCATAGGGGATATAAAAGAAAGCTTTCCACTTGCATGTTTCTCTTGCAAAGCAGACAGATCTAGGCTAACATTCATCCCTAATTTTAAATACTTAGTCTCTTTGGGATACACATATCCTGTAATCCAAACCGTATTTAAATCGGCAATCCTATAAAGCTCAGTACCTGCAGAAATATAATCCCCTTGGATTAGATTCTTTTTAATGATCACCCCTGGTATGGGCGCATCAATAGGCACTTTCGTCACAATCTCTTGTTTAGTTTCTACTTGTTCGATTAAAGAAGAGGAGAGTCCCATCACTTCTAAATTTCGCTTGGCACTTTTTGCCAAACTGGAGTCTATTTTCAAAGCATGTAAAAACTCTTCTTGAGCCGCTATCAAATCGGGACTATAAAATTCAGCAAGTTTAGCACCCTTCCTGACTCTAGTCCCTTCGATTCCTTTTGGATTAGAAAGCACCCAGCCAGCCACTCTAGTATTCACCACGGCCATACGCTCTGCATTATAATTCACCATGCCTGGTATTCTGATCGTTTTTTTAAGATCCGACTCTTTCACTTCCATTGCAGTCACACCAATGCTTTGCACTATAGCAGGGTTTACAGAAATAGCTCCTTCGTGTTCGTGATCACCATTCGAAACACTCTCTTCTTTCACCAAAACCAAATCCATACCACAAAGAGGGCAAGTCCCAAAATGATCTTGAATTATAGCGGGGTGCATGGGGCAATGGTACATTTCTTTTTTTTCCACATGATCATGAGCCGCTTTATCCACAAAGACATAAACAACCGCAGCCCCAACAAAAGCAGAAAACACTATTAAAGAAAATAAAAATATTTTGTTTTTCATAATTCTCCTGGAGTCAAACCTAAAATTTGCTCTAAATTAAAAACAGAGTAATATAAATGACTATAAGCAGAAGATCGCTCTTCTTGTATCAAAATTTTTTCTCGAAAAGAATCGAGGACTGCCGTTAAATCGGACTTTCCATTCGCATAAGAAATAAGAGAAGCTTCAAAAGCTTTTTCTATAATATTTTCATGTATCTCTACAATCAAATTCTTTTTAGACACTGCATTTTGATAAGCCAGAAACGCTTTTTTAATTTCTTGCTCATACCGGCTTTTCAAGTTATTTTCCTCTAGTTTCAAGGACCTTTCACGCACTTTAGCTTCATTCACGCTCCCCTTAAACTCACTCGATGCCCAAGGAAAAAACGGCAACTGAAAACCCAACATCAAAGACCAATCGTTTTGCTCCTTCATGACCATATAACTGGCTTGCAGCATCCAATTCGGTTTAGATTTTAGCTGGGCGACACGAATTTCATCTTTAGCGATTTTCTTATGGATTTCCAGCGCTTGAAACTCAGGTGTTTGGTTGATTTTCTTTAGCAATTCTTCTAGTTTAAGGTCCAAGACTCGCTCTTTTAAAGCTCCGTTTACCTTCACCTCTATTGAATCTAAGCTAAGCAAAGAAGAGATCCAAGACAAAACACTTTGCCTTTCCTGGACTAGATCTAAATTTTTTATTTTTAATTTAGACATTTCTGATTCTATTCGAAAAACCTCATCTAAACTAGAAAAGCCAAGTGCATACCTATTTTTAGCCGTTTCTAAAACAAATGAGAGACTGCTTAAATTAGAATCTAAATACCGCTCTTTTTCTTGGACAAGCAAAAAATCCAAATAGAATTTCGCAATTTGTAGTTCACCATTAATTCTAGAAATCACATAAGACTTCTCTGCTAAAACTTCTTTATCCTTTTGCAAATTCAAGTTTGCTTTCCTTTTACCCGGGTACAAAAACTCTTGACTCACAGTCACTCCTCCATAATACATATCAGACTGAGAACCCCATTCCAAAGAAAGCTCGGGTGCAGGATATGCCTTATAAGACTCGGCCTCAGCTTTTACCAAATCTTTTTTAGATGCTTCTAATGCAAGCATAGGGGAATGTTTTCTATAGTAATCCAACAAATCGTGCAATGAATCAAAAGCTACGAAATCAGCAAACAGGGAACTAAAAAAAAACAAATAAAAGAAATACCTTATTTTCATATAAAGGACCTAATCTCATTAAAATTTAGTGGAAAAAAAAAGGCTTCTATAAACAGAAGCCCATATAAAAATCAAAACAGAGCTTCTTAAGATTTATTTTTAGGAGTAGATTCCTCTGCTTTTTTCAAAAACTTTTCTGGTTCTTTAGCAAACAGCGGAGGACACCCATTACAACACAAGTTCACCACCTTTCCTTTATAAACAACTTGTTCTGCTTTGCCCATGCTTCCTATTTTAGAATCAAAAACGGGGCAAATCGTATTATTTAAAGGAATCGCTTTGGCAATTTGCTCTGGACTTGGATTTAAAATTAAATCTTTTGAAACAGTCGTTGCATTATTTGCAAATAAAAATGTGGAGAATAAAAAGAAAGCTACGATTATTTTTTTCATTATGTTTCCTCTAAAAGTATTTTATTGTATAAAAACTCTAAAACAACTCTTAGTATCTTTTAAAGTTTATCCTATATAAGCAACTCTAATAGAACCAAGCGTGACAAACACCATGTTTTAGAGATGCAGCATGACTCATAAAGAAGAGGGTAAACTTCATAATGTAAGCTAGAGTGACTGCTTTCTATTCATTAAATTAGAAAGCCCAGTTATAAAAACAAGCAAATATCCACATTGAAGTGCATTTAACCTAAAATTCACAAAAATGAGACAAAATCTAAGAATAAAACACACATCTATTACAAACAAATGGCTCTACACAAAAAAAACATTATTATGGGTAGTCAGAAGCGCCTATACTACAAAAAAACAAAATAAAAACTCTTAAAAAAGCAATAAATCAAGAGCCCAAAGCATCTAAAAATTCAAAGCGTTCATAGGCCTCTAAAAGCTCCCTATCCAAAAGCTTAAGCTTCTCTTGCAAAGCTATTAATTTAGTCGCATCGGTATACACGCTTTCCAAACTCAGCTCTTGATGCAGAGACTCTATTTGCGACTCCAAGGCCTCTATTTTTTCTGGGAGTTTTTGAAACTCTTGTTCTTCATGGTAAGCTCGTTTAGATTTGGCTTTTGAAGACTTGGTGCTAGCCAGTTTTTTTGAAGAAAGAGTTTCGTTCAAAAGGCTCTTTTTTTCTTTTAAAAACTGTGCATATTCTGAATAACCACCTACGATTTCTTGAATGTGCCCTCCATTTTCGATAGCAAAAACAGTCGTCGCCGTAGCATCTAAAAAAGAACGATCATGGCTAACCAAAAGCACGGTCCCTCGATATTGAGCAATTAAATCCGTTAACAATTCTAAAGTTTCAATATCCAGATCATTCGTAGGTTCATCTAAAACCAGCACATTAGAAGGTCTAGAAAAAAGAATGGCCAGCAACAATCGATTCCTCTCTCCACCAGAAAGAGCACTAATAGGCCCTCGAGCCCTATCCGATGAAAACAAAAAATCTTGCAAATAACTCAACACATGGCGTCGTTTGCCATCGATTTCTACAAACTCTTTAGTATCACCTATATTTTCAACCAAAGTCAAATCTTCTTTTAGAGCCGCACGCATTTGATCAAAATAAGCAACTTCAAGATTAGTCCCCAGCTCCACACTCCCTGTTTTTGCTTGAAGCTCACCCAAAATAACTTTCACAAGAGTAGTTTTACCAGAACCATTTTCTCCCACTATTCCAATCCTATCTCCACGAACAATTTCGGTCGAAAAATTTTCAAAAAGAATTTTCTCATCATAACTATAAGACACCGACTGAAGGCGAGCCACAATTTTTCCAGAAAGACTTGCTTCATTAATATGCATTGAAACGCTCCCAGTCCTATCTCGACGAGCTCTCCTTTCTTCTCTCATTTTTTTCAAAGAACGAACTCTGCCCTCATTACGGGTCCTTCTAGCCTTGATCCCCTTTCGAATCCAAATCTCTTCTTGAGCAAGCTTCTTATCAAAAAGTTTATTCGCTCGATTTTCAATTTCAATCTCAGCTTCCCTTCGCTCTAAAAACTCATCAAAACGACAATTCCAAGAACGAATTTTTCCTCTATCCAATTCTAAAATTCTAGAAGAAAGCTGTTGCACAAAAGCTTTATCGTGACTCACAAAAAGCAAAGCCCCCTCAAATCGATTCAACAAATCTTCTAGCCATTGGATTGAAGCAATATCCAAATGATTCGTAGGCTCATCCAAAAGCAACAAATCTGGAGCCTCTCCCAAAGCTTTAGCAATCAGAACTCGTCTTTTTTGACCACCAGAAAGGGATTCATAAGGCACATCAAAATCCAAGCCTGTACGCCCCAAAGCAGCCTCTTTATTTGAATTCCTTTCAAGCTCATCTCCCAAAATCACAGAACGAACACTCCCCTTCAGGTTCACAGGAAATTCCTGTGGCAAATAAACCACCTTCAATCCACTTTTTAAAACCAAATCACCAGAATCCGCCTGTATTTTTTGAGCTAAAATTCGAAGCAAAGTCGATTTACCCTCACCATTTCGCCCCACCAAACACACTCGTTCAGCACTATCTATATCAAAAGAAACACTATCCAAAAGCAAAGGTCCACTAAAACCAATACTCAGATCTTTAACCGAAATCAACGCCACAAAAAACCTACCAAAAAATAAAACTACAAACTGCAAGTCAAAAACAAACTCAACACCTTATAAAGATAAATATAAAAGCAAAAACCGACAAGAAGCCCCTTTTATTTGAAGTCTCACACACGCCTGGCTTTTAGAGCTTATTCAATCTCAATCTTATCAATCTCTTTCATCAGCATGAGGCCCCTATCAGTGTTATTGCAAGATGGACAGGGCTCTCATGGAGTCAAGTGGATGGCATTCAGTCAAGAGCCGTTTCCCGTGGATTAGCGAGAAAGAAGAAAGAGCCAGTGCAAGATATAGGTGTTGATGAAACCTCGTCAAAGAAAGGACACAACTATTTGACGATTGTTCATGACAAGGCTACTGGAAATGTAATCCATGTTGGCATTGGTAGGAATACAGAAACAATAGACAACTTCTACGAAGCATGGCAAGATCATTTATGGGCTTTGCAATCTGTGAGTATGGATTTATGGCCAGCGTTTATTGGCAGTGCAAAAAAATGGTTGAAGGACGCTGACTCCAAGATATGTTTTGATAGATTCCATGTAGCTGGCTTTTTTGGTAAGGCCGTAGATCAGGTTCGTAAACGCGAACACCATGATCTAAAGGCAGATGGAAATGATTTGCTAAAGGGGACTAAATATGACTGGCTTCGGAATGGAAATAATCTTGATGGCAGATCACGTCGCTGGTTTATCAAGCTTAGCCGTGAGAATCTAAAAACATCACGAGCATGGACAATTAAAGAAACAGCATCAATGATATGGAAATACAAATCGAAAACATGGGCAGAGAAGGCGTGGCGCAATCTTTTTGGCTGGATGTGTAGAAGCAGGTTATCACCAATGGTTAATCTTGCAAAATCACTTAAAAAGCATTTTTATGGAATCATGAACTCAATTATGCTTGGCATTGATAATGGAATGGCTGAAAGCATAAACTCGAAGATTCAGAAGGTGAAGAAGATGGCGTGTGGGTTTAGGAATATCGAGCGTTTCCAGAATGCGATAATGTTTCACTTTGGTGGACTTGATCTCTATCCCGCTTTACCCACACAAAAATTGGAAGCCCCGTCTTTTCTTACGCTCATTTTGTTATCTTATTACCGCTATGATTTATTATTTAATTTTAATACTTCTGCTATTAACACCTGTTTCAGCAAATCCTCTCTCTTTACAAGAAGCCTTAGAAAAAGCAAAGTCAGGGAATTTTCAGATTAAAGCTGAAAAAGAAAAAGTGGAAATAGCAAAAAGTGGGAAAAATGAAGCGAGGGCTCGTTTTATGCCAACCGTTTCATTATCTGCAAGTGTCACCAGAATAGATGATCCCATTTATATCGACTTAAATCAGATCCGTTCAGGAATGATTGGGGTTCACGGTGCAGAGGCTTATCAATCGTATTACAACGAGTATTATAAAGAGTTTTACAATAACTTCACCGCAAGTGGTATGAGCGAAGCAGAAGCTACTGCAAGAGCCGATGCCGCTGGTAAACAAGCGGGAACAAATGCGCAAGAAAAAACGGAATCAAGCTTAAACGAGCAACTACCCTCTTTTGAAAAACAAGTTCAAGATGATTTATTTTTTAATGCAAGGCTTTCTGTTGTTTGGCCTATTTTTACGGGGTTGAAAATTTTATCAGCTTACGATGCCGCCAAAGAAAATATTGATGCTAAAAAAGCCGAATTTGATATGGCACAAAACACCATTTTAATGGATGTCGCCACAAAATATTTTACTCTTCGTTTAACTGAAGAATTAATTGTTTTAAGAGAAACCACAAAGAAAAATTTAGAAGAGCATTTAGATCGTTCTAAAAAATTAGAAGAAGGTGGGCAAATCTCCAAAGCAGAACGTTTACGTGCCGAAGTGGCCTTGGCAGAGGCAGAAGATGCCCTAAGTGATGCCAAACGTGATGAATCGCTCGCTCGTATGGTTCTTGCTAGTTTGCTTCAAACAGATACTAATTTAGTAGCGGTCACTCCTGTAGAAGTTCCTGTTCAAATGCGTTCTAAAGATGAATATAAGCAATTGGCTTTAGAAAAGCATCCTGGTCTTCGTCAGTTACAAACAGAACGGAAACGCAGTAAAAATGCAATTAGTGCGGCTCGGGCAGATTATTTTCCGACGGTGGCTTTATTTGGCTACAAAGAGTTGTACACTAAAGATTTAACTATTTTAGAACCAGAATGGGCCATAGGAGCAAAGGTCCAAATGGATTTATTTAAGGGCGGCGATACGCGTGCAAAAGTAAGTAACGCCAAGTCTTTAGATCGCTCACTTGCGAGTTTAGAAAAACAAACCATGGACAACATTTCTCTTCTTGCTGAAAAAAGATGGAGAGAATTGGAACACGCTCAAAGCCGTTTAGAAAGCTTAAAGAAAACCAGAGAATTAGCAGAGGAATCCTTGCGTAGCCAGAAAAAGGCCTATGAATCTGGATTAGCCACTAGCTTAGATGTTGTAGATGCCGAATTAGCTCTTTTACGTTTACAAGTGGCAGATTTGAAAGCTCATTACGATGCTGTAATCGCTTGGCTTGGTTTACTTGAAATTTCTGGCGAAGTATCTGATGCTGGAATCATATTGGAGAAAAAGTAATGAAAATAGTACTTAAAGTTCTTCTTATCTTAACCTTGATTTTTTTGATCATTGCTGGTATTACCACTCTTCAGAAATTTGCGACAGAGCCTCGTGAAGAATTTTTGCAAGGTCAAATGGAAGCTCGTCGTGTTCTTGTGGCAGGGAAAATTCCAGGGCGTTTAGAACGTTTATTTGTCCACGAGGGCGATATGGTGATTAAAGATTCTTTAGTCGCCATTGTTTCTAGTAGAGAATTGGAAGCCAAAAAAATACAAGCCGAAGGGGCTTTAGGTGCTGCAAAAGCTCAATCCAATAAAGCCAATACAGGCGCTCGTGCAGAAGAAATCACAGCATTAAAAGCAATGAAAGAACGTGCTCAAGATGCCGCTGATCTTGCTAAAACCACTTTTGATCGAGTTCAAAAATTATATAACGATGGCGTGATGCCACTTCAAAAAAGAGATGAAGCAGAAACTCAGATGAAAACGGCGGTGGCAGCAGCAACCGCTGCGAAAGCACAATACGATCAAGCTGTCGCAGGGGCACGCGTAGAAGATAAAGCAGCCGCGAATGCGCTTGTAATTCAAGCTCGTGGCGCCAATGCAGAAGTCGATGCGTATTTAGATGAAACTAAGATTCGTGCACCAATTTCTGGTGAAGTTTCGTTAAAGCTCGCCGAAGAAGGTGAAATCGTGGGAGCAGGAATGCCCGTCATTGCAATCACCGACCTAAATGATTCTTGGGCTGTTTTTCATATTAGAGAGGATTTCTTAAAAAATATTTCAAAAGGGAAAACATTTTCAGTTCAAATCCCTGCTTTAGATAAAACGATCGAAATGGAAGTCACCTACATTGCTTCTGTTGGAGATTATGCAACTTGGCGTAGCTCCAAAGAAAGCGGCGGTTTTGATTTGAAATCTTTTGAAATCAGAATGCGTCCAAAAACTACGGTGGAAAATCTTCGCCCAGGAATGAGCGTTCTTTTTCCTATGGAACAAATTCAGTAACCACTTTAATCAATCGAGATCCAGTTGCTAAAAGATTTTTTTAAGGCAGTCAAAAAAATATACCTCTGCAATAACATTGTACTGTGGATGATTTTATTTGTACTTCCTGTTAGCACTTCTATCTTTATGGTTCACTTTTTTTCTGCTGAATCAATACAGCATATTCCAATCGGCATTGTTCATTATGATCATTCAAAGCTTTCGGAACATTTAGAATACAGCTTATCAGCAAATCCAGTTATAGATATTAAAACACAATGTGTTAATTTTAGTGAATGCGAACGCGGCATCAGGCGTGGTGAGATACAGGCGTTTATTGTAATTCCATATCAATTTGAAAAACGAGTTTTGCGTTATGAAACCCCTGTTGTCCCCATATATTCTAATGGCCAATACTATCTAACCAATATGTTTGTTCTAAAAGAAATTCGTTCTGTTTTTTCTACTATAGGATCTAATTTATTTACTCGCCACATCAAAGAACCGATCAAAACAGAGATCCATTCTGTTGGAAATACCACTGGAAATTATCAGGGCTATTTAGGTCTCGGTTTAGTCACTGCCATATTTCACCTGAGCGCCATACTTATAGCTGTATACGTTTTTTCGTTCCCCCTTCGAGATAGGAAAACAAAGGAATATATTGATGCTGCTGGTGGATCCAGAATGATTTTATGGTTTGCCTCGGTAGTTCCTTTAATTTTAATTTCTTGGTTTTCGATGCTAGCCATCTATACATACACTCATCGATTCTTAGCACCACTGACTTTAAATGAGTTTATAATGGTTGGTGCTGGGCAATTAGCTATGGTACTTGCTTGTACTGGGGCTGGAATTTCTTTTGTAGGGATTACAGGGAATATGCGTATGGCAACAAGTGTCGCTGGCGTGATTGGAGGTCCTGCTTTTGCTTTTGCAGGGCAAACGTTCCCCATTATCGCGATGCCTTTTTTTGTTCGATGCTTTGCCTTCCTTTTGCCTTTAACTCACCTCTTAAAATTACAGTCCCAAATGATTTTAGGTGATGTAGGGCTTATCCCCTCTTGGGACTCACTTGTCATTTTGCTCGGCATGGGTTTATTTTGGCATTTATTAGGTGGTCGCTTCATGTTTATGCGTTGGAAAAAATGGAACCATGATTAAGCGTCTTTTAAAAGTGACTTTTACAGAATGGAAACTGTTTTTCACAGATCCAGCGGCTGTATTATTGCTTGTGATTGCAGGTATTATTTATGCTTTTTACTACCCTACCCCTTATTTAAAACAAATAGTCACAGAAGCTCCCGTTGGAATTGTGGATTTAGATAAAACAGCCATGTCTAGGCAATTAATCCAAATGTCTAGAGCGGCGCAACAGATTGATGTGAAATATGTATTTGATGATATTCATCAAGCTAAATTATCCATGGCTGATGGAAATATTTATGGCTATATGATTATCCCCAATAATATGGAGCGCGATATACGTACAGGCCAAAAAGTGTCCGTAAATGTGTTTACACACGGTGCTTATGTGATGCTTCATGGAAATATAGGCACTGCTTTTGCAACAAGTGCACTCACCTTAGGCGCAGAAACAAAAGTAAAACGCATTGCGCTTGCAAAACAAGTCCCAGCAAACAAAGCCATGGCCATGAGAGATCCATTCCCCATTGAAGCTCAAACTTTATATAACAGAATCGGCGGCTATTCTAATTATGTGGTGCCAAGCGTTTTAGTTCTTATTTTACAGCAATCACTAATCATAGGCATCTGCACTTTGGGCGGCGCCAGAGCTCATCGAAAGTTCCGAAAAAAAGAACAAGAAAGTGCAGTGGAAAACGAAACACTACCATACCGTTATTTTGGTCGGTCTTTAGCGTACTTTTTACATTACACCTGCTTTATCGCTTTTTATCATTTTGTAGTCTATAACGTATTTGACTTTCCTCGTCGCGGGGAACCATTACCGATGATTGTCTTTGCTGTTGTATTTCTTTCGGCTTCGATCAACTTAGGAATGGTTTTATCGCAAGTGTTTCTACGTCGAGAAACAGGCATGCAAATCTTCTTGTTTCTCTCGATCCCTATTTTGTTCCTTTCTAATTTCAGTTGGCCACGCTACTTAATTCCAGATTGGATGGCAGCACTTTCTGCTATTTTACCAAGTTCTTATGCGGTGCCAGCTTGGCTATCGATTCAACAAATGGGCGCGGGTATTCAAGACGCCTCCGTGTTTCTAGTAAAAATGGGAGTTCAAAGCGTTATTTATTTAGGGCTTGGCTTATTGCTTTCTTTCTTAAGAGACAAATCCAAATTGAAAACTGGGGATATGTAACCTATTATTTCATAAAAAACGCCCACTTAAAATAAGTGAGCATTCATTACAAATAAAACTTTAACAATTAGAATTCTTTAGAAGCACAATTCAATGAAGAAGAGCGGAACTCGACTTTTTTGATATTCAACTTGTCTTTTAAGAGTTCATAAAATACAGTACAGAACCATTCGCATGTAGAAGGGCCTTTGCTGAGCACAAGCCTGCTTTCAGGGAACGATTTGACTAATTCGTGATCGAGTACTTTGGCAGGTGTACCAAATCGATTGGTGGTACCCTTCATCCCTGTTTTTTCATAGCCTTGTAGAACGAGATCAAAAAGAGGATCGCCTTCTTGGAAAATGGTGGCATGCATAAAGTTGTCGGCTACAGCCCATGCTAGCTTTTGAGCTTCTTTAACTGGATAAGCATAATTGTGCTTGTCTAATTCGCCTTCAATTTCAAGTGTGAGTAAACCAGAATGCCCATGTAAATAGCTTGCTTCACCTGGATAGTTCATGAAACGATGTGCATATTGAAAATCTAATTTCACTATAGATCTGTATTTGTTGTCTTTCATTCTTGTGCTCCTATATTTTTTTAAGTGTGATTGACTCTTTATAAAGTACTATTATAGGATCACTTTAACCACAACTATACTCTGTTTATTTTTTTATTAAAAAAAAAGGCTTAAAATGAGCTAAAAAACACAACACAAATGTTTAATGGGTACACCATGTTTTTTGTGATGTTCAAAAAACAACAAAAAAGAGCTTTTTTACCAATCAAAAAGAGCCTGAATTAGAAAACGACAAGGTTTTTAAACGTTGCCATTGTTTTCAAAACTTTATTCTGAAAGTATTTCTTGAGCTTTGGAATAGACGGAGGGAGCGCAGCCGGGTACTCGCTGTTATCGGCTGGAGCCGGGCTTTGTAATAGTAAAAAGCTGCGGCATGGATGCCGCTTGATAAACTATTTCTTACACACATTTAATAAGTACCTTACTATATTTTACCGTAGTAACAAATCTCTTTTTCAAAAAGGTATTCAAATATTTCAGCAAGTACGATTTACGAATATTATACGATTTATAGTGGATCATAATGCCGAGATATGAGTTAATCGAAGATTGTATTTCCTGCAACTCGGTTTTATCCGGTTTATGCGATTCTGATAAGTCATTGTATCTGCTAATCGAGTTGTAAAAGTTACCCTTTGTTCTGTTGGCGATATAGATCCTCTTTGGCATGATAACGGCCCCAAGGTATTTTACCCCTTTACTGTGATGTTGCAGGTAGATTTTATCAGGATGAAGGGTGAGAAATAACTCATCACTCAAAAATCTCTTAATTTTCGGAATAATTGACTTAAGGTAATCTCTGTCGTTATGGATAATAACAAAATCATCAACATATCTGCCGTAATACCTTACTTTCAAATCGTGTTTTATGAAATGATCAAAAGAGTTCAGATAAAAATTGGCAAATACCTGGCTTGTAAGGTTTCCAATGGGCAGACCGCAGACTTTCGGAGTATAGAATAGACTTTTACTTTTAGGAAGTCCTTCCCAGTCGGATTTGAGACCTTTGATTATACAATTATCAACCGGAGAATAGAAAATAATTTTCCGGCATAAATCTATAACTATCTTCTGATCGGGGAGGTGGTATTTATCAAGAATATAGCTATGAAGTTTATCGAATAGCAGTTTCCTGTTTATATTCATGAAAAATGCCTGTATGTCGAGTTTTAATACAAAGCAGTCTTCACTATAATTTTTGGAACATTTTTTGATGAATGTATCAACTCTTTTTATACCATGATGCGTACCCTTACCGACTCTGCACGCAAAACTGTCTCTGATAAAGTCCTTTTCAAACAATGGATTCAATTTATTGATAATCAAGTGATGTACCGGCTTAGATTAAAACCCCGAACAGCCCGAACCCGTTTATTGTTGTTCTTATTGTTGTTGTTCTGGTTGCCATTATTGAAGTTCTGGTTCCACGCGTTGTTACTATTGTTCTCGGACGACGACCAATAGTTGTTTTCAGCGAAACCGCCAACACCGTAAAAGTAAAGGCGTTTTGATGAGTAGAGAGCCTTCTTTACTCATACGATTTAACTGTTTCTTTACACAGTCCCTTTACCGCTTTTAAACTAAGCCTTGCTCACTCACAGCAGAATACCTGCAATGATTCCGGCATTTATTACAAGCCGGCGTTACGCCAACCGGTAATCTGTTTTCCTATGCCCTCCATGAGAAGGGCAATCTCGGATTGCTTTTTAAATGACATTATTTTCAGATCTACACAAAGCCGTATTTCAAGTTTAAGGATTTCAAAGTCATCAAGAAACTGCTCAAGATATTCCGTTTTGTTCTTCGCCTTGTTTGCTCTGTAAATACTGCGAACAAGAACGATAGCATCCCGTTTCATATCCTGCCCAAGGGTAAACTTATACTCCCTCGGAAAGTCCTTGGTGAACTCGAACACTTTGAGTATCAACTGATACACATCTTGAAATACTTTTAAATCGTAATATAGTGCCATTTTTTAAAATATTTAACTAAGGGGGCAAGCCCCCTTAGAACCCCCAATAGTTAAATTGATAAATAGTTAAAAAGCCCGAACAGCACGAACCCTACCCGTGAAGTACTTAAGGCTGGCGCCCTGGCCGCCAGGGTCGAAGCCCTGAGTCCAAGCGTAGAATCTACTGTTCTCGGACGACGACCAATAGTAGTAACCAGCGAAACCGCCAACACCGCTGTTTACTCCTGTGCCGTCATTAACCAGATTATCCCAGATGGCAGCCAGCTCATCTTTAGATGGCAAATACCAGTCGGTTAAGCCGCCTCCGTTATAACTTCTGCATACCTGCGCCGCGCTTCCGGTGTGTCCGGTTTGATATATGATTGCATTACTGTTTGCCAATCCTGTTCCTATTGCCGTTGAGGTATTGCCATTTCTAGTTGTTTGTGTTGAACCGCCTTCTATCCATACCTGTGATGTACTCTGATCTACCGGCGCCACCTCTAATCCGTGTAATCCGCCGTCGGTTATGTAGAATACAATACCTACGCCACTTGGGCCGGTGTCGCCTATGGCATAAGTTACAGCCGGATTGCTCCCGCCACCGCCCGTATCACACCCGATTACCAGCAATAATAATACTGCAATCAAGAGTCCTGAAATAATGCTCTTTTTCTTCTTCATGCATTTTCCTCCAATTTTATTTTTTCCATGCCGTATTATAGCACGGGTAAGACCTTTTTTCTGGCCCGCAAGGATGCGGGCTCTTCTATTTACGAACAAGCTAAGCCCAGCCCTTGC